>Ga0105107_10003795_pt1 | contig 10088 bp, 7 predicted proteins | sample PPLLaktember2015_6_FD_79335 | JGI IMG/M metagenome (GOLD analysis project Ga0105107, IMG submission 79335) | Freshwater sediment microbial communities from Prairie Pothole Lake near Jamestown, North Dakota, USA - PPLs Lake P8 Core (1) Depth... | ecosystem: Environmental > Aquatic > Freshwater >...
CCGCTTGGGGTTTTTCTTCGCCCACGCCATCGCCTCGGGCGATGCGGCCCAGCGGATCGCGTTGTCCAGCAGCGTCCGGAACGCCGGGTTCTCCCAGGCCTGCCGGTCGTGACCGAGCTGGATGTACACGACCGGGCTCATCTCGGCCGTCTTCACCCAGCCCGCGAGGTTGCTGAACTTCGCACGCGGGTTCAGGTTCGCGCTCACGTCCTTCGGCGCGAAGTCGGTGCGCAGCAGCGGATGCACCGAGTCTTCGAAGATCGGGCAGTTGTACGACTCGTCGACGATCTGGAAGCTGTCGCCCAGCCCCTGCGTAATCGGATGCGCCTTGTCGACGACGGTGATCGTCTGATTGGTGCGCTGGAAGTAGCCCGACTTCGGATGATCGAGGCCGCGGACGCGCAGGGGCTGTCCCCAGTCGCAGGCAATGCCCATCACTTCGGTGAACTCGGGCCAGCTGTGCGCCCACGAGGCCGATGCGTGGTGCAGGAAGATCATCGGCTTGCCCTGCCTCAACAGCGCCTTCGTGTTGGCCACGAGATCGGCCGGCGGCGGATCCCACGTGAATGCCGGGCTCCCATCCTTGTTCATCACCGGCTTGCCGGCTTTGTCCATACGCGGCCGGCGCCGATCGGGCTGGCTGCCGTTGATGTCGTAGAAGACGAACACGTCGTAGTCCTTTGCCAGCGCGGGATCGAAGAAGATTTCCGCCGCAGGCTGCTCGACGTGCGTCCAGCGCGCGCTCGTGCCAACGGGCGGCTGATCGAACAACTGATAGAACGGCTCGCGATCGTAGGGGTGGCCCTTTGTGATCAGCAGGACTTTCAGGTCGCCGCTGCCGCCAAATCCGCCTCGCCCGCCTCCTCTCGCCGGCGCTTGCCCAGCCGGCGCCGCCCCAGCGCCGCGCCCGGCCGGCGCTTGATCGGCGACAAGCGGCAACGTCAGGACGCACATCGCCGCAGCCAGCAGAGCCGATTTCGCCGCGTTCCGTTTCATAACGCCTCCAGGGTCATCTTCATGTAGGGCGGGTCTTATAAGACCCGCCCTACGTGATCGGATCCATCAGTTCGTGGCCGACTTGAAAATGCGCTTCGGGTTCGCCTTCGCCCATGCCAGCGCTTCCGGCGAGGCCGCCCACTTGATGGCGTTCAGCACGAGCTTGCGATAAGACTCGTTGGCCCACGCCGCGGGCCCGTGTCCCATCTGAATGTAGGCAACGGGGCTGTTTTCCGCGGTCTTCACCCATGCTGCCAGATTGCTGTACTTCCAGTTCGGGCTCAGGTTGCGATTGTGATCGGCCGGCTTGAAATCGGTGCGCAGCAGCGGGTGCACCGAGTCTTCGTAGTAGGGGCACGAGTACGACTCGTCGATGATGTCGAAGCTGTCGCCGAGCCCCTGCGTAATCGGATGCGTCTTGTCCACAACGGTAATGCGCTGCGGCGTCATCGGAAAGAATCCGGACTGCGGGTGCTGAACGCCGCGCGTCGTGATCGAGTTGCCCCAGTCGCAGGCGCCGCCCATCACTTCGACGTACTCCGGCCAGCTGTGAATCCACGACGCCAGGGAGTGGTGGGTGAAGACCATTCCCTTGCCCATGCGCAGCAGCTCGGGATAGCCGCGCTGCAGCTCGGCAGACGGCGGATTGACGACGATCTTCGTCCCGTTCGGGTAGAACGGATTATCGGGCGCCGGCTCGCGCTTCGAGCGGCCGAGGTCGGCCTGCGCGCCGTTCATGTCGTAGAAGAACGCGACGTCGTAGCGGTTCGCGTACTTGGGCGTCATGAACGCCTCCGCGGCCGGATGATCCACGTGCATCCACGTGATGTCGGCGCCCATCGAATCGAACATCTGATAGTACGGCTCGCGCTCGTACGGGTGCGCCTTGGTGATGAGCAGCATCCGGATGGGGCCGGAGCCGCCCTGCACCATGCGCCGGGGGGCTGGAGTCGCACCGGGTGCCGGATTCTGAGCGACGAGAGGCGCCGACAGGGCCGCGACGACTGCGACGGCGGCAAAACCCGGAAGTGTCCTCATGATGCTGCCTCCACCAGGTAGCCACGTAGGGCGGTCCCACCACGTAGTCCACTGCGTAGGCGGGTCTTATAAGACCCGCCCTGCTGAGATTGTCTTGTGCCGAGATGATACTACGGTGCGGGAGTGAGCGGCCTTCCCTCGTCATCGAAGGCCTCGACCGGGCCGACCGCCCGCAATGCCGGTGCAATCTTCGCCGCGTCGCCGACCGCTGCGACCTGAAGTCCTTTGACATCCAGGTACTTACGGGCCACGGTCTGCACCTGGGCGGGTGTGACGGCTGTAATCCGCTCGGTGTAGCGATCCCAGTAGTCGATCGGGAAGTTGTAGAGCTGGCGCACGATGTAGAGGTTGAGCAGCTCGTTCGGGTTCTCGAGCGAAAGGGCAAAAGACGCCGTCAGCGACCGCTGGGCGTCCTTGAACTCAGCGGCGGGCACCACCTCGTCGCGCATCTTCGCCAGCTCGGCGAGCAGGTCGCGCAGCGAGGCCTCGGTCACCTCGGTGCGCACGTCCATCTGCGCGCGCCAGTCGCCGCGATACCTGAGGGCGCGCAGGAAGCTGTATACGCCATACGTGTAGCCCTTCCGTTCGCGCAGCTCGCGATAGAGGCGGCCGTTCGATCCGCCGAGGATCTGATTCATCACCGTCAGGGCGTCGTAATCGGGGTGCGTGCGATTGATGGCCAGCTGGCCCAGCATGAACGCGGTCTGTACCGATTCCGGCCTGTTGACGAGCGCGATCTTGAAGACCCCTCCCTCGGATGGATCGACCACGCCGGGCCGCGGCGTGCTCGATCTCGCCCACGTTTTCAGCGCGCTCTCGAATTTCGTGCGCGCTTCGGCCAGCGTGATGTCCCCCGAGACACCGATAATCGCGTGGTCGGGCACGTAGTTGCTCTTGTGGAAGGCGACGAGCGACTCGCGGGTCATCTTCTCGAGCGACTCGCGAGTAAGCCCCATGCTCGCCGCGGGATGGTTGCCGTAGACGGCCTTCGAATACCGCTCTTCCCGGAGGAAGTCCGGATCGCTCCGCTGCTCTTCGAGCGCGGCGCGCGCCCGCACCTTGTAGAGGCCGAGCTCTTTTTCGGGAAAACTCGGGTTGAGAAGGATGTCGGCCGCGAGCGCGAGCACCTGATCGAACTGGTCGGTCAGCGCCGAGCCTGTGAGCGTCGCGACCTGCGAGCCCTGATTCGCAGACACTCCCACGCTTGCCGCCATCGTGTCGAGCGCCTGCGCGATCTGCTCCGAGGTTCGTGTGGCCGTGCCCTCGTCCATGAGGGAGGCCGTGGTGTCGGCCAGCCCGGGCATGCCGGCCGGATCGTAGTAACCGCCCGCGCCGGTCATGATGATCTGGAACTGGATTGAGGGCACGCGATGGTCTTCGAGCACCATCAGGTGGGCCCCGTTGGACAGCTTTGCTTCCTGCGCGCGCGGTAGTTTGATTTGAAGGATCTCGTCGCTGACGGGCGCCTTGCCCTTGAACTTCGGCGGGGCGGGCGGAGGCGCGGCCGGAGCCTGCGCGAGCGCCGCGGTCGTGGCGAGAACCAGGAGAAAATAGATCGCAGCCACGCCTTTCATTGCGCACCTGCACCTTTCGCACCTGTTGCACCCTTTGCACCTTCCGCACCTGTCTTGGGTGCGGGTACGGTGATCGCCACCGTTCGATTCGACGCGACGAGATACTGGCGCGCGACGCGCTGCAGATCTTCAATCGTCAACGACGCGATGCGCTCGTAGCGCGTGTTGATGATCCCCGGATCGTCGAAATAGACGGCGTAGCGCGCGAGCAGGATGGCTCGCTGCAGCGAGCTGCGAAGGTTCGACACCAGGCTGCGGCGCGCCGCGTTGCGCGCCTTCTCGAGCTCCCATTCCTCGATCGGCCCCTTCTGCACCTTCTCGATCTCGGCGTAGAGCGCCGCCTCGACGTCGGCCGCGCTCTTGCCGGGTGCGACCATCGCTTCGAGATAGAAGAGCCCCGGCCCCTTTCCCTGCTGCATCCCCGCGTAGGTCTGCACCGCGAGCTGCTGCCGCCGCACCAGGCTGTCGTACAGCCGCGAGCTGCGTCCCGCGCCAAGGACAGAGCTCACCGCGCTGAGCGCGTCCACGTCGGGACCGAGCCCTCCGGGCACCCGATGCGCCACATCGACGAGCGTGAGACGCGCGTGCGGATCCTGCAGCGTCACACGGCGCACGTCCTTCTGCGGCGGCTCGGCGGTATCGAGCGGCGGCGGCGGCGGCCCCGGCGGGATGTCCTCGAAGTATTTCCGCACTTTCGCGAGCGCGGTCTTCTCGTCGATGTCGCCGGCAATCGCCAGCACCGCGTTGTTCGGCGCGTAATACGTTTTGAAGAAGCCTGAAAAGTCCTCGAGCGACGCCGCGTCGAGGTCGGCCATCGATCCGATGATGGAATGCTCGTTGGCGAAGTTGTCGAACGCGAGCTCGGCAATCGCTTCCGACGTGCGCCCGTACGGCTGATTGTCGACGCGAAGGCGCCGCTCTTCCTTGACGGCCTCCCGCTGATTGTTGACGTTCTCCTGGGTGATCGCCGGCGACCGCATGCGGTCGGCTTCGAGGAACAGCACCATGTCGAGCTGATTCGACGGAACCTGCTCGAAGTAGATGGTGTGATCTTTGTCGGTCTGGCCGTTATGGCTCCCGCCGTAGTTCTCGATGAGCGAGGCGAGCTCGCCATCCGCCACGTTCTCCGACCCTTTGAACATCAAATGCTCGAACAGGTGCGCGAAGCCCGTGCGGCCGCTGCGCTCGTTCCGCGAGCCGACGTTGTAGGCCACGGCCACCGACACCACCGGCGCGGCGTGGTCGGGCGAGACGATGACGCGCAAGCCGTTCTTCAGCCGGGTGTCGGTGAAATTGACCTTCGGAACGGTGATGGCCGCTGCCGTCGCAGCCGCTACGGCAACGAGCAGAACCGCGAGGAGGGGGCGATGATGCTTCATGGTTCACTCTCCAGCACGTCAAGGAGTTCTTTGAGCCGCTCGAGCTGCTCATCGGCGGCGTGGATGATCGCCCGGCGCTCCTGCACCGAGGGCGTCGTCCACTCCTCATTATCGAATCGAACGCGTCCCTGCGCGTCGAATTCGACGAGCCACGCGTCCATCGTTGGTACGAACAAGCGCATAGTGTTAGCCGGTAGCCAGTGGCCGGTAGCCGGTGGCGTCAGATCCCCGCGGCATACGACGCCTTCTGGGCGTCGCCGACACCCAGAACGACGGCAACCATCGGCACGCGGTCGATGCCGCTGGCATAGGCATACTCGACGTTGATGCCCGCGTCGGCGAGCAGCCTCAGCGCGCGGCTGAGCGCGCCGGGCTCGTTGGGCATGGCGGTGAAGAGCACGTCGCGCTCTTCCACGTTGTAATGCTGCTCGCGCAGCGTGCCCGCCGCGTGCAGCGGGTTGTCCACGACCATTCGCAGCTGTCCGGAGGGGTCGACCGACATCGCCAGCACGTTGATACGCTCGCCGCCGAGCAGCTGCGCGACGCGGCCGAGCGTGCCCGGGCTGTTCGCCAGCTTTACCGTAATTTCCTTCAATATCGCCATGCGGAGGACTGTATGCGGGGGCGGGTCTAAAGAGCAAGACCTTGGCGGGTCTGAAGAACAAGACCTTGGCGGGTCTGAAGAACAAGACCCGCCCTACGTTAGAATCTCCCTCAATGGGTACGCCGAAGACTTCTGCCGTCATCCCGCCCGCGAGCCGTATGCGCACGGTGAGCTACTCGATCCGCCGCGTCGTGGCGGAGGCGCGGAAAGCGGAAGCCGCGGGAAAGACGATTCACTGGTTGAACACGGGCGACCCCGTCCATGCGGGTTTTCTGCCGCCTGCCCACATGGTCGAGGCCGTGCACAAAGCCCTTCGTGACGGAGAGCACGGCTATGGCCCGTCGGTCGGCCTGCCCGAGGCGCGCGACGCGGTGGCCGCCGAGTACACGTCGCGCGGCTGGCCGACCGATCCCGATCGCGTTGTCCTGACCTCGGGCTCATCGGAAGGCATCGACTTCGTCCTGACGGCGCTGGCCGATCCCGGCGACGAAGTGCTGGTGCCGCTGCCCACCTATCCGCTGTACACCGCCATCCTGCACAAAATCGGCGCCCGCGAGGTGTACTACCGGACCGATCCGAAGGCCGGATGGCAGCCCGACCCGAAAGAGGTCGAGAAGCTCATTACCGCGCGCACGAAAGCGCTGGTCGTCAACGACCCGAACAACCCGACGGGCGCGTCCTACTCGCAGTCGATTCGCCGGGATCTGCTGAACGTCGCCGACCGGCACAACCTGCCCATGATCGCCGACGAGATCTACCAGGACGTCGCCTTCGACGGCCCCGTGGCGCCGATTGGCGCGCTGGATCCCGACGCTCCCGTGATTTCGCTCTCGGGCCTTTCGAAGGGCTATCTGGTGCCCGGCTGGCGGACGGGCTGGCTCGTGGTCGGCGGCGGCGGTCGCCTGAGCGAGGTGCTGGCCGCCGTCACGAAGCTCGCCGAAGGGCGGCTCTGCTCGACGATGCCGATGCAGCGCGCGGTGGCGGCGGCGCTCAAAGGCGACCGCTCGCACCAGCCGGCGTTCCGCATCGCGCTGCGCGAGCGCGCCGATCTGGTCTACGAGCGGGCGAACAGCATTCCCGGGTTCAGCGCCACGCGCACGATCGCGGCGTTCTATGCGATGCCGAAGTTCAACCTGCCTCCCGGGAAGACCGACGCCGATTTCATCGTCGACCTGGTGCATGCCACGGGTGTGCTGTGCGTCCACGGATCGGGATTTGGCATGGACCCGGCAGACGGATATTTCCGGATGGTCACGCTCGCGCCGCCTGCGCAGTTGAATGAGATCTGGAATCTGATTGCGGGATTTGCTGCACGGTACAAGTAAGCGCCAGGAGATCGGCCCTGCGGCCGCGACGGTTCTGTACGGCGCCGTCGCCGTCGCGTTCACGTGGCCTCTGGCGCTCGGACTCGCCCGCGACATCCCCTCGGACCTTGGCGACCCCCTGCTGAACGCGTGGATTCTCGCGTGGGATGCCGATCGCCTGCTGCGATTCTTCTCCGGCGACGTCGGCGCCCTCCGCGAATTCTGGAACGCAAACATCTTCTATCCCGAGCCGCTGACACTCGCGTACTCGGAACACCTGTTCGCGCAGGCGGTGCAAATCCTGCCGGTCTACGCGCTGACGGGCAACGTCATCCTTTCCTATAACGTTCTCTTTCTCTCGACCTTCGTGTTGTCGGGCCTCGGCATGTATCTGTGGGTGCGTGAGCTTACCGCCAGCCCGCGGGCGGCGTTCGCGGCCGGACTGATTTACGCCTTCGCTGCGTATCGCGTACCGCAGTTCTCGCACATTCAGGTCCTCTCTTCGCAGTGGATGCCGTTTGTCCTGTACGGATTGCGGAGATACTTCGACGGCAGACGCCGGCGCGCGCTGGCCGGCACGGGCGCCGCGCTCGTCGCCCAGAATCTCTCGAACGGCTATTTCCTGCTGTTCTTCGCGCCGTTCGTCGTCGCGTACGCCCTGTTCGAGATTGCCGCGCGGAAGCTTTGGAGAGACCGGCGCATGTGGGCGTCGCTTTCCGCAACCGCCGCCGCCGTTGCCGCTCTGACGCTGCCGTTCCTGCTTCCGTATCTCGAGCTCCGCGATGCCGGCCTGGGAGCCCGATCGCTGAACGAAGTGAAGTCGTTCTCGGCCGATGTGTTCAGCTACTGGACGGCTCCGTCTCAGTCGCGGCTGTGGGGCCATGTCATCCGCGGGTATTCAAAGCCGGAAGGCGAACTGTTTCCGACGATTGCCGCATTGATGCTCGGCGTGGTCGCAATCGCCGGCAGTCTGTCCGTGGCGTGGAGCCGGGCGCGCACCAGCCCGGCCTCGTCGCCGCGGCTGAGGCCGGTGGCCTCTCTGCTTGTCGGGGCGGCCTGCGTCGCCGCGCTGAGCCTTGCGATCGTTTTCAGCGGCAACGGGTTCGCACAGATTGGCCCGCTGCCCATCAGCGTAAGAACTGTGTGGCCCATCGCCCGCGTGCTGACCGTCATCCTCGTATTGCTGCTCGTCGTCTCGCCGCGAGCACGATCGTTTACGCGCAACTGGAGCGGCGATGTTGTTGCGTTCGCAGCGCTCGCGGCAATCGCCGCATTCCTGCTCTCGCTGGGGCCCGAGATGAGAACAGAAGGGCGGCTGATTGCCGAAGCCGGGCCGTACTCATTCCTCTATTGGAATGTTCCTGGCTTCGACGGCCTCCGCGTACCCGCCCGATACGCGATGCTGGTGATGCTGTTCCTCGCGACCGCGGCCGGGTACGGCGCCTCTGCCATCGAGCGCCGCTACCGTCACGGCGGCGCCATCGTCCTCGTGCTCGCGACGCTTGCGGTTGCAGAAAGCTTCGCCGCGCCCATCGCGCTCAACGGCACCCTCGAAGACACCCGGTACGCCACGCCGCCGGCGCGTGTGTATGCCGCCGATGAAGCACCCGAGGTGTACCGGTATCTGAGAACCTTGCCGACGCCCGGCACCGTCGTTGTCGAGTTCCCGTTCGGCGAGTGGGCGTACGAACTGCGCTATGTCTTCTACTCGACCGTGCACTGGCACCCGCTGTTGAACGGCTACAGCGGCCACTTCCCGCTGAGCTACAACCTCAACGCCGTCCATCTTCGCCATCCGCTCGATAGTGGCGACGCAACATGGGAGGCGTTGATGAAGTCTGGCGCGACCCACGCGATCGTGCACTCGGCGTACTACCGCGATGACGAGGGGATGAAGATTGGCAAGTGGCTGGTGCAGCATGGCGCGACGCAGGTCGCCAATTTCGACGGCGATCGAGTATTTGCACTACGATAGTCGCCGGGTCTAAAGAGCAAGACCCGGCCTACGTGTGGTACCTAGGCAAGACCCGGCCTACGTGTGGTACGTAGGCAAGACCCGGCCTGCGTATGGTACGTAGGGCGGGTCCTGTTGGACCCGCCATATGCGCACAGATCCCCTTCAATTTCTCTCCGACGAGCTCGACGCGCTCAAGTCGCAAGGTCTTTACAGACGCCTTCGAGTACTCGACGGCGAGCAGGCCGCACGCACACGCGTCGATGGCCGCGAGGTCGTGAACCTTTCCTCGAACAACTATCTCGGCCTCACGACGCATCCGAAGCTGAAGGAACGGGCGCTCGAAGCGATCACGCAGTTCGGCGTGGGCACGGGCTCCGTGCGCACCATCGCCGGCACCATGACCATGCACATGGAGCTCGAGCGAAGGCTCGCCGAGTTCAAGAAGACAGAGGCCGTCGTCGTCTTTCAGAGCGGCTTTGCGGCCAACGCCGGCACCGTGGCCGCCATTCTCACCAAGGACGACTTCGTGGTGTCGGACGAGCTGAACCACGCCAGCATCATCGACGGCTCACGGCTGAGCCGCGCGTCGATCAAAGTCTTTCCGCACCGCGACGTGAAAGCCGCGCGCGACATCGTTCGCGATCTTCCGAAGACGGCGCGCAAGCTGCTGATTACCGACGGCGTCTTCAGCATGGACGGCGATCTCGGTGCCCTGCCCGGCCTGTGCGACGTCGCCGAAGAGCACGGCTGCATCATGATGGTGGACGACGCGCATGCGAGCGGGGTGTTCGGGAAGAACGGACGCGGAACAATCGACCATTTCGGGCTGCACGGCCGTGTCGACGTGCAGGTCGGAACGCTCTCGAAGGCCATCGGCGCCCTTGGGGGTTATGTCGCCGGCAACCGGAACCTCATCGAGTTTCTCCAGCACCGCGGGCGCCCCTTCCTGTTTTCGACGTCTCACCCGCCGTCGGTCACCGCCACGTGCCTGGCCGCCCTCGACATCCTCATGGAAGAGCCGGAGCGAATCGACCAGTTGTGGCAGAACACGAGATTCTTCAAGGAAGGCCTGGAGAGACTGGGATTCAACACGGGCGCGAGCGAAAGCCCGATTACTCCGGTCATCGTCGGAGAAGCCCCGACAGCCATGAAGCTGTCGGACCGCCTCTTCGAGGAGGGGGTCTTCGCCCAGGGCATCGGCTTCCCGACCGTCGCGCGCGACCGGGCGCGTGTCCG
>Ga0105107_10003796_pt1 | contig 10086 bp, 11 predicted proteins | sample PPLLaktember2015_6_FD_79335 | JGI IMG/M metagenome (GOLD analysis project Ga0105107, IMG submission 79335) | Freshwater sediment microbial communities from Prairie Pothole Lake near Jamestown, North Dakota, USA - PPLs Lake P8 Core (1) Depth... | ecosystem: Environmental > Aquatic > Freshwater >...
TCACCCTGTTCGCCGAGGACAACGCCCGGCTCGAGGCGGCGGCGCGCCGCGCCGGGCTGCGGCTCGACGGGCCCCACCCGGCACTGCTCGTGCAGGGCGACGACGAGCTGGGCGCCCTCGCAAGGATCCACGAACGGCTCGCGAGCGCCGACGTCGCGGTGTTCGCGTCGAGCGGCGTCACCGACGGCCGCGGCGCCTTCGGCTACGTCGTCTACGTACGGCCCGCCGACATCGCCCGCGCCGAGGCGGCGCTGGAGCTGTGACGCGGAGTCGAGCCCGCTAGCGGCGGCGCGCCGAGCGCGCGACGACCATCGCGCACAGGCCGAAGATCATCGCGGCACTCGGCTCGGGGATCGGGGACCCCGGAGCGCCCTCTTCGGAGATGATCTTTCCGCGCGCGGGGCCGGCGGCGTTCGCGAACTGCGCGCCGATGTGCCACTCGTCGCTCTTCAGCGTTCCGCCAGTCACGGTGAACTTCCACACGTGGACGTCGCTCCCGCCGAAGTCGGAGAAGCCGGCGGTGCAGACCTTGTCGGAGCTCGTGCCGGTGGTGCACAGGCCGTTCGACGACGTATTGGCCTCGACCGGGGCCGACCAGGCGCTGGTCGTCGCGACCGGCGAGAAGTCGAGGCTGACGCTGCTCCAGTCCTTGATCGCACCGAAGCCGACCTGGTTGAAGCCGTTGCGGTCGCCGGTGTATCCGCTCGAGTCGAGCGTGAGCGTCACCGAGAACGAGCCGCCGTTGTCGGTGATGTCCAGCGAGCCGGTGACGCCTTCGCAGCTCGAGCAGCCCGGGGCGAGCTCGAAGCTGAGCGCGCGGGCGGAGCCTGCAGACGCGAGAAGAGCGAGACCCAGGAGCAGCGAGGGGAGCATCCGCATTGGTCATTACCTCTTCAGAAACGGTTGGATATGGACGACATCCTAGAATTTTCGACGGTGCGTCGTCAAGCCGGAAGCGGCCCTGTGCAGGGGATCCGCAGGGAGGCCGCAGCGCGGCGGCAGAGGGCGCGCAGCAGGAGGAGCGCCGCCCAGGCGGCGAGTCCCCCGGCGCCCGCCGCGGGCTCCGGGACCGGCGCCACGACGCCCAGCCGGTAGCCGAAGAAGTCGACGTCGACGGCGCCGAAGCTCGTCTCGGAGGAGAGCCCGAGGCCCAGGAACTCGCCCGGGAACTCGGCGCCGACCGAGCTGCGCGCCCAGAACACCGTGGGCGACGTCGAGCCGTCGCGGTAGACGGAAACCTCGTACGTCTTCCACGGCAGGAAGTCGAGCTCGACGCCTTCGATCGTGATCCAGAACTCGTGCCAGTCGAGCAGCGCGGCGTCGGCGAGCGGGAGGACGTTCGCGGCGAACAGGCCCGTGAGCTGGCCGCGGTCCGAGCCGGGGACGGGAGCGGTCGTCACGTTGTTCATGACGAGGCCGCCGGGCACGTTCGGCTCCTCGTCGAGACCGCGGAAGGTGTCGTCGTCGAGCGCCAGCGCGAAGCCGAGCGCGTACTCGCCGTCCTCCTGCACGCTGAGCATGCCCTGGCCGTCGTCCGACACGTTGTAGCCCTTGCCAGTGACCGGCCAGGGCGTGAGCGCGGTGAGCGGCGGGTACTCGGGGTCCAGGTCGGCGAGGTCGGGGTGGACGGGGTCGAGGACGCCGCTCGCGGAGAGGCGCGCGCGGAAGGTGATCGTGAGGCCGTCGCTCAGCACGGAGTTCGCGCCCGGATGCTCGGCCGCGATGTCGTGGCCGAACCAGAGCCGGCGGTTGCTCGGATCCGGCCACGCCCAGTCGGTCGGGTTGCCGGGGTCCTGGAGGCGCAGGAACGACGTCGACCCTTCCGTCAGCGCCGCGACGCCACCCGGCGCGCCCGCGCCCGGCGCCGAGCCGTCCCACTGGTCGGCCTGGTCGTGGCGCCAGGTCCCGTCGAGCGCGCCGAGGCCGCCCGCGCCGAAGTCGTCGGCGTCGCCGTCATAGAGGTAGTCCCAGCCGGGGTCCCCGTAGGCGACACCGGCCTGGGTCGCGAGCGGCGCGGCCGAGAGGAGCAGCGCGAGGAGCGGCGCCGGCCAGGGGGACTTCGGAGCGGGCGATCGCATCGCGCGCATTCTAGGCGCCCGGCGGACGCCGTCTCGCGCGGCGGCCCGTCCTCGTCGCGGCCCGACCCCAGCCCACGCTCGCGCTTCCGGCACGCGTTGCGCGCGGCTTGCCGACCGGCTGCCGATCGCCGAGCCCGCACGCGGCCGTTGCGGACATCTGCGGGTCTTCGATCGTGGAGTCGTTCGGGCTCGCACCGGTCGGCTTCGAGTCGCCGCTCGCCGTTCCCGAGCCGCGCCTCGGAGCAGGGGCGGCGGTGCTGCTCGCCCTCGGCTGCTGTTCCGCCGCGAGCGCCCGCCGAGCTCAGCGCCCCTTCGTCAGCCGGCCCATGTCCACGTAGCGCCGGACCTTGCCCATGCTCGCGAGGGGGGTGCCGTGGGAGTCCCAGAACTCGATGCGGTTGCCCGTGCCGGTCTGCACGTTGACGATCGTGTCCGACACGACGCGCAGGTCCATCGGCTTCGGCACCTCGTCCCAGCCCTGGTACCAGGGGCCGGAGAGCTTGGTGTCCTCGCTCCAGCGGTGGTTGTGCCAGATGATCTTCCACAGCTCCTCCTTCTGGTCGTACGCGAAGGAGTAGAGCGCCACGTAGGTCTGCGCGTCGAGGTAGAGGTCCTTGTAGCGATAGGGGTGGTCCGGGTTCTTCGGCTTCATGCGGACCTTCACCGCGTGCCGCATCTCCCAGCGGTCGTCGGCATAGGAGAGTCCGTAGGGACCGAAGTTGTGCTCCTTCTCCTGCGGGTAGGCCAGCACCTTGGTGTTGACCGGCGCCAGGATGTCCATCTTGCCGAGGCAGCTCCATTCGTACTGCGGCACGATGCCGGTGAACGAGCGCAGGTCGTCGAAGGTGAAGTCGGTGCCGGAGACGGCGTCGGTGCGCTGCGCGGTCGAGATGCGCCGCACGCGGCGGAGCGTCGGCACGTACACCCAGGTGTCGTCGTTCTTGGCCTGGGCGCGCGGCAGGTCCGAGGCCTTGTAGCGGTAGGTCAGCACCAGGATCCCGCGCGCGTCGAAGGGCGCCTCGACCTCGATGCCGAAGACGTTCTTGCGCTTCTCGCCGCGGAACAGGTCGCCCTGCTGCTTCTCGAGCAGGGACGGCTCGATGCGGTGCGACAGGATGATGGTCTTCGACGTGCCCTCGTAGAACAGCGGCAGCTCCTCGCCGCGGTCCCAGTAGGAGTAGAAGTACCGGGAGTCGGCGCCGTCGCCGCTCCACTGGTGGTCGAAGTTCCACATGTGCTTCACGCCGGCCTGGGGGTCGCCCTGGCAGTCGATGGCGGCGGGGTCGAACGGGCGGCCGGCGGTGTAGCTCTCGAGGCTGTCGTCGGGTCCGATCCGGGCCTGGCCCGCGAAGCGCGCGGTGGCGGCCTCGTACTCGGGGGCGTCGGCGTAGTCGAAGAAGGCGGGCCCGATCTCGAGCTTCATGCCCTCGTAGAAGAAGAAGTCGCGGTTGGCCCAGAACTCCTCGGGCAGCACGGGCTTCAGCCGGCCGGCCTGGTCGAAGGTGATGACTTCCCCCTCGCGGACCGCCGGGCCGGCGGCGCCGGTATCTTCCTGCGCGCGCGCCGAGGCGCCGGAGAGCAGGAGCAGCAGCGCGGCCGGAGCCAGTGCGATGGGTCGCGGGCGGGTCATCTCGAGGTCTCCTTCTGGAGGCTGCTCTCCGGACGTTGCAACGGGCGTACCGGCCGGCGCATTCGCAGGCGCGAGGCGCGCGAGCCCGAGGTGTGGCAGAGGGCTGCAGGCGCCGGAGTCGTGCGTGGCGGGATGGCACGGCCACGGCGTCGGCTACGCGATCCCTGCGTCGTTCAGGGCTTCACGACGACCAGCCGGCCGGCATCGAGGGCGACGGTCGGGCACCAGGGATCCGTCGCCTCGCGCGTCCACCAGATGCCCCGCGCGCGCTGCTCGGGCGGCGCGAAGCGCATGCGCGCGATGCTCGCGCGCAGCAGGCGCGGCGACCCTTCGCCGAAGGGGTCGCCGTCCAGGAGCGCCCAGACCGGCGGAGAGCCCTCCAGCAGGCGGGCGAGGAACGCGTGCAGCCAGCGCTGGCGATCGCAGCTGGAGAGCGCGGCGAACCACATCTGCCAGTCGAGGCGCGGCATGTGGGGCGTCGCGAAGGCGGGTTGCCGGTCGAGCGGCCCGGGCTTCCAGCGGAACCGGAGCGGGCGCCACGACTCCCCGTCGCTCGAGCCCTCGATCTCGATCTCGAGGCGGTCGCTGGTCATGACGGCGAACAGGCCGTAGGCGTTGGCGCTGCGGAAGGGCGCGACGGCGTCGAGCAACGACGCGGCGGTGTCGGGGAACGCGCTGCGCGGCAGCACGCGCGCCGCGCCCGCCAGCGCGCCGAGCGCGACGAGACCGACCGCCGGAGCGAGGATCGTCGCGCGCCGCCATCGCGCCGGCGGCGGCGGCGCGCCGGCCGGCCGCGAGCCCGGTCCCTCGAGACGGCTGCGCAGCGCGCGCGGGCAGAGAGCAAGCAGCGCGTCGTCGTCGAGGCAGGCGGCGCACAGGACCAGGGTCAGCAGGTTGAAGAACCCGTAGTTGCCGGTGGCGGCGATCGCGAGCTGGAGCGCGGCGATCGCGGCCGCCGCCGCCAGCCGCAGCGGGCGCGGGCCGAGCAGGGCGAGGGGCGCTGCCAGCTCGGCGACGAAGGTGGCGGCGACGCCCGCCGCGAGCACCCCGGCCGGCAGCTCGGCGGCGAACGGGCTGGTCCAGACCGGCAGCGGCTGGGTCCAGAAGTGGAGCTGGAGCGCGCTCGCATCGCGCCAGGCCGGATCGCCGGAGAGCAGCTTCACCAGCCCGGACAGCAACATCAGCTTGAGCAGCAGCAGGCGCAGGCAGTGGATCCCGACGGCCGGCCACGGCCCGGCCAGGAAGACGCCGAGCAGCGCGCTCTCGAGCAGCAGCGCATCCCACTGGTAGGAGAGGAACACGTCGCCGACGGCGCACAGCGAGAGATAGGCGGACCAGGCGCCGAGCAGCGCGGGGCGTGGCGCGCGGCCGGCCAGCACCAGCAGCGAGCACGCGAGGCCGCCGGCGCACAGCGCGTGCAGGGCGGGGTCGCCGCGTGCGAGCCAGAGCCAGGTGGGAAGGTGCCAGAGCGCACGGGCGAGGCCCAGGTCCTGGCGGGCCGCCGCGAGGAGCTCGGCCGCGGGTGCGATCCCCCGCGCCCCGAGCAGGCCCGTGATCTGGACCCAGATCGACACGAACGCGATCGCCAGCACCGCCCCGAGGCCGCGCAGCACGAAGGCGGGAACCATGGTCACCCCCGGGCGGGTCGGCGGGCCCTGTCGAATTGCGCCTCTCCGGAGCGTCATCCCGGCAGAGACCTCGGGAGGGAAGCGCAATGAGTGGCGTACGGATCCTCGTCGGCACGCGCAAGGGCGCGTTCGTCTTGACCGCGGACGGCAAGCGCACGTCGTGGGACGTGAGCGGCCCCCATTTCGCGGGTTGGGAGATCTACCACGCGAAGGGCTCGCCCGCCGACCCGGACCGGCTCTACGCCTCGCAGTCCAGCAGCTGGTTCGGCCAGGTGATCCAGCGCTCCGACGACGGCGGCCGGAGCTGGGCGCCGGTCGGCAACGAGTTCCGCTACGAGGGCGTCCCCGGTACGCACCAGTGGTACGACGGCACGCCGCACCCGTGGGAGTTCGCGCGCGTCTGGCACCTCGAGCCGTCGCTCACGGACCCCGACACCGTCTACGCGGGCGTCGAGGACGCCGCGCTGTTCCGCTCGACCGACGGCGCGCGGACCTGGCAGGAGCTTCCGGGCCTGCGCGAGCACGGCTCGGGCCCGCACTGGCAGCCCGGCGCCGGCGGGATGTGCCTGCACACGATCCTCCAGCACCCGAGCGACTCCGCGCGCCTCTTCATCGCGATCTCGTCCGCGGGCGCGTTCCGCAGCGACGACGCCGGCAAGAGCTGGCGCCCGATCAACCGCGGCCTGCGCTCCGAGCAGATCCCCGACCCGACCGCCGAGGTCGGCCACTGCGTGCACCGCATCGCGCTGCACCCGTCGCGGCCGGACGTGCTGTTCATGCAGAAGCACTGGGACGTGATGCGCAGCGACGACGCCGGCGAGAGCTGGCGCGAGGTCAGCGGCAACCTGCCCACCGACTTCGGCTTCCCGATCGACGTCCACGCGCACGAGCCGGAGACGATCTACGTCGTCCCCATCAAGAGCGACTCCGAGCACTATCCGCTCGACGGGAAGCTGCGCGTGTACCGCAGCCGCACGGGCGGCGGCGAGTGGGAGGCGCTCACGAAGGGGCTCCCGCAGCGCGACTGCTACGTGAACGTGCTGCGCGACGCGATGGCCGTCGATTCGCTCGATCCGTGCGGCGTGTACTTCGGGACCACCGGCGGACAGGTCTACGCCTCCCCCAACTCCGGAGACGCTTGGGCGCCGATCGTGCGCGACCTGCCGCCGGTGCTGTCGGTCGAGGTCCAGACGCTGCGATGATCCGCGTCGCGCTGCCCGCGCACCTGCGCACGCTCGCGCGCGTGAGCGGCGAGGTGCAGCTCGAAGTCCCGCCGCCGGTCACCCAGCGCGCGGTGCTCGACGCCCTCGAGGCCCGCCATCCGGTGCTGCGCGGGACGATCCGCGAGCACGGCACCCTGCGGCGGCGCGCCTTCGTGCGCTACTTCGCGTGCCGCGAGGATCTGTCCCACGAGTCTGCCGACGCTCCGCTGCCCGACGCGGTGGCCAGCGGAGCGGAGCCGTTCGTGATCCTCGGGGCCATGGCCGGCGGCTAGCGCCGGCACGACACAGGAAAGGATCGTCATGCTGAAGACCATTGCCGTGGGCCTGGTCGCGATCGTCGCGGTGCTGGCCGTCGTCGTCGCCCTGCAGCCGTCCGCGTTCCGGGTCGAGCGCTCGACCACCATCGAGGCGCCGAGCCACCTCATCTACGGCTACATCCACGACCTGCGCGCCATGGAGGCCTGGTCGCCGTTCGCGAAGATGGATCCCGCCCAGGAGAACACCTACACGGGGCCGGCGGAGGGGGTGGGCGCCACCTGCTCGTGGCAGGGCGGCAAGGCGGGCCGGGGCCGCATGACGATCACCGCGGTGCAGCCGGATCGGGAGGTCGACCTCCGGCTCGAGTTCTTCGAGCCGATGGAGGCGACCAACCGCACCACCTTCACGCTGGTCCCGGCCGAAGGCGCCACCCGCGTCACCTGGAGCATGGAGGGCACGAACGGCTTCCTGGGCAAGGCCGTGGCGCTCGTGATGAACATGGACCGGATGGTGGGCGGAGAGTTCGAGCAGGGCCTGGCTTCGATGAAGACGCTGGCCGAGGCGGCTGCGCACGGCGGATGAGGGAGCCTCCATGAAGTACATGCTGCTGATCTACGAGGACGACGCGGAGCGGGTGGAGAAGATGGACGAGCGCATGCCCACCTGCGCGGCCTACGTCGAGGCGATGCGCAAGGCGGGGATCTACGTGAGCGGAGACCGCCTGCGCGGGGCCCCGACGGCGACCACCGTGCGGGTGACCGACGACAGGACCCATGTGATCGACGGGCCCTATGCCGAGACCAAGGAGCAGCTCGGGGGCTTCCACATCATCGACGTGCCCGATCTCGACGCCGCGCTGGTGTGGGCGGCCCGCTGCCCGAGCGCCAGCCGCGGCGCCGTCGAGGTGCGCCCGGTCTGGCCTACCTAGGCTCCGGCCTCGCGCGGCGGCTCCGGCTCGCCGAGGCGGCGTCGAAGCGGTCCCACTCCGGCTCGGGCCCCAGCTCCTCGGCCAGGTAGTCGATCAGCGCCCGCACCTTCGGCGAGGGGTGGCGGCTCTGGGGATAGACCGCGAAGGCGGAGGCCTCGAGCACGAGCGCATCGGGGAGGATGCGGACCAGCCGGCCGGCGTGGAGGTCCTCGCCCACCAGATAGGTCGGCAGGCACACGACGCCGTGGCCGAGCACGGCGATCCGGCGCAGCGCGTCGCCGTTGTCGACGTTGAGGTCGCCCTGGAGCCGGACCGCCCGGCCTGCGCGCGCGAGCATCAGGCGCCAGGGCGACGCGCCGACGCCCAGGCAGTTGTGCCGCTCGAGCTGGGCGGGCGTGCGGAGCGCGCCGTTCCGCTTCAGGTAGTCCGGCGCCGCGCACACGACGAAGCGGATCGGGCACAGCCGGCGCTGCGCGAGCGTCGCGTCGGAGAGCCGCCCGCTGATGCGCAGCGCCAGATCGAACTTCTCGCCGACGAGGTCGACCATGCGATCGGTCAGGTCCATCTTCACGCGCACCTTCGGGTGGCGGGCGAGGAAGGCCGGCAGCCGCGGCGCGATCTGGATCTGCCCGAAGGACACGGACGTCGCGAGCCGGATCTCGCCACGCGGCTCGGCCTGGAGCTCGCCCACCGAGCGCTCGGCCTGCTCGGCCTCCTCCGCCACGCGCTGGCAGCCCGCGTAGAAGACCTCGCCGATCTCGGTGAGGCTCATGCTGCGCGTGGTGCGGCGCAGGAGCTGCGCGCCGAGCCGCCGCTCCAGGCGGCCCACCTCGCGGCTCACCGAGGCCTTGGACAGGCCGAGCCGGCGGGCCGCCTCCGTGAAGCTCCCGGTCGAGACGACTTCGGCGAACACCAGCATCGCGGCGGCGTTCCGGCGCGGGTCGTCGGTTGCCATGGTGCAACAATCATATCCAGTTCTGGCGATTGTTCTGCCAGCGCGCCCGGGCGATGGTTCCTTCACCACGGAGGAAACGACGACGATGGCAGGCAAGGTCACGCACTTCGAGGTGCACGGGCGGGACGCCAAGCGGGTGCAGGAGTTCTACGCGTCGCTGTTCGGCTGGCGCCGCCCTCGAGAAGGGAGAGGCTCGGCGGCCGGGCCGTGCTGGTGCCGACCGACGTTCCGGGCGGCCCGCGGATCGCGCAGTTCGCCGACCCCGATGGCAACGTGATCGGGCTGCTCCAAACCGGCAGCCAGTAGCAGGGGAGGGACGGCGTTGCGCTTCCTGATGCTGATGATCCCGAAGGGCTACGAGAAGGCCGAGGCCGGGGCGATGCCGGAGGCCCAGGCCGTGGCCGCGATGATGGAATACAACGAGGCGCTCCAGAAGGCGGGCGTGCTGCTCGCGCTCGACGGTCTCCATCCGCCGGCGATGGGCGCGCGCGTCTCGTTCTCCGGAGGCAAGCCCACGGTGACCCCGGGGCCGTTCCCGGGCGTGCAGGAGGTCCTGGGCGGCTACTGGATGATCGAGGTGGGCTCCAAGGAGGAGGCGATCGAATGGGCCTCGCGCTGCCCGGCCTCCGAGAACGAAGTGATCGAGATCCGCCAGGTCCAGGAGCTCGCGGACTTCCCGGCCGACGTGCAGGACGCGGCGGCGGGATTCTCCGAGCTGCAGGCGCGGGTCGAGCGCAAGGAGGAGGGGTGAATGGCGGCACCGCGCCCGGACCCGGCCGTGACCCACGACGGTGACGCGGCTGCGCGAGGCGCCGCCGAGGCGGTGGCGCGACGGAGCTACGGCAAGCTCGTCGCTCTGCTGGCAGCCCGGACGCGCGACGTGGCCGCCGCGGAGGACGCCCTGTCCGATGCCTTCGCGGCCGCCCTCGTCGACTGGCCCACCAGCGGCTTGCCCCGCAATCCCGAGGCGTGGCTGTCGACCGTGGCCCGGCGCAAATGGATCGATGCGACGCGTCGGCGCCGCAGCGCCGAGGAGGCGGGCGGCCACTTGCGGCTGCTGGCCGACGAGGTCGAGGCGGCCGCCGGCAACGCGAGCGCGCTGCCGGACGAACGGCTCGCGTTGATGTTCGCGTGCGCGCACCCCGCGCTCGCAACTGCGGTCCGCGCACCGCTGATCCTCCAGACCGTTCTCGGCTTCGACGCCGCCACCATCGGCTCCGCCTTCCTCGTCTCGCCGGCCACCATGAGCCAGCGGCTGGTGCGCGCGAAGCGGAAGATCCGGGAGGCGGGGATCCCGTTCCACGTGCCGGAGGGGGCGGACGTCGTCGCGCGCCTGGAGGCCGTGCTGGCGGCGATCTATGCCGCCTTCGCCGAGGGCTGGTCGGA
>Ga0105107_10003799_pt1 | contig 10084 bp, 10 predicted proteins | sample PPLLaktember2015_6_FD_79335 | JGI IMG/M metagenome (GOLD analysis project Ga0105107, IMG submission 79335) | Freshwater sediment microbial communities from Prairie Pothole Lake near Jamestown, North Dakota, USA - PPLs Lake P8 Core (1) Depth... | ecosystem: Environmental > Aquatic > Freshwater >...
AAATCTATAGGGTTCCTGCCTGCAGCTTTGCCAATGTGCGCAAGTGCCTCATCATCATACTTGTCAGGATCCACCTGCAGTGAAAACATCTTCCTTTTTCCCAGGGTATCCCTGATATACTGATACAGCATAACCTGTTTTATTTACAGCTCCAGACGATCGTATAGTTATTGAGCCTGAAATAGTTAAGAGTAAATCTCTCTTTCCCCTTACCGGTTTTTACTGTTCCAGTCAGCTCACCTTTTTCTTCCGGATCAAAATTGTCTATTATAATATCTTTTTTAAAATGAATGTCCCGTTTATCGTTAATCTTATACAGTGCTTCCTTCGCACACCAGTAGATATATAAGTGGTACTGGATCATTGCAGGATCATCGGTCACTTTTTCCGACTTGTTCATGAACCTGTCAGCGATCCCGCTGATTCGGTGTGACATGTATTCGAGATCAATCCCGACCTTCCTGTCTTTGCTTAACAGTATAGACGTGAACTCATGGGAATGGGAGATGCTGATATTGTAAGAGTTATCTTCGAGGAATGGTTTTCTTTCTGCATTATAAATTAACCGTACACTCCTTCCTGCCATTTCATTCGCAAGGGTCCGCACGCTGAGCCATTCAATTTTCCTGCTATGATTCCTGAAATTATCAAGGGTATTCATCTCCTTTTCATTCAGGGACACCTTGCTGAACAGTTCATCATAATTCTCACGAATCAGCCAGATGCCAAGCTGACATCCTTCAGCGAAGTCTCTTTGAATAATCATTCCCATTTCGGCGGGCAATTTCTTAAATAGAACTTCAAATATAGAATTTTTAAAAGTCTTTCCATTCAAGTGTTTCTATGAGGTGCATTACATCCTCTTTGAAAAAATCGATAACCGGGGCAAGAGAATCCGCATTTGGCTGCACATTAAAATACAGTGACCCCCTCAGGAAATGCTTTGTGCTATCAGTAAGATAAAACTGGACGCTTGAAGCCGCATCGCCCTTTATCTGGTATAAAAGACCGAATACTCTTTTTTCATCATTGGTATAAAGGGTTTCACTTATCGCATCAGCTTTAACAGTGTGTTTATAGGCAAGCGTCCGGCTGTCCTCAATGAAAGTATTGACGTTATTATTTACCTGCTTATAACTGATATGGATTTTCCCTCCGAAACCTGGAAATTCTATGTTAATCCAGCAAAGTTCAGAAATTTTACTGGAATCAGCGGTTATCTTTCCATATAAAGGATATTCAAAAGTATAAGGACAGCTGGTATTATAGATCTGGTAAGCTTTTTCCGGGAAATCAATCCTGAGGTAACCGGCTGGTTTTGGCGTATAATGCGGTTTACAGCACATGAGTGCGAGGAGCATAAGAGCTATGACAGGTATCCGTGCAGCACGTATCATCAGGATTTATTAATTAGGGAGTCTTTCTGAAAGATCACTCTGATCTGTTTGATTCTGCGCCTATCTGCCGATTCAATAATAAACAGGATATCCTTAAACTGTATTTTTGACTTGACAACCGGAATTTCCCCTTTCTTTTCAAGGATGAGCCCTGCCAGGGTATCTGCATCGCCTTTTGTATTGTCAAAGATATTTTCCGGGATGCCTGTGATTTTAATAAAATCCTTCAACAGGACCTTTCCATCGAAAACATAATTGTTTTCATCAATTTTCTGGTAATTGATCTCGTCTTCTTCATCTGATTCATCCATAATGTCGCCGACTATCTCTTCAATTATGTCTTCCATAGTAATTATACCGCCGGTCCCTCCATATTCATCAACAACAATCGCCATATGGAATTTTTTTGATTGGAATTCCCTGAGCAGGTCATCAATTTTCTTGTTTTCGGGCACCCAGTATGGAGGCCGGATAAGAGATTGCCACTTGAATCTGCCTGTTTTATCGAGATGGGGTAGGAGGTCTTTGATATACAGGATGCCCTTGATGTTATCTATGTTGTCCTCATAAACAGGAATCCTTGAATATCCCCAGTCAACGACAAGAGGGATAAGCTGAGGGAGCGTTGTTTTAATATCTATGGCGGAAATATTTATTCTGGAGGTCATTACCTCTCTGGCATCAATATTCCCGAAGTTAATAATGCTTTCCAGGATAGTCTTTTCCTCAGCGATATCATCTGAGGCCAGTTCAATGGCATCGGAGAGATCGTCAAAGGATAAATTCTGCTTTTTTATTGACAGCTTCTTTTTTACAAATGAGGTGGAATAAATAAGTAACGAGGCGACTGGATAAAATAATTTTTCACAGGCAAAAACAAAATAGATCATAAAATAGGCCAGGGGCAGGGGATTTCTGTTTGCATAAATTTTGGGAAGTATTTCACCGAAAAGGAGTATAATAAAAGCGATGATGACAGCCTGTACAAAAAATTCAAGGGCAGGGGAATTCTCAAAATCCATAATCACATTCAGGACAGATGAGGAAATTAGAACGATGGCAATATTTATGAAATTGTTTGTTATAAGTATAGTTGCCAGGAGCCTTTCAGGAGCTTTCAGCACCTTAGTTAAAAGACGTTATCTTTTTGAATTTTTTGCAGCTATATCCGACTGGTCTGACGGGGAGAGTGAAAAGTATGCTACTTCAGATCCGGATGCAAATGCAGAACCAACCAGCAGGATTATTATACAGATTAATCTCCCTGTTACCGATGGGGTGACCGGATGAAAGGTCACGACGATAGACGTCAGAATAGTCAATAAAAAAGGATCTGTTTCCAAGCCGGAAATAAAATTAATTGTCAAATCAGAACGGAAGATCGTCGCTCTCTTCGGGTTTCAGGCCTGAATCAGTGTATTCAGAATCACCCGGAGCTTCACCGACTGCGTTACTGGTCCCGGATGAAGGTTGCGGAGCTTGCTTGTCATGCTGAGCTGGTTCATCAACCGTTGCTCTGGTGGCAGGCTTTGAAGGCTGACTTTCCTGCTGTCCGGATTCATTGGACTTTCGGCCAAGCATTTGCATGTTATCAGCTATAATTTCAGTGGTGTATCTTTTGTTGCCTTCCTTGTCATCCCATGACCTGGTTCTTATCCTTCCCTCAATATATAGCTGGGCACCTTTTTTAACATATTTTTCAGCTATTTCTGCCAGACCTCTCCACAGAACAATATTATGCCATTCTGTGTTCGTGATTTTTTCTCCGTCCCTGTTCCTGTAGGACTCGCTTGTTGCAAGCGGAAAGGAGCATACAGCAGTTCCTCCCTCAAGGTAACGGATCTCTGGGTCTTTGCCCACGTTCCCAACAAGAATAACTTTATTGATTGACATAATTCAGGAATGAATAATATTGAGACAAAGATACAAAAATTGAAAGTATTATCAATTCTGGATCTATCAATCCGGCTTTATTTATTGTACATCCTTTCGGTAAAGAGTGTGCAGGATCACAAAAAATAATTTGTAAGTATTTCATTTATATACAGAAAACATTTATATTTGCAGTTCGTATTTAGAATTTAATCGTAATTAATTGATATTTAAAGATTTTTAAAATGACTAAAGCAGACATCGTAAACGAAATCTCGAAAAACACAGGGATTGAGAAAGTAACTGTCCAGAAGACTGTTGAAGCTTTTATGGAGACCCTGAAAGATTCAATAGTAAGGGATAAGAATGTGTACCTCAGGGGATTCGGTAGTTTCATTGTTAAGAAAAGGGCAAAGAAAACTGCCAGGAATATTTCCAAGAATACCACTATTATTATTCCGGCGCATTATATCCCCGCCTTCAAACCTGCAAAATCATTTGTAAACAAGGTTAAGAACAACGTTAAGCGTTAACGCTTGAACACTTGTTAATAAGAAGAGGAGAAAAGTAAGATGCCAAGCGGAAAGAAGAGAAAAAGGCACAAGATGGCAACGCATAAACGCAAGAAACGTTTACGCAAGAACAGGCATAAAAAGAAGAAGTAGTTCTTCAACTTCTTTACTATTCATCATCTGGATATTAATCATTTTTTAGAAAACCTGAAGATCTATTATGGTTTTTGGGTTTCTCCTCTTTGTATAATTGCCCGTTAAATGTTGTCAGTGCTACCTAATGTAATTGTGTAGTGAGCAAGGAACCTGAAACAGAACTTATTATTGACGCATCTTCCCCTGAAATTTCGATCGCACTGTTAGAAGACAAAGAACTTGTCGAGTTAAAGAAAGAAAAAAGCGACGTACAATTTTCTGTTGGTGATATTTACCTGGGGAAGGTGAAAAAGATAATGCCGGGACTTAATGCGGCATTTGTTGATATCGGATATGGAAAGGATGCTTTCCTGCACTACCTCGATCTGGGACCCCAATTCAGCTCCCTGAACAAATATGTCAATATTGCCCTTTCCGGAAAAGGGAAATTGCCCCCTATGCATAAATTCAAAAGGGAGCAGGATATAAAAAAGGAAGGTAAGATCTCTGAGGTTATGAAGTCCGGACATCATGTTCTGGTTCAGATAGTCAAAGAACCGATTTCGACAAAAGGCCCAAGGCTGACTTCTGAGATATCTATTGCCGGCAGAAACATGGTCCTTATGCCCTTCAGCGATAAAGTTTCCGTTTCGCAAAAGATTGAATCAGAAGAGGAAAGGAGCAGGCTTAAAAGATTGCTTCTCAGCATCCGGCCTAAAAATTATGGTATTATTGCAAGAACCGCCGCTGAAGAAAAAAAGGTTGCTGTTCTGGACAGTGAATTAAGGGGACTCGTTAAAAAATGGGAAATAACTTATGAAAATCTGGCAAATGCCCACCCCCCAAAGCTCATAATAAGCGAAGTAAACCGGACCACTGCTATTCTGAGAGATATACTGAATGTTTCATTTCATAATATCCATGTAAATGATCCTGTCCTTTACAAGGAAATGAAGGACTACATAAGCACCATAGCTCCCGAAAAGCAAAAAATTGTTAAATATTACTCAGGTGATGTTCCTGTATTTGAAAAATTTGGTGTCGATAAACAGATAAAATCTCTGTTTGGCAAGACTGTCTCATTCAAAAACGGGGCCTATCTGATCATCGAGCATACTGAAGCTTTTCATGTCATTGATGTGAATTCAGGGAACCGCTCTAAAAATGTCACAGATCAGGAAACCAATGCCCTTGAAGTCAATATGGCAGCAGCAAGGGAAATTGCGAGACAGCTCAGATTACGTGATATGGGGGGCATAATAGTTGCTGACTTCATAGATATGGTTTCAAACGACCATAAAAATATGGTGTTTGAAAAGATGAAAGAAGAGATGTCGAAGGACCGGACAAAGCATAATATCCTGCCGCTCAGTAAATTTGGCCTTCTTCAGATCACCCGTCAGAGAGTACGGCAGGAAATGCATATTGATGTAACTGAGAAATGTCCCACATGCCTTGGCAGCGGCACAACCGGCCCGAGTATAATGTTCACTGATAATCTTAAGGAAGCCATAAGGAATGCCATAAGGGATTATAAACTGGATAGTATTATTATTCATGTCCATCCTTACATTGAGGCCTATCTGAACCGGGGTTGGCATTCGGTTGCCGGGATTTGGAAGAAAGAGCTCAAATGTAAAATTTCTGTTAAACCGGTCTCATCATTGCATTTTCTTGAATACAGGCTATTAACTTCGCGTGGCGAAGAGATTCCTATATAAAAAGGAAATGAAAAGAACAAACGTTTTTTTATTCATATTTTTTCTGCTGGTATTGAGTCAGGGCATAAAAGCCCAGGTACTTGATCCCATCGACTGGACATTTGAATATAAGAAGGTCACCAGTAAAGAAATTGACCTGTTCTTCAGAGCTACAATTGAAGATAAATGGCACCTGTATGGACAGGATATTGCTGACGGGGGGCCAATACCCACTTCTTTCACGTTAACCCCATCCGAGCATTACCGGCTTTCAGGGAAAACTATCGAGATCTCAATGCCGGAAGTGAAACATGATCCCAGTTTTGGAATGGAACTTAAAATGTTCAGCAAGGAAGCCCTTTTTAAACAGAGGATTGTCCTGTTAACAGGACAGGATTTCGTTCTTAAGGGCAGTATTGAATATATGTCATGTGATGATAGCCGATGCCTTCCTCCTGTAGATGAGGAGTTTACCTTTGATCTTAAAGTTGCGGCAGCTGGTTCGCAGATCAAACCAGGAGAATCGCCCTTAAAAATAGCAGAACAAAGATTAGAAGCTGGAATTTCCCAGTCAGAAAATGAAAGCATAACTCCTACTTCCCGGGAAGGTGATCCGAACACTCCCCGGGAAGGTGATCCGAACACTCCCCAGGAAGGTGAAAAACGTTCTCTATGGCTATTTTTGCTGATATCTTTCGTCGCTGGACTGGCCGCACTTCTCACTCCGTGCGTTTTTCCCATGATCCCGATGACTGTCACATTTTTTATGCGTGAAGGCCGCAAAAGGATTAAGGCCATTATGATAGGGCTGGTTTTTGGCCTGTCCATAATACTCATTTATACATCTATCGGTTTTATAGTTTCATTGACAAGTGCAGGAGCAGACATAGCGAATGTAGTAAGCACACATTGGATCCCAAATCTTATCTTCTTTATCCTTTTTATCATTTTTGCAGCTTCATTCCTGGGAATGTTCGAAATAGTCCTTCCGGGGAAATGGGCAAATACATCAGACAGGCAGGCAGATAAGGGAGGATTTATCGGAGCATTTTTTATGGCATTCACTTTAGTTCTTGTATCCTTTTCGTGTACCGGTCCTATTGTTGGTGCATTGCTTGTTGAATCTGCAGGCGGACTGGCTCTGAAACCGATTATTGGGATGTTTGGATTTTCCCTTGCTTTTGCTCTGCCATTTACCCTTCTTTCCATCTTTCCTTCATGGCTGAGCAATCTTCCGAAATCAGGGAGCTGGCTGAATTCAATAAAAGTTGTGCTTGGCTTCATAGTACTTGCATTCTCATTTAAATTCCTGAGTCAGATTGACCAGAGCTATCATCTGGGATTACTGAGCAGGGAACTATACCTGGCAATTTGGATAGTGATTTTTACCATGCTGGGCTTTTATCTTTTAGGGAAGCTTAAATTTGCCAACGACAGCGATGTTTCTCATATCTCCGTACCGCGTTTGTTACTTTCTATGACTGCATTTACATTTGTGGTAAATCTCATCCCGGGCCTATTCGGAGCCCCGCTTAAAGGATTATCATCCCTTCTGCCTCCGGTAACAGAATCGCCGGTTATGATGCAATCAGGAAATAATGGTTCAGATAGCCGGGAGCCGGATAATATTTTATCTTCCGGCAATTGTGGACCGGCCAAATATTCCGATTTTCTTCATCTTCCATATAACCTGCAAGGCTATTTTGACTATGAGGAGGGTATGGCATGTGCCCGTCAGCTGAATAAACCTGTTTTACTTGATTTCAAGGGGCACTCATGCAGTACTTGCAAGGTAATGGAAGCAAAAGTTTGGTCAGATCCAAAAGTCCTGAAACTCATGAAGCAGGACTTTGTTATTATAGCACTATATGTAGACGATAAGACTAAACTGCCTGAAAATGAATGGCTTACGTCTGATTCTGATAAAACAATGAAAAAGACAATTGGAAAGAAAAACCTGGATTTTCAGATCACAAAATTCAATACCAACACCCTTCCCTATTATGTAATTGTTGACCACAACTCAAATCCTATGGTCAAAGCCATGGGTTTCGATCCCGATCCCGGTAAGTTTATCGATTTTCTCGACGAAGGAAAGCGTAATTTCATTAGTAAGTAGTATTTGTCCGATACTTACACTTTCCCACCTTCACACTTTCTTTCTTTCCTGCTTTCCCACATTCGCACGTTCACACTTACGCACTCTCAGAATTTCCCGAATTTCAAAGTAATATTCCCTGACCAGCCGTTGATCGGAAATGTACTGGTATTATACAAATTTATTTCGGTAGTCAATCTATAACTGACTCCTAATGACAGCCTGAAGTATCTGACCAGATTTAGTTCAAGTTCAGCACCCGGTTCGAGAATAACAAATGAGGTGGCATCCTCGACAAAGGACGGAGTTTCCCAGGCTTCACCGGATGAGTTACTTATTACATAGGCAATCCCCCCGGCACCAAACAATATCGGGATGGATATATGTACGGGAAACCAGGGAAGGATTATTGGTTCCAGCAGCAGTCCTCCATAGCCTCCGGTCAGGTTGGTATACTGATCTTCAAAGCTGTTATATTGTATATCGTTTATAAATCCTGTTCCGGCGATACCCATAGCAAACCAATGTCCGATTATCCATGCTCCCCTGCCGCCTATAGTAACTCCGTTCAGATTTTCTATCTCTGAATAACCAAAGGTCAGGGCTCCATAGCCGCCATGAACTACGTTATGATGCCCGAAGAGGGTCATGATCTCATCTTCCTCCCTGTCATAAATAAGATCAACGGTGTCCTGGGCAGAAATTTTGTTGATCAGGGAAAAGGAAATCAGTATAATCATTATTGTTCTCATTTCAATAGGATTTTATTTATTAGAATGTGTATTTTATCGTAAATGCAAAGTCCCATGGGACTAATCTGAAGAATTCAAAAACTGAAAGCTCGAAAAAGGGCTTAAAATCAAGCCCGATCTGAATTGGTACTGTAGGGATGCAATACTCGAGTCCCAGGTATCCATCCAATCCGATAAGTGGTGAAAATTTCCTGTAGTAATGGTAATACTCCTGGAACATAAAAAAATAATTATCTGTATAATTATAACCAATGTGCGCTCCATAACCCCAGGTAAAATAGAAATCGTCTGAAAAATCAAAATTTGCCGGCCGGATATGCTCTCTCAAGGCAGTTAACTGGAGGCCATTATTACGGAAGCTTAACAAACCTTCATAGGATAGTTCGGGTTCCATGAACTGGCGGAAGGTAAGTCCGTAGCCTATGCCCCCTCGCAATCCTGCTGCCCTGTTATAATCCTGAGCGTATGCAGGCAAACTTAACAGCAGGACAAAATAGACAAGGTTTCTCATGTTAATTATTATTTTTAACCGATCCTGTGCCGCTGATTTTTACATCAATCTGCGGATTTCCCTTGTAAAAAATGTTCCCACTGCCTGTTATATTTGCATCAAGGTAATCGTAAACAAAGACATACATATCCCCTGAACCTGTAATACTTGCATAACATTCATCCTGCTCAAGATGAAATGCTTTGATCTTTCCGGAACCAGAAATATTCAGGTCCCCTATGCTGGCAATTCCCCACAAGTCAATGTCACCGGAACCAGACAACAGAACGTCCATTTCAGGTGTATCAATTTCCCTGAGGTCGATTGCTCCTGAACCGGTCAGTTCAACTCTCAGATAATCGACAAAAATTGGATAATCGCTGTATATTATGCCTGATCCCTCCAGGGATACATAAAACACCTCTGTAGTATGCACATATACAGTGATTGGATTGTCATCCTTCATTCTGAGGCATCTTCTTGTTCCGTTATCAATTACGAGTCTGTCGTTCCTGACGACTGTCCTGACATATGGCATCAGGTTTTCATCCGCTTCAATTACAACTTTAGAGGTAGAGTCGATAATGATGTAAACATCATAGTCTCCTTCAGAGATTACCCCGGTAAATTCACTCAGGTTCCTTTCCTCCTCTACCACAACACCATTTCCTTTCAGGCATCCGAAAGGGATTCCTTCACAGGAGATTAGGAGAAGAGACATCACAGCAATTATTGCTGACGTGATAAATAAAGATGTTTTTTTCATCGTAGAATTGATTTTGTTCATGATTTATTATCTATTATGTAATTTTATGTTTCTGTTGATTCTGTAGTTCCTATTGTTCTTATTGTTTCTGCTGTTCAATAAGTATAAAATAGTCCCGATCTTACATCGGGATTGTTCGACTAGGCATTTTGCTTCATTATATTCGCAAAATACCAGTCTCACGAATTTCAAATTGTTTTGATATTTCGTTTTTACTAGAACTTACTTTGATTTATTGCTACGGTACACTTCTTAGGTGCTGTAATTTCAACCCTTGATGAAGAATCAGGATTGCCAATTCTGCCTGTAACTTTTATCTCTGTCGAACTAACATTTATTTTTTTCAAATTCGCATAATCTGA
>Ga0105107_10003800_pt1 | contig 10084 bp, 12 predicted proteins | sample PPLLaktember2015_6_FD_79335 | JGI IMG/M metagenome (GOLD analysis project Ga0105107, IMG submission 79335) | Freshwater sediment microbial communities from Prairie Pothole Lake near Jamestown, North Dakota, USA - PPLs Lake P8 Core (1) Depth... | ecosystem: Environmental > Aquatic > Freshwater >...
CTGTGCGCGCTCGTGCGCGAGCGCGGGATCGGGGGTGCGGTGGTGGGGCTCCCGCTCCACATGAGCGGACGGCGCGGTCCGGAGGCGGAGGCCGCCGAGGCCTTCGCGCGCGAGCTGGCGGTGGCCGCCGCGATCCCGGTGGAGCTGCTCGACGAGCGCTGGACCTCGGTGGCGGCTGAGCGCGCGCTCCAGGAGACCGGGCGGCGCGTCAAGCAGAAGCGCGGGCGCGGCGAGGTGGACGCGATCGCGGCGACCCTGCTGCTCTCGACCTGGCTGGAGCGGCGGCGCAACCAGGAGCGAGCGCAGTGAGCGCGCCGGCGCCCGCCCCGAAGCGCCCGCGGCGGCTGTGGCTGCGCGCGCTCGGAGGACTGCTGGTGCTGGGCGCGGTCGTGACGGGGAGCGTGGTCTGGGCGGTGATCCACGCCCTCGGACCGCCCGCCGAGGCGGCCGCGCCGGTGCGCTTCGACGTGCTGCCGGGCGCGACCCTGCGCAGTGTCGCCGAGGAGCTCGAGGCGCGCCGCGTGATCCGCAGCGCGCTGGCGCTGCGCGGGATCGCGCGCTGGCAGGGCACGGCGGGGCGCCTGCACGCCGGCGAGTACGAGCTCTCGGCGACCTGGAGCGCCGCGCGCGTGCTCGAGCAGATGGTCGAGGGCCGCGTGATCACCTACCCGGTGACCCTGCCCGAGGGCATCTCCGCCAGCGAGATCGCCGCCCGCATCGAACAGGCCGGGCTCGCACCCGCGGCCGAGCTCCTGGCGGTGATGCGCGACCCGGCCGCCGCGGCCGCCTTCGGCGTCGAGGGCACGACGCTCGAGGGCTACCTGTTTCCGGAGACGTACCACCTGCCGCACGGCCTGACGGCGCGGCAGATCGCCAAAGTGCTGGTCGAACAGTTCCTGCGCACCTGGCGCGAGATCGAGCCGAAGGCGCGGGCGCGCGGCATGTCGATGCGCGAGGTGGTGACGCTGGCCTCGATCGTCGAGAAGGAGACGGGGGTGGGCGGCGAGCGGCCGCTGGTGGCGTCGGTGTTCCTGAACCGGCTCGCGCGCGGCATGCGCCTCGAGTCGGACCCGACCACGATCTACGGGATCCCGAACTTCGACGGCAACCTGAAGCGGGTCCATCTCGAGGACGAGACGAACGCCTGGAACACCTACCGGATCGCGGGGCTGCCGCCGACGCCGATCGCGAGCCCGGGCGCCGCCTCGCTGCGCGCGGTGGTGGATCCCGCCGAGACCGACTACCTGTTCTTCGTCTCGCGCAACGACGGCTCGCACGTCTTCGCGTCGAACTTCGCCGAGCACGTGAACAACGTGAACCGCTTCCAGAGGAGCCGCTCCCGCCCATGAGCCAGTCGACCCCCCCGGCGCCCGAGGTCTTCTTCGCCGAGCGCTTTCCCGCCCAGATGAACCGCCAGCTCGCCGAGCAGCAGGAGGCCGCGGCCGCCGCGCAGCGCGCGCTCGAAGGCATGCGCGGCGTCGAAGCGACCCTGCGCTTCGACGTGCGCGGCCCGGGCGGGGGCACCTGGTACGTGAACTTCGCGGAGGGCCGCGCCTCGGCGGGCAGCGCGCCGACCCACCCGCCGTTCCTCTCGATCGCGCTCGACCGCGGCGACTTCGAGCCGCTCTGGCGCGAGGCCGGCGACAACGTGCTGGGCTTCCTCGGCGGCGTCTCCGGCATGGGCGCGCCGATCAAGCTGACCCGCAGCCGTGTCGAGCAGATCGGCGCCGTGAAGGGCGCGCTGCTGTTCGAGCTGACCGGCGCAGGCGGCTTCCGGCTGGTGGCGCACCTGGGCGGCGAGCCGCCGGCGGACGAGGCTCCGCCGGCGACCGCGATCCGCGTCGACGCCCAGGCCTACCGCGAGCTGCGCGCCGGCGCGCTCCAGCCCCAGGACGCCTTCCTGGCCGGCAAGATCCAGGTCGAGGGCGACATGCAGCTCGCGATGCAGCTCGCGCTGGCGGTGCTGTCGCCGGACTGAGAGGAGCGCGATGCTGCGCCGGCTGCTGCGCGAGCCCCTGCTCCACTTCTTCGCCATCGGCGCGCTGCTGTTCGCGCTCTACGGGTCGCTCGGCCGCGGGCAGGACGCGCCCGAGGAGATCGTCGTGGACCGCGCGCGGCTCGAGAGCCTGGCGGCGGGGTTCGCGCGCGTCTGGCAGCGCCCGCCGACGCCCGAGGAGCGGCGGGCGCTGGTGGAGACGTGGGTGCGCGAGGAGATCCTCTACCGCGAGGGCGTCGCGCTGGGCATGGATCGCGACGACCCCGTGGTGCGGCGCCGGATCGCGCAGAAGATGGACTTCCTGGCCGACGGCCAGGCGCCCGCCGCGCCGAGCGAGGTCGAGCTCCAGGCCTGGCTGGAGGCGCACTCGGACGACTACCGGGTCGAGCCGACCTACACGCTGCGGCAGCTGTACTTCGATCCGGGGCGGCGGGGCGCCGGGCTCGCGGCCGATCTCGCCGCCGCGCGCGCAGCGCTGGAGAGCGGGGCCACGGCCGCCGGCGACACTTCGCTGCTGCCCGACGCGCTCGACGCGGCGCCGGCCTCGGAGGTCGCGCGGGTCTTCGGCACCGACTTCGCCGCGGCGCTCGACGCGCTGCCGGTCGGCGCCTGGCAGGGCCCGGTGCGCTCGGGCTACGGGCAGCACATGGTCGCGCTCGGCGCCCGCACTCCCGGCCGCGCGCAGACGCTCGCCGAGGCGCGCCCCGCACTGGAACGCGACTGGCTGCGCGCCCGCACCGAAGCGGCCAACGCCGCGTTCTACGCGGCCCTGCGCCAGCGCTACACGGTGCGCATCGAGGACGGCGCTCCCGCCGGCGACGCCATGGCGAGCAGTCGTTGACTTCGGCTCCTGCGCGCGCGGCCTGGGTCCTGCTCGCGCTGGCGCTGGCCGCTCCGGCAGGAGCCGCCCGCGCAGACGTGTTCCGCCCCGCCTACCTCGAGCTGCGCGAGGCGGGCGGCGACCGCTACGACGTGCTCTGGAAGGTGCCCGCCCTCGGCGACGACGCGCGCCCCGCGGCGCACGTGCGCTTTCCCGACGGCACCGAGGCGCTCGGCCAGCCGCGCGGCCTCGCGGCCGGCGGCGCCCGGGTCGAGCGCTGGCAGGTGCGCCACGCCGGAGGCCTCGTCGGACAGACGGTGCGCATCGAGGGGCTGGCGGGCGGCGTCAGCGAGGTGATCGTGCGCGTCGAGCGCCGCGACGGCACCAGCCAGATCGAGCGCCTGCTGCCGGAGCGGCCGTCGTTCACCGTCGCGGCGCCGGCCGGCAAGGGCGAGCTGGCGTGGTCGTACCTGGTGCTCGGCGTCGAGCACATCCTGGGCGGGGTGGACCACCTGCTCTTCGTGCTCGCGCTGCTGCTGATCGGGAGAGGCGGCCGACGCATCCTCGCGACGGTCACCGCCTTCACCGTCGCCCACAGCCTGACTCTGGCGGCAGCGACGCTCGGCTGGGTGCACGTGCCGGGGCCGCCGGTCGAAGCGGTCATCGCGCTGAGCATCGTGTTCGTCGCCGGCGAGATCGTGCACGGCCGGCGTGGCCGGCCGGGGCTGACGGCGCGCGCGCCGTGGCTCGTGGCGTTCTCCTTCGGGCTGCTCCACGGCCTCGGCTTCGCGGGCGCGCTGGCCGAGGTGGGCCTGCCGCAGAAGGCGATCCCGCTCGCGCTCCTCACCTTCAACGTCGGCGTCGAGCTGGGGCAGCTCGCCTTCGTCGCCGCGGTCCTTTCGCTGCGTGCCGCCGCAACGCGCCTGCCCGTGCGCCTGCCGGCCTGGGCGTCCTGGGCGCCGCCCTACGCGATCGGCGCCGTCGCGGCGTTCTGGGTGATCGAGCGCATCGCGGCCTTCTGGGGCTGAGCCGGACGCCCGCTCGACGCAGCAGGGCCCCTTCGCCACCCTGTCGCCACCTCGCCCGCGGTCCCGTGGGTGAAACGCGAATGGCCCGCATGGACCTGCGCTCCGTCCTACTCGAGCTCCACGCCGCCCTCGACGCCGAGGGCATCGCGCATGCCCTGATCGGCGGCCTCGCCCTGGCGGCGCACAACGCCGCGCGCGCGACGGTCGATCTCGACTTCCTCGCCGATGGCGACCGCGCGGCGGACGTCGATCGCGTGCTGGCAGACCACGGGTACGAGACGCTGCACCGCAACGACGACGTCGGGAACTACCTCTCGTCGGATCCCGTCCGAGGACGCGTCGATTTCCTGTTCGTCAGGCGGCCGAAGGGACGCGCCATCCTCGGCCGCTCGCTGCCGAGCGAGGTCCTCGGCACGACCATCCGCGTGGCCGACGCCTCGGATCTGATCGGCCTGAAGGTGCAGGCCTACTCGAACGACCCCACGCGCGGCCGTCAGGATCTCGCCGATGTCGAGAAGCTGCTCCGCAACGCCAAGATCGACCTCGGCCGCGTCCGCGAGTACTTCCGACTGTTCGATCGCGAGGGCGACCTCGACGCCCTGCTCGCCCTGGTCGAGGAGTGGAAGCGATGACCTCGGATCCGGACGGCGGCATCCTCCCGGCGAGCGCGCGGGCGAACTTCGAGGCGTCGCGACGAGCCGTGGCCGAGTGGGAGCGCGCCCACCCGATCGGAATCGAGGCGATCCTCGACTGGATCGACCAGCTCCGCTCGCTGTTCGGCGACCCGCCGGTGGACCGGCGGCCGTGGCGCGGCGACGACTTCCGGCTCTGAGCTCAGCTCCGCGCGTCGCCCGCCACCGCGCGGTAGCCCACGCCCGCCAGCGCCGCGCCCAGGATCGGCGCGACCCAGAACAGCCACAGCTGCCCGAGCGCCCAGCCGCCCACGAAGATCGCCGGCCCGGTGCTGCGCGCCGGGTTCACCGACGTGTTGGTGACCGGGATCGAGATCAGGTGGATCAGGGTGAGGCCGAGGCCGATCGCGATCGGCGCGAAGCCCGCCGGCGCCCGCGCGTCGGTGCTGCCGAGGATGATCATCAGGAAGAAGAAGGTCAGCACCACCTCGGCGACGAAGGCCGACACCAGCGGGTAGCCGCCCGGCGAGTGCTCGCCGTAGCCGTTCGACGCGAAGCCGCCCGCGAGGTCGAAGCCGGCCTTGCCGCTCGCGATGATGTAGAGGACCGCCGCGGCGGCGATCGCGCCGAGCACCTGCGCGATCACGTAGCCGGGCAGCTCCGAAGCGGAGAAGCGTCCGCCGACCACCAGGCCCACCGACACCGCCGGGTTCAGGTGACACCCCGAGATGTGGCCGATCGCGTAGGCCATCGTCAGCACGGTGAGCCCGAAGGCGAGCGCCACGCCGTGGAAGCCGATCCCGAGCTCCGGGAACGCCGCCGCCAGCACCGCGCTGCCGCAGCCGCCGAAGACCAGCCAGAACGTGCCCAGGAACTCCGCCGCCAGCTTGTTGCCCGTGTTGCCCATGGAGCCTCCGTGCGCGGCTTGCGCCGCGCGGTTCAGAACCCGTACGAAAGGCCGATCAGGGTGGCGAGGCTGTTCTCGTCGGTGCCCTCGGCGGGCGTGCTGTCGTAGAGGTTCACGATCGACACGCGAAACGAGATCGCCTCTCCCGCCGCCAGCCTAGCCGTGGAGCGGCACCCGACAACGTGAATCGCAGGCGAGGGGCTGCGGGAGTCTCCCTACGGCAGTGTCGGGCAGCGCTCAGCCGGCGAGCAGCGGCAGCCAGGGCCAGCGCGTCACCAGCAGCACGAACGCGAAGACCGCCAGGTACGCGAGCCGCAGCCGCCGCCACTCCGGCGCGGTCTGCGCGATCCCCATCGAGAGCAGCAGCCACCCGAAGCCCGCCACCGGCGCCAGCACGTAGGTGATGGCGCAGAACAACAGCAGCAGCGCGTGCCGGCCGAGCAGGAGCCGCGCCGGCAACGGCAACAGGAACGCGGCGGCCAGCGCACCTTCGATCGCGACGGTCGAGGCCGTCATCGCCGCGACGAGTGCCCGGAAACGCGGCGTCTGCTCCGGCATCACCTCCCACGGAACGAAGACGCCGTCGCCGTGCTCGCGCACCAGCTCGCGCAGGTCCCAGAAGGAATCCTCCGGGAGCCCGCCGGCGAGCCGCGTGAAGTCCTCCATGCGCCCGTCGTCGACGAGGGTCACCGCGAAGAAGCGGCCGTCCAGGAAGTCCGGCGAGAGGGCGACCTTCCAGAGCGTCGCGAACAGGAAGGTGAGGCCGATCAGCGCGCGGCCGTTCCAGGCCAACGCGCCAGCGCGGTCCGCCGACGCAGAGGCGATCGCCGCCGCCAGGCACCAGTAGGCGAGCAGGTAGGCGTGGTTGTCGGGCATCGGCCAGTCGAGCGCGATGCGCAGGGCGGCGAGGGCGGCGAGCGCGAGCCACAGCGCGGCGCTGCGCACCGCGCTCGGCGCCAGCAGGCCGAGCGCGATCAGGCCGACGATCAGCGGCCGCAGCCAGCGGTCGCCGACCGGCGCGAACAGCAGGGCCACGAGCAGGAGCCGCAAGGCCAGGTCGCTGCGGTCCATTGCGAGCAGCTCGCGTCCGGCGCTTCGGATCGACACCGCTCAGCGTTCCCCGAGCGGGACGGAGAGCCCCGCCAGCAGCTCGCCAGACGGCCCCAGCGTCTCGGGGTCGTAGCGGGACGCGAAGACCTGGATCTCGATCGAGGCGGGCGGCCCCGCCTCCGGCTCCGCGTCGGCCTCGAGCTCGGCGAGCGCGAGCGCCAGCGCGCGCAGGCGCCGCTCGTCGGGCAGCGCCAGCGCGCGGCGCTCGAGGCGGCGCAGCTCCTCGGGCACCTCGACCTCGCGGCGCACGCCGGGCCAGACGGCCCAGGCGTGCAGATGGCGGCGCCCCCAGGCGTCGGTGGTCGAGAACATGCCGAAGCCGCCGCCCGACCAGGCGTTGAGGTCGGCCGTGCGCGCCAGCCAGATCTGGTGCAGCGCGACGGCGACGAGCAGCGCGGCAGGCAGCCGCACGAGCCGGTCCGCCCACCTCGTGCGGCACGGAGTCTCCATCGGGTCGCGGGGCGCGGCGCTAGAAACCGGGCGGCGGGTTCACCGCCATGTAGCGCAGGTCGCCACCGGAGAACGCCTTGATGTACCAGGTCGACCCGCAGCGGTAGTACTCGGTGCCCTCGACGAGCACCGTGTAGAATTCGCATTCCGGCTGGCTCTGCATCGAGGTGAAGGCGGACACGGTGAGCGCCGTGCCGACGGCAATCATCGACCACGCCGCGACGTTGCCCCACTCGACCTCGTCGTTGTCCCAGACCTCGACCTCGTTCCAGTCCACCTCGTTCCAATCCACCTCGTTCCAGTTGCCCTCGTCGAAGCGGTCGTCCCAGAAGTCCTGGCGGTCCTCCTGGCGGTCCTTCCCGTAGTCCTGCCAGTCCTCGCGGTTCTGGTCCCTGAAGTCCTGCCGGTCCTGCTGGCGATCGCCCAAGGCCTCCTGGCGCTGGCCCTGGTTCTCGCCGCGCTGTCCCGCGCGGTCCTCGCGGGTCGCCGGTCGCTGACTCGCCCTGTCGCCGGCCGGTCGGTTCTGCGCGATCTGCGAGCCCTGCGACGGGCGCGTCGCCGGCCGCCCTTGTGCGGGCCTTCCCTGCGCGGGCCGCGCCTGGGCGGGCCGTGCCTGGGCCTGGCGCTGCGTCGGACGGGGCTGCGGACGCGTCTGCGCGCGGCGCACCGAGCCGAGGCCGCCCGACGCGGGGCTCTGCCGCGAGACGTGCTGCCGGCTCGGCGCACGCTGCGCGCGACCGCCGCCGCCGCCACCACCGCGCGATGCCGACATCGAGCGCCCGCCGCCGCCGCGCCCGCCACCGCCCCCACGCCCACCGCCGCCGCGCGCCAGCACTTCGCCGGCGCCGAAGAGCAGCGCCACCAGCACGACGAACGTCTGGAACAGGATCCGCCGATTGCGCGTGCTCACAGTCCACCCTCCTCGGCAGGCGTTGCAGCCGTCCCGCGCTTCGGCAGCAGGAACGGAACCGACGTCGTGCCCTTCGGCGGCTCGAACGCGAACAGGCGGTCGGGCGCGCGGGGCGAGAGGTCCCAATCGGAGAACGTCGCGCGGAACTGCGGCCGCCCCCGGACGCGCTCGAAGGTGATGACCATGCGCGCCGGCACCGCCTCCTTGCCCTGGCGGATCCAGAGCTGGAGCCCGACCCCTTCGCGGCTGCGGAGCGCGACGTGGTCGTAGCTCGCTTCGCCGATGGTCTCGACGCCGATCGAGCGCGCCGCGATCACGTTGTCGACGAGGATCTTGCCCAGGTCCGATGCGAACAGGTCGGCGAGCGGCATGCGCAAGCCGACGTCGTCGCGCAGGAAGTCGATGAGCTGGTCGATGTCGCCCGTGCGCTCGGCGCGCGCGAAGGCCTTGTTCCGGTCGTCGTAGACCGTCACGGCCTTGCCGTCGTAGAAGGTCTGGAGGTGACGGCCGTCGCGGTCCCAGCTCTCGACGCGGACGCGGTCGGGCCGGCGGATCGTCTGCTCCTGGCGCCCGCCGAACTCGATCGTCTCGCCGTCGAACTGGATCGCGTCGTACGACTTGTCGACGGTGAAGGAGAAGCGCTCCGCGCCGGTCAGGGTCGCGACCATGCGCTTCACGGGCTCGACCGCCGCGGGGTCGATGAGCGGCTCCTCGGCCTCGGCTGCCGGAGCGGCCTCCGCCGCACCGGTCGCGGCCGCCTCCTGGGCCGCGGCAGGCTCTGCGCCCGACCCGAAGGCGAGCGCGATCGCGAGCGCCGCCAGCAGCCCACGCGCACCACTCGACACTCTACTATGTCTCATACGGGCTCCTTGATCGGGGTAGCCTGACGCGACGGACAGCAATCGTCCAGCGGAGAATGCGGCGCTCACGCCAGCGCCTTCAGCAGCGTCAGGAGGATATCCTTCAGCGGCACCTGGATCGCAAGGACCACGAGCAGCGGCAGCAGCGCCGGCACGGCGACGGCGAGCACGGCGGCCGGGCCGATCGGCACCGGGCGCATCTTCTCGACCGCCCCGTACAACGAGATCGTGTCGGCTACCGGACCCAGCTCGGGCGCGCCGAGCAGCGGGTCGCCTCGGACGGGCTCGCCCTCGATCCACTTGTGATGGACGCGGCGGCCGTGCTCGGCGAGGAGCGCGCCGTACGCGAGCCGCGCCGGCCGCCGCGCGGCCAGCAGCGGAGGAGCGAGTGCGAGAAGCGGAGCCACGAACAGCACCACCATGAGCACGACGAAGCCTCCCATCTGGAGCCGCAGCGCCGCGACCTGGACGCCGTGGTACGCGACGCCGTGCGCCATGTGGCTCGCGAGCACCGCGCCTGCGCCGAGCGCCACCGGGCCGAACACGCGGGTCAGCCCGCCGATGAAGCCGAGCCCGCCGGCGCCGTCTGGATGCGTCGGCACGAGCGACAGCCCGAGCCCCGCGATCCGCCGCAGCAGCACGAACGCCACCACCACCCGCCACAGCCAGCCGAGCACCAGCGCGAGGTAGATCGGCCGCACCACGTAGACGAACCACCAGCCGCCGAAGCCGAGGCTGCCGGCGCCTTCCGCCTCCTCGGCCCACACGAGCTCGTGGGCGGTGGGCGTCGCCGGCGACGCCCAGGTCCAGGCGATCACGGCGGCGGCGATCGCGATCCACGGGAGCACCGCGTCGCGCAGGCGCGCGACGCCGCGCAGGACCTCGCGGAACCCAGCGACCCGCTCCGGCGGCACGAGGCCCGAGGCCACGAAGTGGGGCAGCAAGCGGAGCGTCGTCGCGTGCGCCAGGCCCTCGGCGAGGACGAAGAGCGGGATCGCGACGAGGCAGCGCACCGTGACGCCGAAGTGTTTCAGCAGCGGCTCCGCGACGACGCCGCCGGGCAGCGCGTGCCCGGTGGCCGCCGCCCAGACTGCGATCGGCGCGAACGTGACGAACGCCAGCAGCAGGGCGCGGCGGCCGACGCCGAGCCCCTCGCGCGGGATCAGGCCGATCGCCCGCTGAAGCCGGAACAGCGGGTCGCCGCGGACCAGCGAGAACGCGGTCTCGTCGCGCGCGTCGTGCTCGGGATCAGCCATCGGGCGCTCGCCCTCCGCCGGGGCCGTCCGACGCGACCCGCACCCGCGCGCCGACCCAGACGGCGTGCTCGTCGATGCGCAGATCGGAGGTCTCGACGTCGAGCGCGAGCGACCA
>Ga0105107_10003801_pt1 | contig 10082 bp, 8 predicted proteins | sample PPLLaktember2015_6_FD_79335 | JGI IMG/M metagenome (GOLD analysis project Ga0105107, IMG submission 79335) | Freshwater sediment microbial communities from Prairie Pothole Lake near Jamestown, North Dakota, USA - PPLs Lake P8 Core (1) Depth... | ecosystem: Environmental > Aquatic > Freshwater >...
AGCCGCCTCGCCGAGATGCAGCTTCGCGTCCTCTGGGAGGAGACGCTGGCGCGCTTCCGCGAGGTGGAGGTGGTCGGGGAGCCCGTGCGGGTCCGCTCCCCCTTCGTGAAGGGCTACACCCACGTGCCCGTCCAGCTCCACCCCTGGTAAGCCCGCCGGGGCGATTCGCGGAATAGCCCTTCCACTCCCGACTGGACCGGGCGCGCGGCGGAGGTGACGCTCCGCCGGCTCGAGGACGACGTGGAGTACGCGCTCGCGGGAGTCGTAGAGGCTGCCTGTTTCGTCCAGCTCGTCGGCGCCGTCACGAACAAGTCGGACGCGTTCCCCGTGCCTGGAACCGCCGTCACAGCGGCCCTGAGCGGTACCTTCGACAGTCTGCCTTCGCTCCGCTGATCGCACCGACCGCGCTCAAAGCGCCGCCTCCGCAAAGAACGGACCACGCCGCCGTCGTGTTGGACGGCGCGCAGGCGGCCCCAGGTAGGACTCCAACCTGTGACCTGCCCCCAGCTTCGGAGGCTGGAACCGAGGCTCGAGATATCGAAGATCTACCGGGTTGCGACCGGTCAGCGGCGAACGTTGCCGGACATGCCGGGCACGAAATGGGGGCACAGCGACTTCGCGAGGACGGGGTCGTAGGTCGCGAGGGCTGCCCAAGCGAGATTGTCGGTCGGGCCCGGTCGCCGCCGCTTACTCAGCCGCCGCAGCGCCAGCGCTGCTCCACGGGTCGTGCGGGCGCGAGCCCCACGACGGCGCGCGGCCCTCGCAGCGCGACGAACAGCGCACCGTCCCGCCCCGTCCACCAGAGGCTCGCCCGGGCGCGGGCCACGCGCGCGACCACCTCCGCGTGGGGCATGCCGAAGCGACCGAGGCACGGGGCCGACGCCAGCGCCACCTCCGCGCCGACCGCTTCGAGGAACGCTGCGCTCGACGAAGTCCGGCTGCCGTGGTGCGGGAGCTTCAGTACCTCGGCGGCGAGGTCGGTGCCGCTCGCGAGGAGCGCGGCCTCGGCCGCCGCCTGGGCGTCGCCCGGAAGGAGCACCCGCGAAGCGTCGGCGGTCACGCGCAGCACTAGCGAGCGGTCGTTGTCCCCGAGACCACGGGCCAGGGCGTCCTGCGGCGGCCACAGGGTCTCGATGCGCAGGTCGCCCGCTGCGAAGGGAGGATCCCCCGCGCCGCGCTCCTCGATCCGGACGCCGCGCCGGCGGGCGATCGCGACGAGCTCGGCGAAGCCGGGCTCAGCGAGGGCGCCGCGCGGCAACCAGAGGCGTTCGACGGGCAGCCCCTCGAGCACGGCGCCGAGGCCGCCGCGGTGGTCGAGGTCGGCGTGGCTCGCCGCGACGACATCGAGATGTGTCACCCCGAGCGCGCCAAGCGCGGGGAGGACCACGCTCCGCCCGAGGTCGACGCCGCCCGCGAGGGCCGTACCGCCGTCGATGAGCAGCGCGCCGCGCTCGCCCTGGACGAGGATCGCGTCGCCCTGCCCCACATCAAGCAACGTGGGCCGTTGGGGGCGATTCAATCGTCGAGGTTGGCATGGGTTCATCGCCCCAACGAGCCAGGAGATCAGGCCCCGCCGCGGAGGAACCCGCTGCCCCGAGCCACTTCTGGACAGCTTCTGAGCCTTGCCACGTCATGCCCCGGGGGCAGAAGAACGCTCCGGAGGGGTCATAGCGAATGGATCGACATTGGGGAGCAGGTCAACTCGAGGAGCGAATTTGCAGTCCCGAGCAGACTGTTCAGTCCCGAGGAGAACAGCGCGTTCAGGGCCTTAGGGATGCCATGGCGAGTAACGCATCCAGCCGGTCGCGAAGCCCGCCACCGTCAGCAACCCGGTGCAAAGGACGAACGCAACGAAGGCGCCCTCGTAGCGCACCGCGGTCCCGGCAGGCGCGTCGAGTGGCGGAAGGCCGACCAGCACAGCGCGGGAGAGCGTTAGCGCGACGCCCGCGAGGAACCCCCCGACATGAGCGGCAAGTGACACTCCGGGCCTGAAGGAGGCGACCGCGTTAAACCCGAGCCAGAGCAGGCCGAGGAGCCAGGAGCCGCGTCGGCCGCGCAAGGGGACGGCGCCCCCTTCGAGCTTGGCGAGGACGATCATGGCGCCGAGGAGGCCGAAGACCCCTCCGGACGCGCCCACAACGGTCGCCCTCGAAGTCCAGAGCACCAGCGCGCCCCCCGCGAGCGCCGACGTCTGAAAGAGCGCCAGGGTACGCCAAGTGCCCAGCGACCCCGCAACCATCAGTCCCAGGAAGCCGGCTCCCACGAGGTTCGCGTAGAGGTGCTCCCAGCTCGCGTGCAGGTACGGAGCCGTCAAGAGGCGCCACCACTCGCCCTCCCACCACACGCGGAACGGATCGGACGCGCCCATGCGCTCGAGCACGTGCTGGTGCTGAAAACCTCCGAAGCGGTGGGCCGCCACACCGAGACCGACCCACAAGAGCCCCATGCAAACGAAGGCCGGGTAGGCCGAACGCGTTCGACGGGCCGCGTCGGTCTCGCTCGCAAGCGCGTGCTCCCCGGCGCGCTCGCGAGCGCGGATCCCGCCCGGCCCGAGCGAGTGTCCGCGAGATCGCAGCGCAGCACTCAGCGTTTCCCGGCAGGAGGACGGGTGCGATCTTCCCCCCACCAGCTCGTCGGGGCACAGCGCCCCGTCCTCGATGCGGAGGAACTGCGGCTTGATCCCGAGCTCGCCCGTCGGCTTCCCAGGAACCAGCCCGAGTTTGGAAAGCGGACGGCCGCAATCGACCGGGATCACCCACATCGTGTCGTGATCCACGGCCTCCCGGACCGGTCCCCCCTCCGCGGCAAACGCGGCGTCGAGCCGCTCCGGCAGGGTGGAAGCCAGGTCCTCGTCCGGATCGCTGGCGAGGAGCACGATCAGGTACTCGCTCTCGAAGAGGAGGACGGCGTCCCGCTCGTTGCGCTGAACGAGCAGCGTCGGGCCGAGGGTGCCCGACGGGGCCGAGAGGAGTCGCTTCACGATCTGCCGGAGGCTGCGCGCGTGCGGAGTCGTCCCGGTAATCGGCTCGGTCTCCCGAAGATGGGCCATCGCGGCGGCAGTGTCGCCCCCACGAACTGACAGTCAACGGCAGATTGATGCAATCCCAATCAAGACTGCCAAAGGGGGTTCCACTCGGCGCACCGACCTGGTCTCTCAGTCCAACCGTCGCGTACGGTTCGGCACGGTGAAAATCTGAGCCGCTCAGTGCGCCGGCGCGTCTTCGTGGTCCTCGTCGTGCTCGTCGTGATCCTCCCCTGGTTCGCGTTTCCGTTCCCCGGTTTGGTCGCAGAACAGCAAGGGGACGCGCTGATCTATCGCTTCAATAGGCAGGGAATTCTGTGGGAAGGCGCCGCTTGGATGTTGGCCTTCGTGGCCGGCGTGTTCCTTACAAGAAGTCGGGTGAGCCGGCCGGTAGGGTTGGTCATTGTGGGATTCGCACTGATCTTCCTGGTCTTCGCCCTGCCCGAGAGGTGGTTCGACCGGGTCGTCATCACGCCGAAAGCGATCGAGCAGAACCTGGGTCCTTGGTTCGCTCCGACTCCGCGCGGTTTCCGCTATGCCGACGTGGAGTCAATCGCCATCGAGACGCGTCCAACCCGCGGCCACGCTGGCCCGCGCAGAGCTTGGTTGCTTCGGATGAAGGATGGCAGTAGTGGCGATATCGACCCCGGATCGGCGATTCGCCCACGTCGGCAGCGCTTCGAGCGACATCGGACGCCAGCCGACGGCACCGGCCCCGTCGCGCGAGCCCCGAGACGACGACGCCCCCGCTGCCACTCAGCGAGGGCGCGTGGGATTCATGGAGCGCGAGATGGGGGTCGAACCCGCGACTCTCATCTTGGGAAAGCCCAAGGGCACTAAGAAGTGATGCCAGCTTGCGCCTCGTGCGCGGCGAGGACTACTCAACACGCGACAATCGCCGGCAACTGCGACGGCGACGCCACCAGACGGCACCTACGGGGCCAACGCTCCCGCGCTGCCCCTGCCGCCTCTCGAGCCACCAACCCATCCCAGCGCCTCATCCCCACCTCCCTCCGCCGTGAGATCGGGAACGCACGCGTCCGGCCGCCATGCCCCCGAAGGGAGCATGAAACCACACCCCTACCAACCGATATGACGTGCGATACGACGTCGAACGGAACGCCGAAAAGGCCGGAATCGAACTAAAGCGTCCAACAGCGAGTCGACGGGAGCCGGACCCGGGGACTTCCCGTTCGTTCGCGCATTCAGTTGCAGCCCAGCACCTCGTCAAGACGGCGTCCGCCGGCCCTCGGGTCCCACTGGATCGCGGGGGGATCGGCAAGAACGCGGCGGATCCCGCGGCGTTCGACCATTTCGATCTCCCTACGAGCCTGGACCTCCTGCGGCGACAGCCGATCCTTCTGCTGATTCGCCTCCATCACGAACCACTGGTCACGCGGCAGGGGGAGACATCTGGGCCCGGGGAGCCCGGTGACTACGTCGGCGGGCCGATCGATCTCGACGAACAGCTCGCCCGTCGGTCCCTTTCCATAGAGACTCTTGCCCAGCGCTCGCAGCAGGTGCGCGAGGACACGCTGCGGACGGGTGTCCGAAGAGACGACGAAGCAATCCGCGCGTTGCGAGTCGAGCCGACTCAACTCGTGGATCGCGCGCAGCCAGTCCTGGAGAGGCTCGGGAGCCATCGGAAACGCCGAGGCTGCATCCCCCTGGAGAACCCAGATCGCACTCGGGGGACGCTCGAACGACAGGAATCGGTGCACGTCTCTCATGAAGCGCTCCGACTGGAGGCTCTCGGGTCCGAAATCGACCAATGCAACGCCACTCCCGGTCCGGGCGATTCCCGCGGTCCGCCGCGCCCGGTACACCGTGACTTCATGTCCGCCAGGAATGCGTACGGAGCCCAGGGCCGCGACTTCGGCGCGGTTGTACACCTCGACCCCAAAACGGTCGGCAGACGCGACGAGATCGCCAGAGAGAGGAATCCAGCCAACGCGGGCTCCGCCGCTCGTCGTGAGCGCCCCGGCGCGTTCCGTCGCACGGCGACACGCTTCGCTCATCACGGACTGGCTCTCCGATTCGAATTGACACCCCACTACGGCGAGAGGCGGCCGGCCCGCAACGCACAGCTCGAACAGCAGTGCGCGCACGACTTGGGGTTCATCGATCAGGGCCGCGCCGATGGCGGCCTTCGACGCCTCGGTGAGGTGGCCCTCGAGCGGTCGTAGCCTTGCGCGTGCGCCCGAGACGTCGTGGGACTCGAGTCCTCCGAAGAGGCGTCGAAAGCTATTGCGCACGGCGGAAATTCTATCCTTCTGACCCACGCGCCGCCCCAGCCTTCAACTACGCCGCACCAGCCGGCCAGGCCCAAAGCTCGCACGCGCGCCCGAAACGCGGGCGCGCGCCGGACCTCATTGCCCGCAGCGCCAGCGCACCGCCCGGGGCCGCGCCGGCGCGAGCCCCCGCGCCGCAAGCGGGCGCGCCAGCGACGCCAGCAGCGCCCCGTCGCGCCCGGTCCACCAGAGACTCGCGCCGGCGGCGGCGGCGCGCGCCCGCACCTCGGGGTGCGGCATCGCGAAGCGGCCGAGGCAGGGCGCGGAGACGAGCGCGAGCGAAGGCCCCACCGCGCGCAGGAACGGCGCGCTCGAGGAGGTGCGGCTGCCGTGGTGGCCGAGCTTCAGCACCTCGGCGGCGAGCTCGCCGCCCGTCGCGAGGAGCGCGCCCTCGCCGCGGGCCTCGAGGTCGCCGGTGAGGAGCACGCGGGTGCCCTCCCCCGCGACCTCGACGCGCAGCACCAGCGAGCGGTCGTTGTCGCCGAGGCCCGCGCGTCCGGCAGCGGGGTGCGGCGGCCAGAGGGGCTCGATCGCGAGGTCGCCGGCCTGGAGCGGGGGATCGCCGGCGCCGCGCTCCTCGACGACGACGCCGCGCCGCTGCGCCAGCGCGACGAGGCCGGCGAAGCCCGGGTCGGCGAGGCCGCCCGCCGGCAGCCAGAGCCGCTCCGCGGGCACCGCCTCGAGGACGCTCGCGAGGCCGCCGCGGTGGTCGAGGTCGGCGTGGCTCGCGGCGACGAGGTCGAGGCGGCGGACGCCGAGGGCCGCGAGGGCCGGCAGCACCACGCTCCGGCCGAGGTCGACTCCACCCGCGAGCGCGGTGCCGCCGTCGACGAGCAGCGCGCCGCGCTCGCCCTGGACGACGATCGCGTCGCCCTGCCCGACGTCGAGCAACGTCGGCCGCTTGGGGCGATGCCGTGGTCGAGGTGGCCCTTGGGTGACCGCGTGGGACACAGGTCGCGCGATCCCGGTCCTCGAGGCCGTGCTGATCCCGCGCCCTCGAGCGCTGCAACGGCCGCCGCGCCGAAACAGCGCGGCGCCTGGGGATCACGCGCGAGGGGCTCTACAAGTTGTAAGGTCCACTGCGCAGGGATCGAAAGCCCAGCAGTTACGAGCCGTTAGGCAACCGTCCCTCGGGTCCGTCCTCGTGACCGGACCTCTCAACGCACTGGCCGAGATCGCGACACACTCCCGTGTGACCGACCGCCACGCGGACGCAAGACCAAGTGCGAGCGGTCGGACAACAAGTGGGCCGCCCGAAGGCTGAGGTGGGAGAGTGCGGCGCTTGCTGGCCGAGGCGACCGGGACCGGCCTCGGCGGCGCCCGAGTGGTGCTCCTGCTGTCAACCACGCTTGCACACCCCCCCTTTAGCGTACCGTTTCGTCAATCCCGACATCACCGTTTTGTGTTGATCTGATCGGAGTGGAACAATAAATAGGGGAGGAGCGCTCCTCCTCGAATCGGATCAACGATCGCTTCCTCCCAGGTTTCTCCTCACTGGAGGGGATGTCATGGCTCGGCGGCGCGTCTTCAGTCGTCCGGTGCCGGCACTCCTGATCGCGGCGTTACTCCTACTGTCGGTGGCCGCTTGGGCTCAGCTCGGCAGCGGCGACACGTTCATTGATATCGACGCCGACTCAGTGAGCGACGGTCGCGACAACTGCGAGGAACTGAGCAATCGGCAAGGCGCGGAGCTGGTGGTCCGATTTGCGCTCGGGCCGCGACTCCCATTTCGGACGGGAGGGAATCGCGTTCCACAGGCAATGACTGGCAACTAGACCGATGGAGGTGCCCATGCACCGGAGTCTCCGCTGGCTCGGCCCTCACGGACTCTACCGGCTGTTGCTCGCTGGATTGGGGTTCATCCCTCTCTCAGCCGCGGCCGCCACGCTCACCGTCAACAGCATCACCGACGCGCTGATCGCCGCCGACAATGAGTGCACGTTGCGTGAGGCGATCGTCAACGCAAACGAGGATACCGACACCACCGCCGGAGACTGTGCTGCCGGAAGCGGGACGGACGTGATCGACGTCCCGGCAGGAACCTATGTGCTCACGACCGGCGCTCTGGACATCGCGAGCGATCTCGTCCTGCGCGGGACAGGCGCAAACGTGACCGTGATCCGTCCGGATCCTCCAGCGGGGGTGATAGCGATCTCGGGTGCGGTCGCGGCACTCGAACGGCTGACCCTCACGGGTGGGGCAGCAGCCCCTCTAGGGTACGGCGCTATCGCCAGTATTAGTGCGACCGTGACGGTGTCGGATTGCGTCGTGTCTCACAGCGGCGGGTGCTTTAACTACTGGAACGGCGAAAATTCCTGCACGGGCGCGATCAACCAGTATGAGGGTACGCTCGTGCTCCGCCGCAGCGCTGTCGTCGATAACTTGGCAACGGGGATCGTCGTCAATGGGGGGGGGTGTGGTGAGATTTGTCCCTCCGCCGCTGTGACTCGCATTGAAAACAGCACGATCTCGAGAAACGTCGGGCGGCTCCTTCACTCGATCGGCTATGCGGATTACCGCCTTCCTGCTGCGATCATGGGGTCATGGGGAGGATCGGTCGAAGTGCTCTACAGCACCGTCGCGGACAACTACCTCCAGCCTTCGCCGAGACCCGTCAACACGTCACCTGCGCTTTCGGGGTCTTCCTTGAGACTGAAGGGCTCCATCTTCTCGAACCCGGCGGTCGCAAACTGCAGCGCCTCTCCTATGCCCTCTGCGGGCCACAACCTCGACAGCGACGGAACCTGCGGCCTCACCGAAGCGACCGATCTCTCTGGCGTCGATCCCCTGCTCGGTCCCCTCCAGGACAACGGCGGTCCCACCCCGACCCATGCCCTAAAGCGCGGGAGCCCGGCGATCGACGCGATTCCGGTCTCCGATTGCACCTTCGACGACGACGGAAACCCGGCGACGCCCGAGGTGGCGCTGGCGCGCGACCAGCGCGGCGCGGCTCGCCCGGTGTGGGCCGGCGCCAGGTGCGACATCGGAGCCTACGAGCGGACCGCGTGCGCCGACGGGCTCGACAACGACTCCGACGGAACGATCGACTTCGACGGCGGCGCCACCGCGGGACTCGCGGCCGGGGAGCTCAGGCCGCGCGATCCGCAGTGCGCAACCGCGCTGGGAGCCCGCGAGCGGCCCGGTTGCGGCCTCGGGTTCGAGCTGGTCTTGCTCGCGCCGTTGCTGGCGCGGCTAGCGCGAAGGCGACGTAGGTAGCTGCGGTCGGGACGACGCGATCGCTACGGCACCGTACGGATGCCCGAAGCCGATCGAAAGAAGCTGCTGGGGTTGCTCCTCGGGCGCAAAAGCAAGCCCCGCTGCGACTCGCATCCCTGGACGGCCCGACTCGTGTTGAAGGAGAGACCGAATCCGTTGCGGAATCGCCGCGAGTACACAACCCGTGCCCCAAGGGGCGATCCAGCCGCACGATCGATGCCAAATGCGTCCGCGCGTCCGCCGTGTGCACGACTACGTTGGTCGCGCCCGGGAGCGAGATCACCGGACGCGTCGCGAGCGCCGGGATCGACGAGTCGCGCGACGAGCCGTTTCTCGTCCTCGAAGGCATCGAGGGTCGCCGTCACCTCGTCCCGCAGACCCGGGAGATGGCGGACGCGCGGGGCGAGGGCCGCCTCCGCCCGGGCGCCGTCGTGACGCTGCGCGGAGTTCACGGCACGCACGGCGGCCGCCTCACCACGCGGACCGAGATCGTCGAGCACGGGAGGCTCCGCGACCTCCGGCGCACGGGGAATGCGACCACCTTGCTCGTTCTCGAAGCCCTCCGGTCCGTCCGCCACACGGGCGACCTCCCGGGCCTCGCCGCGGGACGCGGGTTCTTCCGACAGTGGCGAGCGGCCGTCCGTTCGCGAGCGGCGATCCGCGAGCGGGAGGGGCTCCTGGTGCGAGCGCGCACCGCGGGTCGAACGTACGAAGTCGAAAGGGGGCCGAGAGGATGGTCGAAGGACGCATGGCCGATCGGGGACGGGCCCCGACGAGCCTCGAGGCGCTCGCACAGGCGCACCGGAAGGAGATCGCAATGGCGGCCCCGGAGACGGGGCGAACCGCCCTCTCCTTCCTGAACGGCTTCGTCTCTCCCTCCGCCCTATCCCCCGCAGCGCCAGCGCTCCCCGCGCCGCGGCCTCGGCGCGAGCCCCACCACGACGCGCGGCCGCGCGAGGCCGAGGAGGAGCGCGCCGTCGCGGCCCGTCCACCAGAGGCTCGCGCCCGCCGCGGCCACCCGCGCGCGCACCTCGCGGTGGGGCATGCCGAAGCGGCCGAGGCACGGGGCGGAGGCGATCGCGATCTCCGCGCCGACGGCCGCGAGGAACGTGGCGCCCGACGACGTGCGGCTCCCGTGGTGGCCGAGCTTCAGAACCTCCGCCGCGAGGCCGCCCTCCCCCGCCCGCTCCACGAGCGCGGCCTCCGCGGCCGCCTGCGCGTCGCCGGCAAGGAGCACGCGCGTCCCGGCGACCGAGACGCGCAGGACCAGCGAGCGATCGTTGTCTCCGAGGCCGCGGGCGAGCGCGTCTTCCGGCGGCCAGAGGGTTTCGATGCGAAGGTCGCCAGCGGTGAAGGGCGGATCGCCGGCACCGCGCTCTTCGACGCGCACGCCGCGCGCTCGCGCCGTCTCGATCAGCGCGGCGAAGCCGGCCTCGCCGAGCCCTCCGCGCGGCAGCCAGAGGCGGGAGACGGGGAGCGACGCGATGACGGCGCCGAGCCCGCCCCGGTGGTCGAGGTCGGCGTGGCTGGCGGCGACGACGTCGAGTCGCGTG
>Ga0105107_10003802_pt1 | contig 10081 bp, 10 predicted proteins | sample PPLLaktember2015_6_FD_79335 | JGI IMG/M metagenome (GOLD analysis project Ga0105107, IMG submission 79335) | Freshwater sediment microbial communities from Prairie Pothole Lake near Jamestown, North Dakota, USA - PPLs Lake P8 Core (1) Depth... | ecosystem: Environmental > Aquatic > Freshwater >...
CAGACGTTCTTGAACTTGAAGCCGTCTGGCAAAGGTATCCACGATACGAGGAATTTTGCTCAGACCCACGACTTTCTTATTCGGCAAATAGCCGACATGGACTCTGCCAAAAAACGGGAGCAGATGGTGCTCGCACATGCTGAAAAAATCGATGTCTTTCACGATGACCATTTCGTCGTATTCGATCGGAAAGAGCGCTCCGTTCAGCAACTGATCGATATTGCGCTGATAGCCTTGGGTCATAAAGGCCAGCGCCTTGGCTACACGCTCAGGCGTCTTGAGCAAACCGTTACGACCCGGCTTCTCTCCAAGCGCGAGCAGCATTTCAGTGACCAGCGATTGAAGAGCTGGCAGGTCCGCAGGCTTTCCACTCCCGCTGGTGTCTTCCGCCGATTCTCGCCCTTTTTCTCTCTTCCGTTGCTTCGTCACTACGTTCCCCTTCGTGTTGAGGTGACGCCCGCATATTCAAAATAATTGTCTCTCGTCTCGATCACACCGACCTTTTGTAGACCGCCGGACGGCAAGATCGGCTCCAAGATATCCCAAATCACTTTGACGAGGTTTTCCCCCGTTGTCGTGAGGTTGGCAAAGGCGGGATCACAATTGAGGTCGAAATGATCGAAGCGCTCGATGACCTTCTCGTTGACTGCTTGGTCAAGCCGGTCCAGGTCGCACCCATCCATCGCCGCTCCACTCTCGACTGTGACCAGCACCACATAGTTATGCCCGTGACCGTTCGGGTTATTACATTTTCCGAAGGCTGCCCTATTCTCTTCGGGCGAGAGCAGATCGGTGTGAAGTCTATGAGCGGCGCAAAAGCGATAGCGCCTGGTCACATGTACCTGTGGCATACGAGCTATTATCTCTTGGAGTGAAAGAAACGGCTGGAACCGCTCGAAGTTCGAGGGCCCCAGCCTGGAGGTGCCGTGTCGGCATTTGCTCCGACATTCCCCTAGCGACGCTTATGCGCTAAACGAGCTGCCGCAGCCGCACGTCGTTTTAGCCTGAGGATTCTTGATCGAGAAGCCCGAGCCTTGCACACTGTCCACGTAATCGACTTCTGCGCCCTGCAACAAGGGAGCGCTCTGTGAATCCATGATGAGTTTCACATTGCCTTTTTCAATGATCGTATCATCTTCGGCCATTTTTGATTCAAAGGCCATTCCGTACTGATAGCCATGGCACCCGCCGCCGCGCACGTACACTCGCAACCCGACCACATCTTTTTCCTCGGCCATCAACTCCTTGATCTTCTGTTCCGCCACTGATGTAATTGTAACCATTGTTGTCCTCCTCTATGGATCGACCTACCCCGCCCTCGCGAGTTAGCTAGAATGTTAGTCTAACACCTCTCCCTCGAATATCAACCCCACGCTTGTCGCCGTTGTTTTTTGGCTCTCCCATTTGGCTTCCGGGACACGCACGACGACATCGCCCAGCACACGTGCTTGGCAAGCCAGTCGATGGTGCGGCTCCGTCAATGCTTCCCGATCCAGCAGGTCTTGCTCGTCGAAATCGATCTCCGAAAGATGCTCGTGCCCTACCTGGACCTCAACGCGGCAGGTCGTGCAGGAGGCATTGCCTCCACAGTCGTGGTTCAAGCGAAAACCCACTTCCTTTGCCGCATCAAGGAGCGAAATGTTCTCGTCTACTTCTCCGCTTCGTCCGTTTGAATGGAGGAAGGTCACTCGTGGCATGATTGCTCCTACGAATGAGCGACGACTCCAACCGGTGCCTCCTGATAGGGACACCGCTGCAGCCGAATATGATCTTCGTATTCTTGCCGGAATAATTTCAGACTACTTTGCACCAAGACCGATGCACCGGTGACCAACGTACAGTACCCAGTTCCTTTCACAAAGCCACAGAGCTGCAACATGCTATCAAGGTCTTTTTGAGTACCCTGTCCTGCTTCAATTTTTGTCATCAGCGCGGCTAAATTCATAGTTCCCATTCGACAGGGAGGACACTGACCGCAACTCTCATTCTTGAAAAAATTTGAAAAGTGCAGCGTCTTAGCCACCATGCATGTCGCATCGTCGACAACGATGACACCGGCTGACCCCAACCCCGTACCGGCTTTCTTCAACGAATCGAAATCCATAGGAAGATCAAGCTGATCCGCCGTCACCATGGAAAACGCCGGTCCACCCGGAAAGACCGCCTTGATCTTGCGACCATTGGGTACGCCGCCCCCGCATTGTTCGATCAGATTACGAATCGTCACGCCCATCGGCATCTCATATACCCCAGGTCGATTGACCGCCCCGCTCAATGAAAACATCATCGTCCCTGGACATTTCTCCGTCCCCACCTGTGTGAACCACGAGACGCCCTTATGGAGAATACGAGGGATGTTGCAGAGCGTCTCCACGTTATTGACGAGAGTCGGCTTTCCGTAGAGGCCGAAGTCCGTCGGATAGAACGGAGGCTTCTGCCTGGGCATCGCCGGACGGCCTTGCATCGACTCGAGCATCGCCGTCTCTTCGCCCGCCACGTAGCTGCCATGGCCGTCAAAGATTTCCAGCTCAATATCGATTCCGCTGCCGAGCACATTCTTCCCAAGGAGTCCTTGTTCTTTTGCTTGGGCCAAAGCTTTTTTCAGATTCTGCTGTTCCTCGTGGTACTCATGATTCACGTAAATGAAGGATGCTTTCGCCTGCACTGTAAACGACGCAATCAAACAGCCCTCGATCAATTGGTGCGGCAACGTCTTCAACAAATGGCGGTCCTTGAACGTGCCGGGTTCGTGTTCTCCGGCATTGCAGACGAAATAGCGCTCTTTCACCCGGTGGTTGAGCACCTTATCCCACTTGATGCCCGTCGGAAATCCAGCACCACCTCTGCCCCGCAGGCCTGATTTTTTCAGCTCATCAATCACTTGATCCGGATTCAATTCCTTCACACATCGCTTCCAGGCCTCATAGCCACCCAATTTAAGATACCCCTCGATCTCCCAAGGGGCTCCCTCCATCTGTTGGACAAGGCGTGGTTCGGCAGTCACGGGCATAACTATCCTGTCAGTAGGTCCTCAAGGTTGAGGTTGTACTATACGGTGCAGCCTCTTGATCCGTCAAGGCAACGAAGCCGAAATGGGCCTGAATCTCAAGCAGTTAGGCCTAGGAGCCCTAGTCAGATGCTAGGCATAGAGGGGTAGTAAAGTTGAGAACGCTGACGATAGAAACCTCTGCCGGTGAGCTGAGCTCACCGGCAGAGAAATACAACTTTATCTGAAATGGCTACCGGCTCCCATGAAGAACAGCATGGGAATCGAAAGCATGAAATTCACGCGCGAGGCCAGCAAGGCGGTTCGTCCCCATTGAGCCATCTCAGGGGGTGCCGGCGTCCCCTGCGCAGCCGCGTTGATGGCGGCAATGATCTTCTTCTGATTCGGCCAGATAATCCCATGGACATTGCCCATCATGATAATGCCAAGCAACCCACCGATGGCCAAAGCCACGGCCCCCGTGCCGCCTTTGTGGTACATGTGGCCATACAACAACACCCCAGCCACGACGGTCACAGTGGCCCCATGCCGGAACCAATTGAGCGCCGCTGGCATGAGTTTCGGAATGACGATATTCTTGGTCGGCCCATCCAGGCTCTTCAAGAAGGAGGCATTGATCAAGTTGAAGAAATATAAGAGCCCGATCCACGTGATCCCAGCCAGGAAGTGCACCCAGCGAAGGATCATCTGGCCCCAGTCGCCTTCACCCGCGCCAACACCCGTTAATCCCAAATATATGACTACTAAGACGATGGTGAGTACAAATCCCACTCCCATCGTCTGCATCGGACTTTCAAGAAATTTCATAATGCCCTCTCTTCAAACGGTTGACTGCCTAACTTGATATCACTACTGCAGCATTTCTCAGAATGTCAAGCCACGCATGTCGTGGCTCGACATCCTTCATTCACTGAACATGCACGAAATGGTGGTAGTCGATGAGGCTTCCTGCCGCGGGCGGTGAGCCTAGACCATCAGTCGATCGACGGCACTACAGAGTTCTCGAACCGCGTCGGCCGAGATTTCCAATGCCGCTCGTTCGTCGCTCGTCAGCTCGTATTCCATAATCTGTTCGGCCCCGCCTCGTCCGATCTTCACCGGCACGCCGACCACAACGTTCTTCAGCCCATACTCCCCGTCACACAACACCGCGCAGGGCATCACCTGCTTCTGGTCCTTGTGAATCGCGTCCACCATGGCCACAGCCGAGGCGGACGGTGCATAAAAGGCACTGCCCGTTTTCAAGAGTCCGACGATTTCAGCTCCTCCGTCGCGCGTGCGCTTGACGATGGCCTCCAGCTTCTCCTTCGCCATAAGTTCCGACACCGTTCGTCCTTTCACGGTCGTATACCGCGGTAAGGGCACCATCGTATCGCCATGTCCGCCCAAGACCATCGCCTGTACGTCCGTCACCGGCACATTCAATTCCGCAGCGATAAACGTCCGCATTCTTGCCGAGTCCAATACGCCGGCCATGCCGATGATTCGCGATGAGGGAAGACCGCTGACCGTACGCGCCACATGGACCATAGCGTCCAAGGGATTGGTGACCAGGATCAGGATGATCTCAGGCGAGTGGGAGACTAATTCTGTCACGACCGATTTCACGATTTTCGCATTCGTCACCAACAGCTCGTCGCGACTCATGCCAGGCTTTCTCGGCATGCCGGACGTGATAACGGCGATCGACGATCCGGCGGTTTCCGTGTACTCGTTCGTGCCGACGACTCGCGTGTTGTACCCACAAACCGGCCCAGCTTGAGAGATATCGAGCGCCTTGCCCTGTGGGACTCCTTTGGCAATATCGACCAACACCACGTCGTAGAGATCCTTCTCCGCCAACCGTTGCGCTGTCGTCCCACCGACGTTCCCCGCTCCTACCACCGTAATTTTCGGTCGCGCCATCTTAACTACCTCGCAAAACGTGAAGCGTGAGGCGTGAAGCGCAACATCGCCTTACCCTTACTCCTAACCCCTCACGCATGTTCATGTTCAGTCCAGCCCCCAACTTTGAAGTTGATCGTACAGACGAAATTCTCATCGTCATAGAAATTGACCTTGATCTTCTTCTTGCCGAAGGTGTTTTTCAGAAACTCCTCCGGATTGTCGACCAGCTCTTGATAAGCTCCGGGAGAATATTCGCCCAGGTCATGAAAGACCACGATCATCCCTTCCTTCACTTCCTGCAACACCTTCACCCGGCAACGAGGATAGACCTCCCAGAACTTGGTCTCGATCATCTCCTTCGTCGGCTCGGGACGGTCTTCACCGGGTTTCACCGTCTGTCCAAATTTGGCTAAGCGACGGACATAGGGATATTGATGGCCCGTGAAGAGCTTATACAGCCATGCGGGAACCGTGGGTTTTCCAATCGAGTCCGTCATACTCAATACATGGTTATGCAGTCAATTGCCTGTAAATGCGGGGCAGCTTGGTTGGAAGGGATTCGACGCTGCTGATGACGCAGTATCGCGCCTCCGCATACATCCGGCACACATAGCTCTCCGCTTCTCGATCGATCGTCACGCAAAAGGTCTCGATTCCCCGGTGTCGCGCCTCGCGCAGGGCCGCCCTTGTGTCTTCCAAGGAGTATTCGTCCTTGTAGTGATCGTCCAAGGGACGTCCGTCACTCAACAGCATGAGAATACGGTTCTTCACGTCGCGCTTCAACAACTTGGTCGTGGCATGCCGAATCGCCGCTCCGTCGCGATTCTGATGACGGGGAGCCAGGCCCCCCAGCCGATGCGCGGTCGATGCGCCCAGCCGATCGTCAAAATCTTTGATCGTGAGAAAGTCGACCATGGCTCGTCCTTGGCCGGAGTAGGCATATAGCCCATATTGATCGCCCACGGCATTAAGGGCTTCGCACAGGAGCACCAGGCCTTCTTTTTCAATATCGATCACTCGCCGCCCATTTCCGAGCTCCCGGCTCGTCGAACCGCTTATGTCGACAAGAAAAGCCACGGCTACGTCGCGCTCTCGTTTTTCTCGACGGATGTAGATACGATCGTCGCCTTCCATGCCTGCCCGTTGCTCCCCCGTTCGTCGAACCACTGCATCGAGATCCACCTCATCCCCGTCGGGTTGCCCCATGACGCGACGAAACGCCGGAGGACGCAACCCTTCGAAAAACCGCCGCAGTGACCGGACGGTACTCTGTCGGGCAGCTAACGTTGCCGTGACGAACTCGTCAGACCCAAGATCCGCTGGTCGTTCGACAACACGGCACCAATTTATCCGGTAATCTTCAATCCGATAGTCCCACTCGTGATACAGGATGGCTTGTCCTTCATACTCCGTTTTCTCTTGCAACGGGTGTCCGTCGGACTCAAGCGTCAGGCATTCCTCCACCACCGACGGCAATGAACGCCCCTCACTCAGCCGTTCTCTGTTTCCGATCTTTTGCTCATCGTGCCCGGCTTTCCGTGTGAGGCCACCCTCGGATGGTGCCGGAGGTTGAGATCCTCGCTGCAGGTGTTCCTGACCCCACGTGATGTACTCCGGATTCATCGAGCCGCGATAGGCCACATCGGTCATCGGGCGATATTGGTCACCCGCTTGTTCCGGTGGTATCTGTTCCGACTTCCGATCCTTAGGCTCCTCGTGACGCTCCACGGTGATCATTTCACCACGAGCCACTAACAGTTCTTCCAGTCGCACATACACAGCATCGACCACACGAACAACTTCCTCCGTCGTGGCCGTCGTCTTCAGAACGGCCTGACTCATAACCCAGAGGATGGAGACTTCCTCCCTGACTGCCCTCGGTACTGCCACAGCTTCCGTTTCACCCGTCGAGAGCCTCAAGAGGCAGTCGACGACCAGTTCCTTGACCGTCACACCTTGAGCGGGATCGCGTGGAGTGATGGATGCTGCAGCCAACCGCGCCAGATCACCTCGAAGCCCCGGATACTCGGCCTGCAGCAAAGATTCAATACGCGCATCCTCCAGCACAATCCAAAGATCCCTTACCAAGTTTGGCTGTGGATAAAGCTGAAACAAGGCAGATAGGGTCTCAGGGTTTGCTTCGTTGGATCGACCGTATCGACATCGTACGGTTTCAACCAAATCGGCGAGCGATTCGAGTTGGAACCGATAGGTCCCGTACGCTACATGCCCAGCCTCGTGCGCCGCCATAATCAGATAGAGACGTTCGTTCTCCGCAGCCGTCGGATACCGACGCAGCAGCGCCGGCAATGAAATGGTCTTTCCGTCTGCGCTGACTGCCGCACGCGCTGGAGATGCCAACGAATCGGGAAGTGCCGTCACGGCGACATTGATCCCACAGAGTCCCTGGACGAACAGCTTGAGTCTTCGCGCGACCTGTCGAAACGGCACTCCGCTCAACGCCTGCTCGACCGACGCCAACGCTTTCTGAGATTCCATCGAGAAAAAGGCGTGTGCTGCGTCAGGGCTGTAGCCCACCACCTCCATTCCGGTCGTGAACCAATTCTCAAATCTTCGAGCGGCCTCAGGGCCGTCCCCGAGCAGTTGGACGAGTTCCGGCGCACGACGCAGATAACCAATCGTCGCCTCCGCATGTTTTTCGGCAAGCAAGGACCCGTACTGCAACAGTTTGATCTGCCATTCCACCGACGGCACCGCTCGCAAGAGGTCCGGAGATTCAGCCAGCCACGTGATGCCGGACTCTGGAGAGTGCTCAGCCAACGAGCGGCACAGGGACACAACCTTCGTTCGAACAGCTGAATGTTCAATATGGCTGAGAATGGCGGGGCTGGTCCTGAGAAACTCCATGGTCGCCACGTAATCCGGTTTCCCGAGGCTGTTCGGTACAATTAATTTCATGCCTACTGTGGCCCAGTCCCGCACGCTCTCCAAAGGCAAAACCGAGGCAAGCTTGGAGATCTGCCTGATGAATTCAAGCCCGACGACCACGTTGATTTGCGTGAGTTCAATGCCGATGTCGAGCCAGGGGCGCAATTGGATTGTGGGCACATCCGACAGAATCTGCGGCGCATGTCGAATGTACTCGAGCGCCACGTTGGCATCTTGCTCGGCAACTTCCAGACCGATCGTCAGCACCTCCGATCGGGCATCAGACGATTCGATGAGCCCAAGCACCAGAGGGCTATCCTTGAAATATTTGAGCGCGGACGCGCCGGACGATTCAGCCAAGGCAACTCCAAGATCAAGCCACAACAGGATATCCCCCAGCCTAGCGCGTCGGTCAAGCTCAGGGAGCGCCGCCACCGCCGCACTGGCTGTTTTTCCTGATAATTCGTGGAGTTCCTCCAGCAGAGTTAATACTCGTGCTTCCGCATTGGGCTTGCCCGTGGCCTGAGGCAAGCGGGTTACAAGCGTTTCCGCCACCGCTGCACCCACTTCGGGAACCAGTCGTTGGTATAAGATCTGTCGAATGGACATGTCCATAAGATGTGGTAACGAGAATCCGACGAAGAGTCGGATTGTAAAGCAGCGAATTCCCCTTGTAAACTAGCGGATCTGTCTTTCATCGCTCGTAGGAGGAGGTCCATGGCTGAACCGACGCAGGAGAGCCTCGAGAAAATTCGGAAATTCGTGCAGGGGTTTGCTGAGAAAAGTGGGACTATGATGCATCCCAACCCTGCTGTGACCGAGGCAGTCGTCAATGGGTTGGCGATGCACATCGATGAACTCGGAAAGCCACTCTGTCCGTGCAATTTCTATAAGGACAAAGAGGCTGAAGCCAAACTCAGACGGTGGATCTGCGCGTGCGATGAAATGCAGATCTACAAGTACTGTCACTGTCTCCTCTTTGTTCGTGAAGATGGGATGCCGATCACGGAATATTTGCCGGAAGGCCACGAAGGTCGTGAGAACTATGGTATCGTCACGGATCCGACACCGGACAAAGGTCGCGCGCTCAAACACAAGATCGCCTCATCTCCAACCATTCCGGACGACTCCCCTGCGGCGTCACCTTCCCCGACATGACATGGCCGCAGACCAAGTTCCGTTGGTGGTTCGCCTGTTGGCTGCTGATCAACACGTTTCCATATCCGCTGGTACCGGCGGCTGAGCCATCCCCAGCAAATCCTCTGCCACTGAATGAGAAGGAGCTCTTCTCCTACAAGCCTAAAGGGCGGGGAACGGCAACCGGACAAGTGTTCCTCAGTTCACCCTCCGGCAAGGCCATCACGCAGGCAGGTATCCCGGTCTATCTGATTCCCAGGATACCCTACACACGCGACTGGTTTAATCGAAACGTGCGAGCGAGTTCCTGCACGTCAAGGGGCGACGCCCCATCTCTCGACAGCCCCGTTGCTCCCATTTCGTCTTTTGAGTGTCTTCAGGGCGTTCTGTCGCAGCTTTTGACGGACAAACGCCTCGTCCCCTATCTTCGCACAACGCGGGCAAACCCAAATGGTCACTTTTGGTTCACAAAAATTCCCGCCGGCCGCTATTATATAGTCAGCCTTCTGGAAGGAGCCGTCGGGGCACACCAGGGTGAACGTCCGGGTGGAATTGCCTGGGTTACTCTAGACTTGGACGCAGGGGAGAAAGCGACAAACCTTGTCGTCACGGACTGTAGGAGCGGTCTCTGTTGACCGACAGCACCTCGGTCACCATCTGGTCTCGTTGAGCATCCGTGAGGCGTAAGGAGAGCCATGAGATTTCTCTTAGTTGAAGACGACGCGGATCTCGCACAATTCATCCGAAAAGGGCTGAAAGAAGAGCACTACGCGGTTGACGTGGCAGCCGACGGTGAAGAGGGATTGGAGCTCGCGTTGAACAATACGTACGATCTCTTGATTCTCGACATCATGCTGCCCAAACTCGACGGCCTCACCCTTTGCCGCCGCATCAGAGCCAAGGGGAACACGACGCCGGTGCTGCTCTTGACCGCGCGCAACACGGTGGAGGACAAGGTCTCGGGCTTTGACACCGGGGCGGACCAGTTTCTGCCGAAGCCGTTCGCCTTCGTGGAACTGTTGGCCCAAATACGGGCGCTCTTGCGTCGAGGTAGTACACAGCAAATCGTCCAATTGCAGGCGGCCGACCTCAAGCTGGATCCGGCATCACATCGGGTCTGGCGGGCTGGACAAGAGATCGCTCTGACCAACAAAGAATACG
>Ga0105107_10003803_pt1 | contig 10081 bp, 11 predicted proteins | sample PPLLaktember2015_6_FD_79335 | JGI IMG/M metagenome (GOLD analysis project Ga0105107, IMG submission 79335) | Freshwater sediment microbial communities from Prairie Pothole Lake near Jamestown, North Dakota, USA - PPLs Lake P8 Core (1) Depth... | ecosystem: Environmental > Aquatic > Freshwater >...
CCGCCCCATCCCCGAAGAAATCAGCGCCTTATGATTCCAAGCGGGCCGGTCTGGCCCCCGGGCCAAAGAAGCACTTTGCCCTTACGACTTCCTTTTTTCAAAGAACTAAAGTGTTACAAAAGAAGGTAATTATTTTAGGGCGTTACTATATCGCATCCTCTTTTCGCCCCGCCTAAATGCGGGCAAAAAGCAATTGACGATAGGGGGTCTGCTGTGTTAAAATTTCGATAGACTTACATAGAGGGAGGCCGGGCTATGTTTAAAGTTGGGGATAAAGCTGTCTATCCTGCTCACGGGGTGGGGGTAATCGAAGATATCAATTGCAAGGTGATTTCCGGGTCCAAGAGAACTTTCTATGTCATGAGATTTATTGACAAAGACATGACCATCATGATTCCTACGGAAAACGCCCAGACCGTAGGATTGCGCTGCATCATCGACAAAAAGGAAATCCCCAAGATCTTCCGAATCCTTTCTGAAAAAAACGTAGAGATCGATTGTCAGACCTGGAACCGCCGCTACCGCGAGTATATGGAAAAGATCAAGTCCGGTTCGGTCTATGAGGTTGCGGAAGTCTTGCGGGATCTCGTTCACCTGCGGTGCGACAAGGACCTCTCTTTCGGGGAGAGGCAAATGTTGGATCTGGCTCAAAACCTCTTGGTCAAGGAACTCTCCATTGCCAAAAACATGGCCGAAGAAAAAATGCGCCATCGTTTGCTGAGCATTTTCACCACCTGAAAAGTGATGGTTTCGTAGAAAGTCGTCCCTCCGGTGAAAACCGGAGTCCAGGTCATTTGGATGCATTTGAAAACCCTGGATTCCGGACTCCGCCGGAATGACGAAAAATTACATATTCGGACTTTTTGCGAGAGCATCAAAAGCAGATCTTCATTTTTCGAAATCCACAAAGAAAGGAGGTGATAAAGAGATGGGCATTTTTATTCTTCGCATCCTCCTCTTGGCCGTCACGGGCGGCAGCGGCTATTTTCTGGGTAAGCAAGTCGCCTTCGTTCCGGACTCGGAATTTTGGGGAATCGGAATCGGCCTTGCCGTCGGGCTGCTCTTCATTCTCTTTGAACGCCATCTGAAGCGGATGCCTTTGAAAGAGGTCATCGGCGGCGCCCTCGGGCTGGTGCTTGGTTTGATGTTGGGGAACGTTCTCATCCGGGCTTTTTTTGTCGAGCTTCTCGAAAGCCTCGGGATCCATATTCCCGCCTACATCGTCATCAACAGCGCCCTCGGGTACTTCGGGCTGCTTCTGGGCCTCAAGAAGGGCAAGGAGTTCGACCCGGGTAAAATTCCCTGGCTATCCAAGGGGGCCGACCCGGAAAGCAACGGACACAAGGTCCTGGATACAAGCGTCATCATCGACGGACGGATTGCGGACATTTGCGACACCGGATTTATGGAGGGAACTTTTATCATCCCCCAATTCATTCTCCAGGAATTGCAGCATATCGCCGACTCTTCCGACCCCCTTAAGCGCGGGCGGGGAAGAAGGGGCCTCGATATTTTAAATAGAATCCAGAAGCAAGCCACCATCGAAGTCAAAATTGTCGACCAAGATTATCCGAAAATTCAGGAAGTGGACGCCAAGCTTATCGCCCTGGCCAAAGAGATTCGCGCCAAAATCATCACCAATGATTTCAACCTGAACAAAGTGGCCGAGCTTCAGGGCGTCAATGTTCTCAACATCAATCAGCTGTTCAACGCCTTGAAGCCCGTGGTCCTTCCCGGTGAGATCATGAACGTCAAAATCCTGAAAGAAGGGAAAGAGCCGGGACAGGGGGTCGCTTACTTGGATGATGGGACGATGGTCGTGGTGGACAATGCCCGGCGGCACATGGGGAAAACCGTGGACGTGGCCGTAACCAGCGTCCTCCAAACCACGGCCGGGCGGATGATTTTCACCATTCTGAAAGAGGACGCTCCGGAAAATTTCTATCCGTCCTTCAACCACTGAGGAAGCCCTTTTCGGGAAAGAGAAACCCAGGTTCTCGGGATGGGACCCTGGGTTTTCTTGTAAAAGCCGCGGAAGGTTGGGACCCGCTTGGCCCGGGGGGCGTAAATCCGGGCAATTCGGAGAGGAGAAAAAGTGCGCGTCGCCGCCCTCATTCCGGCAGCCGGCCGGGGAAGGCGAATGGCGGAGGAACTCCCCAAAGCCTTTCTCCCGATGGACGGGACCCCCCTTTTAGCCCATACTCTCCGGCAATTCGAAGCCTGCCGCGGAGTCGAGGAGGTTGTGGTCCTGGCTCCCCCGGGAAATGGGGTGCAACTGGCGGAAGAACTGGTAAAGCGGTTCGGTTTTACAAGAGTTTCCCGCATCATTCCGGGAGGGGCCGAAAGGCAGGATTCCGTATATGCCGGCCTGAAGGCTCTGGGACCCAAGATGGATCTCGTCCTCATCCACGATGGGGCCCGGCCTTTTATAACTCCGGATCTGATTGACCGGATTGTCGCGGAAACCCGGGTTTTGAAGGCGGTCGTGGCGGCCATCCCGGTCCGGGATACCATCAAGGAAATCGGCGAAGACGGAAGAGTCTTGAAAACGCTGAACCGGGATCGCCTCTGGGAAATTCAGACCCCTCAGGGCTTTCATTATTCCGTGCTCCTAAAAGCGTATGAAAAAGCTTTTGAGGACCGGTATTACGGGACGGATGACGCCGCCCTTGTCGAACGGCTGGGCATAGAGGTCAAAGTCGTTCCCGGAAGCCGTTTCAACCTGAAAATCACTACGCCGGAAGACCTGGCTTTGGGGGAGGCGCTCCTGAAAATGAGAACGGAAGAAAAATAAAAAAGTCAGCCACAGAGGGCACAGAGCTCACAGAGTCAGAATCGACGGGCTTTTCGTCAGGAAGGACCACCCGATCAAGCCGGCCGGAAGGAAACTGAAAATTGAGGACGTCATTTGGATTTTCATTTCTCTGTGTTCTCTGTGCCCTCTGTGGCTGAATGGTTTTAAATTGGGCTGAAACTTCCTACTTCTAACTTTGAACTTATAACTCTTTTTTATGCGCATCGGATTTGGTTTTGACGTCCATCCTCTGGTAAAGGGGCGGCGGCTCTTTCTCGGCGGCGCGGAGATCCCCTACGCTCTGGGCCTCGATGGCCATTCCGATGCCGATGTTCTCGTTCATGCCATTTGCGACAGCCTTTTGGGGGCCATGGGGGAAAAGGACATCGGCCATTACTTCCCCAATTCGGATCCTCGCTATCGAGGGATATCGAGTCTGCGCCTTTTGGAAGAAGTGCGGGAAATCATGATCCGGAGATCTTTTCGCCTGGGCAATCTGGACACCACCGTGGTGGCGGAAGAGCCGAAGATCGCCCCCTACTTTCCGGAAATGATCGCAAAAATCGCCCAAACCCTTCGCGTCTCGCCCGCGCAGGTTAATATCAAGGCGACCACGGCAGAGGGGCTGGGTTTCGTGGGAGAGAAAAAAGGAATCGTGGCCTATGCCGTGGCGCTGCTGGAAACAGGTTAGAAATCTGCGTCATCTCTAATTGATGATGATCTCGTAAAAAGTACCTTGAGGCGTCACCCCGACGAAAATCGGGAACCCTCTCTAAGACTGGATCCCGGTTTTCACCGGCAACCCTGGATTCCGGCTTCCGCCGGAATGACGGAACAGCCAGAATTCAGACTTTTTACGAAGCCATCCTAATTGGGTTAATGGAAAGATTTTTGGGGAATTTTTAAAGGGCTTAATCACCGCCAATGGAAGAACGAGTTCGCGTCCGTTTTGCTCCCAGTCCGACAGGGCTTCTGCACGTGGGCAATGCCCGCACCGCCCTTTTCAACTACCTGTTTGCCCGCCAAACCGGGGGCGCCTTCATTCTGCGTCTGGAAGATACCGATGCGGCCCGGTCCACAGCCGAAGCCGAGGAGACGACTCTCCAAGACCTCCGTTGGTTGGGCCTTCTCTGGGACGAGGGACCGGAGCAGCCCGGAAATTTTGGCCCCTACCGCCAGTCCGAACGGCTGGAGATCTACCGTCGGTATGCCCAGGCGCTCCTCGATCAGGGAAAGGCCTATCGCTGTTATTGCACGGAAGAGGAGCTGGAAGAGAAGCGGAAACGCTTCCTGGCCAAGGGGATCCCTCCGAAATATGACGGCCGCTGCCGCGGCTTGACCCCGGATGAGGAAAAAACCTTCGCCGGGAGCGGCCGGCGCCCTTCGCTTCGTTTCCTCGTGGAAGCCCGCCATATCACTTTTGAGGATCAGGTAAAGGGCCGCATGTCTTTCGACGGCCAGGGCGTGGGGGATTTCATCATTCTCCGTTCGGATGGGATCGCCTCCTACAATTTTGCGGCCGTGATCGACGACCACCTGATGGAGATCACCGATGTCATCCGCGGCGAGGATCATCTCACCAACACCCCGCGCCAGATTCTCGTTTATCAGGCCCTCGATTTCGCGCCTCCCCGGTTCGCGCACCTCTCCCTGATTTTAGGGCCCGACCGCACCCCCCTGAGCAAACGGCACGGGGCCACCGCCGTCAGCCATTTCCGGGAGGAGGGATATCTGCCCGAGGCGCTGACCAATTATCTGGCCCTGTTAGGATGGTCTCCAGAGGACGGGCACGAACTTCTGCCGCTCGCAGAGTTAGTTCGAAAATTCTCCCTGAAGCGCGTTTCCCGCAGCGCGGCGGTTTTCGATTTCGAAAAGTTAAACTGGATAAACCGGGAGCACCTGAAAGGACTGAACCGGGAAAAAGCCCTCGATGCTTGCCGGCCCTTCCTGGAGAAATTCGGGCTCCCGCTGGAAGAGAAAGATCCGAGGTGGTGGCAGGAGGCGGTTGCAGCGGTGTGGGGCGAAATCGACTGCCTCGCCCAGATTCCCGAGCGGTTGCAGGTTTTTTTTGATTCCGGGTTCCATCTCTCTCCGGAAGCGGAGTCTCTTCTGGCAAAGGATGAAAGCCGGCGGGTAATCGCGGCCCTGGCAGAAGAAATCGAGAAAGTGCCCGAAATAACCGTCGAGAACTATCGCGGGCTCGCGTCCGCCGTCGGGAAGAAATTGCACGTTTCCGGAAAGGCCCTCTTCATGCCCCTGAGGGCCGCCCTGACCGGAAAGATTCGGGGCTTGGAATTAGAAAAGGTCTTTGTCCTTCTGGGCAAAGAGAACGTCTCCCGGCGCCTGCGCGCGATTTCGCCGCAAACCGCTTGAGAGAGGAGGGAAGCCGTGGAAAATCAAGATTTGATTCCCTTTATTCCCAAGTTGAAGGATTCCCGGATTCTGGTCCTCGGGGATCTGATGGTCGATGAATATATCTGGGGGAACGTCAGCCGCATCTCTCCGGAGGCCCCGGTTCCCGTGGTGAATGTGATTTCGGAGAGCCTGCGAATGGGAGGGGCCGGAAACGTCGTCAATAATATTCATTCCCTGGGGGGAAAGGTCTGGCTCTGCGGCGTCGTAGGCAACGACGCTATGGGAAGAAAACTGATCCACGATCTTCGCAAGATGGGCGTGGATACCCGGGGGGTTGTGGTGGAATCCGAGCGGGTGGCGACCGTAAAAACCCGAATCATCGCCCAGCATCAGCAGGTAGTCCGATATGACCGAGAGGTGGCCCGTCCCATCCAACCCGAAAGCATCCGGCAGGTTTTATCCTTCGTAGAGGAAAACCTGAACCAACTCGACGCCGTTCTGATCTCCGACTACGCCAAAGGAGTCGTCTGCGAGCCTCTTATCAAAGAAGTTAGCTCTTCAGCCCGCGAAGGGGGAAAAATCCTTGCCGTGGATCCCAAGGTGAAAAATATCCCGCTTTTTCAAGGCGTCACCGTCATCACCCCCAATCATTATGAGGCCGGAGAGGCGGCTGGGATCTGGATTCGCAGCGAGGAAGATCTGCTCAAAGTCGGCCAGACGCTCCTGGAACGGCTTCGGGCGGAGTCAATTCTGATCACCCGCGGCGAGAAAGGCATGACCCTCTTTGAGAGGAAGGGCGATGTGACCCATATTCCCACAGTTGCCAAAGAAGTCTTCGACGTCACCGGCGCCGGAGACACCGTAATTTCCGTATTGACCATGGCCCTGGCCGCCGGGGCTTCCGCCCAGGATGCGGCCGTCCTATCCAACTATGCGGCCGGGATCGTCGTGGGAGAAGTCGGGACGGCCACCCTGAAGATGGCCGATCTCGAGGATGCCGTGCGCAACGGCGTTCACCCCAGAAGCGAGCGGAAAATCCCCAACCGTTGAGGGACCCCCATGAGTCTTCCCCGCGGCCCGAAGGCGGCAAAATTGGTCATGAGTTTTCTCTACCGGGAAGAAGATGTCTTGGCGGCCGTTCTCGCGGCCGCGGACGGGAAATACGGCCCCCTCGATTTTCTCAGCGAGGCCTTGCCGTTTGATTTCACAACCTATTACGAACCGGAAATGGGGAAAAAGCTGAAGCGTCGCCTGGCCGGTTTTCGCCCCCTGATTCTGCCGGAGCAATTGCCGGGAACCAAGCTCTGGGCCAATGGCCGGGAAAATCTGTACTTGAACGAAAAAGGGGGCCGAAAAATCAATACCGACCCAGGATATCTGTCCTCCGCCAAGTTCATCCTGGCCACCGGTAAGGACTACAGCCATCGGATTTATCTGAAGGACGGCATCTACGGCGATTTGACCTTGATGTTCCAGAAAGGATCTTTCACGACCCTTCCCTGGACCTATCCGGATTATGCCTCTTCCCCGCTGATCGATCTGATCACCCTGCTCCGGAGGCGGTATTTGTGGCAAATGAAAAATGCAGGGTTCCAGGGGCCCAGGGGTCAAGGGGCCGAGGACTTGAAAAAGTCTCCTGGCGCATAGCGCAGAGAGCATAGCGTATTCTTTTTATTACTTATTGCTTGGAGATCTCGTAAAAAGTCTGAATTTTCGGTTTTCCGTCATTCCGGCAAAAGCCGGAATCCAGTATTGTAAAAAGTTTATAGACTCCTGGACTCCGGTTTTCACCTATGTGACGAATTTTTACGAAGCTATCAAGTTTTCAGGTTGTCTCATTTCGCTTGAATCCTTGAACCCTAGAATCCTTGAACCCTAAGGTGGGATCTATGATCAAAAGCATGACCGGTTACGGCCGGGGAGAATGGCAGGGAGAACATAAGCGGATCGAAGCGGAAATTCGGTCTTTCAACCACCGGTATTTGGACGTCTCCATTCGTCTTCCCCGGAAACTGAATCCCCTGGAGGGCCAGGTTCGCAATTTGCTCAAACAGCGCGTTTCCCGAGGGCGCCTGGAGGTTTCGGTTCAGCTCGAAGACACCTCTGCCGGCGAACAAAAACTTGAGCTCGACCTCTCCCTGGCAAGGGATATTCACTTAGCCCTGAAAAGCCTAAAGGAAACCCTGGGCCTTCCCGGAGAAATCCGGCTGGAAACGCTGGCGAATTTTCGGGATCTCTTCGTCCGGAAGGAAATGGAAGTAGATCTGGAAAAGGAATGGACCTCCCTGCAAACCGCCCTTGAAAACGCCTTGACCAACTTGGAGCAAATGCGGCAAAATGAGGGATTAAACCTGAAAAGCGATTTTCTGAACCGGCTGAAAACGGTCGAAGACCTGGCCCGGCAAATTGCCGCGCAATCCCCCCTCTCCCTGAAGGCCGGCCGCGATCGTCTGGCCGAGCGGGTGGCCGAGTTGAGCGGGGGGTTGGAGGTTGATCCCTCCCGGTTGGCGCAGGAAGTCGCCTTTTTGGCGGAGCGGAGCGATATCACCGAAGAACTGGTTCGCCTCAAGAGCCACTTGAACCAATTCCGGGAAATGCTCGATCGGCCCGAACCCATGGGCCGCAGAATGGAGTTCCTGCTGCAGGAGTTCAACCGCGAGGCCAATACGATCGGATCCAAGGTCAATGACGCCGGCATTTCCCATTTGACCGTGGAGATCAAAAGCGAGCTGGAAAAAATGCGGGAGCAGGTGCAAAACCTGGAGTAAAAACACTCACCACGGAGGGCACAGAGAACACAGAGGTTTTTGGCGAAAAACTGCAACTAATATATTTTCGTTTTTGGTTTTTTTTTAATTGTGTTCTTTCTCCGTGTTCTCTGTGCTCTCTGTGGTGAAATTTTAAAAAAATGGAAAACGGCTTATTATTTGTCGTCTCGGCGCCCTCGGGCACAGGCAAGACCACTCTCTGCCGGGCCATGACCCGGGTGTTTCCCGCGCTGCACTATTCGATTTCATACACGACCCGTCCCCCCCGACCCGGGGACGAGAATGGCCGGGACTACTATTTCATCTCCCCGGCGGAGTTCCAGGAGAGAATCGACCGCAACGATTTTGCCGAGTGGGCGGAAATTTACGGCTGTCGGTATGGAACTTCCCGTTCCCTCCTCGAGAAAATCCGCGGCGAGGGCCGGGACGTCATCCTCGATATCGATGGACAAGGCGCCCGCCAGCTGCGAAAGCAGGACCTGGAGGGAACATTTATTTTTCTCCTCCCCCCGTCCCTGTCGGAGCTGCGGCGCCGGCTTTCCCTGCGGGGAACCGAGGGAAAAGCGGCCATGCAGGAACGGCTGAGGAAGGCTCAGGCCGAAATGGCCGAGGCGCGCGGCTACGATTATGTAATCGTCAACGACGATCTGGAAAAAGCCAAAGATCAGTTGAAAGCCGTGATCCTCGCCGAACACCAGCGGCGCCGCCGGATGGAAGAAGCCCTGGAGGGCCTTTTGAATGAAGAGCTTGTTTTTTAGAACTTATCCTTAAATAAGTTGCCGCTCTTAAATCCCCCTTTGAAAAAGGGGGACATAGGGGGATTTGATTTGGATGCATTGAAAAAATCCCCCCTCACCCCCCTTTACAAAGGGGGGAATATTATTTACAGAAAAGTTTTTGGTTGAAGCCTTATGGTTTTTCACTGACACTGACACTCAGCACTTTCATCTTTGATAAGGAGGAACACAATGGCAAGGGTATCCGTAGAAGATTGTTTGGAAAAAGTGCCCAACCGTTTCGCCCTGGTTTCGCTGGCCGCCGCCAGAACCAAGCAGCTCTATAAAGGGTCGAAGCCCCGCGTCCGTTCCGAAAACAAGGAAGTGGTCGTGGCCTTGCGCGAAGTTGCGGCGGGGAAAGTCCGCCCCAGGAAAACCCTGCCGGAGAGCCAGCTCAAAAGCCTCCCGGAGGTCAAAAAATGAGCTCGGTCGCACCTTCAGGGACGTCCCAGAACCCGGGGCGAAGAATTATCTTTGCTCTGGATGTTTCCAGCCTGGAGGAAGCCCGGAAGTTTGTCCGCCTGTTGAAAACCCGGACCGGCTTCTTCAAGGTGGGACTCGAACTTTTCACCGCCTTCGGGAAGGAAGCGGTCCGGGCGGTCCAGGAGGAAGGCGGGCGGGTCTTTCTCGATCTCAAGTTTCACGATATTCCCAATACGGTTTCCCGGGCGGCCGAAGAAGCGGTCAGGTTGGGGGTGGACATGCTCAACCTTCATGCCTCCGGCGGCGCGGAAATGATGCGGGAAACCGCGGACCGGTGCCGTAAAATGGCGGAAAAATTGAACCGCCCCAAACCCATCCTCCTGGCAGTCACCATCCTGACCAGCCTGGATGAAAAGAACCTTAAGGAAGTGGGGCTCCTGGGCCCGGTTGCGGACCGCGTGGTCGCTCTGGCGGAATTGGCCCGACAAGCCGGCATCGATGGGGTTGTGGCCTCTCCCCAGGAAATCGTTGCCGTCCGCCGGAAATGCGGGCCGCAATTCGTGATCGTCACCCCGGGGATCCGCCCGGCCTTCGTGGAGGCCGGGAAGGACGATCAGAAACGGGTTCTGACCGCCGGCGAAGCCGTATCCGCCGGGGCCGATTATATCGTCGTCGGCCGTCCGGTCCGCCTGGCCCCCGATCCCGCGGCCGCGATGGACAAAGTAATCGCAGAAATAGCGAAATGAAAGGGGCCAAGGATCCAAGGGTCCCAGGGGTCAAGCGAACCAAAGAACGCCTGGCGCAGAGCGCATAGCGTTAAAGACCGTGAGGCGTTGACTGAACGCTGATCGCTGACACCTGAAGGGTTCTTTGGTCTTATTGTTCTTTCGCTCTGCGCTATGCTCTATGCGCTATGCGTTTTTTTCACTCACACTGAAACGGACACTTTTTAAAAGGTATGAGCC
>Ga0105107_10003804_pt1 | contig 10081 bp, 9 predicted proteins | sample PPLLaktember2015_6_FD_79335 | JGI IMG/M metagenome (GOLD analysis project Ga0105107, IMG submission 79335) | Freshwater sediment microbial communities from Prairie Pothole Lake near Jamestown, North Dakota, USA - PPLs Lake P8 Core (1) Depth... | ecosystem: Environmental > Aquatic > Freshwater >...
GAGTTCTGCCGCAACAAGAACCTGCACCCGGTGAGCGTCGCGGTCGCCTGGGTCGGCACCCATCCCGGCGTCACCGCGCCCATCATCGGCGCGCGCAACCTCGGCCAGCTGCGCGCCTCGCTCGACTCGCTCAAGGTCGACATGAACCCCATCCTGCGCGCGGCGATCGCCGACCTCTCGCGCACGCCGCCGCCGGCGACCGATCGCAGCGAGGAAGCGAAGAAATAGCTAGCGGTCGTAGAGCGCGGTGGGGTTGACGGCCAGCACCCGCTCGAGCGCCTCGCCGCCCCCCGTCCATTCCCGCAGCGCCGCGAGCAACGCGGGCGTGTCCACCTCGCGCGGCGCGTCGGGCCCGCCCTCGAGCGGCACGTGCGGCCAGTCGCTTCCCCATACCAGCCGGTCCGGGCGCACCGCCAGCAGCCGCCGCGCGACCCGGGACGCGTGCGCGCCGACGCGATCGGCGCCCGAGAGCTTCACCCAACAGCGCCCGGTATCGAGAAGCTTTTCGATCGATTCAGTCGATTCGTGGGCTTCGGGCCGTCCCATGTGATCGAGGACGAAATCGACCGGCAGCTTCTCCAGCCCGAGCGCGGGCAGCCATGCGCCGTGCAGGTGCAGCTCGAGGTGCCAGCCGTTATCGGCCGCCGCCTTTGCTCCCGCCGCGATGCGCCGCTTCGCTTCCTCGATGTCCACGCCGCGCAGGTTCAGGCGCAACCCGGCAATTCTTTCTTTTCCAAGGACACTTCGGTCCAGCTCGCCCACAAGCGCCGCGACGCCCACCGCCGCGCCGCCCATCGACTCCAGCGCGGCGAGCATGCAGCGGTGGTCATCGGCGTACACGCTCGCTTGAACGATCACGCAGCGCTGGACGCCGAGCCTTTGCATGAGGGCGCTCAGGTCCTCCGGCAGCGCATCCCTCGGCGTGTACCGGCGCTTCGCCGCATAGGGGAAGCGCGCCTTCGGCCCGAAGACGTGGACGTGGCAGTCCCAGCGCTCAGCGCCAGTGGCGGAAGAGCGGGCCATCGGCGCCATGGACAGGATCGGCCGCCGGCAGCGGCGCCTCGACCTTCGACCCCTTCTTGAACGGCGGCGTGCAGGTATCGGGACGGGCGCCCTCGGGATAGGCGCCGACGATGCCCAGGCGCCCCTTCGAGGAAAGCCGCTTGTGGCCCGTGCCCGCGGGCAGGACGATGACGTCGCCGGGCCGCGCGGTGAGCACGACGCCGGGCTCGCCGCCGAACTGCACCGTCACCTCGCCCTCATACACGCCGAGCGCTTCGTGGGCGTTGCTGTGGAAGTGATGGAAGGGAAACACGCCGTTTCGCCACGCCGCCGGCCAGCGATTGCGCGTGAAGAGCGCCTCGAATGCCGCCGCCGGATCCTCTCCCTCGATCCTCACCATGCCCGGATAGACGAGAAGCGGCCAGCGCGGGTGGTTGGGAATCGGGCCCGCGGGCGGAAGGAGGTGCGCGAGGACGTCGGCCATGGCTTCAGGGGAAGCGTACATCCCAATGCGGCGGCCGTGCGCCCTCGACCGGGCTTGGCATGCGGTAGATCCGGCTGTCCTGCAGGCAGCCGAGATAGAGCGTGCGCAGGTCCGGGCCGCCGAACGCGCTCGACGAGAGGTTACGGATCATTTTCGCCGGCACGTCGGGAGTGCCCGCCTTCGCCAGCTCGCCGCTCGTAAACATCGCCTCCATGCGCTCGACGAACGCCGGGTCGTTGTCCTCCAGCACCACGGTCTGCCGGCGATCGGGGGCGACCCGGATCAGCCGGTTCGAGAAGATGCTCGTGATCCAGATCCCGCCCTCGGCGTCGAAGTCGAGGCCGTCGGGGAAGACGCCGTGGCCGAACTCCGCATAGGTGTGCCTTTCTCCCAGACCCTCCGCCGTGAGCCTGAAGCGACTGATCCGCTTGCCGAACGTCTCGTTCACGTACAGCCACTTGCCCGACGGATCGACCTTGCACTCGTTGGTGAAGCCCAGGCCCTCGGCCACCACGCGCGTGCCGCGGCGATCCACGCAGACGATGAAGCCGTCCGCCCAGCCGGGCTTGCGGGCGAGCGTGCGCGGGACGAGCCGCGTGCTCACGGTGATGTACGTCCTGTCGCCATGCACGTGCACGAAGTTGGTCGGCGGAAGGTCCTCGTGGAAAGGCGTGAGCGTCCCGTCGAGCTCAAGGCGCCACACGCCGCCTTCACGCTCGTCGAGATGCGCGAGAAGGAACGAACGGTCGGGCAGGATCGCGAAGCCGTTCGTCTTCACGAGCTTGCCCTTGCCGGCGATGAGCTGCTGGGAGCCGTCCGCTCGGATGCGCGTCACCCCGCCGCGCCAGTCCGAGACGAAGACGTCGCCCTGCGCCGTGCAGTGCACGCATTCAGGGCGGTCAAGCTTCTGACCAAGTGGGTAAACCTTGTCCAGACCAGACTGGATCATGCTTGAAGCAGCACCTTCCTGCCCTCGGCGCTCGAGCGATATACCGCCTCCTCGATGCGCAGGTTCGCGAGATAGGCCTTTCCCGAATTTTCGATCCCGGATTTCCGGATAAGGCCGTCGACGACATGCCGCTGCAGCGCGCCGCAGCACCCGCCGCCGAAGGCGTCGTCCGGCCCGCGGTCGTAGCGATGCTCGGTCTCGGGCCCGTGGTGCGGCTTCCACCAGAGACGCGCGTCGCCGTCCAGGCGCAGCACGCCCGCCTCGCCCTCGAGCCACATCTCGCCCATCGTTCGCCGCGGGTTCGCGGCCACGTGGTCGTTGAGGCGATTGCCGTCGAAGAGCCCGGTCGCGCCGCTCGCGAAATCGAAGACGATATATCCCACGTCCTCCCCGGCGATCGCCGGATTCACCCTGCGCAGCGACGCGTAGACCGCTCGCACCTCCCCCATCAGGAAGCGGAAGGTGTCGATCCAGTGGATTGCGGTCTCGTGGACCAGGAACCTCTCCATCTTCTGGAAGTAGGGCTGGCGATCGAGGTACGCGCGCGGCCCCTGCCCATCGCCCGGGCGCAGCCGGAACGCGACGCTGTGAAGCTTCCCCAGCCTGTCTTGGTCGATGAGGCGGCGCGCCTCGCGGTACCACGGCTGCCAGCGGAAGTTCTCGTGTACGACCAGTAGCGTTCCGGCCCGTTCAGCTTCTTCCACGACCCTCAACGCTTCGTCATACGTGGGCGCGAGCGGCTTCTGGCAGATCGCCGGCACGCCCCGCTCCGCGCACGCGCGCAGGAGCTCGAGGTGCGTTTCCGGCGGCGTGACGATGTCGACCAGATCTGCCTTCGTCTTTTCAAGCATCTCTTCCGCCGAGGCGAAAGCGGCAACGCCCTTCACCTTCCCGACGTCACGATCCGCCCATCCGACCAGCTCGACCTCGGGAATGCCGCGCCAGCCCTGCAGGTGGAACTGGCTGAAGTAACCGGCGCCGACGCCGGCGACCCGCAGGCGCTTCACAGGTTGGAGAGCACCGCGTCGCGGATCGCGGCGGTGCCGTCCTTGCCGCCGAACTCGAAAGGGACGACCTTGCGCGAAGCAAAGACCTCGTCCACCGCGCGCTCGATGCGCCGCGCGGCGTCGCGCAGCCCGTCGTTGCCCGAGCGCTCGGCGAGCCAGTCGAGCATCATCGCACCCGAGAGCACGCAGGCCGTCGGGTTGGCCTTGCCCTGCCCGGCGATATCAGGCGCCGAGCCGTGGCAGGGCTGGAAGAGGCCGTGGGCATCGCCGATGTCCCCCGAAGGCGCCATGCCCATGCCGCCGACCAGTCCTGCGGCGAGGTCCGAGAGGATGTCGCCGAACATGTTCTCGGTCACGAGCACGTCGAACGCCCAGGGCTTGCGCACCATGTCGAGCGCCGTGGCGTCGATGTAATGGTGGCTCGCGCGCACGCCGGAATGGCGCTTCGCCACCTCGTCGAACACCTTGCGGAAAAACGCCATCGAGGCGAACACGTTCGCCTTGTCGACGCAGGTCACGGCGCCCTTGCGTCGCGCCGCGAGGCGGAAGGCGAACTCGTGCACCCGTTCGGAGCCCTTGCGGGTGATCACCATCGTGTCGCGCGCCTCGCGATCGCCCTCCACCACGCCCTTGCCGCGCGAGGCGAAGAGGCCCTCGGTCGACTCGCGCACCACCACGAGGTCGATCTCTTTCGCGCGCGGGTCCGCGAGCGGCAGAGGGATGCCCGGGATGGCGCGCGCCGGCCGCACGCCCGCGTACAGCTCCAGGCGCACGCGCAGGTCGAGCTGCGGCCCAATCTCCGTGCCATCGGGATAGCGGATCTCCGGCCAGCCCATCGCGCCGAAGAGGATCGCGTCTGCGGCCTTGGCCGCCCGGAACGTGGCCTCGGGCAGCGCCTCGCCGGTCTTCCTGTAGTGATGCGCGCCTGCAGGATGCGTCGCGAACCGCAGCGAGAACCCCTTCTGCGCCCTTTCCAGGACCGGCAGCGTCGCGTCGATCACCTCGACGCCGATCCCATCGCCCGGCAGCACGCAGATTCCGAACTCTCGCTTCATGGCCGCCGCTACTCTAACCGCAATGCATAATCCGCGGCATGTGCCGCGCGCTGCTCTATCTCGGCGAGCCCGTCCTGCTGGACAACCTGCTCTTCCAGCCCGACTCGGCGCTCGTGCGGCAGAGCTACATGCCGAAGATGCTGAACCTCCTCAACCTCGCCGGCTTCGGCCTGCGCGCCTGGGACCCTGCCTCGTACGCGCCGCGCCAGCCCTTCTTCTACGGCTCGCCCTCGCTGCCGGTCTTCGACCGCAACCTCAAGAACCTCGCCGAGAAAGTGCGCGCCGGCTGCGTCCTCGCCCACGTGCGCGGCGTCGCCTACTCGCCCACCGTCGACATCTCCCTGCAGAACGTCCATCCCTTCCAGTTCGAGGGCCTGCCCTGGGCGCTCGCCCACAACGGCGACCTCGCCGGGATGGAGCAGATGAAGCCCCTCCTCCTCCCCGCGATAAGGCCGGAGTTCACTTCGAGGATAAGAGGCACCACCGACAGCGAGTGGATCTACGCCCTCTTCGTCTCGCAGCTCAGGGATCCGACGCGCGAGGCCGAGGAAGGCGAGGTCTTCGACGCGCTCGAGCGCACGCTCGGCATCATCCGCAAGGCGCGCGAGAAACTCGGCATCGACATCTCCTCCTCGGTAAACCTCTTCATCGCCAACGGCACCCAGGCCGCGGCGCTGCGCTACTGCTTCGACTTCGGCCGCTACCGCACCGAGGACCCGGCGAAGGTGCACGAAGCGAACCTCACCTTCCTCTCCCTCTGGTACACGCTCGGCCGCGACTACGGCCTGCACGAAAACGAGTGGAAGATGACCGGCGGCGCCGAGCGCGCCGATTCCATCCTCGTCGCCTCCGAGCCGCTCACGCGCGATACCTCGTCATGGGTCGAGCTGCCCGAATACGGCGCGCTCTTCGCCGAGGTCAGAGACGGCCGCCCACGCGTATCGATGAGGCTCCTGGACTAAAGAGAAAATCAGGGACAGACCACGTTTTTCCCGAGCGCGCCCGGAGCCAGCCCGACCTCTGGTTTAATGTTCAGGGTTGCGATCCGAGGAGGCGCAGATGAAGCCGATGCGCTCGATGCGCGAGCGGGTGAACGAGGCGGAGTGGGACGCGCGGGTAAACCTTGCCGCGTGCTACCGCCTAGTGGCGAAGTACGGGATGACGGATCTCATCTACAACCACATCACCGCGCGCGTACCCTGCTCCGAGCATCACATCCTCATCAGCGCCTACGGGATGCTCTACGAGGAGGTCACCGCCTCCAGCCTCATCAAGGTCGACCTCGCGGGCAACATCGTCGAGAAGCCCGACCACGGCTACTCGGTGAACGCCGCGGGCTACATCATCCACAGCGCGGTGCACGAGGCGCGCGAGGACGCGCAGTGCGTGATCCATACCCACACACCGGCGGGCATCGCCGTGTCGGCGATGGAAGAGGGCCTGCTCCCGCTCTCGCAGACCGCCATGCGCTTCCACGGCCACCTCGCGTATCACGAGTACGAGGGGCCGGCATTCAACCGCGGCGAGAAGGAGCGCCTGGTCGCCCACCTCAGCGCCCACAACGCCATGATCCTGCGCAACCACGGCCTGCTCGCGTGCGGCCCGAGCATCCCCCAGGCGTTCAACGTCATCTACTGGCTCGAGCAGGCCTGCCGCATCCAGGTCCAGCTTCTCTCCTGCCAGCGTGCGCTCCACCGCGCAACGCCGGAAGTCGTAGAACGCACGGCCGAGGCGCTCTCGGGAATGGAGATCACCCTCGACAACGAAGCCGCGACCAATCCGCACGTGAAGCCTGGCGCGCAGAAGGCCGGCACCGGCTACGGCCTGCTCGAGTGGCCGTCCCTGCTGCGCTCGCTCGACAGAATCGATCCCTCGTATCGGGACTAGGCCAAGAGCGGCCTTACCGACGGTCGGAAGCCAGGGGCGGCTGCCGCCCGGTCGCCTTCCGGTGAGCTTCGACCTGTTCCGTCGCCTGTCCGTCGGGTTGCGGTACCTGGTCGAACTGCTCGCATATGCTTCGTGCAGCCGCTGTGTTTACATCCCTGCCGAGAACAATGTCCCGGATCTGCTGCAGGCACGGGTTATCCGGCTTGATGACGGCCTTGACTGCCTCATCGAGAAGCGAGACGTCCTCCTCGCTGATGCTGAAAGAGGTCGGGATCAGATCGAGGCGAGCCTTTAGGTTCGGCGGTACGTCGTCGAAACCGAAGTGATAAAAGACCATCTTCTCGGATAGATCAAGGTACCCCTTTCCCGTTTTGTGCGCATGCGCCTCAAGTTCTGTGCAAAGCGCCGGAGGCAGGTTGCGCGTTTCCGGCTTGCAGTCGCCCTCCCTCCAACGCAGCAGCGAGCCCTGCATTTCTCCCACGAGCTTGACCCGATTGGCCTGAAGCAGCGAGTCCACGGCATCCACGACATTGGTGTCGAGGAACAAGCTGAGAAACGAGCGTGGATCTGCCGCGAGACGCCGGGTGCCGCGCGGCCGCGTGAACGCATCTACCTGCATCACCACGATCTTGTCGTAGCGCTTCAGCCGGTCGCTCACGGCGAGCTCGAAAAGTGCCCGCTTGATGGATCTAAGCCCCAAATTGTCCGAGTTTCCGCCGTCGAACACGTGTATGTAATGCGGTCCGCAATCGCGTTCATTCCAAAGCGCAGGATCCTCGCACAGCGCCAACCCTTCCGCCCTAAAGTCCCTGAGGGTCATGTTGGCGAATACGAGCGGGAACGCGGATGAGGCCATGACGGCGCGAGCGATCGAGTACTCATTGATGTCTGAATTCAACCGCTCCCGAAAATCGTCGTCGGTAAACGTGAACACGCTGCCGAACGAGTAAGGATCGGGGATTAGCGAATGGCCATCCTGTTCCGTGGCATTTGTGGCGTTGAGGATCAAGTAGGGACGCTCGTGGTTCAAATGTTTGAATCCGTACTCGAGACCCAGGACCGGCGAATCGTAGAGGTTGTCTTCGAGCGTTTGAGCCATGATGTCGGCTCGGTCATATGCGGTGAACCAGTACTTGAGAAAGCTCTCAGGGAGGAACCAGCTGAAGATCCAGCGCTTTATGTAGTTGCGCCGCATGCGTTCGAGCACTTCTTCCTCGTTCCAGTAGCGCACGCCGGATCCTGGGCGCCGGCAAAGCTCTATCACCCGGATGCTCGACGAGCTTGCCAAGGCTCGCAACCGGGATTGTTCGTCTTCGGTGAGCGGTTCGTCGCAACGTAAGCGTCGATCCTGGACCTTGAGCTTCCGACTCACGGACGCGGCGGCGGACGGCGAGCGAAGGGGGGCCAGTCCGCCCACGATGCGCAGCTGATCATCGCGGCTCAATGCATAGTAAGCGGCGGGCAGCGAGCCGCCCGAGACTGACGACATCGCGTCCACTTCCTGGAGAAGATCAACGTCGTTGGGGTAAACGCGTTGCAGCGCCAGCATCGTTTTCGCGGAAAGGTATGCGGCTCTCGAACCTCCGCCGGACAACGCAAGGAAGAACAGCACGTTCTGGTTTCCGCGATCACCGTCGACCTGCAGGGTCGCGCGCGACTTCGTCGAGTACGCCACGTTTCGACCATCGTCCCCCGACTCACCGCGCATCTGTGAATTGGTATGCGAGTACAGCGCGCATCCCAGGAGTGATGCGCCAAGGCACAGAGCGATCAATCGCTTAACGACGAAGCCGACTAGCGAACGCCACGCACGATACATAAGCCCTCCCCTGCCGATGCTTGCGTGTTGCCTTCCGAGCGTTCTTCGCGATGCCTGACTAGTCTAGACCCACCAAACTCCGCGGTGGATTCGTTTGGTTATCGATTCGTCCGATAACTTTCACGTGATCCCTTAACTGATGGGCAAGTTCAGCCGCCGAGGTCGCGGACAACAAGTGCCGCGTAGTTCCGGCTCGCGTCGTCGGGGTAGTAGCCGGGAATGACGTGGCGCGCATCGGGCACGGAGAACCCGATGCGCTCGTACATCGCGAGAAGCGGGTCAACGAGTCGCGTGCCGCGGCGCATCGCGCAGTAGGCGTACGGGTCGATCTCGCCGTGCGTCTCGACGTAGCTGCGGAAGCCGGGCAGCACGGCGCCGGCCACGACGTAGCGAAGGCCCAGGCGCCGCGCGAGGTGGACCTCGTTCAGCACCATCGGGTCGAAGATGTTCAGGTTGCGGTGGTCCTTGTCGATGACGCCGGAGACGATGTAGACGGCGTTGCAGCCCTCGAGCCCCTTGCGCTCGAAGAGGTAGCCGTCGTTCGTCACGCTCGCCCAGTCGCGGTAGCGCTCGAGGCGCGCCGGGTCGTAGGCCGCTGGCATCGCCGTGATGGTCGCGACGATCCTGTCGCCGACGCACGCGACGAAGAAGCCCTCCGGGAAGCGCTCCAGGCGCGCGAGGAACTTGTCGGCGCCCGCGCGGCTCGCCTCGGGCCAGCTCTTTTCCACCTCGAGGATCCCGGGGAGGTCGTCCCGCGTGGCGTTGCGGCAGCGGATAGACTTCTCAGCCATGCGTCCGCCCGAGATTACCTTCGATTTCAGCGCGGCGGTGTTCATCGACGACCCTTATCCGCGCTACGCCGAAGCGCAGCGCGACTCGCCCGTCTTCCGCACCGCGGAGGGCAGCGTCTACCTCACCAGGCACGCCGACTGCGCAGCGCTCCTCGGCGAGCCGCGCTTCCGCCGCCGCCCATCGCGCGATGCCGAGCATCCCTTCGCGGCGCGCACGCCGCTCGACGCGATGCTCTCGCAGTGGATGCTCTTCATGGACCCGCCGCGCCACGACGCGGTGCGCGCCGCGTTCGCGCCGTGGTTCTCCGCCCAGTCGGTCTCCCGCATCGAGGGCGCCGTCCGCGCGATTTGCGCGGACCTCATCGGCCGGCTGGAAGGAAAAGCCGATTTCGTTTCCGCGTTCGCCTCGCCGCTCCCGGTGCTCGTTCTCTGCGAGCTGCTCGGACTGCCGGCTGCCGACCGGCCGCGATTCGAGGAATGGTCCGCCACGCTGACGCGCGCGCTGGAGAGCGGCACGGAAGCCGAGATGCGCGAGGCGGTGCCGGCGAGCCTCGCGATGCGCGAGTACTTCGCGCGCGAGACCATGCCGGGCCTCAGCGCCGACGAGACGGTGTACGGGCTCGCGTTCCTCGTCTGGGCCGGCCACGAGACCACGCGCAACCTGCTCGGGAGCGGCGTGCTCGCGCTCTGCGAGCATCCGGAGGAGCTGCAACGCCTGCGTGAGCGTCCCGAGCTCGCGCGAAGCGCGGTCGAGGAACTGCTGCGCTATACGAGCCCGGTACAGAAGCTCAGCCGCTGGACGATGGAGGAAACGACCTTCGGCGAATACGAGGTTCCCGGCGGAACGCTCGTCACCGCGCTCGTCGGCGCCGCCAACCGCGATCCCGCGGTCTTCGCCGATCCCCAGCGCCTCGACCTGCGGCGCGAGCAGAACCGCCATCTCTCGTTCGGCCGCGGCCTTCACGCCTGCCTCGGCGCCGGCCTCGCGCGCCTCGAGGCGCAGGTCGCCATCCCCGCGCTGCTCGCGCGCTTTTCAGCCATCGGCGTCATTGCGCACCGCTGGCGTCCAAACTCGGCGCTGCGCGGC
>Ga0105107_10003806_pt1 | contig 10078 bp, 7 predicted proteins | sample PPLLaktember2015_6_FD_79335 | JGI IMG/M metagenome (GOLD analysis project Ga0105107, IMG submission 79335) | Freshwater sediment microbial communities from Prairie Pothole Lake near Jamestown, North Dakota, USA - PPLs Lake P8 Core (1) Depth... | ecosystem: Environmental > Aquatic > Freshwater >...
AGGCGGTGAGACATTTGGTGAAGAAATGGGATTTCCCGGTTCCATAACACCAAAGAATATTACACCAGCTTCTCTTGGAACCTGGAGCGATGGTGAAATTATAAGAGCAATTACTTGCGGAGTTACAAAAGATGATGAAGTAATCTTTCCCCTGATGCCTTTTTACAATTACAATCAGCTTTCTGAAGAAGATCTTTATTCAATTGTTTCTTATATAAGATCATTAAAACCTGTTGAAAATCAAACACCGGAAAGAGAATTAAATTTTCCTCTTAATTATATCGTTAATACTCTCGCTGTTGAAAAGTACACTCCAAAAGAATCAGTCAACAAAGATGATAAAATAAAATATGGCAAATACCTTGCTACTATTGCTTCTTGCGAAGATTGCCATACACCAACTATTGAAAATGAGCCTGATTTGGAAAGACAATTTGCAGGTGGAAATGATTTTAATCTCCCTAGTGGAACAATCCGTACTGCTAATTTAACTCCCGACATTGAAACAGGAATTGGGAATTGGACCAGGGAGGATTTCATTAAGAAGTTTAAATATTATGACAATGATACTACACGAAATATTTCCGTAGGTGAAAAAGATTTTAACTCAGTTATGCCATGGACAATGTATGCAGGAATGACAGAAGGAGACTTAGGTGCTATTTATGATTATCTGAGAACTGTTAAACCCGTAAAAAACTTAGTTCAAAAATGGACTCCCCCACAGCAGAATTTAACTAAAAGATAAATATCACTTTTATATCATTTACAAATAAAACCCGGTTTCTCAAAGAGATCGGGTTTGTCATTTTTAAGCATTTGTCTTTTTATTTTTTAATCATAATTATTATTGACAAACGTAAAACACTTCCTTATCATTACATACAAAATTTTCCAAGCATTACTTAATAAATAATATCAAAGGGTTCTCTATGAAAAAACTTTTCAAGGTTCTCGGTATTCTTGTAGGTATTATTGTTTTGCTTTTAATAGCTGGATATATTTACCTAAACACAGCTTTCCCTAAAGTGGATCCCCCAAAAAATGTTAAAGTCGAAGCTACACCTGAAAGAATTGCAAGAGGCGACTACCTGGCAAATCACGTTGCTGTTTGCATTGATTGTCATTCTGAAAGAGATTGGACAAAATTTGCAGGACCAATAAAACCGGGAACAGCCGGAAGCGGCGGAGAAGTATTTGATGAAAAAATTGGTTTCCCCGGAAAAGTAACAACAAAAAATCTTACACCTGCAAATCTCGGTTCATGGTCTGATGGTGAAATATTAAGAGCTATAACCTGCGGAGTTAATAAAGACAACAAAGCTTTATTCCCAATGATGCCTTACCCGAACTATAATAATTTAACCGAGGAAGATGTTTACTCAATTGTAGCATATATAAAAACTCTTGAACCACAGGAAAAACAAATTCCAGATACTGAACTTAACTTTCCCCTGAACCTGATTGTTAAAACAATGCCGATACAAACTTATACACCGGCAAAAGAAATTGATAAATCCAATACAATAGAATATGGAAAATACCTGGTTAAGATTGCTTCCTGTTCCGAATGTCATACACCATCTGATAAAGGTGATCCTTTACCGGGAATGTACCTTGCAGGTGGCTCTGAATTTGAATTTCCTGCGGGTGTTGTTCGTTCATTAAATATTACTCCTGATACCGAGACAGGAATTGGAAATTGGACTAAGGATGATTTTCTTAAAAGATTTAAATTTTATGATAATGAAGAAGCCCACAACGTCCCCATTAATATGGAAACAGAATTTAACACTCCGATGCCCTGGTTAATGTATTCCGGAATGACTGATGAGGACTTAGGCGCAATTTATGATTACCTGAGAACTGTAACTCCGGTAAAACATAAAGTTGAGAGATTCACAACTCATACCAAAACAGCAAGTAATTAGGTTTGTAATATGTAGATGCCTCGTAGTTAATTTTTTTTGTCATTCCCGTGAAAACGGGAATCCAAATATGAAAATAAAATAGATTCCCACTTTCGAGGGAATGACATTTAAAGAATTAACTTTTCGAGATTCATTAAATAACTAAAAATTTTCAAATTCATTTGCAACAGCAAAAAAAAATAATTCTTCAGTTAAGAAACCTATCAAAAAAAACAGCCATTTAAATAAAGAAAATTTTAATGTTGAAAAACTCTGGGAAAGTGAAGAGAGTTTACGAGTATTAATGAACTCCAATCCTGAAGCGGTTTTTATTCTTGACACAGAAGGAAATTTTATTGCTGCGAATGAAAAAACAGCCCAGAGATTTGGGAAGCCCGTTATAGAACTTATCGGAACAAATGTCTTCTCTTATCTTACTGCTGAACTTGCAAAGAAAAGGAAAGAAAAGGTTGATGAAGTAATCCGCACTTGTAAACCTGTTCGGTTCGATGATTCACGAAATAACCGTTACTATGATAATTATCTTCATCCTATTTTTGATTCCGAAGGAAGGGTTATAAGAATTTCTGTTTGGGTAATTGAGTTTACTGAAAGGAAACTTGCTGTTGATGCACTTAAAGCGAGTGAGGAAAAATTCCGTGAACTTGCAGAAAATATTCAAGATATTTTCTGGGTAAGGAAAGAAAATGAAATTATTTATGTAAGTCCTGCTTATGAAAAAATTTGCGGTAAAAGCTGCGAAAGTCTTTATGAAGATCCTGATTCATTTTTAAAAGCTATACATCCGGATGACATTGGGCATATCATTAATAGTTTGAGTTCGGATCAGTATAAGAAGGATGGCTTGTTTAATGAAGAGTTCAGAATTATTCGTCCTGATGGAAAAATAAAGTGGATTTGGTCAAAAACTTTTCCTGTTATAAAGGATGGAGAAATAATCAGAACTGTAGGTATGGCAGAAGATATTTCTTTGAGAAAAGAATATGAAGAAAAAATTCAGAATGCTCTTATTAAAGAAAAAGAGCTGAATGATCTGAAATCAAGATTTGTTTCAATGGTTTCTCATGAATTTAGAACTCCTCTTGGACTTATACTCTCATCAACTGAGCTTTTGCAGAATTATGGATTCAAATGGGATGATAATAAACGGGATGAACACTTTGATAAAATTAAAAAATCTGTCGATAACCTGACAGGTTTGATGAAAGATATTTTAACTCTAAGTGAAGACGAATATACAAACATAAAAATTAATCCGTCTGAAATCGATATTGTATCTTTCATAAAAGAACTTATCGAAGAAATAAAAAGTATATCAATTGTGCATCCTTCAATTCACTTTGAGCATCCTGATTCATTTAGAGTGCTTGCCGATAAAAAATTATTTCGTCAAATATTTATGAACCTGATTTCGAATGCTGTTAAATTCACTCCTGCAACAAACAATATAATTATAAAATTAACTTTAAATAAAAATGAATTTGTAACCGAAATTAAGGATGAAGGAATGGGAATACCCCCGGAAGATCTTACAAATATTTTCGAACCTTTTATCAGAGCTAAAAATGCCGGAGAAATAAAAGGAAGCGGGTTAGGGCTATCTATTGTTAAACGTGCTGTTGAACTGCAGGGTGGAGAAATAAAAGTAACAAGCAAATTAAATGAAGGGACAGCTTTTACTATTATACTTCCAGTTAAACACAATGAATGAATTATTATAATAGTAATTCAATCATTCAATAAAGATTATGGAAAAAATTTTAATAATAGAAGATGACAAATCTTACATAGAGAATATTAAAATACTTCTTGAGGAGGAAGATTTTAATGTTACTTCGGCAATAAACGGATTTGATGGAATTGAACTGGCGAAAAATGAAAATCCGGATTTGATCATTTGCGATATTATGCTTCCGGATATTGATGGTCACGCAATTCTAAAAGAACTAAGAAGAAGAGAAAAGACAAAACTGATTCCTTTTATTTTTCTCACTGCAAAAGCAGCAATGAGCGATCTCCGCGCAGGAATGAATCTTGGAGCAGATGATTATATTACAAAACCTTTCCGGGCTGATGATCTTCTCGCCACAATAAAAACAAGATTGGAAAAAGCGAAACTTGTTTATGAAGCAGTAAGAAAATCTAATGATCTGCCACAAAATAAAGGAAGATTAGAACCGGATGATTATTTATTTCTCCCCGGAAAAAATAATTACGAGGTTCTACCTGTAAACAATGTGGTATATATTTCATCTGAAGGGGTTTATTCAAATATTTACAGCATAGATGGGAAAAAAATTCTTGTTAGAAAGCTACTTAAAGAATGGGAAGAAACTTTGCCCGAAAAAATTTTTCTTCGTATTCATAAATCAAGTTTGATTAACCTCAGATATATAAAAAAAGTTGATAAATGGTTTAACGGTGCACTTAAGCTTTATTTAAATCATTTTAATGAACCGCTTATAGTTAGCCGCAGATATGCTGCAAGATTGAAGAAAAGTATTTAGTCAATAGTCATTGGTTGGTTGAATTGAAAGATTTAAATTGAGCTCGAGGGAGGGAAATTAAAACCTTTCCTCGTTGGGTGGAGTTCTTAAATCATTCACTGCTCAGACAATAGAAATTGGAAAAATGTTAGGCTCTATGATTAACAATCCAAACAGCTTCTTAATAATCCCTTGACCTCCGACTTCTGACCCCTGTTCCCTCGCCTCTTATTACACCTATTAACCTGAGATTACAAATTCTTTCATTTCAGAATGATTCTGATTCATTTTTATGCCGCACTAATTTTTCCATAAAGTTAAAAAACTAATTAACTAACAATCACAATAACAAGGTACAAAAAATGAAAAGATTATTTTTGTTTCTCGTGCTAACATTGGCAGGGGTTTGCTTTATACTTCTGACGCAGCCGGAAAGGACAAACGCTTCAAGTCATCGTGAAGCTCCGCTTATAAGTAATGATCCTTTGGCAGACAATACTGATCTTTACGCATTTCGTTCTCCGGATGATCAGAATACGGTAACGATTGTTGCGAATTACATCCCGCTTGAATTACCTGAAGGTGGACCTAACTATGCAACTTTCGGAGAAGGTATTCATTATGAAATCCATATTAAGAACCAAACATCATCCGGAGCTTTGGGAACGGCAACCGACGATATAACTTACAGGTTCACTTTTTCGCAAACCAACCAGGATCCAACAACATTCTTTAATATAAGATTAGGTCAGCAAAATCTTAAAACAACTTACACCACAGAAAAAAGTACAGATGGCGGTTATTCCTGGCAGACAATAGTAAGTAATGGTGTTGTTCCTCCAAACAATATTGGCCCACGTTCTATTGAAGGCGGTGCAGGTTTGAGCACAACTTATTCAAGCCTGGTAAGTGGTTCAATAGCCACAGCTACAACAGGAGAGAAAGTTTTCTGCGGTCCTCGAGATGATCCATTCTTTGTTGATCTTGGCGGTGTTTTTGATCTTGGACAAACAAGAGATGATTATGGAGATGATGCAGGTAATTCTGAATATGCAAGAGATGCTGTTGCTGGATTTAATACCCACGCAATTGTTTTGCAGATACCTATTGGCAGTTTACAGAAAGATGGAAAATCTGTAGATATGGCAGAAAACATTCTTGATCCGGATTTCGTAATCGGTGTCTGGGCTTCTGCAAGCAGGCAGCAAATAACAACTTTATCTACTGATGGAAGTAAACCTACTTATAGTGGTCCATGGGTTCAGGTTTCCCGACTTGGAATGCCTCTGACAAATGAAGCCGTTATTCCGATTGGGCAGAAAGATTATTGGAATGCTGTTACACCTTACAGCACTGATGAGCAAAACTTCATAGAATATTTTGCTAATCCTGAATTAGCTTTATACATGGATGACAGCCAGTTCGGCGGTGCAGTTCCGGGTCTTGCCGATTTAAGAATGCCGTCAATGTCTTATCCTGCAATTGGAACAATTCCGGGTTATACAACCCCTGGTTTTGATTTCAGAAATGGAAAAGATGGCGCTTATGCAGTTACACAATTAAATCCTCCACCCGATTTATCAGGTACTGCATTTGCAGTTCCACTTTATATGGGTTTAGTTGGTGCCGGAAAACCAAGATTAGTAGATGTGTATCCTGCATTTTATTTTGGTGTACCAAATGCAATTCCTTATCAGCTTGTAACAGGCAAAACCGGCGGCCCATTAAGTGCTGGCAAACCATTCATTCATAACTTCCTTCCATTAACGGATGACGGTACTTATCTATATGGCGGCGATATGCTTCGCTTAAATATGGCTACACCTGTTACAGACAGGGAAAGCCAGGAATTTAAAGACAACGATTATATGGGATTAATCAGAGCCGCAGTTCTTGGTTTAACAACTGCACCATATAATACAAACACAGATATTGAATCAATTCCTCACATGGATGGATTTCCAAATGGAAGAAGGCTTGAAGATGATGTAACTACAATCGAACTTCAGGCTGTTGGTGGCTTGGTACTTGCAGCAGTTGGATTACCTTTTGATGATGCAGTTCAGGGTGATTATTCTGATTTACTTTCACCTATGCTTTTGGCTGCATTAACTTATAATGCAGGGCCAACACAAAACGATCTTGCATTATCATCATCATTTCCTTTCCTTGCAGATCCACACAGAGGATATGATTATGTAAAACAATTAACTGCTAAAGCTCCTGGCACACCAGTAAGTGTTGGTGAAAATCCATTAGGTATTGGCGTTCCTAAAGCATTTTTGCTGGAACAAAATTATCCTAATCCTTTTAATCCATCAACCACAATTAGTTATAATGTTTCCAAGTCGAGTAATGTAGTTCTGAAAGTATTTGATATTACGGGACAGGAAATTGCGATTCTTGTTAATCAGGAACAGGTTCCAGGTGTTTATAAAGTAAACTGGGATGCAGGCAAACTGGCTAGCGGAACATATTTCTATCACCTCGATGTTGATGGTGAAGTAAGTACTAAAAAAGCAGTGTTATTAAAGTAAACTCACCCCTGCCCCTCTCCTTAGTAAGGAGAGGGGTAACATATTTAAAAGTACTGTGAATAATGATCGAAAACATAACTGCAGAATCTGTCTATTAGAACGATAACATTTGTTAATTTTATAAAATGGAGAGAGATGAAACCAAAACAAATATTTATTTATGTATTTATGATTTTATTTTTCGGCATTGGTGCTTATGTATTTTTTAATAAGACCAGTGAAAAGATTCCAAATCTTTATCCAAGAAACGGAGATTCAAATATATCTTCAGAATATAAAAATGCGCAACATGCTGTTGATTTCTACAGGGAGCAAATAGAAAAGAATCCTAATGATCCAAAAAATTATATAGAGCTTGCCCAGATTTTTATTCAGGAAGCCCGTGTCACGGGTAAACACCATGAATATCTTCCAAAGATAATGAGCTTGATAGAAACAGCTTTAAATCTCGATAAAGAAAATTTGGATGCAAATTTAACCAAAGCATCTACTCTGCTTACTCAGCATCAATTTCAGGAAGCGGAGAAAATTGGGGACTGGGCAGTAAAAAAATATCCATATAATTCGTCTGCCTATGGAATTCTGGTTGATGCCTGTGTTGAACTTGGTAAATACGAAAAGGCAGTTGAGATGTGTGATAAGATGCTTAATATTAAGCCGGATCTCCGCTCTTATTCAAGAGCTTCATATTTGAGAGAAATACATGGAGATATAGCAGGAGCAATTGATGCTATGAGGATGGCTTCTGACGCTGGAGTTTATGGTCATGAAAACAGAGCCTGGGTTTTATATAATCTTGCAAATCTTTATTTACAAAAAGGTAAGACCGATACTGCTGCTTTTATTTACAACGGGATTTTGCAGGAGAGACCAAATTATGCTTATGCATATGCAGGGCTTGCTAAGATAGATATCATTAAAGGAAAATTTGATGATGCGGTTAAAAATTTACGGAAAGCTTCCCACAATCTGGATGATCATTCATTTATTGAACAACTTTCTGATTTATATCTTGCAATGAATAATAAAAATGAAGAAGAAAAATACAATGAAATAGTTTTTAGGGAATTTGAAGAACATCAAAATGGAGGTTGGAATGTTGATCGTGAGTTTGCAGCATTTTGTCTAAACCATAATTTGAACTTAGAAGAAGCTTTATCGAGAGCTGAAGAGGAATATTCTAATAGACCGGAGAACATAGATGCAATTGATACTTATGCATGGGCGTTATATAAAAACGGGAATATAGATAAAGCCCTCAAAATAATTTCTAAAGCACTTAAGTTTAATTCATCTAATGCATTAATCCACTACCATGCAGGAATAATCAATTCATCTTTAGGTAAATATGCTGAAGCTGTGAAAAATTTAGAAACATCACTAACAAATAACCTGGCTTCATATGTTCTTTTTTATAATGATGCAAAGGAAAAACTTTTATCTCTAAAGCAGGTTGCCGTTCTGAAATGATAAACACGCTAACTAAAAAACATGAGACACTAAAGATTTTTAATAATCATTCCCGGAAAATATTTATTGCAGGAGGAACTGGTTATATCGGACGTGCTCTCATTCCGGAGCTTCAAAAAAGCCATCATTCAGTTCAATGTCTTGTAAGGGAAAAATCAATTTCTAAATTACCTTATGGATGCGAGCCTGTTTTAGGAAATGCCCTTAATAAAAATTCCTATAAAGAAAAAATCTATCCATCGGATACATTTATTCATCTGGTTGGAGCTTCACATCCTAATCCTTTTAAATCAGATCAATTCAGGAAAATTGATCTGGTTGCACTTCAGCAGTCCGTAGAGGCATCTGTTGAATCAGATATAAAACATTTTATTTACTTAAGTGTTGCACATCCCGCACCTGTTATGAAACAGTATATAAAAGTCAGAGAAGAGTGTGAAGAAAATCTTTTGCAAAGTGGTTTGAACGTAACAATTCTCCGTCCATGGTATGTAATTGGACCAGGGCACAGATGGCCATATATGTTTATCCCCTTTTATAAATTAATGGAATTGTTCCCTTCAAAATCAGAATCAGCCAAGAGATTAGGATTAGTTTCCCTTAAAGATATGACCCAAACTTTGATTGATATTGTTGAAAACCCGGCGGAAGGAATCAAAATTATTGAAGTTCCAAATATTCGTAGCCATCCCTGAAATTGTACTTACACTTTCTTCCCTACCTCTCATTTCACCTAATAACCGGATATTACATTAAGATTCGTTTCTGAATGAACTACACACATTTTTGTTGAGCAGAAAATATTCCTCTTTTTCCTAAAACACTTCTAATGAAAAAAATATTGATTCTTGAAAATAGTAAAGCTATAAGAAATATGATTAGTGGTTTGATTGAAAATGAAAATCTTGAACTGGCTTTAATTGCTTCACGAGTTGATGGCCATTCAAGAAACCCGGATGAGATCCCTGATCTGGTGATTGCAGATTTAACATCAATCAAAAAAGAAAAAGTGGAATTGTTGATGAAGCTAAAAAATAATCCTGTTATATCTCTTGTTCCTTTCCTATTAATTATTTCCGGAAACGGGTTGGGCTTAAAAGATCAGTTCGCTGTTCAAAATTATTATTTGAACAGACCTTTTACAAAAGAAAATTTAGTCAATGTTATTAAAAAAATATTTAATCATACGGACAGTATAAGTCCATGGTAATAATAACTAAATAACAGGAGGTTCTAATGAAATTAGTGCTAAAGAAATCTGTATTAATTCTTTTCTTTTTTTTCTTTTCAGTTTCAATGATTAATGCCCAGGACTGGAGCAAAGTAAAAAAAGTAATTGAAGAAATGAATAGAAAGATGGGAGTAGCTATGGTAGCAAATGATATAAAAACTGTTTCATCTTTTTATGCTGATGATATCATATCACTTCCGGACTATAAACCCGCTTTACGGGGTGCAGAAAATGTTATAGCTGATTATAAGAAAGATATCAGCAGCGGGTTTAAATATTTAGCAGCGGATTTTAAAACTACAGACCTTTATGGAAGCGGTGACTTAGCGGTAGAAATCGGCGAATGGAATGTAATATTCAAATTGCCAGGTGAAACTAATTCAGTGGCAGATAATGGAAAATATGTTGTTGTCTGGCAGAAAC
>Ga0105107_10003807_pt1 | contig 10078 bp, 10 predicted proteins | sample PPLLaktember2015_6_FD_79335 | JGI IMG/M metagenome (GOLD analysis project Ga0105107, IMG submission 79335) | Freshwater sediment microbial communities from Prairie Pothole Lake near Jamestown, North Dakota, USA - PPLs Lake P8 Core (1) Depth... | ecosystem: Environmental > Aquatic > Freshwater >...
GCCAGCCCGAAGAAGAGTGCCGCGGCGTAGATCCCGCCGAGGAGGAAGCGCTCGAAGATCCGGCGGTTGAACTGCCAGAAGGCATTGGGCTCGCGCTTCCCCAGGAAGGGCAAGCAAGCCACCAGCAGGTGGAAGAGGAGCGCAAGCTGGAAGAACCGGGTGGCCTGGAGCGTCTCGGTCCAGCGTGGGAAGCCGAGCCAGTACAGCGGGATCACGAGAGCGGCAATGGCGACCCCGCCGAGCCGCCAAGCCGCCGAGCCGCCCAGCCGCCGCGCCAGCGCCACCGTGGCCGCCACGCCGAGCGGCAACGCGAGGAGTGCCGAGGTGAGGAGCCGGAGCGCCGGCTGCTCGTCCCGGCCGGGGGTGTCGGCGATGAGCTGGAAGGCCGCCACGGTGGCGAGCACGGCGGCGAGCACGGGGGCCGGGAAGCGGAGCACGGCGACCCGGGTGCCGGCGGCGATCTGGTCGAGGGAGGGCAGACGGAGGCGCATGGACCGGGCTCCAGGGAGGATCCATCAGCGTGACAAGGTACTGTCGGTAAGCGTCAAAGCACTTTATAACACAAAGGTCATTCGCGCAAGCCAGCCATTCGGCCACGTGGGGCGTGGGGCGTGGATCGCCAGGGTCGGCGCGGGAGGCTCGCGGGGGGGCGGGGGGTAACCCGGCCGAATATGTTTAGTACAACTAAATGAATCAGGCGAGCGAGACCCCTGCCCCCTGAACCCCGCCGGTTCCCGCCGCGCCGGCGCCGCACCGGCTACTTCCTGCCGGACGATGCCCCGCGCCCGGCGGAGCCGCCGCCGGTGCGCCCGGAACCGGGCCCCCTGCCGGCCGACCCGCCGGCCCAGCTCCTCACGGCGCTCGCCCGGATCGGCCTGGCGCTTCGCAGCGGCGCGTGGCGGCAGGCGTGGCACAGCGAGATGACGCCCACCCAGGTCCAGATCCTGCTCCTGCTCCGCGCCCGCGGGCCGCTCCGGATCGGCGCCATCGCCAAGGGGCTCGGCGTCGCCGACCCGACCGCCTCGATTGCGGTGAAGACGCTGGTGGCCAAGGGCCTGGCGCTCCGGGAGCCCGACCCCGCCGACGCCCGCGCGCGCCGGATCGCGCTCACCCGCATCGCCCGCGAGTCCGCCAACCGCCTGGCCGGGTGGCCCGACGCGCTGGCCGTCGCGGTGGACGCGCTCGCCCCCGACGACCAGGCGGCGATGCTCCGCGCGATGATGCAGGTGATCGCGACGCTCCAGCGGAGGGGCGAAATTCCGGTGAGCCGGATGTGCGCCACCTGCCGGTTCTTCCGCCCGGACGCCCACCCGCGGGACGTGGTGCGGCGCCACCACTGCGCCTTCGTGGACGCGCCCTTCGGCGACCGCGCGCTCCGGCTCGACTGCGCCGACCACGCGCCGGTTGCCGGGGCCGGCGGCGCGTCGTAGCGTTCCCCCCATGACCACCCGCCGCGACTTCCTCCGTGCCACCGGGGCGTTCGCCTTCGCCCCCGCGATTCACCTCCCCTCGCGCACCGAGTTCGACCTCGTGCTCCGCGGGGGCTCCGTCCTCGACGGCACCGGTGCCGCCGCCCGCCTCCTCGACGTCGGCGTCACCGCCGGGCGCATCGCCGCCCTCGGCCCCGCCCTCGGCGCCGGCCGCGACGAGCTCGACGCCCGCGGACTCGCCGTCGCCCCCGGCTTCATCGACATCCACTCCCACGGCGACGGCTCGCTCGGCGAGGACCCGCGCGCGGAGTCGGTGATCCGGCAGGGGGTCACCACGGTGGTCGCGGGCCAGGACGGCGGCGGCCGGCCGGTGGGGGAGGTGGCCGACCGGATGCGGACCTTCCGTCCCGCCTGCAACGTGGCCGCGATGGCGGGGCTCGGGAGCCTCCGCGCGGCGGTGATCGGCGAGGACGACCGCCCCGCCACCGCCGAGGAGATCATCCGGATGCGCGCGCGAATCGAGCGCGCCCTCGCGGACGGCGCCTGCGGGGCCTCGAGCGGGCTGGAGTACACCCCCGGCGCGTTCGCCTCCACCGCCGAGCTCGCCGCGGTCTGCCGCCCGCTCGCCACGCGCCGGCTCCCCTACGCCACCCACATGCGGAACGAGGACGACCGGCTCCTCGAGTCCATCGACGAGGCCATCGCCGTGGCCGAGGGCGCCGGCTGCCCGCTGCAGGTGAGCCACCTCAAGACCCAGGGGCCGCGGAACTGGGGCAAGCTCGACGACGCCTTCGCCCGGATCGAGGCGGCGCGCACCCGCGGAATCGACGCGGCGTTCGACCGCTATCCCTACCTGGCCTACCAGACCACCCTCGCCAACCTCTTCCCCGCGGCTTCGCGCGACGGCGGCACCGAGGCCTTCCTCGCCCGGCTCGACGACCCCGCACTCCGCGAGGCCTGCCTCGCGAAGATCGATCTCATCGGCGGGTGGGACAACGTGCAGATCTCCGGCGTGGCCGAGGAGGCCGACCGCGCGGCCGAGGGCCAGCGGCTCGGCACTTACGCGACGTCGCTCGGCCAGGACCCCTTCGCGCTCACGGTGGCACTGCTCCGCCGGAACCGGGGCGGGGTCGGGATGGTGGGCTTCGCGATGAGCGAGGAGAACCTCGAGCGGATCCTCGCCCACCCGCTCGGCATGGTCTGCAGCGACGGCGGTGCGGTCGCCATCGACGGCCCCGCGCGGCGCGGACACCCGCACCCCCGCTCGGCCGGCAGCTTCCCCCGGGTGCTCGGCCGCTACGTGCGGGAGCGGAAGGCGCTCACGCTGGAGCAGGCGGTGCACAAGATGAGCGGCTTCCCGGCGAGCCGGCTCCGGTTCGCCGACCGCGGGCGGGTGGCCGAGGGGCTCGCGGCGGACCTCGTGGTGTTCGACCCGGCCACCGTGGCCGACCGCGCCACCTTCGAGGACCCGTTCCAGTACCCGGTGGGCATTCCCGCGGTGGTGGTGAACGGGGAGGTCGTGCTCCGGGGCGGGGAGCGCACGCCCGCCCGCCCGGGCCGGTTCGTGCGGCCGGGGTGACGCAGATTCGATCGCAAGAACCGGGGCGCGGGCGTGGCGGCCGCAGGCGAGATTCGGCGCAGACACCTGAGGAGCGCCCAATGACCGCCACTGCCTGGGAAGCCGTCCGGATCCGCGATCCCCGCGCCGACGGCACGTTCGTCTTCGCCGTCCACACCACCGGCATCTACTGCCGTCCGGGCTGTCCCGCGCGCACGCCGAAGCGGGAGAACGTCACCTTCTTCCCCGACCCCGACGCCGCCGAGGCGGCCGGCTTCCGCGCCTGCCTCCGCTGCCGTCCGCGAGGCGGGGCGAGCGCCGCCGAGCTGGCGGTGGCGAAGGCCCGCGCCCTCCTCGATGCGCGCGGCGGCGAGCGGGTCACCCTCGACGAACTCGCACGCGCCACCGGCATGACGCCCACCCACCTGCAGCGGATCTTCACCGCCGCGGTGGGCGAGAGCCCGCGGGCCTACGCCGCGCGGCTCCGGGAGGAGCGGCTCCGCGGGGCGCTCCGGAGCGAGGCCACCGTCTCGCGCGCCATCTACGAGGCGGGCTACTCCGCCTCGAGCCGGGCCTACGCGGGCGCCGACCGCGCGCTGGGCATGACGCCGGCGGAGTTCCGCCGGCGCGGCGCGGGAGTCGAGCTCCGGGTGGCGTCCGCGCCCTGCTCGCTCGGCCACGTGGTGATCGCCGCCACCAGGCGCGGCATCGCGGCGGTGCGGTTCGGGAGCGACCCGCGCGCGCTGGTGCGCGAGCTCCGCGAGGAGTTCGCCGAGGCGCGGATCGAGGCGGCGGACGCGCAGCTCGCCGAGTGGATCCGGCAGGTGGTGCGGCTGGTGGACGGGATCGGGCTCGACCGCGAACTGCCGATCGACGTGGCGGGCACCGAGTTCCAGCGGCGGGTGTGGGCGGTGCTGCGCCAGGTCCCGAGCGGCGAGACGGTCACCTACGCCGAGCTCGCGCGCCGGATCGGGCAGCCGCGGGCGGTGCGGGCGGTGGCCGGCGCCTGCGCGGCGAACCCCGCGGCGGTGGTCATCCCCTGCCACCGCGTGGTGCGGAGCGACGGCGACCTCGGCGGGTACCGCTGGGGGGTCAAGCGCAAGCAGGCGCTGCTCGAGGCGGAGCGCGCCGCTTCGCGGTCCGCGTAGGGTTCACCGCGGGGGCGCAGAGGGCGCGGAGTACGTCGACTACCAGGAAACAGTTTGCCCCACCCCTCCCCGGTCACTGATGTCGGGGTGGGGTGGGGCAACAAGTTCGTGGCAGTTCTCTGCGTTCTCTGCGCCTCTGCGGTGATCCTCTACCGCCTCCGCACCGCCACGAACTCCCGCAATTCCGCGGCGAACTGCTCCGGCCGCTCCCAGTGCACCGCGTGCCCGGTCCCGGGGAAGACGATCAGCCGGGCGCCGGGAATGCGGGCCTGCAGCTCGTCCTGGGTGGCGCGGGGGAACACCGCGTCCTTGTCGCCCCAGACGAGGAGCGTGGGGAATGGCGCGGCGGACAGGTCCGCCGGCGCCTCATCCGCCATCCCCCGCATCAGCGCGCGCCACACCCGCGCCGGCAACTTCCCGCTCTCGGCCACCACCCGCTCGTAGAACTCCTCGGGCACCGGCACGTGGATCGTGCTCGACTGGAATTCCCGGATGAACTCCGTGGACACGGGGTCCTCGAATCCCATGACGAGCTGCTCGAACTCCGCGGCACCGTTGATGCCCTCGATGTCCGCGCCGCTGGCGACGATCACCAGGCGCTCGATCCGGCCGGGCGCCTGGGCGGCCACCTGCTGCGCGACGAGGCCGCCGAGGGAGTGCCCCACGACCGTCGCGCGGCGGATCCCCTTCGCGTCCATGAACGCCACCACGTCCACGCCGAGGTCCCCCATCATGTAGCCCGACTCGGGCCGGTCGGACTCGCCGTGACCCCGCTGGTCGAGCGCGTACACCCGCCAGTTCGTCGGGAAGAGCGGCAGCACCCGGCTCCAGGAGAACCAGGAGTCGGAATAGCCGTGGAGCAGGATCACCGGCTCGCCCGCCGGGTCGCCCTGCTCGGCATAGTGCAGGCGCACCCCGGTCGAGAGGCGGACCTCGCCAAAGCGGACGGCAGGACGGGAGGACGGCAGGACGGCAGGCTCGCGGGCGGGGGCGTCCATCCCGGAGAGGAGGGCGGTGGCGACGGCGAGGGCGCCGAGGACCAGGGTGGCCCGGAACGGGGCGCGGCCGGGGACCGGGCGGGCCGCGGAGGTATCGGTGAAGCAGTTGGCCATACGGTACTTCCTGCGCAGAAGGTCGAGCCCGAACCGTCCGGATATCCCTGATGCGCAGGATGGTCGGACAGTCGGACAGTCGGGCAGTCGGACAGTCGGGCAGTCGGACAGTTCAACCGTCCGACCGTCCGACTGCCCGAAGGTCCGACCCCCTTGACGCCAGGTTATCAATATGATATCATTTCGATACCACCCTCAGCCGTGAGGACACCGTGATCCGCGAAATCCAGCGCAAGGCGGCCCCCGGCCTGCCGATGCTGCTCCTGTTCCTCGCCGCCCTCGCCCTCGGCATCTGGGCCTTTGTCGGCCAGGTCCGGGCGGGCAACGACGGGCTCGCCGTCGTGCTGATGGTGGGGAACGTGGTGATCGCCTTCCTCTGCGCCGGGCTCTTCGTGGTGCACCCGAACGAGGGCAAGGTGCTCACCCTCTTCGGCCGCTACGTCGGCTCGGTGCGCGAGCCCGGGCTCTGGTGGGTGAACCCCTTCACGGCCAAGCACGCGATCTCGCTCCGGATCCGGAACTTCGAGACCCAGAAGCTCAAGGTGAACGACAGCCACTCGAACCCGATCGAGATCGCGGCGGTGGTGGTCTGGAAGGTGGTGGACACCGCCGAGGCGATGTTCGAGGTCGACGACTACGAGCACTACGTGAAGGTGCAGAGCGAGGCGGCGGTGCGCGGACTCGCGACGGCCTACCCGTACGACGCGCACGGCGAGGGCGAGGTGGCCCTCTCGACCCACCAGGACGAGGTGTCGAAGCGGATGCTCTCCGAGGTGCAGGAACGGCTGGGCAAGGCCGGCGTGCAGGTGACCGAGACCCGCATCAGCCACCTGGCCTACTCGCCGGAGATCGCCTCCGCGATGCTGCAGCGGCAGCAGGCCTCGGCCATCATCGCCGCGCGCCGGAAGATCGTCGAGGGCGCGGTCGGCATGGTCGAGAACGCGCTCGAGCTGCTCGCGGAGAAGAAGGTCGTGGACCTCGACCCCGAGCGGCGGGCGGCGATGGTGAGCAACCTGCTGGTGGTGCTCTGCTCGGAGCGGGGCACCCAGCCGGTGGTCAACACGGGCACCCTGTACCAGTAGTCCGATGGCGGAACGGAAGGCCTTCCTCCTCCGGCTCGACCCGCGGCTCCACGACGCGCTGCAGCGTTGGGCCGCGGGCGAGCTCCGCAGCCTCAACGGGCACATCGAGTACCTGTTGCGGGAGGCGGTGACGAAGGCCGGACGCGGCACGGACCTTGGCGGGGAGGCATGACGATGGCGAACCGGGCGACGTGCCCCGAGTGCGGGAGCCGGGACCAGTACCAGACGCTCAAGCCGGTGAGCGCGGGCGGGAGCGACCCGAACTTCCTCCCCGACCTGGGCAAGTGGTACGAGTCGGCGAAGTTCGAGCTGGTGGTGTGCGCGGACTGCGGGCTGACGCGCTACTACGCCGCGCGCGAGGGGCGGGAGAAGCTCGGGCGGTCGAAGAAGTGGCGGCGGGCGGTGTGAGCGGCGCGGCGGGTCAGCCGCAGCACTCCCCGGCGGCGCTCCGGGCGGCAGCGGCCGCCTTGAGCGCCGCGAGCGCGTCGAGCGCCGGGGCCAGCGTGTCCTCGCGGAGCGAGTAGTACACCCACCGGCCGGCCCGGCGGTCGGCCACGAGCCCCGCGTCCCGCAGGGTCTTGAGGTGGAAGGAGAGCCGGGACTGCCCGGTCTCCATCATCTCGGTCAGGTCGCAGACGCAGCGCTCCCCGCCCCGGAGCAGCTCCAGCACCGCCAGCCGCGTCGGGTCCGACAGCGCGTGGAACACGCGTGCCAAGTCCCCCGCCGGGAGGGCGGGCGCCGGGGCGGCGTCGGCGATCGGGAGGGCTCTGGCCATGATCCCAATCTATCAAGAATCGTTGGTACGACAAGGAGGGCCGGAAGCACCCGCTCCCGGCCCTCGCTTGACCCTCAACGCTTGACCCTCGACCCTCGACCCTCGACCTACTTCAGGAACAGCAACTCCCGGTACACCGGCATCGGCCACAGGTCCGCCGCGACGTCGAGCTGCAGCAGGTCGCCCAGGCGCCGCACCTCGGCCATCGCCGGCTTCACCTTCGCCTTGATGTGCCGGGCGTGCGCCATCGGGTCCTCGTGGTGCACCGCCGCCTCGGCCTCGAGCTCATCAATGGCCACGCGGAACTCGGTGATCAGCTTCACCAGGGCGGTGAGCTCGGCCTTGCCGGCCTCGTCCTCGACCCCCGCCCCGGTGGTCGCGGCGAGCGCCTCCGCGGTGCGGCGCTGGTGCTCGAGCGCGGCGGGGAGGATGAGCGTCCGCGCCATCACGCCCATCGTGTCGGCCTCGATGCCGAGCTGCTTCACCCACTTCTCGACCGAGATGTGGTAGCGGCTCTCCACCTCGGCCTTGTTGAGCACGCCGTACTTCTTGAAGAGGTCCGCGGTCTTCCTCGAGTTGAGCACCGGGAAGGCCTCGACCGAGTCCTGCAGGATCGGGAGCCCGCGGCGCTTCGCCTCCTCGTGCCACTCGGCGGCGTAGTTGTCGCCGTCGAAGATGATCCGCTTGTGCTCGTGGATCAGCTTCCGGACCATGCCGATCGCGGCCTGCGCCACCTTCTCCGGCGTGGCCTTGGCGCCGGCCGCCTTCTCCAGCTCGCCCGCCACGTGGTCGAGCGACTCCGCCACGATGGTGTTGAGCACCGTGTTGGGCCAGGCGATGCTGGCCGTCGAGCCCACCGCCCGGAACTCGAACTTGTTCCCGGTGAAGGCGAACGGGCTGGTGCGGTTCCGGTCGCCGGAATGGCGGGGCAGCTGCGGCATGCTCCGGGCGCCGAGGTCGAGCGTGCCGCCCTTGATGGTGCGCTTGGGCAGCCCGGCCTCCACCTGCGCCAGGATGTCGGAGAGCATCTCGCCGAGGAAGATCGAGATGATGGCCGGCGGCGCCTCGTTGGCGCCCAGCCGGTGGTCGTTGCCCGCGGCGGCGATGGACGCGCGGAGCAGGTCGGCGTGCAGGTCCACCGCCCGGATCACCGCCACCAGGAAGACGAGGAACTGCAGGTTGGTGTGGGTCTCGTCCTGGGGGTCGAGGAGGTTCACCCCGGTGTCGGTGGCCATCGACCAGTTGTTGTGCTTGCCCGAGCCGTTCACCCCCGCGAACGGCTTCTCGTGCAGCAGCGCCTGCAGGCCGTGCTTCGGCGCCACCCGCTTGAGCGTCTCCATCAGGACCATCTGGTGGTCGCTGGCGATGTGGCTGGTCTCGAAGAGCGGGGCGATCTCGTACTGGCCCGGCGCCACCTCGTTGTGGCGGGTCTTCACCGGCACGCCGAGGCGGTAGAGCTCGCGCTCGACGTCGCCCATGAAGGCGAGCACGCGGGGCGGGATCGAGCCGAAGTAGTGGTCCTCGAGCTGCTGGCCCTTGGGCGGCCGGGCGCCGAAGAGGGTGCGCTCGCAGGTGACCAGGTCGGGCCGCTTGAAGTAGAGCTCGCGGTCCACCAGGAAGTATTCCTGCTCCGGGCCCACCGTGGTGTCCACGTGGCTGACGCCGGCGTCGGTGCCGAAGAGCCGGAGGATCCGGAGCGCGTGCTTCGAGAGCGCCTCCATCGAGCGGAGCAGCGGGAGCTTGGTGTCGAGCGCCTCGCCGGTCCAGGAGACGAACGCCGTCGGGATGACCAGGGTGACCATCCCGCTGTCGCGCATCAGGAAGGCGGGGCTGGTCGGGTCCCACGCGGTGTAGCCCCGGGCCTCGAACGTCGCGCGGAGGCCGCCCGACGGGAAGCTGGAGGCGTCGGGCTCGCCCTGCACCAGGTCGGCGCCGGAGAAGTTGTAGACCACGCCGCCCGCGCCGTCGGGGCTGGCGAGCGAGTCGTGCTTCTCCGCGGTGAGGCCGGTGAGGGGCTGGAACCAGTGGGTGAAGTGGGTGGCCCCGTTCTCGATGGCCCAGTCCTTCATCGTGGCGGCCACCACGTCGGCCACGGTGGGGTCGAGCGCCTCCCCGTGGTCGATGGTGCGCAACAGCGACCGGTAGATCTCCTTCGGGAGGCGCTGGCGCATCACCCGGCGGGTGAAGACGTCCTTGCCGAAGAGGGTGTCGAGTGCGCCGCCGGTGCCGTTCAAGGCAGCGGCGGCAGAGGCGGGCGGGGCGGAAGCGGGCGCAGCCATCGGGGGGTCCTCGGGGCCGGGGGTCCTGGCACCAGGGCGGCGCGCCCCGGCGACAGGTGGAGGGTAGGGCAAGGGCCGGGCCGGGGGGAGGGGGGTTCCCCTAGTTGGGCTAGGGGAGAGGGGGTAGATTGGTCGGACAGACGGACAGTCGGGCAGTCCGGCCCCGCCCGACTGCCCGACCGTCCGACTGCCCGACTACCCGACTACCCATGCCCCTCCCCTTCCTCCCCGGCACCCTCGAGCTCCTGATCCTCCGGGCCCTCCACTGGGAGCCCACCCACGGGCACGGGGTGGCGGCGTGGATCCGGCTGGTCACCGACGGCGCCTTCGCGGTCGAGGAGGGCTCGCTCTACCCCGCCCTGCACCGGCTCGAGCGCCAGGGGCTCCTCTTCTCCGACTGGGGGCCGTCGGAGCATGGCCGCCGGGCGCGGACCTACCAGCTCACCCCCGCCGGTCGGCAGGAGCTCCGCCGCCGCGCCGCCGACTGGGCGCGCTACGTCTCCGCGGTGGGCCGGGCCCTCGACCACGGCCGGCCCCGGGCCCTCTGGGCGGCCGGGAAGTAGATTCTTCCCTCCCATGACCCTCCCGGCCGACCTCCTGAACCTCCCCGCCGACCGTGGCGCACCGGCGCTCGCGCTGGAGCGGTTGGGGGTGCTGGAGGAGGCGCTGGCCCAGGGCGGCAGGACGGCAGGAC
>Ga0105107_10003808_pt1 | contig 10078 bp, 11 predicted proteins | sample PPLLaktember2015_6_FD_79335 | JGI IMG/M metagenome (GOLD analysis project Ga0105107, IMG submission 79335) | Freshwater sediment microbial communities from Prairie Pothole Lake near Jamestown, North Dakota, USA - PPLs Lake P8 Core (1) Depth... | ecosystem: Environmental > Aquatic > Freshwater >...
TCAAAGACTTGGTATAGCATTATGAAACCTATATTGAATAATCGATAGTGTTGGCACTTAGCATGAGAAGCTTTCCTTGCTTTACGATAAGCTCCGCTGCTGTATCAATCTCTTCAGGAGTGCACCAGCGTCCCAGTGTAAGACGTAACGCACCAAGAGCCAGTTCCCGGCTTAGACCCATCTTCAGAAGCACACTGGATGGCTCTGTAGAACCGGCGTGACAGGCGGCTCCGGTAGAAGCGGCCAATTCCGGGATTCGGCTGAGCAGCTCGTCGCCGACGATTCCCCGGATACTGATGTTGAGAGTATTCGGCAACCGTCTTTCAGGATGACCGTTCAAGTGAACATCATCTTTCCCCAGGCCATCAACAATTCGCTGATACAATCTGTCCCTCAAGGCTTTGACCTTCGCTGTATACTCCGGAAGTTCATTCCTGGCAAGCTCACAGCCCATGCCCAGTCCTACCATGTAAGGCACGTTCTCGGTGCCGGCCCGCCGTCCTTTTTCCTGTCCGGCGCCATGTATGAGTGAGTCGATTTGAACGCCTCTCCTGATGAATAGCGCCCCGATTCCTTTAGGAGCATACAGCTTGTGCCCCGCTATGGTTAGCAAATCCACCTTTAGCTCGTTGACATCCACTCTGATTTTGCCGCAGGACTGAGCGGCGTCGGTGTGGAAGAGAATCCCATGCATTCGGGTAATCTCGCCGATTTCCGCAATCGGTTCGATGGTGCCAACCTCGTTATTAGCGTGCATGATGGTAATCAGGATGGTCTCTCCGGTGATAGCCTTGCGGACGTCCTCCGGGTCAACCAGTCCATATTTATCCACCGGGAGATAGGTCACCTTGAAACCCAGCCTCTCCTCAAGATAGCGGCAGGTGTTGAGTACGGCCGGGTGCTCGATGCACATGGTGATGATGTGCTTTCCTTTATGGGAGTTCACCAGCGCCGTGCCGACTATGGCATGATTATCACTCTCGCTGCCGCCGCTCGTAAAGATGACCTCTTCCGGCGTAGCACCGATGAGGGAAGCCACCTGCTTTCGGGCGCGTTCCACCGCTTCTTTGACCGGCGTCCCGTAGGCATGAGTGGTCGAGGGGTTGCCAAAATATTCATCCAGATACGGGAGCATCGCCTCCTGCACAGCAGGGTCGATGGGAGTGGTGGCATTATGGTCAAGGTATATCGGTTTACCCATGTTTCTCTCGTGACGCGTATTCGTCACACCAATGCTTCCAGTCGCTCTTGTTCAATCTCTCGGCGTTCTTTCAGAAAGTGTTTGGAAGGCGGCTCCATGTAGACGCGGGGCGCCGGATAACTATAGAAATTCCCCGAGCCGTAAGCCGCCATTTCATCGCCCGTCTCCAGGTAGCATGAGCCTTTGCCATCGAATTTGCTCAGGCCGGCTTCGCTGAGGACTTTGCCGGCAATGTTCCGCGCCACGATACGCGCTTCTTCATCGGCAAACACCCAGGCCTTTGGTAGAAAGAATCCGGTGGGATTAGGCTGGCGAATTGAGGTGATATCGCCGATGGCGGAAACGCCGGCATAAGGTGTTTCGAGCGTTTGAAGGTCAACCGGAATCCATCCAGTCTCATCGGTAAGGCCGGCTTCTCGCACCACGCGCGGCGCCGCATGGGGAGGCACGCCGATCAGGAGGTCGAAAGAAGCTTCTCCAGCTTCAAAGACGACCTTGCGAGCTTGGCTATCTATCCGCTTGGTTTTCTGTTGCGGATGAAACTCGATGTTGCGCTCCTTGAACATGCCGAGAATAGCCTCACCCATGACCGTGCCGGTGGAAGGCAGGGGCCTCGGTTCTGGTGTATAAATGTCTATCTCCGCTTTGTCACGTTTTTGGTTGTTCCGGAGTATCGAATCCACCAGGAAGGCCGCCTCGTAGGGAGCCCCGGGGCAGGAAAACGGCGTAGTGCAACATATGATAACAATCCGGCCACTCTCAAACTTTTGAAGGGCTTCCCGCAACTGAACGGCCCCGGCAGCATCATACAGATTGATGGCCGATTCAGTAAAACCGGGCACACCCTCCGGATGCTTATCGGCACCGAGGGCAACAATCACGTAGTCGCCCTCCAGGGTGCCGGAGGAAGTGTGTACTCTTTTCCCCGCGGGGTCTATCCGTTCAACCTCGGCATGAACCCAATCAATACCCTTGCGCGCCAGATCCGAGAGGTCCCGTTCACCTTCACGGGGGTCTTTCATTTCCCCGGTTATCAGCTGCATGTTGAAGGCGTTAATATAAAACGTGGTTTTCTTTTCCACCACCACGATGCTGTGCTCTGGAGGCAGGAGCCGCCGCAGTTGTTGTGCCGCCGTCAGGCCACCGAAACCACCACCCAGAATAAGGACTTTTTTACCGGTCATATTTGTCCCCCTTTTTACTGTCGTATGTAGTCTATTTAGACCAGGCCTTTTTTCTTCTCTTCGAATTCTTCTTTGCGGATTTCCCCGCGAGCATACCGCTTCTTGAGTATCTCAAGGGCGGATTCAGTCTGGTTATGAGCCTGTTCAGGTTCCGAAGAATGACTCATATCATGGTTCATGCCACAGCACATCATAAGCTTACCCCCAAAAAGTTAGATCAAATCTTTCTTTCTCTCTTCATATTCCTGCTTGGTTATCTCGCCGCGGGCGTAGCGTCTTTTGAGTATTTCCAGAGCCGACTCTGCCGACGCGTAAGAATCTGTGCTGCTCGGCGAGGAAACGCCGCGCACCAAGGCGACAATTCCCCAGATAACCAGCCCCCAGAAAACAATCATGATTACGGGCATAAACCACCCCCAGCCGAAGCCTCCCATCATTCCGGACCCCATCATACCGTATCCATAGCCATATCCCTGCCATCCCCCGACTAATCCGGTGATGAGCGGCACGATAATAAGAATCGCTACAATGACACCCCCGATAATGAGGGCTGTCCTGGTATTTTTATTCATCATCTCCTCCTCTCTACATTGTCGCTAGAAATAAACCATGGCTTCTATGACTTTAATCGCTAAAAAACCATTTGCGTTGGTTGTTCGGTTCAGAACTGTTTCAATTGGACTGCCATTAGAGGACAGGCAGCCACGCATTTGCCGCAGCCCTGGCACACGATGGGTGAGGCATCGGCGCTTCATAAGGCGTTTCCTGTTCGATGAGTTGATGAGGACATGCCAGCACCACCCGGCAGATGCCGCTAGCGCAGTGCTCCGGATGACACCCGGTGTAATTTATTAAGGCAATCTTTCCAGGCATAGACTTTCTCCACCTAACCGAAAGTGACCACTTTATCCGAGTCGGCAATCAACTGAACCAGCTGCGGCATTGTTGAGATAAGGCATACTCCCGCATCCTGCTGCCTGACTTTCAGACAGGTGCCGCAGGCGAGCAAGTCACCTTTACTATCGACGAATTTGTTCAGAACTTCACTCACATTGAATTTCTCGCTCTTGATTTCCTCAACCTCCACGCCGCTTCCCATAAGAAATACGCTTACTTCATGGCCGTCGCCCAGCGCCGTATTACCCAGGCGTAAAGCATTCCAGGCTGTTTCAGGGTCCTTGCTGTTGATGATAATAGCCAGTTTCATTTCTTTGTCTCCTTAAATTCTTACCGCACTGCGTTGATACGGTTATCTGGCTCTGGCTTCAATAAGCGCCGCGTCCTGCTTTATCTGGTCGAACAACATCTCGCGCATCATATCGAAGCACCGGATAAGCTTGGGATTAAGGATTCGATAGTAGACCATATTCCCTTCTTTCCGCGTCAGGAGGATATGGCGCTCTTTCATCATCGAAAGGTGCTGTGATAAGTTACCGATGGTCAATTCCAGTTTCTGCGCCAGTTCAGTAACAGACATTTCTCCATCACGCAAGACGTTGATAGCCTCTAACCGCTTGGGGTGAGAAAAGACCTGGCACATCTCCGCGTGATACTGATAAATCTGACCGTCCACAATTAACCTCCTCTAAAAAGCAAAGTATTATAGATATTTCTATAATTCAAGAATACTATAATTCTTCAATGCTGTCAATAGATGACTTAATTAGTTTACCGGTATTGTGAACAGATTGGGCTTGACATTCCGGTTACTGGAATAGCCGGCAAGGCTAGGGTATACAGTCATAGTTCGTTTTCTTATCAATCAAATTCAGGCACAATGGTTATAACTTAAGGGTTTCGGTTGATAACAATTACTCACATTGTTACACCAGCGATATTCCTTCATTTCTTATTATTTTGGTGAGGATTGACAGATGATTATCTCGGGTATATATTTACACCACGATAGCGTTATTATTAAATAGTTAGGAAATGATTATGGCGAGATTGCATCCTGGACTAAAACTCATTGTAGCTATAATTATAGCAACAATTATCGGGATTACTTTCGATTCTGTTGGATGGGGAATCGGCTCTTTTTTTATTGCTATGTTCTTTTTTATTTGGGTATGGCAGTGGGTATTTGGAAGCCCCTTCGAGGCCAAAATAATATTAACCGAGGAATTAGAAAATCTTATCGATAAGTTAGAACAAATTGGTAAATGTAAGAATGAACTTCCTCTACACTCTCGAGGTTGGTGCAATATTTTAGGATTATATGTGCAATATAGAGAAATGAGAGCAGTGGGGCGATTAGAAGCCGGCTCAAATAAATACCATTCTGGTATTGACGCGAGCATAGATTTCTCTTCAGGAAATCTTGATTGGAGAGTACAAAAATACAGTCCCGGAGATTGGGAGAACTTGGTGGATCCAACCCTGCAAATCGCGCTCTGGTTACAAATTCATAGAGGTGTCCCTGAAAACTACGTTATATCTTTTAATGAAGCAATTGAACAGTACCAAAAAGAAGGTAACCTTAAACTTCCATCTTTGGAAAGCAATTAATTTTAATTTTATTGCCCTGTCAAGAAATCCTCAGTCAATCCGACATATTCTCTAAAGCAAATGACAAAGAGGCACATTATTCCCATCCCAACTTAACATTTTAGCGTAATGTGAAGCCGTTTAAACCAAATTTTTTAACTGACGTTATGCCCTTCTTATAAAGCAGGATAGCCTTCCAATGTGATATAAATTAGATAAGGATAAAATTTCGATATCGGAGTAAACGATGAAAACTACCGGCAATGTTGTTTTGATTACCGGAGGGGCCACGGGGATTGGGTTCGCTCTGACTGAAGCTTTCGTTAAAGCGGGCAACAAGGTATTGATTTGCGGAAGAAGGAAAGCAAGGTTAGTTGAAGCCAAGGAAAAATTACCTCAGATACTGGTGCGGCAATGTGACCTTTCCCGAAAGGATGGCCGCGAATCCTTCTGCGACTGGGTAAAGGGCAATTACAGGGAAATGAACATCCTGGTGAACAATGCAGGGATTCAAAGGGCAATCGACATTAAGAAGGGGACGGTAGAGTTGTTCCAGGGCGAGGATGAGGTCCAGGTCAACTTTACGGCCCCCATACATTTATCGGCATATTTCGCTCCGCTGCTGATGAAGAAGAAAGAAGCTGCAATTATCAATGTATCTTCAGGCCTGGGTTTTATCCCTATAGCTGCGATGCCCGTTTATTGTGCCACCAAGGCGGCAGTCCATGCATTTAGTGTATCTTTGCGGCACCAGTTGAAAGACACATCGGTACAGGTATTTGAAATCGTTCCGCCGGCAGTCGATACGGAACTAGGGAAAGGCACCACCGGGGATACGAACCGGGAATACCAAGGGATCCCTCCGTCCGAAGTCGCCGAAGCGACCATGAAAGCCATCGAGAATGACGAATATGAGATCGTTGTCGGCGAAGCAAAGGGCCTTGTAGAGGGGTCGAGAAAGGACTTCGAAACCACATTTCAAGGACTCAACAACTGGTGACACCAACCGGATATCCAACAAATGTCCAATTTGTGTGATTATAGTTCCTTAGGGACTGTATCTATTACGGCTTCCCCATATGGAACATCTTGGTGCCACATACCAAGCACCCCTTTTTTGTGAAGCAACTTACTACATATTTTTGTTTGCGATGTAATATTCTTCGCTTCGGTAGTATAATGCTATTACCATTTAAGTCTCTTCCATTCAAGGAACGACCGAGAAGATGAATCTAATTGAAGAATTAGTTCAAGCACTAAATGAGGAAATTGATACTCTTAAAAATCCCAGGGGGAAAAGTAGGAGCGGGAGCACTGTAAAATTATTTAACGGGAGGTTCTTACGAGAGGTATCGGGACTAAACGTTTTCATATTTAATCTTGAAAATTTCCTCTCTGCCCTAGATGACTCCCCCGCAGAAATAGAGATCAATAATTATCGGTATTCTGCTCAAATATTACTTACACAAGGTTTAGAAGTTGAAATCGGCGTAGAACGGTTTTCCGGTAAATTTATCGCAGAAGCAAATCTGTATACTAATTCGTGGTATCTTCTGGAACTACTTAAAAAGAAATTGGAAGAACCTCGTAGTGGGCAACGAAAAACAGATTTCACTCTTAGTGAGGGCCTATTCCTTGGTACTCTTTCAAAGTCAAAGGTGTCTACTTCAACTCACACAGGAATTAGCTACTCACTTGGTGAAAACCCTCCCAACGATGCTCAAAAACAAGCTATAGAAGCATCATATTCGTTTCCATTGTCAGTCGTCTGGGGTCCGCCTGGAACAGGAAAAACCATGACTGTGGCAAGAGCTGTGGAAGCTCACTTAAATGCAGGAAGGAGTGTACTACTTGTTTCCCACGCTAACAATGCCGTTGATGAAGCGCTTGAAGATATTGCTAACCATTTAAAGGGTTCGTCATTTTATCAAGAGGGGAAATTGGTAAGACTAGGAAAGCCACAGGAAGATCACTTAAAAATCTTGGAGAGAGAATATCCGCTAGTTCTTCTAGATAATATAGCCGAGAAATTAGGCGAAACACTTAGTCAAGAAAAACGTACATTAGATACTGAAAAATTACAGATAGATAGTATCCTCTCAAATTTCAGCGATCTACTTCTCAGTGTTGCAAAAGTCAAAACATTATCTTCTGAGCTTGACGGTATTAAGACCTCTTTATCACAAACCTTACGCCAGTTAGAAGAGATGAAGTCAAAATTAACTCGAATAGAAGACTTACAAGAAAAGAATCGTAGAAGGTTGCTGGAAGCTCAATCATCTGGCGCATTTAAAAGGTTCCTAACAGGGCTTCAACCAGATAGAATTCAGCATGAAATAGACCAGACTAGCGTTCATCGCGATTCAATTACGCGAACTCTTGAGACTAATGCCGAACTCCAAAAAAGTCTTGAGGATTCTTGTCAAGCAAAAGAAATCGAATTAAATAAAGCAATATCTGAAGCCAGCAATTCTCTTAAGAAACTGAAAATAACTGAAACAGAAATAGAGGTACAAAAACACAAGTATGAGCTTCGTAGAGATGCGATTCTGTCTAGGATAGCTGAAATCAACAAAGAGTTAGAGGAGATTCAAAAGAACATTTTAACAGAAGCGAAACTAGTAGCCACAACTCTAACAAAGACCTTTACAGCGAAACAATTTCCTAATAGAAAATTTGATGTCCTCATTCTTGACGAAGCTAGCATGGCACCGCTACCCCACCTTTATTGGGCAGTAGGTCTGTGTGATAGATCTATCACCATAATTGGTGATTTTCTGCAATTGCCCCCTATTTGTTTTTCAGAGAATCCGATGGCGCAAAAATGGCTTGCTAGGAGTATCTTCGATGTCTTGGGCATAAAAGCAATAAGAGATACTCAAAATGATAAAAGAGTTACATTATTAGATACCCAATATCGCATGGTTCCTGCAATCTGTGAAATTTCTAATCGGTTTGTTTACCAGGGTATTTTGAAAGATCATTTATCCACTTCACGGAAGAACCTGGAAGATGGAGTTTCTTCATCCCCTGTGGTGTTAGTTGAAACAGGCAACATGAACGCGTGGTGTAGCCAGCTTTCCTCCGGCGGACGATTCAATCTCTATCATGCATTGGTGTGTACTACCCTTGCTAAGAAGATAATTCAACAAATGCCGGATTGTAGAATCGGGATAATTACTCCTTACAGGCACCAAGCACGATTAATCAACAAGATTGCTAAAGATTGGCAGATGCTAGATAGAGTAAGGATAAGTACAATTCATACATTTCAAGGTGGTGAGCAACAAATTATTATATTTGATAGTACTGAGGGAATAGGGCTTAAAACTGCTCCTATGCTAGATGACACAAAACGGGATTCCGATGCCTTGCGAGTCATTAATGTTGCTATCACACGAGCAAGAGACAAGTTATATCTTGTGGCTAATAGCAGTCATCTATTGAGTGAACTAGGCCATCAATCGTTATTATCCCGAATCCTTATTCACTTTCAGCAACAAGCGGAATATATCGATTCAGACCGTCTAGTCGATAACTATTTTACCACTGACTTTGAGAAATGGGCTAATGCCTTGCTTGTAGCTACAAGTGCTGTAAAACCGATATCCGGAGAACTGTATACGGAACGCAATTTCTGGGCGCAATTTTTAAACGACATTAAGATAGTGAAACAACGACTTATTATACTCAGTCCCTTCGTTTCAATCAGACGTTCAGGCATTTTCCTGGATTCCTTTAAAGCTATAGTTGGTCGAGGTGTTGATATAACAGTATACACAAGACCCACCAATCAACAAGTTGGTGAGATGGCTAATCAATCAGACGTTGTACTGAATCAATTTCGAAGTATCGGCATAAGTGTAATCGAACGACGCAACATGCACCAGAAAGTAGCCATCATTGATAATGATATAGCTTGGGAAGGCAGTCTCAATATACTCAGCCATCGCGACACCGGAGAGCAAATGAGAAGATTTACGGGTCAGTCAGCTATTGAAGAGATAAGTAGAAACCTAGAACTGTCAAAGAAAGACGTTGTGGGAGACCAGACACAAGACCCTTGTCCAGGTCCTGATGGAAAAGGATGTAAGTATAATGGATTTTTGGTAGTCCGGCAAAATCGAGCCAGAGGGAATAAATTCCGTGGTTGTTCAAGCTATCCTAAATGTGATTATACTGAACCTATGTATCAAGGTAAAAGAATAAGAAGATAATTGATATTCAGATGTATTATTATCTAACTAACTCATGAGGTAGTTTCAATGGGCTGGATTATTGTTGCTTTCATTGTAATAGTCATTTTGATCGTGAGTTTAATCGTACCTCTTCGTAAAAAAGCTAAAAAGACTAAGTCCCAGGACGTTATAAGACCGATAATCGAACAGCCTGATATAGATATTCCCTTAACGCCCCAAAATCAAATAGAGGAATCGATTGAGAATTTGCCGAAAGGCGCAAATCTACCGCCAAGAATACATAAGCCGGTAACTACCTATCCGCTTTCTTCAAAACAACAGAAATCGTATGTTCGCTATGATTGGCAAAAAAACTTTGAAGATTCAATCGTATCTCCCTTTCCTGAAGATAGCCCAGCATTACCTTTTCTTGTGGAAGCTAATAGACTAGAAAGAGAGGGAGCACACCCGATATTAATAAAGCAAGCCCTTTCGGAAGCTAATAAGCTCGATACTAAAGCTTATGAGCTTTATATTGCACGTTGGTCTATTATTAAGAAGCGTCACAAGCTAAAGGACTAAAGTGGATAGATTCATGCTTATCCGATTCTGCAAACATTTTTGCAAACCAACCATGAGGTAAGGCGATTGGCGCCAAGCTACCCTTAGATACGAATCGAGACCAGCCAAACCGAAGTTTATATAAATTGACGCCTGGGCACGATATTCTTGTATCTTTCAGTCAGGGAATCAAGGTCTAAGTCGAAATCGCCTGATAGCTTGTGACGGTGGCTAACTAAGTAAGGCGGGAATGCCATTGCAGCACTGCACATTAGCTTGGTTTAGTATATTGTGTAACCAATGGAGATGGCTCCGGCTACAATAGAGTGGTGAAGCTTAATAACACCAAATCTAAAGTGGGAGGAGCCATCACAAATGGAGAATACCGCAGCCAGGAAACGAAAGCAAGTGCCTGAGCGATACTTGGTCGTAGGGGTCGACCTGACCTTACCCCATTCTTAGTGCCA
>Ga0105107_10003810_pt1 | contig 10076 bp, 7 predicted proteins | sample PPLLaktember2015_6_FD_79335 | JGI IMG/M metagenome (GOLD analysis project Ga0105107, IMG submission 79335) | Freshwater sediment microbial communities from Prairie Pothole Lake near Jamestown, North Dakota, USA - PPLs Lake P8 Core (1) Depth... | ecosystem: Environmental > Aquatic > Freshwater >...
GAAAAAATTCCTTATAAAATTATTGGCGGAGTTGAGTTCTACAAGAGGAAGGAAGTTAAAGATATTATTGCATACCTGCGTATTCTTTCAAACCATAGAGATGAAGAAAGTCTGCTTAGGATTATGAACTTTCCTCAAAGAGGAATTGGCAGCACAACAATTAAACGAATGATATCTTTTGCCCGTAAACATGATATTACCCTCTATGATACTATGGCAAGAGTTTTTGAAGTTATTGACATTAAAGAAAGAATACAAAAAAATGTCAAAGCATTCAGGCTGCTGCTTGAAAAATACACTGATCTGAAAGATAAATTATCTATTGGCGAGCTTACGCGCGCATTGGTAGATGAATTAGCAGTTCTTAAAATGTTTAAGGAAGAAAATACTCCGGAGTCACGTGGACGAATGGATAATATAAATGAGTTGTTAAATTCTTTGAGCGAATTTTCCGATTCCAATAAAGATGCAACTCTTGAACAATATTTGGAGGATGTTTCTTTGATATCTGATATTGACACATATAAAGAATCATCAAACTTTGTAACGATGCTTACTATACATAGTGCAAAAGGGCTTGAATTCCCGATTGTATTTATCTCGGGATGTGAAGAAGATATATTCCCCCTTGCAAACCGTTTTAATTCAGATGCTACTGTTGAAGAAGAAAGAAGACTTTTCTATGTAGCCATAACAAGAGCTCAGCAGAAAGTATATATAACTCATGCCCGTTCCCGGTACCGTTTTGGTGAAGTTGCTTACCAAAGCAGATCGAGATTTATTGATGAACTAAATCCTGAAGTGCTTAAAGAAGTTAATGGAAGTATCGGGAGAAAATCTTCTCACAGGAAATCAAAAAAAGAAATATATTATGAATATTTTCAAACGGTTGATTATGAAGATTTTGACCAGGATAATAAATCCGTAAAACCCGGGAGTCGTGTAATGCATGAAAAGTTCGGTCTTGGAAAAGTTACACAGGTTGCCGGGGTGGGAGATATGATAAAAGCTACTGTTGTATTCGAGGGGAATAATATAAAACAGTTGATGCTTAAATTTGCCAAATTGAAAATTCTGAATTAAATAAAGAAATATGTTTTGCAGTTGTGTAAGCTATTGCAGACTATGAAAAAAACAGAAAAGGAGAAGGAAAAATGTCAGCCCCTAAAAAGCTTGCGATCTTAGTTGCCGGAGGACCAGCTCCCGGAATTAATAGTGTAATTGGCGCCGCTACAATACGAGCTATTGTAGAAGGTGTGGAAGTTATTGGAATTAAAGATGGCTTTAAGTGGCTAATGGAAGGTAATATCTCAAACTTTAAAGAATTAACAATAGATAATGTAAGCCGGATACATTTCAGAGGTGGATCTTATATAGGCATTTCACGGTCAAATCCTACAAAAGATAAAAAGTTTCTTGAAAATACTGTTACTTCTTTATTAAGATTAAATGTTGATAAACTGATAACTATTGGTGGCGATGATACTGCATTCAGTGCATTGAAGGTTGATGAAATGGCAGCCAATAGAATAAGAGTTGTACACGTTCCTAAAACAATTGATAATGATCTTGATCTTCCACATGGTATTCCGACTTTTGGATTTCAGACAGCGAGGCATATAGGTGTTGAAATTGTAAAAAATCTTATGGTTGATGCCAAGACTACTTCGCGCTGGTACTTTGTTGTTTCTATGGGAAGAAAAGCAGGGCATCTTGCACTGAGTATTGGTAAAGCAGCCGGTGCTACATTAACTGTAATATCTGAAGAATTCCCGGGAGAAACTATAAGACTTTCACATATTGTAGATATGCTTGTCGGAGCGATAGTTAAAAGATTAAGTTACGGTAGAAATGATGGCGTGGCAATTCTTGCTGAAGGGCTTGTTGAAAGACTTAATACTGAGGATCTTGAATCTTTAGTGGATATTGAAAGGGATGCTCATAATAACATAAGAATTGCAGAAGTAAATTTTGGTGAGATTCTAAAATATAAAGTTCAGGAAAGGTTAAGAGAGTTTGGAATTAAAACTACTGTTGTCGCAAAAAATATTGGTTATGAATTAAGATGTGCAGACCCGATTCCTTTTGATATGGAATATACACGTGACCTTGGTTTTTCTGCTGCCCAATTTATTTTGAATGGCGGCAGCGGCGCAATGGTTTCAATACAGAACGGTTATTTTGTTCCCTTATATTTCAAAGATATAATTGATCCTGCTACAGGAAGAACAAGAGTAAGAATGGTTGATCCCGGTTCGGAAACATTTTACATTGCAAGAAGATATATGTTAAGGTTGAACCAGGCTGATTTTGATGATCCGCATGAACTTGCAAAGTATGCTGCTACCTGTGGAATATCACTTGAAGAGTTTAAAAAGCAATTCTACTATTTAATTGAGAATGATCTGTTATATAAATATTTGAAAGAAGGTAAGATTAAACTTGCAACAGCCGATTCAAATGCAGTTTATCAACCGTCGCCCAAACCGGCACAAAATGAACTCGGTGAACTAAATGACCTGATAATTGACAAGGTTAAAGCAAGTCAGGGTTAATTCTTCTTTCTTTCAGATTTTATTACTTTAATGAAGCAGTATCCGGTCAAAGTAATGATACTGCTCCATGCTAAAACAAGGAATAGAATTCCTTCAACTGTTAAATTCATTTAGTCCTGTTTATTTATTTACTGAAATTATTCGTTCCTGTAATATTTTTATATTCTTTGGGTTCAGTTCTAACCGGTATTTGAGATTAAATATTATGAAGTTAAATATATGTCTAAAAATATTAAAATCCGGATTTTTGTTTCAAATATCTAAAAAAATTACTTTATTTAATTAATATATTCGGGAAAAATTTTATTTTATTTTTAAAAAAAATTATTAAATTAACCGTTAAATAGGAAATATTAAGGAATATAAATCATGGGCAAAAACTATATATCCAATAAAGATGAAACTGCAAGGATGTTTAAAAGCGATTTTATGGAATCACTTTCAAGAGTACATCCGGCAGTTCCTTTGGTCGTATTCATTCCGATAATATTATTTTTCTTATATCAATCTGTTTTCACATTTAAATTTTCTTTTGTTACTATCATTAGTCTTTTAGTTTTTGGAATTCTTGTTTGGTCTGTTGCTGAATATACTTTGCACAGATTTATTTTTCATTATAAACCGAAATCTGAATTTGGAGAAAGAATTCATTTTATTTTTCATGGTGTTCACCACGATTATCCCAGTGATTCGAGAAGACTTGTAATGCCTCCTTCTGTGAGTGTTCCGTTAGCTACTCTGTTTTATTTTTTATTTGAAGCTATATTAGGCAGCGATCTTGTTGCACCATTTTTTATTGGTTTTATAATCGGCTACTTATTTTACGATTTGACCCATTATGCTGTTCATCATTTTGCTATTAGGAATAAGTTTTTTCTTTTGCTTAAAAAACATCATATGCGTCATCATTTCCAGGATTCCGATAAAGGTTATGGGGTCAGCATACCGGTGTGGGATGATGTGATGGGAACAAATTTTGAAAAAACAAAAGAGGATTATAAAGATTTAATTTCATAAGAATTTTTTATTCATCTTCATTTATATCATTCTTATTTATATTTTCATATTTATTCCTCATATCTGCAATTAAGGTGATGCTTTAATTGTCCTGTTCCATTTTGCTAAATAAATAAAAATCTGTGTAGCATTATAATACAAAATTTAAGTTTTGTGTTAATTTGGCGATAGGCTTTTTGTCTAATAATAATAATAATACAGATAATTCTTACCGGCATAATATTTGGCCTTAACAGTAGAACAAATTCTGGCTATTTAAAATGAAAAAGAAGATACAGCTCATACACTCCGGAATCTCTTTCATAGATGAAACCTGGGGTGGTCTTTACAGAGGAGGTACTTACCTGCTTGTAGGACCACGTAAATCAGGTAAGACTCTGATCGGATTACAATTTGCAAAGGAATGTGTAAACCAGCAAGAGGTATGTTTATACTTTACAGTAATGAAACCAAAAGATTTAATGATAAATGCTTCTTCAATTGATTTTGATCTCCAGCATTTCATGAAGATGAACCAGGTTATTGTTATTCGTGTAAATCCACCTCCTGAAACAGAACCAGATATTGATAAATATTTAGAAGGGTACCTGCTGGATATAGTTTCTGTCGTTGAACAATACCAGCCTTCTAAAATAATTTTTGATGAATTAACACCCTTTGTTGGTTATAAAGATATTAAGAAATTAAAAGAAATTTTTCTGCAAACATGTGAAGCAATTGAAGATTTTGGTATAACAAGTCTTTTTGTCCTGGGTGAACCGGTTTCAGCTGATGCAAAAAATATTATTGATTTATTAATTGAAAATACAACAGGACTAATTCAATTAAAGAAGAAACAGGATTCTGAAGATATTCCATTAGGCGGCAAAGTCACTATCGTACCTAATGTTGGTCATATTGAAGGGCAATTTAAAACTGATTATCATATTGAACCTCACCGTGGCGTTGTTACGGATTTAATTAAATCTGCAAAACAGGGAAATCAAACTAAGACGGCAAAAGGAAGTATATACAAATCCTTATCTGAAATTGAAACTGAGACTTTTAATTATTCACTTACAAATTTTTATAATGAAAATGATTTTCGACTAATCCTGAACAACCAAATTGCATATTTCAAAAGTACTGAGCAGGTGTTCACTCTTGTTTCTGTTTTGCTTGATGAAAAAGCTATAAGCCTTGGTATACTCACTTTAAATCAATTGAGGAATTCCGTCAGACTATCTGCGGATAAAAAAGATAAGATTTGTATTCTGAATGACAGGATATTAGTTCTTATTGTAAAAGAAGATCAAAAAAATGTTAACAATTTTATTTCAAGAATAAAAAGTAATTTACCCGCAATTGATGATGAACATTTAAGTAAAATTATTCATTATATATCTGTTTACACAATGCAGGTTGATGAAAGCATAAATAATGCTGATGATTTACTACAGAGAGTTTCATCTGATAAAATTCAGGATAAAGATTCTGATCACTGATTTTTAATTTCTATTCTTAAATTCTGCCTTTTAACACTTAAAAATTATTTAAAATTCTTTTGTTTTAGATTGATACAAACTTCAAAAGCAATCCAATACTGTTACAAAACCTTATGTAATTATTCCAAAAAATGATTGGTTCTGATGGCACTGTTATTGTCTTTTTTTACGCAAAATCGAGGATTTTATTTTTAATTTTGATAAAGTAATATATTTATTTTTGAAAGCTGAAATCAGGTAATATATTTTTAATGGATAATATAAAATTAATAGTGACTATATTTTTAATTGCAGCGATTAATACATTGGTAATTATGATTGTGGTTTCTATAATATTCCGGGTAAGAAATAAAAAAGAAAATAAAGGAATAGAATCTGCACAACTAAACAAGATAGTAAACCCGGTTAATGAAAAACCAGTATCTGAATATCAACTGGAAGAAAAAGCCAAAGAAGGCTTAACAGCTTCATTTAAAAAATCCCCGGAAGGACCTGAAATTATAAAAGAGGAAATAAAAGATGTTAAGCCAAAGTTTTTAAAATATACATCAAAAGGTTATATTGTTCCCGAAAAAGATAGTGTGAATAAACTTAAGTGGCGTTAAACGATAAATTATATTTTGAAATATTATGACATCAATTAAATTAAAGAAAAATAATTTCAGTGAAGTAATAAACAATAAATTATTGGTAGAGATAATTGAGAAAATTATTTCATCCTATCCTATAACCCTTATTGATCTTGAAAGATTGAGAAAGGATATAGATACTCTTGATGAATTATTCTGGATAATGAATGAAGAGGGGAAATACCTTCTTGTAAATAATAAGTTTGCATCAAATCTTAATCTGACCTCATCTCAAATTGAAGGAAAAGTTGTCGAGAACTTTATCCCTGCATACCTCATCAAATTTAATAAAGTCCTAAATGACTATATAAGGGAATCAAGAAGTGTTTTTGTTATCGAAGGATTTCCTCTCTCAGGAATTCCTATTTCCGAGGATTTTCAGACAGTTGAGATACCCGTTTCCGTTTCAGGAAGTTTAGTGAATGCCATTATAGGAGTTGCACAAAAAACAGAGAAAAAAAGTGAAGAGCCGTTAGATTCAGTTTCATTATCAAATATGTTCAAACCCTTTGTTGAAAATTACATCCTTATCGGTAATGATGATAAAATAAAGGAAACAAGTCGTGGTTTCCTTGACAAGTTTTTTTTAAAAGAGGATGAAATAAAAAACAACCATTTTAAAAAATATTTACCTGTTTCTCTCATTAATGTAATAGAAGATTTTAAGAAATTGCATGAAAATATTTTCTTATATGAATTAAAAGATTCGGATATTTTTGAAGATGAAGTAAAAGTTCATCTTGCAAAATGTAAAGGTGAAGAAATACTTTTAATCATTGAGACAAAAAACAAAGCCGAAATGTCTTCACTATCTTTGAACATTGATGATAATGTACATGATATTATTCTTGAGAATATCCCTGACCCTGTTTTTATTTATGACAAAGAAAACCTAAGATTTCTTCACGTAAATAATGCTGCACAAAAATTATATGGTTACAGGAAAGATGAATTCCTGCAGCTTGACCTTACAGATCTATACGCACCCGAAGATATACAAACTCTCCTTGAAGCATCTGAGGAAAAATTTATGGAAGGGATTTATTCCAAACCTTACCGTCAAAAAAGAAAAGATGGAAAAATTATTTATGTTGAGATAAACCGGAAGGCCGTCAGTTATAAAAATAACCAGGCATACTTTAATATAATCAGAGATGTTTCCGATAAGGTAAATCTTGAAAAAGAAAGTCAGCTCTTCAATTCTTTTTTTGAAAATTCCGATAATCTAATTTTTATAACTGATAAAGAAGGATTTATTCAGAGTGTTAATAATGCTGTAATAGAAACTCTGGGTTATTCTGCAAAAAGTCTGCAGCAAACATCTTTTGCTGCACTACTTATAGATGATGACAGGGGCAAAATTAATTCATCTGTTTTTCAGGGAGTCTCCAGAGAAAAGCAAATCTTGCATACCTCGATAAAAAAAGCCGGTAATGAGTTTTTACAAGCTAAATTAATAATAACACCAGTATTTGATTTTAAAGGAGACGTTGAAGAATATAATTTGATTTGTTTTGTAATGGAAGAAAGAATTAAAGAAGTTGTGAAAGAAATTATAAAAGAAGTTCCGGTTCAGGTTAATTACGGTGAAGAATTAAAATCAACTCCGGATACTGTTTTTTTGTCAGGAGTATTTCACGACCTGTTAACACCCATAAACGTTATCACAGGTTTTGTTCAGGAATTTATAGGCAATATTGCTCAGCCATCAGCGGAACAAAATGAAATAATTCAAATATTAAATCTGAACAGAATGAATCTGCTTGATACAATGAACCAGGCAGTTGAATATATTCAGATTAAAAAACAAAAAGTTGACCTGGATTATAGTTCAGTAAGAATAATTGATATCATTGAAGATTTGGAAAAGGATATTATCAAAAATAAAATCCTCGAAAATAGTGAGCTTGCATACGGAAAAATTTCATCTTCCTTGGAAGTAAAGACCGACAGACAGAAGTTACAAAGGTTTTTAACATTGCTTTTACAGATTATGAATAAATCTACCAGCTTATCCAAATTATATGTATCTGTTTTTTCATCAAACGGGAATAAATTTATTATTTCTATAAAAGATGGATATAGTGCCGCATCGGAGAATTTTCTGGAAAAATTGAATTCCATTTTTAAAGATGAGGGTAAAATTTCACCTAAAGAAATTGGAATCTCTTTACTTACATTTGGTTTATGCAAAGGTTTATTAAGATTACTCGGAGGAGCACCTGTTATTATTAATGAAAAAGGGAAGAAAGATTTAGCATTTATTTTCCCGCTTGATCTGGAAGCAGAAAAAAGTAAATATGAACTAAAGGAAGAACAATTAATTCAGGAAGAAATAATCATTGCTGAAGAAATAATTGATGACAGCAGCAAAGAACAAGAATCAGTGCAGGAAGAAAAAATGTTAGCGGAAGATATTTCACTTAAAGATTCAAAACCCGGTTTGCAATCTGATATTGACCTGACTCAATTGCGTTGCTTATACATTGAAGATCAGTTGGATTCTCAAATACTTTTTTCAATGCAGATGAAGGAATTAAAAGAGATAAACTTTGCAGTTAGTTTTGAACAAGCACTTCCACTTTTAAGAGATAAAGAATTTGATTTTATTGTTGTAGATATTAACCTGCAAGGTGATTACAATGGTATTGACATATTAAGAATTATACGAACCGTACCTGAATACGAGAACATTCCGATAGTAGCTGTTTCAGCGTATCTTTTACCTGGTGATAATGAAATGTTTATTAAATCAGGGTTCAGTGATTTTATTGCCAAACCAATTTTTAAAGAAAGATTATTGAATTCTCTTGAAAGAATATTATTTGCTCACACCTGATTCAGATCAATACCATTGAATTGATTTTCCCCCCAAACTTTGATAATTTAACTGCTTAAAATTCAAAGAGTTAGCATACTTTCCAATAAACAAGAGGTGAAAATATGACTAAGGCAGATATTGTTGATAAAGTTGCTGTAGGCACAGGATTAACAAAACTTGAAACTGAAGCAATAATCGAAGGTTTTTTTAAAACAGTTATTGAAGCTTTAAAGGAAGGCAAAGGAATTGAGATAAGAGGTTTTGGCAGTTATAAAGTTAAAAAGAAAAATCCAAGACAAGCACGTAATCCTAAAACCGGTGAACAGGTTTTTGTACCTGAACACTTTGTTCCTACATTTAAATTTTCTAAAGAATTTAAAGAGATGGTTAATCAGGGTATGAAGGAAAAGAAAGTTGAGTGATAATGGTTAAGTTTTGCCCGGCTTGTGGTAGTGAATTAAGAAATGAATTTAAATATTGTCCTTCCTGCGGTTATAATCTTCAAGGTATTGAAACTTCACAAGTATCATCAGAAAAAGTAAATATTATTGAATGCAAAAACTGTGGAACTGATAATCCTTCCGATGCAATTATTTGTGAAGGATGTGGTATAAAGTTAAGTGGTGAATTGAAGACTATTACTAAATCTTCTTCCAATATTAATTTTCAGCAAAAAAAATCTTTTAAAGATCAGAAATCCAAAAAGAAAGAACAAACACAACAACCTGTAAAAACTGTTAAGGAAATTGATTCGAAGAAAATATTTGGAATACTTGGTGGTATTTTGCTTGTTGGATTCATTATTCTGCTTGCATCAGGTGTTTTTGATAAACCGGTTTCATCGGTTTCAAATACTATCACTAACCAAAATCAGAGTTCAGGAGTTGATCTTTCATCCCTTCAGCGAATAAATGAACTCGAAGCAATTTTAAAAGCAAATCCAAATGATAATAAAACACTACTTGAACTTGCGCATTTAAGAAACGATTCAGGAATGTTTGATAAAGCAATTGAAAATTATCAGCTTTATTTAACCCGTGTTCCTGAAGATGCAGATGCAAGAATTGATATGGGTGTTTGTTATTATAGTCTTGGCAGATACGATGAAGCAATTGCCGCTATGACAAAAGCTCTTGAATACAGTCCAAATCATCAGATAGGGCATTTGAATCTTGGAATTGTAAATCTTTCTGCCGGTAATGTTGCAAAATCCAAAGAGTGGCTGCAGAAAGCAGTTTCAATAGGACCCGAGACAGATGCCGGTAAACGTGCACAGGAATTATTAACATCACATTAAAAAATAAATAAGGAGATAACAATGCCTTGCGGAAAAAAACGCAAACGCCATAAAATGGCTACTCATAAAAGAAAAAAAAGACTTAGAAAGAACAGGCATAAAAAGAAAATAAGATAGAGTTGTAAAACCAGCCTTTGAATGGTTGAATGTATGAATGGTTGTACGTAATCAGCCAATCAATCATTCAGCCATTCATTTTCATTTTAGTTTTAGCCAACTTAGCTCAGCTGGTAGAGCAACTCATTCGTAATGAGTAGGTCGCCGGTTCGATTC
>Ga0105107_10003811_pt1 | contig 10075 bp, 5 predicted proteins | sample PPLLaktember2015_6_FD_79335 | JGI IMG/M metagenome (GOLD analysis project Ga0105107, IMG submission 79335) | Freshwater sediment microbial communities from Prairie Pothole Lake near Jamestown, North Dakota, USA - PPLs Lake P8 Core (1) Depth... | ecosystem: Environmental > Aquatic > Freshwater >...
CCACAGCGACGGCGACCACATCAACGGCCTGCCGGGATTCCCCAAGGGCCTGACGATCGTCGCCCACGAGAAGTGCCGGGACGACATCGCCGCCGCCGCCGAAACGCAGCCCGAGCTCAAAGAGTACCTGCCGACCAGGACATACACCGACCGCCTGGAGCTCGCGTCGGGCCCGAACGCGGTCATCCTGGCCTACTTCGGGCCGGCCCACACGAGCGGCGACACCGTCGTTTTCTTTCCCGCCGACAAGGCCGTCTTCGTGGGCGATCTGCTCTTCGTCGGCCGCGATCCACTCATCCACCGCCACAAGGGCGGCAAGGCGTCCGGCGCCGTCAGGACCCTCGAGGGGATCCTGGCCCTCGAGCCGCGGGTCGAGACGTTCCTGTCCGGCCACGCCGACCCGGTCGGCCGGGCCGAGGTCGAGGCCCTCAAGGTCTCGATGGCCGACCAGCTGGCCAAGGTCAAGGCGATGGTCGCCGCCGGCCAAAGCCTCGAAGAGATCAAGAAGGCCTTTGGGATCGACGATCCGCCGGACGCGCCGGGTGGCCGGCGCCGCTGGCTGAGCTTCGTCGAAACCGTCTACCTCGAGCTTACGGGAAAATAGCCGGCCAGCGGCACGAACAGGAGCCGTCCATGAAGAGATCCCCGCACGCCCGTCCCGCGTTCGTCCTGGGCCTGTCGCTCGTCCTCCTCGCCGCCGCCGCCTGCCGACCCTCCCCCTCCGGCGCCACTGTCGCCGAAAGCAAGGAAACCGTCCGGACCTATCCCTTTTCCGACCCCGACCCCGTCCCGATCTTGGCCCGCTCGTCGATGTGGGGGGCGGGCGCCCGGCTCTATCCCTATTTCATGTTCGACCGCTTCAGGGCCGAGCCCGTCGACAGGCCTTGGACAGTCGTTCGCCTCAGTAATCCGCACATCGAGGTCGCGGTCCTGCCCGAGGTCGGCGGCAAGGTCTGGGGCGCGGTCGAGAAGGCGACCGGCCGGGAGTTCCTCTATTGGAACCACGTGCTCAAGTTCCGCCAGATCGCCCTCCGCGGGCCGTGGACCTCGGGCGGCATCGAGTGGAACTTCGGTGTCGTCGGCCACGCCCCCTCGACCGCAACGCCGGTCGATTACCTCGTCCGGGAGAACCGGGACGGCAGCGCGAGCTGCGTCGTCGGAACGATGGACCTGGCCTCGCGGACCCGTTGGAGCGTCACCGTCACACTGCCCAAGGACAGCGCGGCCTTCGAGACGAGCGCTCTCTGGGTCAATCCCACCCCGTTCAGCCAATCCTACTATGCCTGGTCCTGCGCCGCGGTGAAGACCGCCGACGATCTGAAGTACGTCTTCCCAGGGCGATGGTCGATCGGCCACGACTATTCCGTCCCGCTCGAGCCCTGGCCCGTCGACCGGTCCGGCCGGGACCTCTCCTGGTACAAGAACAACTCCACGGCCGGCTCCAAGAGCTACTTCACCGTCGGCGAGCACGCCGACTTCTACGGCGGCTGGTACGAGAAGGCCGATACCGGCTTCGGCCACTGGTCGCCCTATGAGGATATGCCAGGCCGGAAGGTCTGGATCTGGGACCTCTCGCGCTCGGGCGAGATCTGGGTCGATCTCCTCACGGACCGGGACGGGCAATACACCGAGCCGCAGGCCGGGCGCCTCCTCAACCAGTCCGACCACGGCGATTTCGCCCCGGGCTCGGCCGACCGCTGGACGGAACAGTGGTTCCCCTACCGCGGCATCGGGCCGATGACCGCAGCTTCGCCGCGCGCGGTCCTCAGCGCCGCACGCTCCGGCGACACGGTCGCCCTCGGGATCTTCCCTCTCCGTCCCATCGCCGACGACCTCGCCGTGAGCGCCGCCGGTAAAGAGACCTTCCGGGAACGCCTGGTCCTCGGGCCCGAACAGGTCTGGAGGAAGGACATCCCCCTGCAGGGCGCGCCGGCTGAGGCACCGTTCGAGATCCGCTTGGGCGGCAAGCTCATCTACGAGAGCGCGCCGCAGGCAGACGACCTCGAGCGGCCCCTTCATTTCAGCGCGCCGTCGGGCCGCTCGGCCGAGGCCTTGTTCCTGCAGGCCCGCGGTCTCGAACGCGAGCGGCGCCTCGCGGAGGCGCTCGATAAGTACCTGGCCGCGATCGCGGCGGAGCCGCTCCACGTCCGGGCCCTCGCGCGGGCCGCCGAGCTCTACACCCGCCGGGGGGAGCCAGCCCGAGCCACCGACCTGGCCGGCCGGGCCCTGGCCGTGTCGATGTACGATCCCGAGGCCAACTACGTCTACGGCGTCGCCGCCCGGCGCCTGGGCCGTCTCGTCGACGCCAAGGAGACCTTCGGCTGGGCGGCCCGGTCGCCGCAGTTCGAGGGCGTCGCCCGTGTCCAATCGGCCGAGATCGCCCTGGTCGAAAAGGACCTCGACAAGGCCGCCGAATACGCGTTCGAAGCCCTCGTCGCCGACGACCTCAATGTCAATGCCCTCGAGGTCCTGGCCGTGGCCCACCGGCTGGCCGGCCGCAAGGCCGACGCCGACCGCGTCCTGGGCTGGCTTCTCGAGGTCGATCCGCTCGATCATGTGGCGCGCTTCGAGCGCTATCTCAGGACACGGGAAGCGAAGGACCTCGAGGCCTGCCGCGCGCTCATCCGCAACGAGATGCCGCACGAGACCTGGATCGAGATGGCCGCCTTCTACAACCGTCTCGGGCTCGGAGGCGACGCCGTGGAAGCGCTCAAGGCCGCACCGGGCCACGCCACCGTCTTTTATTGGCTGGCCCATCTGCTCCGGGATTCCGCGCCGGCGGACAGCGCGGCCTTTCTCGAAAAAGCCTCGGCCGCGTCGCCCCTCCTCGTCTTTCCCTTCCGCGAGGAGGAGGTCGCCGTCTTCTCCTGGGCTCTGGCAGCCCGGCCGTCCGACTGGAAGCCCAAGTACTACCTGGCCCTCATCCTCTGGGGCAAAGGCCGCCTCGAGGAGGCGCGCGACCTCTTTGAGATGATCGACGGCGCCGATTTCGCGCCCTTCCACATCGCCCGGAGCGCGTTCTTCGAGAGGACCGATCCCGTCCGGGCTGCCGGCGACCTCGCCAAGGCGATCGAGCTCGACGCTTCGAGCTGGCGGGCCCGCCACGCGCTCACCGCCTTCCATCTCCGCCAAGGCCGGACCGGGGAAGCCCTGGCCACGGCCCGGATGGCGGCCGCCGATTTCCCGGGCGAGGTCCCGCTCCAGGTCGATCTGGCCGAAGCCCTTCTCGCGACAGGAGAACCCCATGAGGCCGCGACCGTCATCGACACCGTGGCCGCCCTCCCCTACGAGGGCGCGAGCGACATCCATGGCCTCTACGTCCGGGCCCACGTCGGGATCGGCCTCGCGGCCATGAAGAAGGGGGCTTGGGCCGAGGCCGTTCAGGCCCTCGACCTCTCCAGGCAATATCCGGAGAAGCTCGGCACGGGGGCGCCTTTCCACCCCGACAGCCGCATGCAGGACTATCTCATCGCCCTTTGTCTCGACAGGATGGGCGAGAGGGACAAGTCGACGGCTTTGCGCGAAGCCATGCGCGAATACACGCTGACCTACTGGAACGAGTCGCAGCCCTATGCCTACTTCGGGGGCCTCGTCCTCGAGAAGCTCGCCCGCCGGGAGGACCGCCTCAAGGCCCGCGAGCTCCTCGCCGGGCCCAAGCCCCCGGCCGAGGTTATGGCCGTCGTTGCCGCCCTAAAGTGATCAGCGCGGCCAGCGCTTGTACGGCGTGACGGTTGGGGCCACCGTTCCGGCGAAGCGTAGGATCTCGAACAGCCCGCCGGCCTCGGGCACGAGCTTGAACTTCCAGTAGCGGATCAGGCCGTAATCCGACTGCGGCTCGAGGAGGCAGGGAATGAGGTTAGCGGCGGGCTGAACGCAGTCGACATAGAAATCGCCCTTCTTGACCGGGACCTTCACGGCCTTCGCCGCGACGTCGATCGTCCCGGGCGCTTCGTAGTCGAGTGCGGACGGAACGATCGCGGAGACCTCGCAGACCTCGCCGTCGACCAGAGTGTCCCGGTCGACCATCCCGACCTCGACGCCGAGCCCGAGAAGGGTCTCGACGATGTCCAGGCGGTCGCCGCGGATGATATAGCCCCGGGGCCGTTTCACCGAGAGCGTCGCTTCGACGTTGGGGAACCAGTGCTTGACCAGGTCGTCGACGATTGTTGCGCCCCCGGGGGCCTGGGGGACGAAGTCGGCCGCTGTGACCGCCTCCCCCGCCTTCTTGTCAACCCTCAGGACGCGGCCCGCGGGCCCGCCGCCCCTCTCGAATCTCTTCAGATGGAGCTCGGGCACGGCCGGGTCCCGGACGTATTTCATCCGTAAATGGACCGGGTCGCTCTCGGCCCTGGCCGCGGCCCGGTCGAGAAGGCGCGCCCGGTGCCCGGCGACCATCTTCAGGATCTCCGGAGCATGCCCGGCAACGGATTCGAGGAAGGCCCGAAGCCCGTTGTACTGCCAGGTCGTCCGGGCCCGGAGCGTCTCCAGGTCGTGGCGGGAGGCCCCCTCCTGGATGAACGAGAGAGTCTCGAAGATCCCCAGGCTGTTCCGGCCGTCGTTGAGGTCGGTCGTCGAGAAGCGCTTCATCTGCTCGCGCTCGCCGGGACGGCCTTCGGGCCGGGCCGAACCCGAGGAGGTGTCGACGCCGAGGTCCTCCGTGACCAGGTATTCATGGAAGGTGAAATTCTTTTTCTTCAGGGTCTTTTCGACCTCGGCCAGGATGGTCTGGCGGGAAAAGTCCTGGAGGCCGCTCGAGATGTTGACGTTCGAGATACAGCCGATGGAAACCCGGTAATAATCGTCGCCCTTTTCGTGGACGTCGATCGTCACCTCGGGCATCCAGCGGCGGAAGACGCGGTGGATGGCCCGGACGCCCTCGGCCTCGAGCTTGACGTGGTCGCGGTTCATGTCGAGGTCGAGCTCGTTAACCCGGACGTCCCGGAAGTTGCCGTAGGGATTGGTCTGGGGCATGACCAGGACGTTGACCTTCTCGAGTAGGGGCTTGAGATCGCCCATAGCCAGGTCCCGGAGAAGCCAGAGAGCAGCTTCCTTGGCCGACTGCTCCCCGCCGTGCTGGGCGGCGGTGAAGAGGACGGTCGGCTTTGTCCGGTCGAGGGCCTCCGGCGCCGCCGCCCGCTCCTGGCTAAGGACGGCCAGGAATATGTCCCGGGCGTCGTATTCTTCGGCCGGGAGCGTCCGCCCGGCGATCGAGACGGACAGCTCGTCCGAAGCGGCGTCGAGCACGCTCAGGAACGCCGCGATCGCTTCGTTCTGGGTGTACTCCAGGTAATTCGCCTCTTCGCCCGGAGTCTTGAAAGACGGCCTGGACGGAGGCTGTCCGCCCGGCACCGGGAGCGCACGTCCGCCCGCGGCGAGGATGCCGACGATCGACAGGATCGCGATCAAGACGATGCTCGAGCGCCTCATTTCCCTTCCTCCTTACGAACACTTGGGGCGTGTCAGGACTATCATTTCTCGGCCGGGTCGGCGGACGCGGCATTCTCGCACTTGAGCGGGACGTCCTTGACCGCGCCGCCCCGCAGGACCTTGAACTTGGCCTCGTCGCCGCAGGCGAGCTTGGACAACGCCATCCTCAATTCGTTGATATCGGTGTACGCAAGGCCGTCGACCGAGAGGATGACATCGCCCTTTTCGAAACCGGCCCGGGCCGCGACGCCGTCGGTCGGCTTCGGATCGACGACCAGGTTCTCCAGGTTCTCGACCTTCTTGAAGCCGAGCCCGATCGCCGGGAAAGCCGGTTTCTCTTCCGGCGCCAGCCCGAAGACGTAATCCCCGAGCGCCCGCGAGACCGGCAGGGTCTTCCTCCCGGCCGGGACCTCGACGGCGATGACCGTCTTGAAGGGCAGCTTCGACATCTCGTAGGCGCGCCTGTTGAGGCCGAGGTTGTAGAGGAGATGGCCCGAGCCGACGCAGACGACGACGCGGCGGCCCTCGGCCGCGGCCGCCCGCACGGCGTTCGCGCCCATGACCTCGTCCCAGGCCGACTGGGACCGGTAGAGCCCTTCGAAGACCTTGTCTAAACCCGGGCCTTTCATCGCCTCGGGAAGGTCGGAGGATTCGAAGACCGCCCGGATGAGCTTCCGGTGGTCTTCGTTCGTCGTGTCCGGAGGTCCGGGAAAATGGGCTTTCTCCTCGTCGCTCAGGGCGTCCCAGCCCCTCATGCGCATCTTGCTGATGACCTCGCGCGGCGCGTTCAGCGCGTAGACCGGCAGCCGGTGCTCGCGGGCGAAGTCGAAGATTTTTTCATAGTAACCGAAATTGAAGTTCCAGGTGACGTACCAGCGGACTTCGCGGAGGAATTCATCCTTGGTCAGGATCCCCGCGGTCCATTTATTGAGCGCCTCCTGGAGCGTCACCGGCACCATCTCGAGGCCGATGGCCAGGTGGTTGTCCCTGGCGTAGATGGCCCGGATGACCTGGAACTCGATCTCGTGCATGGGCATCGAATTGTGGGTCTCGCCGACGTGGACGATCCGGGCCGCGAGCATCTCGTCGATCATCCTGTCAAACAGGACGGGCCTGCCCGTCCGCCCGGCGAGGATGGAGCCGGGGCCGATCTCCATCGTCTTGCTCTTGAGCTTGGGATCGCCGATCTCGAGGGTCAGCGTCGGGTCGGGCTTTTCGGCGGGCGCCACGGCCGGCGCCTGCGCGGCGGGCATCACGGATTGCGGCCGGGCCCCCGCCGTCATCGCGGCCCCGAGAAGGGCCGCGGCGGCGACCGGCAAGAGGCGCCATCGTCCTCGGGGAGAGCGCCGAAGAACCGCGTGATGCGTTGGCTTCATGATGTCCTCCCTCCGGGAATTCCTCCGTATCATAACCGCGGCCCTCGGGCGAGTCAACGCGCGAGGAATCCGGGACACATCGCCCTCGCCGGCGAGATGGGCAGGACCCGGATTTTCCCGTGTCCCGTGGATTTCCCGAATGGAAAACGGTACAATCGGTGGCCGCCGGACATCGAGGAACAAATGTCCCTGGAAACAGAGCAGGAAGCGCCGGCGAGCGCCCCGGAGACACGGAAGACCATCCGCACCTTCGCGCTCGCGTCGTTCCTCAACGACATGGGATCGGACATCATCTATCCCATCTGGCCCCTCTTCGTCACCCAGGTCCTCAAGGCCAACATGTCCGCACTGGGCTTCCTCGACGGCCTCGGCGAGGCCGTCGTTTCGCTGTCTCAGGCCCTGGCCGGCTTCTATTCGGACAGGATCCGCAAGCGCAAGGTCTTCGTTTGGATCGGCTACCTCTGTGGCGCCGCCTCGCGGCTGGGCTATGCCGCGTCCTCCGTCTGGCAGCACCTCATCCCCTTCCGCATCCTCGACCGGGCCGGCAAGATCCGCAGCGCGCCGCGTGATGCCATCATCGCCGACATCTCGAACGACGGAAATCGGGGCCGCCACTTCGGCCTGCTCCGCGCCATGGACAATTTCGGCGCCGTCGCCGGCATCCTCATTTCGATCGCCCTGTTCAACCTTCTCGGCTACCGGGTCCTGTTCGCGCTGGCGGCCATCCCGTCGATGGTCGGGGCGGCGCTCGTCCTCAAGAACATCAGGGAACCGAAGGAGCCGGCGGCCAGGGCTTTCAAAGGTTTCTCGTTTCGGGACGTCGACCGCAACCTGGCCCTCTACATCATCCTCAACGGGGTTTTCGCCCTAGGCGCCTTCACCTACTCGTTCCTGCTCATCAACGCCAAGGCCGCCGGGTTCAAGGCCGGCTTCATCCCGGTCCTGTACCTGGTCTTTTCGGCCACGGCCGCGCTTCTCTCCTACCCTTTCGGGCGGCTCTCGGACCGGATCGGGCGCAAGCCGGTGATGTTCATGGCTTACGGCGCCTGGGCGGCCGTCTGCACCGGCGTGATCCTGACCGACAGCCTGCCCGCCGTGGCCTCGCTCTTCGTCCTCTTCGGCGTCCACAAAGCGGCCCTGGACCCGGTCCAGAAGACGATCGCGGCCGAGCTCGCGCCGCAACCCTATCGGGCCTCCGTCCTGGGGGCCTTCCAGATGGTCATCGGCTTGATGGCCTTGCCCGCTTCGATTCTGGCCGGCCTGCTCTGGGACAGGGTCGGCCGACTCGTTCCCTTTATTCTGTCCCTGGGCTTGACCGCCGTGGCGGCGACTCTGCTGTTTTTCGTCAAAGGAACGAGGCGCCCGGCGGCGTCCGGGCCGAACCCCCCGCCGATCACCTGATCAGGTAGAGCGCCTCCTGGCGCGGACGGAAGAACCGCCAGCCCTCGTCGGAAAGCCAGACCGGGTCTTCGGCCATCATGGTCACCTTCTGACCCCCCCACTCCGGAACCTCGGTCGCCGTGTTGAGCTCGAGGGCCAAATAGGAGCCCGCTCGGAGCGTCTTCGGCGTCGCGCCGGCGTCCCGACGGGCGCTCCGGAAGTCGATCGACGCCCCCAGCCCGTGGCCCTGGGGGCCCAGCGGATGGCTGTAGACCATCGCCGCGATCCCCTGGGCTTTCATCTCGGCCATGGTCTCGTCGTAGACGTCGGCCGCGGACTTGCCCGGCCGCGACAGGCGGACGACGGCATCCTGCAGGATGTTCGTGTTGGCCAGGGCCTTCTCCAGGCCGCCGGGGGCCCTCGTCTCTCCCGGCATGAGGGCATAGGCCATCTTCTGCCAGTCCGAACTGAGCCCCATGTAGACGAGCCCGAAATCCAGATGGACGACGTCGCCCCTTTCGATGACGGCGGCCTCACGGGCCACATTCAAGAAGCCGTTCGACGTCTTCTCGTCGGCCCGGCTCCGTCTTTGGAGGCGCAGGTCGGGCTGGAACCAGGGGACGAGGCCGAGCCGTCCGGACTCCCGGAAAAGCCACATCCGGACCTCTCCAACGGTCGTCCGGCCGGGTACGATGACCTCGTTCGACAGGGCTCGCCGGGCCAGGATCTCGGTGACCCGGACCAAGGCGGCGTAATGCTCGAATTCCTCGGGGATGCGCGTGTCGAGATAGTCCTCGATGAGATCGGCAGCGCTCGTGATCCTCTTCTCGGCATCCGGGCCGAGACTCTCGACGATCCAGGCGTAGGAATCGCGGGTCAGGCTGCGGGTGACGCCGCGTCGGCCGCCGGTGCTCAGGGCGATCTTCTCGGGCCGGTACTTCTCGACCCATTCCCTGAGGGCCTTGATCCCGGCGCCTGCCTGGGGTGATTCGAAGAAGCGCTCGACACTCTCCTCGGTGTAGCCGGTGACGGCCAGTTTCTTGAGGCCTTCGGCCCCGGCGTCGAAGAAGGCGAAGAGGTCCCGGTTCCCAACGTACGGACGCGGGGGAGCGACGTACGCGGTCAGGGGATCGTCGTGGAATTCCTCGTTGACGACGATCCAGGCCCCAACACCGTGGCGGCGCAGGAGCGGCAGGATCGTCCCATGGCGCTTCCCGAGCCAGCCCTCCCGGACTTCGATCTGGCGGTCGGCGGGGAGAAGGGCCGGCAATCCGGCGTCCGCGGCACCGGGGACCGCTACGGGCGCGGACGGGCCGCCACAGGCGGTCGCCAGGAGCGACAAACCCAGGCAGAGGAAGAAGGCGGGACGGGTCGCACGGATACGGCGGATCGACATGAGCGGGCCTCCTGGATCGATTCGGGTCGCCTGGAGAACCGGGATAGGGCGAGGCTCAGTCTTCCTCTTCCGGCCTGACCCGGCCTTCCTTGACCGCTTCGGCGATGATCTTCTGCTGGATGTGCGAAGGCGCTTCCTCGTAGTGGGAGAACTCCATGAGGAAGGAGCCGCGGCCCCCGGTGATCGATGTCAGGTTCGGCTCGAAGTCGAGCATCTCCGACATCGGCACCTGGGCCTTGAGGACGCGCATCGTCCCTTTCTGCTCCATCCCTTGGACCTTGCCGCGCCGGCCGTTGAGGTTGCCCATGATGTCGCCCATGTAAGCCTCGGGCGTGTAGATCTCGACGTTCATGACCGGCTCGAGCAGTGTCGGCTTGGCCTCGCGGATGCCCTTCTTGTAGGCCTTTCTGGGCGAGATCTTGAAGGTGATGTCGGACGAGTCGACGTCGTGGAATGATCCGTAGATGAGGATGGACCTGAAATTGACAGTCGGGGA
>Ga0105107_10003812_pt1 | contig 10074 bp, 9 predicted proteins | sample PPLLaktember2015_6_FD_79335 | JGI IMG/M metagenome (GOLD analysis project Ga0105107, IMG submission 79335) | Freshwater sediment microbial communities from Prairie Pothole Lake near Jamestown, North Dakota, USA - PPLs Lake P8 Core (1) Depth... | ecosystem: Environmental > Aquatic > Freshwater >...
ATCGCCGGACGCTCTTCAGGCGGCAGCTTGCCGAGCGTCTTGCGCAGCTCGGTGATCGCACCGCTTTTCCCGAGATAGCGCGCTTTCGCGCCCTCGAGCGCCGCAGCGTCGTCGATGCCCCCAAAGGCTTCGAGCGCTTCCCTCACTATGTCGTCGACGTCTTGCATAAAAACCCACGACGCGCTTCGGCTACGCCTAAGCGCAAAAAATCGCTTATGCGGCTACCGCCGCTCCATTCATCTCAAAAAACACAGACGTAAAAAAGGAGGCTCTGCAAGCCTCCTTCTTTCGCGTCAGCCGAGGCTTAAGCGCCGAGCGAGGCTCGGGCTTTTTCGACGAACTTCGCAAAAGCCGCTTTGTCGAGCACGGCGATGTCCGCCAGCACTTTGCGGTCCACCGCGATCTCGGCTTTCTTGAGCCCGTTCATGAAAAGGCTGTAGCTCATGCCGTGCTCGCGCGCGGCGGCGTTGATGCGCGTGATCCACAGCGCGCGGAAATCGCGCTTGCGGTTGCGGCGGTCGCGGTAGGCGTATTGCCCGGCGCGCATCACCGCTTCGTTGGCGATCCGGAATACGTTGCCGCGGCGGCCGCGGAAACCCTTCGCAGCCTTGAGAACTTTCTTGTGGGCCGCGCGGGCGGTTACACCTCGTTTGACTCGTGGCATGGCGCGGCTCCTCTAGTAAGGCAGCATCGCCTTCAAGGCGCGCTTGTCCGACGGGTGGGTCATGGTGGTGCCGCGCAGGTGACGCTTGCGCTTCTGTGCCTTCTTGGTAAGGATGTGGCGCAAGTTCGCACTACTGCGCTTGAACTTGCCGCTGGCGAGCTTTTTGAAACGCTTCGCCGCGCCGCTCTTCGTCTTCATCTTCGGCATGACTGCTCCAGTTTTAGCTTAGCGCCGGGCGCTCCCTCGGGGGGAGACTTTGGGGCCGCGGCCGCTACTTCTTGTCGAACTACTTTTCAGCCTGCGCGGCGGGTGCGTCCGCAGCGGGAGGCTCGGCCGGCTTCTCTTCCGCCGGCTTGATTCTCGCGGGCGCCCTGGGCTTCGCTGCGCCTTCGGCACCCGGCTTCGCCGCGCCGTCGCCGGCGGGTTTTGCCTTCGGCTTCGCGGCAACCGCTTTCACTTTCGGGGCCAGCACCATCACGAGCTGCCGCCCTTCCATCTTGGGCCACTGCTCGACTACGCCGTGCTCCGCCAGATCGCCGCGCACGCGTTCGAGCAACCGTATCCCGAACTCCTGGTGCGCAAGCTCGCGCCCGCGGAACCGCAACGTCACTTTCGTCTTGTCGCCTTCCTCGAGGAAGCGAATCAGGTTGCGAAGCTTGATCTTGTAATCGCCTTCGTCCGTCCCGGGACGAAACTTCACTTCCTTGACGATGATCTGCTTCTGCTTCAGCTTCGCTTCGTGCCGCTTCTTGCTCTCACGGTACTTGAACTTCCCGTAATCCATGATGCGGCACACCGGCGGTTGCGCGGTCGGCGCAATTTCCACCAGATCGAGCTCGGCCTCTTCGGCCATCTTGTTCGCAGTCGCAAGGCTCACGACTCCGACCTGTTCACCACCCGCCCCGATCAAACGGATTTCCGGCGCATTGATTTCACCGTTGATCCGGGCTTCTTTTTCCTGAGCTATGCGATGACCTCCCCTGTGGGATTCGTCTTAAACCGAACGTCCCCTGAGCGCCTCATCGGCTTTCAAACGGGAAATAAAAGCCTCGACCGTCATACGGCCGAGGTCTTCTCCCTTGCGGGTGCGTACGGCTACCTGGCGGGCTGCCACTTCCTTGTCGCCGACGACGACTTGGTAAGGCAGCTTTTGCAAACTATGTTCCCGAATTTTATAGGAAATTTTCTCGTTCCTCAAGTCGGCGGAAGCCCGCAAACCGGCTTCGCGCAGCGTCGAGGCAACCTCGCGGGCGTAGTCGATCTGCCCTTCCGAGATGTTCGCCACGACCGCCTGGACCGGCGCGAGCCAGACCGGCATCGCACCGGCATAGTGCTCGATCAGAATGCCGATGAAGCGCTCCATCGAGCCCACTATCGCCCGGTGCAGCATGACCGGCGGTTTGCGCGTGTTGTCCTCGTCGACGTATTCGGCCCCGAGACGCTGGGGCATCATGAAATCGACCTGTATCGTCCCGCATTGCCACGCGCGTCCCAGCGTGTCCTTGAGGTGGTATTCGATCTTCGGGCCGTAAAACGCCCCTTCCCCCGGCAACTCCTGCCATTCCACCTCGCAGCTACGCAGCGCCTCACGTAGCGCGCTTTCAGCCTGGTCCCAGACGTCATCGGTGCCGAGGCGCTTCGGGGGCCGCAGCGCGAGCTTCACGGTGACGTCGGCGAAACCGAAATCCTCGTAGACCTGGAGCGCGCGGCGATGGAATGCCTCGACTTCGGGCTGGATATGCGAGGCCGTGCAGAAGATGTGGCCGTCGTCCTGGGTGAACGCCCGCACGCGCATGATGCCGTGGAGCGCGCCGGAAGGCTCGTCGCGGTGGCACGAGCCGAACTCGCCATAGCGCAGCGGCAGGTCGCGATAGCTGCGGAGATTGCTGTTGAAAATCTGCACGTGGCCCGGGCAGTTCATCGGCTTCACCGCGTACTCGCGGTTCTCCGACGCCGTGAAAAACATGTTCTCGCGGAAATTGTCCCAGTGCCCCGAGCGCTGCCAAAGCGAGACGTCGAGGATCGCCGGGCAGCGCACTTCCTGGAATCCGGTCTCGCGATAGACGTTGCGCATGTATTGCTCGACCTGCTGCCACAACGTCCAGCCCTTGGGATGCCAGAACACCATCCCCGGCGCTTCGTCCTGCATGTGGAAAAAATCGAGGACGCGCCCGAGCTTGCGGTGATCGCGCTTTTCGGCTTCTTCCAGCCGGAAGAGATAAGCGTCCTGGTCTTCCTTCTTCGCCCACGCGGTGCCGTAGATGCGCTGGAGCATCTCGTTCTTCGAGTCTCCGCGCCAGTACGCGCCCGCGAGCTTCATCAGCTTGAACACCTTGAGCTTGCCGGTCGAAGGCACGTGCGGGCCGCGGCACAGGTCGATGAATTCGCCCTGGCGATAGAGCGAGATCGGTTCGTTCTGCGGGATCGAGGCGATGATCTCGGCTTTGTAGGCCTCGCCCATGTCGCGAAAGAACTTCACCGCTTCGTCGCGCGGCATGAGGCTGCGCTCGACCTTCACGTCGCGCCTGGCGATCTCCGCCATGCGTTTCTCGATCGCGGCGAGATCCTCCGGCGTGAAAGGCCGTTTGTACGCGAAGTCGTAATAGAAGCCGTCCTCGACGACCGGACCGATCGTCACCTGCGCGTCGGGAAAAAGGTCTTTCACCGCGTGTGCGAGCAGGTGCGCGCTCGAGTGCCGGATGATGTCGAGCCCGTCGGCGTCCTTGTCGGTGACGATGGCAACATCGGCGTCGGATTCGACGCGATACGACGTGTCGACGACCTTGCCGTCGACGCGGCCGGCGAGCGCGGCCTTCGCGAGACCCGGCCCGATGGACGCGGCGATCTCCGCCACGGTGACCGGCTGATCGAACGGTCGGATGGAGCCGTCGGGCAGCTTGATGTTCGGCATAAAGGTACGCCGCTCCTTCGCTTCGCTCCGGGCGCAACGGCCCGCTTATGCGCCTTGCGGCGCTAGGTACGCACAAAAACCTACGCCGCTCCTTCGCGCAGCGAAGGGCGCAACGGCCCGCTTATGCGCCTTGCGGCGCTAGATACGCACAAAAACCTACGCCGCTCCTTCGCGCAGCGAAGGGCGCAACGGCCCGCTCATGCGCCTTGCGGCGCTACTCACGCACAAACAAAAAAGTGCGGCGGGCGCCGCACTTTATCCAACTTACCAAAACTGGTAGGCGCGATTGGACTCGAACCAACGACCCCCACCATGTCAAGGTGGTGCTCTAACCAGCTGAGCTACGCGCCTAAAGGACCCGTATTCTAGCGGAACGCTCCGAGAGCTTCAAACAAATCAGCGGGTTGATGCGCTATGATGTTTCGCCCCTCATGGATAGACGACACCGCATGAAGCGACGCTCCACGTCCACGCTCACGCTCGTCCTGATCGGCGCCGCCGCGCTTCAGGGTTGCGCCGAAGAGGAAAAAAGCGCCGCGCGCGACGTGTACCGCAATCGCCCCGATTGCCAGAAAGACTGGGGCGCCGACGCGGCGAAGTGCGAACAGGTGGCCTCCGGTCCGCACGCGGGATACTTCTACGGACCTCTTCTCTACGGACTGGCGGGGCGCGGCCTCAGTGGCGCATCCGGAAGCACGATGGCGCCGCGGCCCGGCAGCAATGCGATCGGAACCACCCAGGCTCCGGTGAGCCGCGGCGGTTTCGGCTCCTCGGCGCGCAGCCACAGCTCGGGGGGATAGTGGAGCGTCTCGCGAGTCCTCCGCGCAAGGACTGGCAGGCGCAGCTCGAGTCGGTCGGCTTTCATTTCCACAGCTTCGAAGGCGCGTACTGGGACGAATCCGCGTGCTACCGCTTTTCGGCCGCAGAGATCGACATGCTCGAGGAAGCGACGGCCGACCTTCATGCGATGAGCCTTGCGGCGGTGCGGAGCATCGTCGAGCGCCGCCTCTACCCGCGCTTCGCGATTGCGGACTGGCTCGCCGATCACATCAGTGAGTCGTGGGCGGCGAAAGCGCCGAGCGTCTACGGGCGCTTCGACCTGCGCTACGACGGCAGGAGCGCGCCGAAGTTGCTCGAATACAACGCCGATACGCCGACCTCGCTGATCGAGGCCGCGGTCGCGCAGTGGCACTGGCTGCAGGCGCTGCATCCCGGCGCCGACCAGTTCAATTCGATACACGAGAAGCTGATCGCCGCGTGGGAGGCGCTGCGCGCGACGCTGCCCGGCATTCCGCCCGTGCTCCACTTCGCCTGCGTGAAAGAGAGCGAAGAGGATCTCGGGAACCTCGATTATCTTCGCGATACCGCGCTGCAGGCCGGGATCGACGCGAGGCACGTGTACATCGAAGACATCGGCTGGTCGGAGGACGCCAGCGCGTTCGTCGATCTCGAGGGAACCTCGATACGCGCGCTGTTCAAGCTCTACCCGTGGGAGTGGATGATGGGCGACGCGTTCGGCGCGAACGTGCCGCGCGCGCGCCTCGCGGTGATCGAGCCGCCGTGGAAGCTCTTGCTGAGCTGCAAGGCGATACTCGCGGTGTTGTGGGAGCTCTATCCCGATCACCCCAATCTCCTCCCGGCGTTCTTCGAGCCGGCACCACTCGGCGAGCGCTACGTGCGCAAGCCTTACTATTCGCGGGAAGGCGCCAACGTCGAAATCCACGGGCCGCGCGGCGTCTACGCGCAGCCGGGCTCTTACGGCGCCGAAGGCTACGTCTACCAGGCGTATGCGCCGCTGCCCGAATTCGACGGCAACTATCCGGTGATCGGGAGCTGGATCGTCGGCGGCGCGCCCGCGGGCATGGGCATACGCGAAGACGTGACCCCGGTCACGCGCAACACCAGCCGCTTCGTGCCCCACTATTTCGAATAAGGAGCGCTCATGGAATTCGTCCAGTACTCGATCCAGGGATTGCCCGCTTTTCTGGTCTATCTGGCATCGAGTCTCGCGCTCCTCGCGCTTTTCGTCGCGATCTATATCTGGATCACGCCTTATCGGGAGCTCGCGCTCATCCGTGAAGGCAACGTCGCAGCCGCGGCGAGCCTCTCCGGAACGATCCTCGGCTTCGCCATTCCGCTCGCGCACGCGGTCGCCCTGAGCGAGAACCTCGCCGACATGGCGCTGTGGGGCTTGATCGCACTGGTCGTGCAGCTCCTCGTCTTTTTCGCGGTGACGCGCATCATCCCCGGCATCGCGCGCGACATTCCCTCGGGTAAAGTCGCACCGGGCATGCTGCTGGGCACCCTTTCGCTCGCCACGGGGATATTGAACGCCGCCTGCATGACGTATTGAAGCAAGGAGTGATGACAAGGGGTGATGAAAAGGAGTGATGAGAGCGCTCCTTCCCCTTCAGGGGGAGAGGGTGCGCGACCGAGGGTGCTTCGGGATGGGGGTGGTTCATGCAACGCATGCTCATTGCAACGATGGCACTCATGGCGATCACTCGCGCGGTTGCCCAGGCACCGCCCGACATGCTCGGGATCCCCGCGGGCCCTTTCATCATGGGCACCAACGCCGGCCCCGAAGACGAGCGCCCGGCGCATGAAGTCACGCTCGCGGCGTTTGCGATCGATCGCTTCCCCGTCACGAACGCGCAATACGCCGACTTCCTGAACAGGCGCGCGACCCCGGCCGCGCCGCGCCTCTACGATTTCAACGATCCCGACGCGCGCATACACCGCCGCGGCGAGCGCTGGAGCGCCGACCGCGGCTTCGAGCATCATCCGGTCATGGAAGTCCCGTGGACGGGCGCTGTCGCCTACTGCGCTCTTGCCGGCAAGCGTCTGCCGACCGAAGCCGAATGGGAGAAAGCGGCGCGCGGCACCGACGAGCGCCCTTATCCCTGGGGCCCCGAGCCGCCCGACCGCCTGCGCGCGCAGTTCGACGCCGGCTGGAACGAAACGCAGCCGGTCGACGCTTTTCCTGCGGGCGCCAGCCCGTACGGCGTGCACGACATGGCAGGCAATGCGTGGGAGTGGGTATCGAGCGCGTACCGGCCTTATCCGTATCGGGCGGACGACGGTCGCGAGGACCCTAGGCCCGGGCCGGTGCGCGGGACTCGCGGCGGCGGCCACGATTCACCCGCGGCCGGTATCACCACGACGCAGCGCGGCCGCAACCTCTCGCGCAATCCCGCGTCGGGCCACCACAACATCGGATTTCGCTGCGCGCGCTAACGCCTCGCGGCGGCTACGACACCCTTTACGTCGCGCACCAGGACGAGCACGCGGTGCAGCTGCTCGAGGTTCTCGATCTCCAGCGTGAACTTCATGCGCGCGGCGTGCGCCGCGCTCTGCGTGTCGGTCGCCGTCACGTTGATGCGCTCGCGCGTGAGCACTTCGGAGATGTCGCGCAGGAGCCCGGTGCGATCTACGGCTTCGACGATCACGTCGACCGGAAACGTCGCGCCGGCCGCTTCGCCCCACTCCGCATCGACGCGGCGCGCCGGGTCCAGGCGCTTCAGATTGGCGCAGCTCGCGCGGTGCACGCTCACGCCGCGCCCGCGCGTGACGAAGCCGACGATCGGCTCCGGCGGCGCAGGCTTGCAGCATTTCGCGGTGAGCGTGAGGAGCTTGTCGACGCCGACGATGAGCACGCCGCTGCCGCTTTGGCGCCGCGACTTCCGCGCGGGTGGCAGCGTGTCGGGCGCTTCGGGCTCCGGGGTTCCCGGCCGCAGCGCTTCCTGCAGCATCTTCGGTCCCACCGCGCCGCGGGCGATGTCCACGAGCAGGTCGTTCAGCCGCGGATAGCCGAGGGTGTCGGAGAGCTTGTCGAGGTTGAGCGCGGTCAACCCGTGGCGCTGGAGCTCCTTGTCGAGCACCGCGCGCCCGTGCGCGATGTCGGTCTCGAGGTTCTGGCGGTTGAACCACTGCCGCACTTTGCTGCGCGCGCCCTGGCTCCTAAGGAAACCGAGCGCGGGATTCAGCCAGTCGCGGCTCGGCCCGCCCCGCTTCGCGGCGAGTATCTCGACCTGCTGGCCATTGGCGAGCGGCGTGCCGAGCGGCACGATGACGCCGTCGACCTTGGCGCCCCTGCAGCGGTGCCCGAGCTCGGTGTGCACGTGGTATGCGAAATCGATCGGCGTCGACCCCTGCGGCAGATCGATGACGCGGCCCTGCGGCGTCAGCGCGTAAACCGTGTCGGCAAAAAGCTCGGTTTTGAACTGCTCCGCGAGCTCGCCGGCGTCGCTCACCTCGTCTTTCCATTCGAGGACCTGGCGCAGCCACGCGATCTTCTCGTCGAAGCCGGCGTCGTGGCGTGCCGCTTCCTTGTAGCGCCAGTGCGCGGCGACGCCGAGCTCCGAATGCTGGTGCATCTCGTGCGTGCGGATCTGCACTTCGATCGCTTTACCTTCGGGCCCGATGACCGCGGTGTGAAGCGAGCGGTAATTGTTGCTCTTCGGTTTGGCGATGTAATCGTCGAACTCCTTCGGTATCGGCGACCACAGGTGGTGCACCAATCCGAGGGCTGCGTAGCAGTCCTTCACGTCGGGGACCAGCACGCGCACCGCCCGTACGTCGTGGAGCGCTTCGAAGCTCACGCCTTTGCGCAGCATTTTTTTGTAAATGCTGTAGAGGTGCTTGGGGCGCCCCGTCACATCCGCGGCGATGCCCGCGCGCGCGAGCTCGCCTTTGAGCAGCGCGATCAGCGCCTCGATGTAGCGCTCGCGATCGAGCCGTTTCTCGTCGAGATCGCGCGCGATTCTCCTGTACGTCTCGGGCTCGAGGATGCGAAACGACAGGTCCTCGAGCTCCCATTTCAAGTGCCATACGCCGAGACGGTTCGCGAGCGGCGCGAAGACGTCGCGCGTCAGCGCCGCAGCCGTGCGGCTTGCGGCCGCCTCATGGTCGCGCACCGCGGCGCGCAGATCCTGCACGTGGTCCGCGAGCTTGATCAGCACGATGCGCACGTCCTGCACCATGGCGAGCAGCATTTTGCGCAGCACTTCGAGCTGCGCGGCCTCCTGCTGCGGCTTCTGCGCGGCGCGCTCGCCATGGAAGAGCGCGCCGATTTGCGCCATGCGTACGACGCCTTCGCACAGCTCGGCGACGCCCGCGCCGAACTTTTCCCGGATCGCCACAGCCGTAGCGGGCGAAGACTGGTGCGCGCGATAGAGGAGCGCTGCCGCGAGCGCCTCGGGGTCGAGCCTGAGCTCTTGCAGCGTGCGCGTGACTTCCAGCGCATGCTCGATCAGCGGCACGCCCGGCGCCGCCGCGCGCCCGGCGTACAGGGGCTCGACGAACGCGAGCGCACGCTGGAAAACCTCGTGGCGGTCGCGCTCGCCCGCTGCGGGCTCGACGAGCTGGAGATGGGATCGTGTAACCATGACTCTCGATCGGAGTAAGGCCGCTATTTTCGCCGTTCACGGCGCGCGTAGCCAGTAACGTCGATACGTCGCGCGGTGACGCTCGACGCTGATCGCGCCGGCGGGCGCAATCGTGATGAGCACCGCGCCGTCGCGGTCGGTGCGATGGAGGGCCGCCCCGGCCTCGCGATAGCGCTCGACGACCTCGGGGTGCGGATGGCCGAAGCGGTTGCGATAACCCACCGGGAAAATCACTTCGCGCGGGCCCACCGCCTGCACGAAAGCCGCTGTCGAAGAGGTCCTGCTGCCCTGGTGCGGCGCGACCAGCACGTGCGCCGCCGGGTCCGCACCCTGCGCGAGCAGCGCTTCCTCGACGCGCCGCTCGATGTCACCGGGCAGGAGCACGGCGCGACCGCCTGCCGAGACTTTCACGACGCAGCTCCGGTCGTTGTCTTTCATGTGGAGCCCGTAGCTCGCGCGGCCCGGATGAAGGACGTCGAAGCGCACGCCGTCCCACGTCCAGCTCTGTCCGGCTTCGCAGCGGAATGCATCGTCCGCGACGAGCGGCAGCGGGTCCATGTCGTCGAGCGAAGTCGAGAGCCATGCGACCGGCAGCGCCTGCAGCACCGACAACGCGCCGCCGGTGTGATCGGCGTCGTCGTGGCTCACCACGAGTCCGTCGAGCCGCCGCACGCCGGTCGCACGCAGGTACGGCGCGACGATGCGATTGCCGCTGTCGGCCGCGGGCCCGAAAGCGGGTCCCGTGTCATAGAGGAGCGCATGGTTCGCGGTGCGCACGACCACCGAAAGCCCCTGCCCGACGTCGAGCACCGCGACTTTGACTTCGCCCCAGGAGAGCGCGGCGGGAAGCACCAGGAAAAGCGGCAGGCACGCGACGGCGCCCAGCCAGCGCGCCGGCACGCCGCGCGGCAGCATGAGCCACACCGCCCCGGCGACTGCGGCGGCGATCGCCCATTGCACGGGCGCGTGCTGCTGCCACACGGCGTCGGGGGCGGCGCTCATCCATTCCAGCACCCACATGCACCATCCCATCACGAAGTGCGCGAGATGGAGCACCGCATCGAACGGCAGCAGCATGCCTGCGAGCGCGAGAGGCACGACGACGAGGCTCA
>Ga0105107_10003814_pt1 | contig 10074 bp, 7 predicted proteins | sample PPLLaktember2015_6_FD_79335 | JGI IMG/M metagenome (GOLD analysis project Ga0105107, IMG submission 79335) | Freshwater sediment microbial communities from Prairie Pothole Lake near Jamestown, North Dakota, USA - PPLs Lake P8 Core (1) Depth... | ecosystem: Environmental > Aquatic > Freshwater >...
ATATCCGCTAAAGAACTTTCTAGTAAACTATCAATATCTGAAAATCAAATTAGAGAATTAATTCTTAATTATAGTGACCATCTATCTGAATTAAGCAAAAAAATACCTTAGTTTTTATCCTTTTGTAATTTAAATTTACCTTTTTAAAATCTGTTTTGCCATTTCCGCCGTATATGTATTTTTCTCACCGTTTGTAACTAATGAAAGCAAAGGTTTCTTCAATTCTTGTATTTTTGTACCGTATCAAAATATAGTTCATTGAATTATATAGTTGTAACTTTGAACATAAAATTTATGTCAAAATAATATCTCAAACGAAAAATTTTACAGGAGACATAATGCTATCAATTTTTAAAGTCTTCATGCTACTTTTAATTACAACAGCAGCTTATCCCCAAAAAGTTTTAACGCTAAATGAAGCAGTTAACATTGCACTTCAAAAGAATTCATTGTTAAAAATCAGCAGTAATAATCTAAGAACATTTGAATCCGGCAAGCTTGCGGCTTATGGAAATCTTCTTCCTTCTGTTGACGCTGGCGGCAGCTGGCGTTGGTCAAGGAATGATGAAGCCGGAACAACCTATAATGTGGGTGGGTTTGTACTAGAAGTTCCTGCATCAATTACCGAAAACAGAAGTTATTCGGCTGGTGTTGATGCTAACTGGACATTGTTCGATGGATTAGCAAACATTGCATCTGTTTCTCAAAGCAATAGTGATCTTGATGCTGCAAAATTTTCTCTTGAAAGACTGAAACAGGATATAGTATTCCAGACAATATCTTTATACTATGCTGTAATTAATACCCAGCAGCTGCTTAAAGTAAAAGAGGATGATGTCCGCCAGGCTCAGAAAAATCTTGAAACTATTTCTGAGAGAAATAAACTTGGAGCAGTTACTTTAGCCGATGTTTATGCCCAGCAGGTTACTTCGGGTAATGCAGAACTTGAAGAGATAAGGACAAAAAATAGTCTCGAAACTGCTAAGAATGATCTTTTATATTACCTTGGTCTTGATGTTCTGGAACAATATACTTTCCCTGAAGAATTTTCAACAGAAGAGATGAATAAACTTGAAAATAAAATAGAGGGGTACGATAATATTTCTTTTCTTGTTTCTGATGCAATGATTAACAGGTTTGATTATAAGAGTGCCCAATTACAATTGGAAAGTGCAAATGATGGAATTACAATTGCACGTGGTGGTCATTTCCCAAGATTAACTAATTCGATTGGATTCAGTTCAAATGCAAACCGGCTTGATGATCTGTTTGAATCAAAAACATATTCAGTAGGGTTAACTCTCAGTATTCCTATTTTCTCCGGTTGGGCAATAGATAATCAGGTTGAGTTTGCAACAGTTAATGCAAAGAACAGAGAAGTTGAATTAAACGACCTCGAAAGAGATATTAAAAGAAGCCTCCAAAAAACATATCTTGATTTGCAGGCAGCAGAAAAATCTTTGGATGTAACTGAGAAAAATGTTGAAGCTGCAGAAGAAAATTTCAGGATCGAACAGGAAAAATATAATCTCGGTTCAAGTAAGCTGCTTGATGTACTTACAGCAACAACGAATTTTACGAATGCACGTGTAAGTTTAATAAATGCGCAGTTCGCTTATATTGTCTTTAGTGAACAACTAAAATATTATCTCGGTGTCCTTGATTATAAAAAGTACGAATAAAAATTTTATTACAGGAGAAAAATTAAATGGCTAACGGGAAAAAGAAAAAATCAAAAAAGAAGCTTTTCATTTTCGGTGGTATAGGAGTTCTTCTTCTTGCCCTTGTTATGATAGCACTTTTTGGGGGAAGTAAAGAAGAAATAGTTGCTGTACAAACAGAGAAGGTTGAGAAAAGAGACATCACCCAGACTGTTTCTGCTACCGGTACAATTAATCCTGAATTTAAAGTTACTATAACATCAGAAGTAACTGGTGAAATTGTAGGATTACCTGTTAAGGAAGGAGACAAGGTTAGTAAAGGACAGTTGCTTATTAGAATAAAGGGTGATGCTTATGTAGCTCAAAAAGAAAGGGCAGATGCTAATCTTCAGTCAGCCGATGCTAATTTGCAAATGCGTAAAGCTGAACTTGATAAAATTACACAGGATTACAACAGGATGAAGGAGTTACATAGTAAAAATTTAGCAAGTGATTCCGAGCTTGAAACGGCTAAGAGTAATTATCTGTCAACAAAAGCCCTTTATGAATCCGCTGAAGCAAATGTACTCCAAAATAAAGCTTCTCTTAAAGAAATAATTGAACAGGTAAACAAAACAACTATTTACTCTCCTATTGATGGTGTGGTAACAAAGCTTAATGTAGAACTTGGCGAGAGAGTTCTTGGAAGCGGTTTCAGCCAGGGAACAGATATTATGACTGTATCTGATCTCAGAAATATAGAAGCAAAAGTTGAAGTTGACGAGAATGACGTTGTCTTAATTTCAGTTAACGATACTACCAGAATTAAAGTTGATGCTTTTGGTGATAAGGAATTTAAAGGAATTGTAACGCAGATTGGAAACAGTGCGGTTACTTCCGGGCTGGGTACACAAGAACAGGTAGTTAATTTTGAAGTAAGAATTAAATTGCTTAATCCTGATATTGCATTAAGGCCTGGAATGTCCTGTAATGCTGATATTGAAACTGAAACAGTAAAAGATATGATTAGTGTTCCGATTCAAAGTGTTACAGCCAGAACCGATATGCCTGCAGTGAACGAGGGCGATGAGGGAGCTAATGTAAAACAGGTGAAAAATAGCGATGCTAAGAAAAAAGTTCAGGAACTTGTGTTTATTGTTGAAAACGGGAAAGCAAAAAGTGTAAATGTTGAAACCGGAATTAGCGATGATAATTATCTTCAAATTAAAAGCGGATTGAAAGGTGGCGAACAGGTTGTTTCCGGCAGTTATAGCGCTATATCACGTGAATTGAAAGATGGTGCAGTTGTCCGGGTTGAAGAAAAGAATCAGAAGGCAAGTAATAACAAAGAAAAAACGGAATAGGTAATGAATATTATAAATATTGAACATATTGCCAGGGTTTATCAGGTTGGTTCTGAGGAAGTTCATGCTTTAAGTGATGTATCTTTAAGAATTGATAAGAATGAATATGTCGCAATAATGGGCCCTTCCGGTTCCGGTAAATCAACTTTAATGAATATGCTTGGCTGTCTTGATACTCCTACCTCAGGAAAATATGATTTTAACGGTATGAGTGTCAGCGATATGTCGGACAATCAACTGGCAGGAATAAGAAATAAAGAAATCGGATTTGTATTTCAAACGTTTAATCTTCTTGCTCGGTCAGATGCTCTCCATAATGTAGAACTTCCTCTGATATATGCTGGAGTGTCTTATGCTGAACGACGCGAAAGGGCAGAACAATCACTTATAGATGTAGGGTTAAAAGACAGGATGCATCATAAACCAAATGAATTATCCGGTGGACAAAGACAAAGGGTTGCTGTTGCTCGTGCTCTTGTTACAAGACCTTCTATCATTCTTGCAGATGAACCAACTGGAAATCTTGATTCTAAAACCGGTGAAGAGATTATGGTTTTGTTTACTGAAATTCATGATAAAGGAAATACTATAATTCTAGTTACTCACGAAGAATATATTGCTGAACATGCAGCAAGAATAATTAGATTAAGGGATGGACTTATTGAAAAAGATGAATTAGTATCAAACAGGAAAATACCTAAAATACAAGTGGCAACTAGGTGAAACTTAATTACTAAATTGTTTTCGAACAATTAAACAATCTAACAACCAGGTTAAGATGTCATTAACAATTTAACCATCAAATTAAATAAATAATTATGAGAACATTACTATTTGAAATTAAAGAAAGTATGCTTATGGCACTCAAGGCAATAAGAGCAAACAAAGTCAGATCATTGCTCACAATGCTTGGAATTGTTATAGGTATTTGGGCAGTGGTTGTTATGAGTACAGCAATAAAAGGAATAGATAATTCTTTCCAAAATGGAATTAGCGCTCTTGGTACCGATGTTTTATATATTGACAGGTGGGCTTGGTTTACAAATGAAGATTGGTGGAAACTAAGAGCACGAAGAAATATTAAGATGGAAGATTTTGAGAAGTTCAAAGAACTCGCAAAACTGCCAGATGCTGTAGCTCCTGTTATAAACAGTAACCAGACTATAAAATATGGTGACAGAAGAGTTGAAAGTGTTTTTATAAATGGTTCAAATTCCGATTATGTAAAAACAACAAATTTTACTTTTAGTATGGGTAGGTTTTATTCAGAAGTTGAAAGTAAAAGTTCACGTTATGTAACTGTAATTGGAAGTGAGATCGCTAAAAATCTTTTCCCTCGTGGAGATGCATTAGACAAAACTATAAAAATAGGTGGAGTAAATTTCCAGGTTGTTGGTGTTCTCGCTGAACAGGGAAGCTTTATCTTGGGTCCTTGGAATCCTGATAACCTTGTTTATGTTCCTATAGGGACAATATTTAAACATTTTCTTGGTCGGGCTTGGAATTCAATTACAATTAATGTTCGTGCACAAAATCCTGCAATGCTTGCCGAAACAAAAATGGAAGCAGAAGGTGTAATGAGAAAAGTAAGAGGATTAACCATTAGTGATGAAAATGATTTTTCTATTAACCAGCAGGAAGGATTGATTGATAATTATAACTCTGTTGTAGGTGTAATACAAATTGCAGGGTTGTTCATTACAGGCTTATCACTTTTTGTTGGTGCTATCGGAATTATGAATATTATGTTTGTATCCGTTAAAGAAAGAACAAGAGAAATTGGAATAAGAAAAGCCATTGGGGCTAAGAAACGAACCGTTCTCGGACAATTTTTATTGGAATCATCTTCAATCTGTTTAATAGGTGGATTTATTGGTCTTATTCTTGCGGTACTGACAAGCCTAATGATCAACCAGTTTATTCCTACATCTGTACAATATGATGCTGTTGTAATTGCAATTTTAGTCTCTTTAGTAACCGGTGTTATTGCAGGACTTGCGCCAGCTTATACCGCTGCTAAAATGGATCCGGTTGAAGCATTGAGGTATGAATAAAATCAGATGGAAAACTATAAATGAAATATGGAAAATGTAGTATCAACAATTTTCACATTGCTTAATTGTTAAATTGTTTCAAAGCAATTTGACAATTCAACAATTAAAAAAACGAATAACTAAATGAAAATTGAATAACCAATTACGATTGATAATAATCAATAAAAAGTACATATAAATGAACATAAAAAGGTACATATAAATGAACATAAAAGAAATTGTTGTAGTTGCTTTTCAATCTGTAAAAGGCAATAAGCTAAGGACGCTTCTTACAATTCTTGGAATTGTTGTGGGCATTTTTTCCATTATCGTTATTATGACTATTTTAACTATGCTGCAAAATAGTATTGAAAGTGGTCTTGCAATGCTTAATAAAAATACTTTCCAAATCCAGAAATTTCCCGCAATGCAAACAGGTGGTCACGGTGCAAGAGATAGATTTAGAAACAGAAAAGATATTACTATCGAAGATTATTACAGGCTTAAGGGAATGCTTACACAAGCAAAATATATTGGTGCAGAACAATGGCAATGGGGAAGAGTAATAAAGTTTGGCAATATTGAAACAAATCCGAATATTCAACTTGCGGGTATTACCACTGATGCTCTTCGAACCAATGACTGGAATGTTGAATTCGGACGCGACTTGCGTGACATGGATGTACAATATTCTAATGATGTTTGTCTTTTAGGCCCGGATATCGTTGATAAATTATTCCCGGGAATAGATCCGGTAGGACAGGTAGTTAGAATCGATAATAAACCTTTCAAGGTAATTGGTGTTCTTGAAAGTCAACCTGCAATGTTTGGGGACAGCAGAGATAATTATGTTGTGCTTCCAATAACTACTTTTCAATCAATGTATGGCAGAAGAAGCCGGAGTATTAACATTACTGTAATGTCTTATTCAAAAAAAGACTATGATGCAACTATTGAAGCTGCTATTGGCTATATGAGAACAATACGAAAAGTTCAACCTGGTGAAGAGAATGATTTCGATATTTTCAGCAATGAATCTCTTATCGGACAGGTAAATGATATAACCGGTGGGATAAAAATTGGCGCAATGGTAGTCTCAATCATTGCTTTACTTGCTGCTGGAATAGGTATTATGAACATTATGCTTGTTTCAGTAACAGAAAGAACAAAAGAGATTGGGATCAGGAAAGCTGTTGGTGCAAAGAAAATTAATATCTTAACTCAGTTTTTATTTGAAGCGATTTTTTTGTGTTTGCTTGGAGGATTTATAGGGATAGTTCTAGGAGTTGGTGTCGGAAATTTTGCCGGGGGATTTTTAAATGCACAAACTGCAATCCCTTATGATTGGGTAGTAATTGGATTGCTCTTATGTGTAACTGTTGGTGTAATATTTGGCACCTACCCTGCTTATAAAGCTGCTAACCTTGATCCTATAGAAGCTTTGAGATATGAGTAATCCGGAGTAATGGAATATTGGAATTATATAACCTAATGAAGATTATTTATTTTGGATTAAGTCTTTTATTAATTTTATAGAAAATAAATCAGGGGAGAATATGAAGATAAGACAACTATTGTTACTTGCCTTTGAGTCTTTAAAGACAAACAGGTTAAGAACTCTTCTAACTGTTCTGGGAATCGTTGTTGGTATTTTTTCAATCATTGTTGTAATGACAATTGTAACGATGCTTCAAAATACTATTGAAAACGGCTTCCAGTTCTTAAGTAAAAATACATTTGAAATCCGAAAATGGCCTGCTATTCATACCGGAGGAGATGGTTCATTGGATAAATACAGGAACAGGAAGGATATAACTCTTGCTGATTACTACCGATTTGAAGATCTGATGTCGGATGCTAAAATAGTTGGTGCTATGCAGGGAAGTGGTGGAAAAATAATAAAATTTAGAAATGAAGAAACAAATCCAAATACTTATTGCGTTGGTGTTACACAAGGAGTTTACAGCACTCTTAATCTTGAAATTGAAGATGGCAGGGAATTCAGGAATAATGAAATAGAATACTCAGCTAATGTTTGTGTATTAGGCCATTTAATTGTAGAAAAACTTTTTTATAATACTGATCCTGTTGGTAAAATAGTTAAGATGGACGGAAAACCATTACGTGTTATTGGAATAATTAAAAAGAGACCTGAAATTTTTGGACAATCACAGGATAATTATATCGTAATTCCAATTACAACTTATCAGTCTTACTATGGTAAAAGAACTTCAAGCGTTGATATTACGGTTATGGCAAACAGCAAGGATGATTACTTTAGTACAATTGAATCAGCAATCGGGCATATGCGAAAAATCAGGAAGGTAAATCCCGGAGAAGAAAATGATTTTGATATTTTCAGCAATGAATCAGTGATGGGGCAGGTTAATGATATTACCGGTGGAATTAAAATCGGAGCTTTAGTAGTTTCTATTATTGCATTACTTGCGGCCGGTGTTGGAATTATGAATATAATGCTTGTAACTGTTACTGAAAGAACTAAAGAGATTGGAATAAGAAAAGCAGTTGGAGCAAAAAAAATAAATATTTTATCTCAATTTTTATTTGAAGCCGTTTTTCTTTGCTTGCTTGGTGGATTAATTGGAATAGCTCTGGGTATAATTGTAGGTAATTTTGTTGGAGGAATGTTAAGTGCTCAAACCGCAATTCCTTATGACTGGGTTTTGATTGGAATGTTTTTATGCGTTACAGTAGGTATAATCTTCGGAACATATCCGGCATATAAAGCTGCTAATCTTGATCCTATAGAAGCATTACGTTATGAATAATTCAGGCTGATTTTAATAATTTATTTTTTCCAAATAGTCTGGTCCCTATTTTATTAGCATTTTTTTTGTCATTTCTTATTTTAAACAGGACATATAAATCCTGAAGTTTTTTTTTCGTTGTTGTATTTTCTAAGTATTCTTCTTTTGTAGTTTGTTTTATATATATACATTTTAGTTCGTCTAATTTGATTTTATAATCAAATACTGTTTTTTCCATATCCTCTCCGATAATTAAAAACTTACCTAAAGCTAATACATTGATACCACTTTTATAAGAGTATTTTATTGTAAAGTCTTGTAGAAGTTTTACTACAATCTTAGTTTATTTAAAATATTAATAAAGAATTCATTAAAAACAGGCTTTCTGAAGCAGAGTAAACTTTTTCTTTTCGGAGAAAGAGATATAAAATTGTACTAAACTCCGCTGGAGCAACTAAAATGTCGATTGAAAAAAAATTATAGGGAAGGATATTCTTCTGTGATAAAATGAAATGTTATATTCATGGTTAATGAAATTAGACAAGTATTAGAAGGGGAGACTATTTAATCTCCCTGTTTAAATATGGACTTGATAAAAGAGGTATGTAAATTTAGATTTAACGATAACAAAATTTCTCTGGCTTTTGAAATATAAGCTCAAAATCTTTTTTCTTCTTTCAATAATCTTCTTAATTACTAAAGAAGGAATTGCTCAGAATGAATATCTTACGATAATTGTAAGCGACACAATTCCTATCAATTTTGAAAACCACTATTCAATCTCTCAGGTTTCCATAATCCCTTCAACAGAAACAATATTATTACGGGATTCATTATTAAAAAAAAATGATTACAAATTTTCATACGAATCCGGTTCATTTTCCCTTTCAGATACTTTACCTTATTCAATATTTGATACTTTAATTGTTACCTATCAGGCGCTAAATATAGGACTGCAGAAAGAATATAAGAAAAGAAGTCTCGTTATTAAATATGATGTTGAGAAAGGGGATACAATCAGGATAACATCTCCCGAGACCGGTGGGTTTTCTACTGAGTCAATCTTTGGTTCCGGTATAGAAAAAAGTGGTACACTTATAAGAGGATTTACAGTAGGTACGACTAAAGATTTTACTTTAAGTAGTGGTTTAAGATTACAGCTTTCTGGGAAATTATCTGAAGACATAGAAGTTGTTGCCGCATTAACAGATGAAAACACTCCCATCCAACCAGAAGGAAATACAGAAAGATTAGAAGAGCTTGATAAAGTATTCATCCAGATAAAACACCCTAATGCAACAGGTACCTTTGGCGATTACCAGGTTCAGCGGAGAGCAAGTGAGTTTGGAGTGATTGATAGGAAGCTGCAGGGATTAATGGGAGAATTTAATTACGATGTTAATAAAGGATTTATTTCTATTGCCGGCTCAAGAGGGAAATTTAATACAAATAGATTTAACGGAACTGAAGGTGTACAAGGCCCTTATAGACTTTCCGGTATCAATAATGAAAGAGATATAATCATCATTGCAGGAACTGAAAAAATATATCTTGATGGAATAGAAATGAAAAGAGGTGAAGCGAACGATTATGTAATTGATTATTCAAATGCACAGATAACTTTTACCCCAAATAAATTAATTACTTTTGCAAGCAGGATAACAATTGATTTTGAATATACCGACAGAAGATACAACAGGAACTTTTTTGGTGCTGGAGGCGAATCAGAATCTTTTGATAACAAAGTTAAATTGAGTATTCAGTATATGCGGGAAGGAGATGATCAGGATGCACCGATTGATATTTCTCTTTCAGATGCTGATAAAGAAATTCTTTACCAGGCTGGAGACAACAGGAATCAGGCAACAAGACCCGGAATTTTTTTAGCTGAACCGGACTCACTTGGAATTGTACGAGGAACATATACAAAAGTTGATACAATAATAAATAATCTTGACTACTCATATTATGTTTATGCACCGGGAGATACAACTTCAATCTATAATGTATCATTTACTTTTGTTGGGGAAGGTTTGGGTGATTATACAAGAGAGAGTCTTGGTAATTATGTATTTGTAGGAATTGGAAGTGGTGGCTATCAGCCGGTTATTTTTCTTCCGTTGCCTGAACTAAAACAAATTGGAAATATAGTTTTATCTCTAAAACCTTTTGAAGATGTTCAATTAGATATTGAGTACGCCGGAAGCTTGTGGGATAAAAACAGGCTTTCCGATCTTAGTGATAAAGATAATTTTGGCCAGGCGAGGAA
>Ga0105107_10003818_pt1 | contig 10068 bp, 6 predicted proteins | sample PPLLaktember2015_6_FD_79335 | JGI IMG/M metagenome (GOLD analysis project Ga0105107, IMG submission 79335) | Freshwater sediment microbial communities from Prairie Pothole Lake near Jamestown, North Dakota, USA - PPLs Lake P8 Core (1) Depth... | ecosystem: Environmental > Aquatic > Freshwater >...
CAGTCGCTCGTGGCTGACCGACACCGTCGAGGGCGTGCAGGTATGGCTCGCACCCGAGCTCGGACCCGCGGTGACCGGCGTGCTTCGGCCGCGTGTCGTCGTGCCCGCGTGGGTCCCTGCCCTGTCCGAGGAGCAACGTACGCTCGTCCTAGGCCACGAGCAGGAGCATGTGCGCGCTCGCGACCCGTGGCTCATGACGCTCGCCAGGTTGACGAGGATCATCACACCGTGGAATCCCGCAACTTGGGTGCTCTCCTCGCGGCTGAAGCGGGCGGTCGAGCTGGACTGCGACCGACGAGTGCTCCGCCGTCACCCGAGCGTCGAGGCGTACGGCCAGACGCTGCTGGCGGTCTCGGCGCGCGGCTCCCATCGGCTCCTTTCGGCCGCGGCGTTCGCGGAATCCGACGTCCCGCTGCGTAAGCGGATCCTCGCCATGACGACGCCGCCCCGGGCGGTCTCGGCCATCGGTGTTGTCGTCACGTTTGCGGTCGGCTCGATCCTGGTCTCGAGTGCGATCGCGGTGCCGGTGCCGGCGATGCGGGTTTTGCCGGCACCGGCAGTGGTTCTGCCGGGGCTGGTGGCGGAGGTGCCAGAGGAGGGGGTGCCGGTGGAGATGGTCAAGCGCAGCACACGGTCTTCGATGCCACAGTCGGTGGCGGACTTGACGCTTCCGGGTGCGACCACAGAACCCACGGCATCTGAGGCGGGCCGTTTGGTTCAGCAACTCCCCGACCCCCGGGTGATCGCCGATCCCCGGCTCGAGTGGATCGATGGTGGTTCCTTCATGGGACCTCGCTCGAGGCAGGTCCTTCAGCAGTCGGCCTCGCTCCCGGAGCCGCGGGTCATTGCGGACCCGCGATATCCGTGGCGTGTGGTCTTCAGATCCATCGAAGATCGGGAACCTGTCGCGCGCTTCCCTCCTGGAACGGCTTTCGACTCGATCCGCGCCGCGTTCCCGGGGGTTTGGATCGACGGTCAGTGGGGTGTAGGCCTCGGTACGCCGCTCCCGTCCGACCAGCCACCGACCATGAGCACGCGGCCCCGGATTCTCAATTCGGACGAACTCACAGCGGCCATCGCCGATCGGTATCCGACAGCGCTTCGCGAACGTGGAGTGGGCGGGACAATCGGCATTCAGTTCTTGATCGGCACCGCCGGAGATGTGCAGCAGATTCGCATGGGGCAAGTATCCGCATATCCTGCGCTCGATAGCGCTGCTCTCGAGGTTGCGCAGCTCTATCGGTTCTCTCCGGCTCTTGACGGAGATCACCCTCTCTCGGTCTGGGTCTCCCACGCCATCAGCTTCTATCCGCCGAACTAGCCCGGAGGTCACCGTGCGTCTTGTCAGCATCGTAATCCCGATGGTGATCTCCAGCACCGCCTCCGCGCAGACCACCGCCGACATCATCGTGATCGAGCGGATCAAGGCGTTGGGGATCGAGCGGACGCAGGTCGACGCGCTCTTCGGCACGCTGATCGACGACATCGGTGCGCGCCTGACGGCCTCACCGAGCTACGTCCGAGCGACCGAGTGGGCGAGGGATCTCTTCAGCGAGTGGGGACTCTCGGACGCGCGGCTCGAGCCGTTCGAGTTCGGATCGGGATGGTCGCTGGAGAAGCTCACGCTGGAGCTGACCTCCCCGTACTACCAGCCGTTGATGGGCGTGCCGCTCGCGTGGGCGCCGTCCACCGACGGAGAGATCACGGGACCGGTCCTGTATCTCGGAGACAAATCCGCCGATGAGATTGCGGCCATGGCGCCGCAGATCCGTGGGGCAATTGTCCTACAGGATCCGCCGCAATGGAGGATCGTCCAACGCGACCGCAACCAACCGACCCTAATCGATGGACCAACTCGTTTGTCCCCGCCCCTCTTTCCACCCGACACGGCGCAGGGTCGGCGATATTCAATGTTTGCGACGCAGCTTTGGAAGATGGAGCCGGCGATCGTGCTCTCTCCGAGCTTTGGTGAGCACGGTACGATCTTCGTGGGCGGCGGGCCGCCGCGCATCCAACCTCTTCCCAACGGCGATACGCTGAAGATCAACACCGTCCCGGGCGTCGTCCTCGCGGCCGAGCACTACAACATGCTGGTGCGCATGGCCGCCGCGGGCGGGCCGGTGGAGCTGCGCATCGAGACACGGGGCACATTCCACGAGTCGGGCGGCTTCGCCTACAACGTGCTCGCCGACCTTCCCGGCGCCGACACCGAGCTGCGCGACGAGATCGTGATGATCGGCGCGCATCTCGACTCGTGGCACGGCGGCACCGGCGCGACGGACAACGGCGATGCCGTGGTCGCGGCGATGGAAGCGATGCGCATCCTCACGGCGATCGGCGCGCAGCCTAGGCGGACGATTCGGGTGGCGCTCTGGGGCGGCGAAGAGCTGGGCCTCCTGGGGTCGCGCGCCTATGCGCAGCAGCGCACTCCCGAGGAGCTCGCGAGCATCTCGGTTTACCTCAACGACGATCCGGGCACCGGCCCCACGTACGGTTTCTTCATGGAGGAAAACGCGGCGGCGATGGCGGTCTTCGATCGCTGGCTCGCGACACTCGACGACATCGGCGTGCGACGCAACGTCTTCGAGGGGATCGGCGGCACGGATCACCTGTCGTTCGATGCCCTCGGTGTGCCGGCGTTCACGGCGATCAAAGACTACACGGACTACGACACGCGCACGCATCACACGAACGTCGACGTCGCCGAGCGCGTGCGGCGCGAAGACCTCATGCAATCGGCTGTCGTGCTCGCGAGCATGGCCTGGCTCGCCGCGTCAGCCGACGAGATGGTACCACGTGTGCCCACGGGTGAGCGCACGGTCGGGCGTTGGGGAATGGTGGTCGGGAACACATCGACCCTGGAGCCAGTGGCCGGAGCACGCCTCCGTCTCGAGGGAGCGGACCACGACGCGACGACGAACGAGCGAGGCGAGCTCGTGCTGGAGAACGTCACGAGCGGGCGTTACACCCTCGTGCTCGAGCATCCCGGCTTCGCACCGATCCGACGAGAAAACCTGCTCCTGCGACCCGGAAAGCTGTCGTTCGTCCCCTTCTGGATGGAGCCCGTCTCGTCTCGATAGCGATCCCCCCCCGCCCCATGGCTGGCGCCCGTCGCCGGACCGCTGTACTTGTCCCGGGCACCATCGAGTAAGGGGACGGACCGGGGAGGTGAGCCATGCGGGGGATTCACCGGGGTGTCGTAGCGCTTCTGTTGGTTCACGCCGTGGCGATTCCTACCGCCGCGGCCCAGGCAAGGCAGGCCGCTCCAGCCCCGACGGCGCCTGTCGTCTGGGACCTCGGCGAGATCTTCGCGACGCCCGCCGAGTGGGAGGCCGAGCGCCGAGCGATCCTCGCCGAGCTTCCTGGGTTGGCCAGCCTGCGCGGCCGGCTGGGTGAGAGCGCGCCGACGCTCGCCGACGCGATCGAGCGCACGACAGAGCTCCGCCGCCGGGTGTCGCGGGTCGCCACGTACGCGAACCTCCTTTCTGACGAAGATCGGCGGATCCAGGAGAACCTCGCGCGCAGGCAGCAGGGGCAGCAGCTCGCGTCGAGCTATGGCGAGGCGATCGCCTGGATGCGGCCTGAGCTCATCACGGTTGGGGCCGACAGGGTCGAGCAGTTCATTCGGACCGAGCCGCGCCTCGCCGATCACTCGTTCAACCTCCGCGACATCGTACGCGCCGCGCCGCACACGTTGTCGGCCGAGGGAGAGCAAGTGACCGCCGCCTTCGGCGCGGCTCTCGCCGGACCGCAGAACGTCTACACGCAGATGGCCAACTCGGACATCCCGTGGCCGACGGTACGGATCGACGGACGAGACGTTCGCATCGACAATCAGGGTTACACGTTCCAACGCGCGCACCCCGACCGAGACGTACGGCGGAGCGTGTTCGATGCGTTCTACCGCACGTGGGCGCAGTACGAGTCCTCGCTCGGTCAGGTGCTCGCCACTCACGTACGAGGCCGCGTCACCAACGCCGAGTTGCGCGATTTCCCAGGATCCCGCGAGGCGGCGCTCTTCGCCAACAACCTGCCCGTCGGCATCTACGACATGCTGATCTCGCAGACGCACGAGGGGCTACCGATCCTCTACCGCTACTTCCGACTCCGTGAGCGGATGCTGGGCGTGGAGGACCTCTCCTACCACGACATCTATCCGGATCTGCTCGACGCGCCGGACGTGGAGTACGACCTCGCCGAGTCGGCGCGCCTGACGCTCGCGGCACTGGAGCCGCTCGGGCAGGAATACCTGGCGGCTTTGCGGAGCGGCCTCGACGCGCGGTGGGTGCACGCCTATCCCGCCGAGGGCAAGACGTCGGGCGCGTACGTGAACAGCGGCGTCTATGGTCTGCACCCGTACTTGCTCCTGAACCATCAGAACGACTTCGCGAGCCTCTCGACGTTCGCCCACGAGTGGGGACACGCGGTGCACTCGGTGCTCGCGCAGGACGCGCAGCCCTTCGCGACGGCGAGTTACTCGATCTTCGTGGCGGAGATGGCCTCGACGATCAACGAGCTCCTGCTCCTCCGCTACCTCCAGGCCAACGCGGTCACCCCCGAGCAGCGGCTCTTCTTCCTCTCGCGCGAGCTGGAGAACTACCGCGGTACGTTCTTCCGGCAGGCGATGTTCGCGGAGTTCGAGGCCCGCATCTACGCGCTTTCCGAGGACGGGGAAGCTCTGACGGGCGAGCGACTGACGCGCGAGTACCTCGTTCTGCTCGAGGCGTATCACGGCACGGATCAGGGCGTCATGACGATCGGCCCGGCCTACGCGCTCGAGTGGGCCTACATCCCGCACTTCTACCTCAACTTCTACGTCTTCCAGTACGCGACGTCGATCGCCGCTTCGAGCATGTTCACCGAGCGGCTCATGGAGGGCGCGCCGGGAGCGAGCGAAGCCGTGGTGGATATGCTGCGTCGAGGAGGGAGCGCCTATCCCCACGACATGTTCGTCGAGGCGGGCGTCGATCTCACCAGCCCAGCGCCTTATCAGACGCTCCTCTCACGCATGGGCGCCGTCATGGATGAAATGGAAGCGATCCTCGCGCGGGACTCACGCTAGTGGGTCGATCCAGTACCGCCTTTTCGGCTTCGTGATATCCGGGCCGGTAATGACGTCGTAGAGGATGCCGCCGTTCTTCTCGATCACGCGGATCGACCCGGCGTTGTCGTCGTCGCAGGTGACGAGCGCGCAGCGAATGCCGAGCTGCTCATTCGCGATCTGGAGCGACTGACGGAGGATCTCGGTCGCGTATCCCCTCCTGCGGAACTCGGGCACCACGGCGTAACCGATGTGCCCGCCGATGCGCTCGAGACGCGAGTTGAGGTGATGGCGGATCGACGTGCGGCCGACGATCCGTTCGCCGACGAAGGCGAGGAGGAACGTCGACGGCACGTGATCGACCGACAGCTCCACGCCCAGCTCCCGTTCCGCGAGCACCTCCAGGTAGCGCGGAAACGACATGCCCCGGCGGTAGTAGTGCAGGAAGTTCGGTACGTCGTGCGACGCGACGTGCGCGCGCAGGACTTCGTGCTCGTCGTCGAGTCGAGGTCGCCGGAGGGTCAAAGAGACGTGTCGCGCTGGCACGCTTGTTGACGCCCGCAGCGGAAGACGACACGAACATCCGAGACTACGATGCGCACGAAGGCCAGCCTCGAGGGGCATTCCCTCCACCAGATCCTGATTCCCTTCCCGATCGCGTTCATCTACGGAGCGTTGATCTTCGACGTTCTCGGTGTCGCGACGGGTCGACCTGCCCTGTGGTCCACCGGCGGACACCTGGCCATCGCGGGCATCGTCGGCGCGTTGATCGCCGCCGCACCCGGCTTCATCGACTATCTATATTCGGTGCCGCCCAAGAGCAGCGCCAAGAAGCGCGCCACCAAGCACCTCGCCGTCAACCTGACCGGTGTGGCTCTCTTGGCCGTCGCGGCTTGGATCCGGCCGGACACGACCGTGGGGCCCGACCTCGTGACGCTGGCGCTCGAGGCCGGCGCCGTCGGCTTGATCACCGTCGGTGGTTGGATGGGTGGCACGCTCGTGAACCGCAACCAGATCGGCGTCGACCATCGCTACGCTCACGCCGGCAAGTGGCAGGAAGCGAAGCTGCATCCCACGGACGGCGAGTACCTGGAGATCGCCCGAGCGGACGAGCTCGAGGTCGATCAGATGAAGCTGGTGCACATCGACGACGTGCGGGTCGTGGTCGGGCGCACGGAAGACGGATGGGTCGCGTTCGAGGACCGCTGTACGCACCGCGGCGCCTCGCTCGCGGACGGGGTCATGATCTGCGGCACGGTGCAGTGTCCGTGGCACGGCTCCCAATTCGACGTGCGCACGGGCGCCGTGAAGGCCGGACCGGCCGAGCAGTCGATCTCGATCTACGAGGTCGAAGAGGTCGGTGGAAGCGTACGGCTCATGATCTCCAAGCGAGAGGTCGCCGCGACCGCATCGAAGTAGCCGAGGTGCGAAGACCCAACCGCCTTTTCCCGGGATGCGAAAGAGCTTCGACTCGAACTCGCAGGCGTAACTCGGGGCATCGCGCCCTCACTCCTGGGGGGCGACCTCGGCCGAGCTCAAGGAGCGGGGAATTTCACGAGCACGTACGTGAGGTGCTCGCCCTCCGGCACGAGAAAGCTGTGGGGCAGCCCCGCCGGGATGTGCACGACGTCGCCCGGCCCGAGCTCGTGGCGCTGTCCACCGTCGATCGCCGTCCCCAGATACTCGCCCGTGGTCGCGTTGCCGGTCGGGTTCACCATCTCCCCGCCGACCAATAGCGTGCCCCGGCCGCTGTGCACGATCACGACGTCGATGATGCGGTCGTGCTGCTCCGGCCGTCCGTCGGAGGCGCGGCGGAGATACCGGAAGCGATGGTTCCCGTAATCGGCGAGGGTCTCGCGCGACGATCCATCGGCGCCGATGCTCGTGGCGAGCGCGGCGTCCCGACGCATGAGCTCGTCGTGCCTCCACACGGCGACGCCGTCCTGTGCGGAACCGCTCGCTGGGAAGAGGATCGCGACGAGCGCGATTGCGGGCAGGATGTTTCTCATGGTTCGATGCCTCACCATAGAAAAGGGGCCGGAGGGTGGTGTGCCCCCCGGCCCCTCGTTGTCTCCGGTAACGTACCGCTCAGTCCTGATCCGTCGCGGCTCGCTGGTTCGCCTGCCGCTCCGCCAGGAGCTCTTGGTAGCCCTCTTCGTCGAGGTGGGTCACGGCGATCCACGCGTGCGACATCTCGTCCGACGTGCGGTTGCCGTAATCGACCCAGAGGTCCGGGTCCACGACGTTCGGATTGTTCTCCGTGTTGTCGTACCACTGCTTCATGATGATGATGGCACCGGCCGGCACGAGCGGAGCGACGTGCTCCTCGTAGATGTGGCTCTGGTGCCAGAGCGCGCTCCAGTTCGAAACCATGCTGATGACCTCGATGCGGCCCGTCTCGGGATACATGACCTCGAGCGACGCGGAGCGTAGGCGCAGGTGCCCGTGCGGCTGGAAGCTGTCGAGCCTCACCGGGTGATCGAACGTCAGGAAGCCCTGCGTCATGGACGTGCCATGCGGCTTCAGGAGCAGCTCGCCCTGGCGGATGCCGTAGAGCCTCAGGTCCTGGCGATACTCGTACTGATAGTCGCGGGGATGCAGCCACAGGCCGAGCTCGACCACGTTGTCCTCGAGCACCTCGGTCTGCGGGTTCGCGCCGATGCCGCCGGGATAGAGATGGATGTCCCAAGCGACGAAAGCGTTCGCCGGAAGCAGACGGCAGACGCCGTCCGGGACGATCTCGCCGAGCTTGCCCATCGCGTACTCGGTCGCGTGCTCACCCTGCGCGCCCGTGCGCTCGAGCTCACCGTCGTCGTTCAGGAGGCGGAACGTGGAGTTCGCGTGGTGGACGACGGATTTCGCGTTCCCCGCAGGCTTCACCTGGATCGCCTTGATGCAGCGGTCCTCCGTCATCCCCGAGGGGACGATGGGCCAGTGCATCATGTCCATTCCGCCGACTGGTACGTCGATCGGCGTGGACGGGATGATCAGGTCCGGCTGTCCGTACTGGGGCACGAACGCCCACTCGTCCGTGTCGAGGAGCTCGGGCGGCGGCGGCATATCCGCGGGATCGCCGAGCGGCGCACCCTGGTCCACCCACGCCACCACCGTGGCGATCTCCTGCTCCGAGAGCCGCCAGTCGTGCTGGAGCTCCTGGATGCCGATGTCGCGGTCGTAGTAGTAGGGCGGCATCAGCTGGTTCGCGACCTGCTCGCGAATCCTGCGCGCGTAGCGGCGCGCATCCTCGTACGTCACGAGGTCCATCGGTCCGATCCCACCCGGACGGTGGCAGACGACGCAGTTGTTCTGGATGATCGCGGCGACGTCCTTGGCGTACGTCACCTCGGCCACGTTCCCGGTGGATGCGAAGCTCACCTGGGCGGAGGCCGCAGCGGTGAACCCCGCCGCAGCCGCCAGAGCCAACCCCGCCAATCGCACGAGACGCATCGAGATCCTCCTGTTGGGTCTCCATTCCAAACCACCGACCTTCGCCGCAATTTGCACGCCCGATCCGAGGTCGGCCAGCATCCCCTCCCCCGTACGGACATCCATGACCACGGCAGCCCCTCCGCGCCTCGAAGGCCTCGACGTCTCGCTCGATACGCTGGACGCGGTCCAGCGGCGCGTGCTCTGGCTGGCCGTGAGCATGGTCCACCACGCCAACCGCATCCGGAAGGTCGAGTCGGGCGTGAAGGTCGGGGGCCATCAGGCGTCCTCCGCCTCGATGGTCAGCCTGATGACGGCGCTGCACTTCGCGCACCTCCGCGCCGAGGATCGCGTGTCGGTGAAGCCGCACGCGGCGCCGGTGCTACACGCGATCAACTACCTCCTCGGCCGCCTCGAGCCGCGTTACCTGACCGAGCTTCGCAGCTACGGCGGCCTGCAGAGCTATCCGAGCCGGCTGAAGGATCCCGATCCGGTCGACTTCTCCACCGGCTCCGTCGGCATCGGCGCCACGAGCACCATCTGGAGCGCGATGTCGCACCGCTACGTCTCCGACCACTTCCTCGTCGAGCGGGGCGGCCGGCACATCGCGCTCGTGGGTGACGCCGAGCTCGACGAAGGGGCGATCTGGGAGTGTCTCGTCGATCCCATGGTGCCGCGGCTCGGCGAGGTTCTCTGGGTCATCGACATCAACCGCCAGTCGCTCGACCGAGTCGTGCCCGACATCGCCGCGGGCCGGATCGCGAAGATGTTCGACGCGGCTGGATGGCACACCCTCACCGTGAAGTACGGGCGCAGGCTGCGCGAGCTCTTCGGCCGCCCTGGAGGCGAGGCGCTCCGGGAGCGCATCGACGCGATGTCCAACGAGGAGTACCAGCGGCTGCTGGTGGCCGGACCCGCGGAGCTGCGCGACCGACTCCCCGGCGACCAGCCCATGCTCCGTCGGGAGATCGAGCGTATCACGACCGACCTGGACGACGGCGAGCTGCGGGCCGCCGTTCGCGACCTCGGCGGTCACGACCTCGCCGATCTGCTCGGCGCGTTCCGCGCGGCGGACGAGGTTCGCGACCGGCCCACGGTCGTCTTCGCGTACACGATCAAAGGATGGTGCCTGCCGACCGAGGGCCATCCTGGCAACCACTCCGCGCTCCTCACCGACGCGCAGTGGGAGCGTCTCGCGGCGAGCGTCGGCGCGAGCGTCGAGGATCCGTGGGCGGGGTTCACCGACTCGTCCGAGGAAGCGCGACTGTGCGCGGACGCCGCGAGCAGATTGGCGCGTACGCCGCGCGAGGTTCGTGTCATTCCGCCCATTCCCATGGAGCTCGGGCGGAGCCGCAGCGGCTCCGAATCGACGCAGCAGGCTTTCGGCCGCTTCCTGAACGACCTCGACCGCGAGGCCCCCGATGTCGCGCGTTGCGTCGTCACGGTGAGCCCCGATGTCGCGTCCTCCACGAACCTCGGCGGATGGATCAACCGCGTCGGGATCTGGAACATGCGCGAGCGGCGCGACTGGTTCGCGGACGACGCGCAGACGCTCGTTCATTGGCGCGAAGGCGAGCGGGGCCAGCACATCGAGCTCGGAA
>Ga0105107_10003819_pt1 | contig 10067 bp, 21 predicted proteins | sample PPLLaktember2015_6_FD_79335 | JGI IMG/M metagenome (GOLD analysis project Ga0105107, IMG submission 79335) | Freshwater sediment microbial communities from Prairie Pothole Lake near Jamestown, North Dakota, USA - PPLs Lake P8 Core (1) Depth... | ecosystem: Environmental > Aquatic > Freshwater >...
ATCCTGGATTTTCTTGAACATTACTTCTTCTCCCGATTACCGGGCGCGGGGATCTTCTTCCCGGAGAGAAGACGAATCGTTCCTCCGACCTTCTGTATCGCCTCGGCCGCCGAGCGGCTCACGGCATCGACCTCGACGTCGAGCGCCGCGGCGAGCTCGCCGTGCCCGAGGATCTTGACCGGCGCGGAGGCCTTGCGCACGATGCCCGCCTCAAGGAGCGTGCCCCGGTTGATCTTCGAGCCGGCGGCGAACCCGGCAAGGCTCGCAAGATTGACGACCTGGTACTGCTTCTTGAATATGTTGACGAATCCCCGTTTCGGCACGCGCCGCTGGAGCGGCATCTGGCCGCCCTCGAACCAGGCGGGGATGCCGCCGCCCGAGCGCGCCTTCTGACCCTTGCAGCCCCGGGTCGAGTATCGCCCGTGCCCCGAGCCGGGACCGCACCCGACCCGCTTGCTCTTCTTCGTCGCGCCCTTCGGGGGTTTCACTTCGCTCAGCTTCATTGCAACTAGCTCCTTGTGGTTCCCTTCTCGAGCACCGTGTATCCCGTCTTCTTTTTCCCGCGAACCGGAACTTCGCTCTCATCGATCTCTTGCCAGACCACGAGGTGCTGGACCTTGTGGATCATCCCTCTGATCTGCGGGGTATCCTTCTGGTAGAGCGTCCGGTAGTTCTTCGTGAAGCCCAGGGCCGTCATGACGGGCCGGTGCTTGTCGTTGAGAGAGTTGATGACGCTCTTGACCTGTGTTATTTTCAGCATCTTCGCCATAGTGAGCCCCTCGCTACTCTTCTTTCGCCGCATCGGGGACGCCCGTCTCGGCCGCCTTCTGCTCCGGGGTCTTCCCGAAGAGCTTCCCGACGCTGATTCCCCGGCGTCCGGCCACCTCGCGGGCGCTCCGGATGCTCCGGAGCCCCTTCATGGTCGCCTTCACCATGTTATGCGGATTGTTCGATCCGAGCGACTTCGTGAGGATGTCCTTCACTCCCGCGACCTCGAGCACCGCGCGAACAGCGCCGCCGGCGATCACGCCGGTACCGGGAGAGGCGGGCTTGAGGAGCACCCGGGAGGCGCCGAAAATCCCCGTCACCTGGTACGGTATCGTGCCGCCCTGCATCGGAATGTGCATCATGTTCTTCTTGGCCGCCTCCGTCGCTTTCCGGATGGCATCCGCGATCTCGTTCGCCTTGCCGAGCCCGATGCCGACCTTGCCCATGCCGTCGCCGACGGCGACGAGAGCGTTGAATCCGAACCGGCGGCCGCCCTTGACGACCTTCGCGACACGGTTGATATGGATCGTCTGCTCGAGGAACTCAGGCGCAAGCTCGCCCGCGCCCTCGCGCGGCCCGCGGGAGTCGCGCGAATCCCTCGGACCCCGACCCCGCGAGTCTCTCGAATCTCTCGGGCCTCTCGTATCTCTCGTTTGTGATCCGTTCACCTGTACACCCCCACGGGTGAGTAGCGGCGCCCGCGCCGGGCGCCTTGTGTTTTAGAACTCGAGTCCACCATCCCTGGCGGCCTTGGCCAGAGCGGCGACCCTCCCATGATACAGATATCCGCCGCGGTCGAACGCGACGGCCTTGATTCCCTTCGCGAGCGCGACCTCCGCGATCGCGGAGCCCACCGCGACCGAACGCCTCATCTTCGCGCTGAGCGGACGCGCCTGCTTCTTGCCGCCCTTCCCCTCCTTGCCCTTTTCTCCCTTCTCGGGCTTGTCCGCCTTCTCGGGCTTGTCGGCCTTCTCCGGCGCCGCCTCCGCTACGGGAGGGAGCGCGAGCTTGAGGCTCGAGGCCTGCGCGAGGGTGCGTCCCGAATCGTCGTCGACGATCTGCACGTAGATATGGTTGAGACTGCGGAATACGCAGAGCCGCGGCCGCGCCGCGGTGCCGTGCACCTTCTCCCGCACGCGCGCGTGCCTCCGCAGCCTGCCGTGTCTCTTCTCCTGATTGACGTCTCTTTTCACTGTCCTCGCTCCCCGTTTTAGAAGCCGGTTCCGACGGCGGCTTTGCCTGCTTTGTGCCTGACCAGCTCTCCCGCGTACCGGACGCCCTTGCCCTTGTAGGGCTCGGGCGGCCTGAACTTGCGGATCTCGGCGGCCGTCTGCCCGACCTTCTCCTTGTCGATTCCCGTGATCGTGATCTTCTTCGGATCGGGAACCTCTATCTTGACCCCCTCGCGCGGCTCATACCGCACGAGATGGGCGAAACCGAGGCTGAGCACGAGGGTCTTCCCCTTGAGCTCCGCGCGGTACTCGACACCCTCGATCTCGAGCTTCTTCTCGTATCCCTGCGCAACGCCGTGCACCATGTTCGCGATGAGCGTTCTCGTGAGGCCGTGGAGCGAACGGTGCAGCTTCGAATCGCTCGGCCGCTTCACCGTCACGGCGCCGTCTCCGACCTCGATCATCATGTCGGGATGGAGCGCTCTCACGAGCTCCCCCTTCGGGCCCTTGACCGTGATCACGCTGCCCTGCACCGCGGCCTGCACTCCCGCCGGAATCGGCACCGGATATTTTCCCACTCGTGACATATCGACCTTCTTCCTCCGTCGGTTCCCGGCAGGTACGCCGGAAAAGCCCGCCGCCCGTTCGCCGGGCGACGCGGCGCGCTACCAGATATAAACGAGCACCTCGCCGCCCACGCCGAGGGCGCGGCACTCCTTGTCCGTCATGACCCCCTTCGAGGTCGAGATGACCGCGAGGCCGTAGCCGCCCATGACGCGCGGAATCCGGTCCTTCGCGACGTAGACGCGGCGGCTCGCGAGACTCACGCGCCGCAGTCCCTCGAACGCGCACTCGCGCTCCTCGTCGTATTTGTAATACACCCGCAGGATCCCCTGCTTGTTGTCCTCGATGTATTTCACGTTCTTCACGTATCCGTTCTCGAGAAAGATCTTCGCGATCTGCGCCTTCATCCGGGAGGCGGGGATGTCGACGTACGTCTTCTTCGCCTTCTTGCCGTTGCGTATCCGGACGATCATGTCCGCTATCGGATCGGTCATCATTTCGCCATCACCTCAGATTCTTGACTGCCCATGCGCCGTTCAGCTACCAGCTCGCCTTGACGACGCCGGGGATCTTCCCCTCGAGGGCGAGCTCGCGGAAACAGATGCGGCAGACGCCGAACTTGCGCAGGTACGCGCGCGGGCGCCCGCACCGGCTGCACCGGAAATACGCGCGGACCTTGAATTTCGGCTGTCTCTTCGCTTTCGCTATCAAACACTTCTTTGCCACAGGGTCTCCCTTTCCACGTGCATCAGGACTGGCGGAGCGGCATGCCGAGGAGCGTGATGAGCTCGCGGGCCTCCTCGTCCGTCTTCGCCGACGTCACGATCGTGATATCCATGCCCATGACCTTCGTGATCTTGTCGTAATCGATCTCCGGAAAGATGATGTGCTCCTTGACGCCGAAGGAGTAGTTGCCCCGTCCGTCGAAGCTCCGCGGATTGAGGCCGCGGAAGTCCCTGATTCGCGGGATGGCGACGTTCACGAGGCGGTCGAAAAACTCGAACATGCGCACGTGGCGGAGCGTCACGTAGCAGCCGATCGGCATGCCCGCCCGCAGCTTGAATCCCGCGATGGCGGTCTTTGCGCGGGAGACCGCCGGCCGCTGGCCCGCGATGGCGCCGAGATCCTTCGCCGCGGCTTCGAGAAGCTTCGCGTCGTTGATCGCGTCCCCCACGCCCATATTGATTACGATCTTGTCGAGGCGCGGCACCTGGTTGATGTTCCGGTAGCCGAACTTCTTCATCATTTCCGGCACGACCTTGTCGAGGTACCGCTGCTTGATATTCGGTATGTACTTCGTATTCGCCATCGCATTCACCGTTTCCGTTCCCTGCCTTTTCGTGCTCGAGGAGCTCTTCGCGGCCGAGCCGCGGGGCTCCGTCACGTCTGATCGCTCAACATCTCCTTGCATTTCTTGCACTGGCGCGCCTTGCTCCCGTCGGCGAGCATCATGACGGCCGTTCTCGTCGGCTTGCTGCACTTCGGGCAGACGAGCTGCACGTCCGAAACATGGATCGGCGCCTCTTTCTCGATGATGCCCCCCTGGGGCACCTGGCCGCCCTGCTTGCGGGTATGCCGCTTGACGAGGCGGACCTTCTCGACGATGACGCGCTCGCCGTCGGGGAACACCTTGAGGACTTTGCCTTCCATGCCCTTGGAGTTGCCCGAGATGACTCGTACGAGATCGTTCTTTTTGATCTTCATCGCAGCATCCGTTTCCTTAGATGACCTCCGGGGCGAGGGAAACGATCTTCATGAATTTCTTTTCCCTGAGCTCCCGGGCGACCGGCCCGAAGATTCGCGTGCCGATCGGCTCTTTCTGATCGTTGATGAGCACCGCCGCGTTCTGGTCGAAGCGGATGTAGGTGCCGTCCTTCCGCCGCAGCTCCTTGCGGGTCCGCACGACCACGCACTTGACGACCTGCCCCTTCTTGATCGCCGAGCCCGCGATCGCCACTTTGACGTTGGCGGCGATGATATCGCCGACACCCGCGTAGCGCCGCTTCGTTCCGCCCATCACCCGTATGCAGCGGACGCTCTTCGCGCCGGAATTATCGGCGACAACGAGCATGGTATACGTCTGTATCATCGTCGTGTACTCCTACTCCGCCTTCTGCACTACCTCGATAACCCGCCAGCGTTTCATTTTGCTCAGCGGCCGCGTCGACATCACCCGCACGAGATCGCCGACGTGGGCCCGGCGCTCTTCGTCATGGGCGTAGATCGTGGACGTGCGCTTGATCATCTTCTTGTACAGGGCGTGCTCCACGATACGCTCGACCGAAACGGCGACCGTCTTGTCCATCCGGTCGCTCACCACGCGTCCGACAAGACTCTTTCTGCGCTTTCTTGTCTCCATCTTCACTCCTCGTCAACCGTACGCGACCGGCCGCGGTTCACGCCTTTTTTCCCGTGCCGGCGCCCGCCGGCGGCTTCTGAACCGCACCGGTTCTCAACTTCTCGTTGATGACCGTCTTGACCCGCGCGAGATCTCTCCGCGTGTTGCGCGCCTTGAGCGGATTGTCGAGCCGCTTCAGGGCGAGCTGGATCCTCATGCGCGAGAGCTCCTCGGCGAGCTCCGCCTCGCGGGCCTTGAGCTCGTCGAGGTTCATTTCTTTCAGTTCCGTCACCTTCATACGTCAAACCGTCCACATCGTGAAAATGCTCTCAGACCGCCCCGCCCTTTCCGGCGCCGCGCGCCCTCGGGCGGAGAACCCTCAGCCGGTCACCTTTCCCGTCGCGACCCGGCGCACGAATTTCGTTTTCATCGGCAGCTTCGAGGAAGCGAGCTGCATGGCGCGCCGCGCTTCGTCGGGATCGACCCCTTCCAACTCAAAGAGGATTCGCCCGGGCTTTACGACCGCGACCCAGTACTCCGGGGCGCCCTTGCCCTTGCCCATGCGCGTCTCCGCCGGCTTCACCGTGACGGGCTTGTCGGGAAATATCCGGATCCAGAGCTTGCCCGAGCGCCTGATGTGCCGCATGATCGCGACGCGCGCCGCCTCGATCTGGCGATTCGTGACCCAGGCGGGATCTTCCGTCTGCAGCCCGTAGGTACCGAACTCGATGCTCGCGCCGCGGGTCGCCATGCCCCGCCTGCGACCCCTCTGCTGCTTGCGGTACTTTGTTTTCTTCGGCATCAACATGACTCTTCAACCCCTTGCGCAATCTTCAGCGCGTCCGAGCGTTCTCGTCGATCGCGGCTTCACTCATCTGGCGCCTGAAATCTTTCGGGAACAGCTCGCCGAGGTAGATCCAGACCTTCACGCCGACCGCGCCGTAGGTCGTGAATGCGGTCGACCGCGCGAAGTCTATCTCGGCCCGGAGCGTATGGAGCGGCACGCGGCCGTCCATGTATCCTTCGACGCGGGACATTTCGGCGCCGCCGAGGCGGCCGGAGCACTTTATCTTGATCCCGTGCGCGCCCATGCGCATCGCCGAACCGATCGCCTTCTTCATCGCGCGGCGGTACGAGACGCGCTGCTCGATCTGGCCCGCGATATGATCCCCCACGAGCTGCGCGTTGAGCTCGGGGCGCTTCACCTCGCGGATATCGATCTGGACGTTCTTCCCGGTGAGATGGCAGAGCTCCTCGCTGAGGAAATCGACCTCGGCGCCCTTCCGCCCGATCACCATGCCCGGCCGCGCCGTGTGGATATGCACCCGCACCTTGTCGCCCTTCCGCTCGATCTCCGTCTTCGAGACGCCCGCCCGCGCGAGGCGCTTCTTGATATATTTGCGTATCGTGACGTCCTCTTCCAGCCAGTGCGCGAAATTCTTCGTCGCGAACCATTTGGAATCCCACGCCCGGTTGATTCCGAGTCTCAACCCTATGGGACTAGTTTTCTGGCCCAAAAGATCCTCCTCGTGTTAGCTTTCCGCCGCTTCCTTATGCTCGACGACCACGATAATGTGGCTCGACCGTTTCCGTATGCGGTAGGCGCGGCCCTGCGCCCTCGGTCTGATCCGGTACATCGTCCGGCCCTCGTTGATCCTGATCTCCTTGACATCCATGTGCGAAGGCTCGACCGGGTGATCGGTCATCCCGGCGAGGTTGTGCATCGCGGACATCACGGTCTTCTGAATGGGCTTTGCCGCCGACCCCTTCGAAAATTTCAATATTTCGAGAGCGCGCTCGACCGTTTTCCCCCGCACGAGATCGGCGACGATCTTCGCCTTCTGCGGTGAAACCCTCACGTGCCGCGCGCTTGCGCGTGCTTCCATCTTCGCCTACCTCCGCTCTCCTACGCCTTTTTCCCGCCCGGGTGCCCCCGGTAGACACGCGTCGGAACGAATTCGCCGAGCTTGTGACCGACCGAGTTTTCGGTAATGAACACCGGGATAAACTTGTTTCCGTTGTGTATCGCGAGCGTATGTCCCACGAACTCGGGGGGAATCGTCGATCTCCGCGCCCAGGTTTTCACAACCTTCTTGTCGCCGGCGTCGTTGAGCCTCTCGATCTTCTTCAGAAGCTTCTCATCGATGTAGGGGCCCTTTTTCATTGATCTGGCCATCGAACCTCCATGCGGGGTTATATCCGCCCGCTCGCCCGCGGCGGACCCCGCCGGGTGCGGCGGGGCGAACCCGCTCGAACGCTACTTCTTTCTGCGGTGAACGATATATTTATCGGACGGTTTCTTTCCGCGCGTCTTGTATCCCTTCGTCGGCTTGCCCCAGGGCGTCGTCGGGTGGCGGCCGCCCGAGCTCTTGCCTTCGCCCCCGCCCATCGGGTGGTCGATCGGGTTCATCGCGACTCCTCGGACCTTCGGTTTCCGGCCGAGCCAGCGCGAACGCCCCGCCTTGCCGATCGACACGTTCTCGTGATCAATGTTGCTCACCTGGCCGATCGTCGCGTAGCACTCCTTGCGCACCTTGCGGAGCTCGCCGCTCGGGAGCCGCAGGGTGACGTAATTGCCCTCTTTCGCCATGAGCTGCGCGTAGGAGCCCGCGCTCCGCGCCATCTGGCCTCCCCGCCCCGCGGTGAGCTCGATATTGTGGATGAAGAGCCCCGTCGGGATCTTCTCGAGGGGGAGCGAGTTCCCCGGGTGGATGTCGGAGTCGGGCCCGGAGACGATCGTATCGCCGACCTTGAGGCCGTGCGGCGCGAGGATGTAACGCTTCTCGCCGTCCGCGTACGTGAGGAGCGATATGAACGCCGAGCGGTTCGGATCGTACTCGAGCGAGGAGACCTTCGCCGGAATGCCGACCTTGTCGCGCCGGAAGTCGACGATACGGTACTTCTTCTTGTGCCCGCCGCCGATGTGCCGGCTCGTGATATGGCCGTCGTTGTTGCGGCCGCCCGTGCGCTTCATCGGCTCGAGGAGCGATTTTTCCGGCGCGATCTTCGAGAGACCCGAGTAGTCGATCTGCGTCTTGAACCGCTGCCCCGGCGTAATCGGTTTGAATTTCTTGATAGCCATCGATCAGTTCCTCTTTCCGAGACCCAGTGCTTTCCGTACCTCGTTCGGGACCCCGGCGCCGAACCGCGCCGCGGATGAAACGTCCCGCGACCGCTACACCTGGTCGAAGATATCGATATTCTGCCCCTCGCCGAGCCTGACAATCGCCTTCTTGCGATCGGGCCTTTTGCCCTCGAACCGTCCGCCCTTCATGAGCGTCGTTTTCGGCTTGCCCCGCATCACGGCGGTCGTCACGTCCTTCACGGTGACATTGAAGAGCTTTTCCACGGCGAGCTTGATCTCGCGCTTGTTCGCGTGCACATCCACCTCGAAGACGAACTTGTTGCTCGCTTCCTTGAGAGCGTTGCTCCGCTCGGTGATGACCGGCTTCAGGATGATCCTCGTGAGATCCTTCATTGCGCAAACACCCCCTCGAGAGACTCGAGCCCTTCCTTCGTCAAGAGGAGCACGTCGGCGCGGAGGATGCCGTATGCGTTCACGTTGCGGCCGAGGCTCATCTCGACGCCGGGGATATTCCTCATCGAGCGGTACACGTTATCGTTGAAGCTGCCGGTAATGAAGAGCACGCGCTTCCCGGCGAGCCCCGCGGCATCGAGAAACTTCGCGAACGGCTTCGTCTTGGGAGCATCGATCGCGAGCCCCTCGACGAGCACGACTCTCTCGCTCTTGCCCTTGTCGCTCAGGGCGGATATGAGCGCGATGCGCTTCATCTTCTTCGGTATCGCGTAATGGTAGTCGCGCGGATGCGGGCCGAACACGACGCCTCCGTGCCGCCAGAGCGGGGAACTCCGCATGCCGGCGCGCGCGCGCCCCGTTCCCTTCTGCCGGTACGGCTTCTTCGTGCTGTAGGCTACCTCGCTCCGCCCCTTCGCCTTCGAGGTGCCCCGGCGCTGGTTCGCGAGAAACTGGCGAACCGAGTCGAAGAGAACCGCCTTGTTGACGGGAGCGTCGAAGAGCGCTTCGGGCAGCGGGTAATCGCTCTTCGCGGTTCCGCTGAAATCGTACACTTTTGCACTCGCCATGACCCCTCTGTCTCCGTTCCTCACGCGGACGCTGTGACCCGCAGGATCGTGTTCACCGCTCCCGGCACAGCCCCCCGCACCATGATCAGATTGTTCTCGAGATCGATCTCGACGACTTTGAGATTGCGAACCGTGAACCGCTGGTATCCCATGCGGCCGGCCATTTTTTTGCCCTTCATCACCCGCGAGGGATAGGCGGAGCTTCCGATGGAGCCCGCCACGTGGTGCGACTTCGAGCCGTGCGTTTCGTCCCCCCCGTGGAACTTGTGGCGCTTGAAGAGTCCCGCGAACCCCCGCCCCTTCGACTTGCCCGTCACATCGACCTTCGCCACGTCCTTGAAGATGGCGACATCGATCATCTGGCCGGGCGCGAACTCGTCCGTGTTATCGACGCGGAACTCCTGGAGGTGCTTGTAGACCGGCAGATTCGCCTTCTTGCAGTGCCCGACCGCGGCGAGCGTCACCTTCGTCGCGCGCACGTCGCCGAAGCCGAGCTGAACCGCGCCGTACTTCTCCTTCTTCGCCGTTTTCACCTGAACGACCGGGCAAGGACCGGCCTGGATGACCGAAACGGGCACCATCGTTCCGTCCTTGTCGAAAACGTTCGTCATGCCTATCTTCCTGCCAATCAACCCTGTCATTGCGCGCTCCCCCTTCATACCTTGATCTCGATGTCGACCCCGGCCGGAAGATCGAGCTTCTGCAGCGCATCGACGGCCTTCGACGTGACGTTCGTGAGATAGATGAGGCGCTTGTGCACCCGTATCTCGAACTGCTCGCGCGATTTCTTGTCGATGTTCGGCGAACGCAGAACCGTGTAGACGGTGCGCTTCGTGGGGAGCGGTATCGGCCCCGACACGTCGGCGCCCGTTCTGCGCGCCGTTTTCACGATCTCTTCAGCGCTGCGGTCGAGCATGGAATGCTCGTACGCCTTGAGCTTTATCCGTATCTTTTGTCCGTCCACCCGGCAACCTCCATCCGAGGCAGATTGTTACTCTATGATATCGGTCACGATGCCTGCGCCGACGGTGCGGCCGCCCTCGCGAATCGCGAACCGAAGCTCCTTCTCCATCGCTATCGGCGTGATGAGCTCGATCGACAGCTCCGCATCGTCGCCCGGA
>Ga0105107_10003820_pt1 | contig 10066 bp, 7 predicted proteins | sample PPLLaktember2015_6_FD_79335 | JGI IMG/M metagenome (GOLD analysis project Ga0105107, IMG submission 79335) | Freshwater sediment microbial communities from Prairie Pothole Lake near Jamestown, North Dakota, USA - PPLs Lake P8 Core (1) Depth... | ecosystem: Environmental > Aquatic > Freshwater >...
CCAAGCCGAAATCCATCTCGCCGCCGTCCGGCGCAAGCGCATCGCCGCGCCGATGCTGCGCGACGAGGATCTCGACCTCACGATCAACGAACTCACACGCATTCGCGCCTGCACGGCCTCCGCGCCCGCGCCGAAGGCGGTCGCGGTCGCCGATGCGCCGCCGGTGCCACGGGTTGCGCCGGTGCGGAAGGCCGTGCCGGCCCGTCCGGCGGCGCGCGGGAAGACGACCAAGCCGGCGAAGCGGACGACCAAGACGCGGAAGGCGGCGCGACGAAGATGAGCGCGAGCGACGAGCCCGAAGCGATGCCCGCTTTCGTGGAGCCTGAAGCGGAATACGTCAGCTTGGCCTCGGTCTGCGGCACTTCGCACGTGAGCGTGCCTTCGGACGCCATCGCTTCGGACGACGGTTCGCGCTCGATCTTCAGATAGACCTTGTTCCATTGCGTGCGCGCGAGCGGCCACTCGTTCTCGGTGCGGAAGGCGTAGCGCTCCGGGCTCCCGCCGGTGCGTATCTCGAGCTTCACCGGCGGCTCTTCCATGATGCCGGTGTCGATGCCTTTCAGCCAGTGGTCGAACCAGCGCAGCTGGTCCATGCGCCCTTCCTCGGAATGGAAAGGATGGAAGTGCGTCCCGGTGTGTATGCGCAGCTTCTTGTGTTTCGACGCGGCGAGCATGTAGCCCTCGGTGTTGCCGCGCAGGTGCATCGAGAACCCGCCCCAGTTGCCGACGCTGTAGACCGGGATCTTGATGCGGTCCCAGCGCGCGCTGTTCATGCGCCACCACTCGTTGTCGAGGTCGTTCCGCATCATGTTCCACATCATGTCGTTGTGGAACGCGTCGGGGTTGTAGCTCCGCGGGCGTCCGAGCAGGTGGTGCGCGGTGTGGGTGAGCCACCAGTTGCCGATGAAACCCAGCGCGAAAATCCCGCCGTGGTAGCCCTGGTCGCGATACTGGTCCGCGCGGCCTTCCCACGGCATGATGGCTTTCAGCGCAGGCGGCTGCATGTTGGCGGCGCGCCACTGCGAAGACGCGTGATACGAGATGCCGAGCATGCCGACGCTGCCCGAGCACCACGGCTGCTTCGCCACCCACTCGATGGCGTCGTAGGTATCCACGCCTTCCTGGTGCGAGCTCGGCTCCGACTTGCCGGGAGAGCGCCCCGCGCCCCGCGAATCGACTCGCATCGCCGCGTATCCGCGCGGGCACCACCAGAGCGGGTTCACCGTCTCCCAGTTCATGTACTCGTTCGCCTCCTCTTCGAGATCGGGAGGGGGCACCCACAGCTTGTCTTTCTGATAGACGCCGATATTGAAGATGACCGGCACTTTCTCGCTGGTGTCCGGCCTGAAGATGTCCCCGTAAAGAATGCTGCCGTCGCGCATCGGGATCTTCACGTCTTTCTCCACGATCAGCTTGAGATCGCGGGGCTGCGAGACGCGCGCTGTTTTTTCTGCGGTATCCATGAAACTCCTCCGGGAGACATTGCGGCGAGGTCGGGATGGCCGAGTGGCCGCTCGTCTGCGACACGAGGGCCTTGGCTCTTGCTTGCCGTGATCTTAGCAGAATGCCATCATCGCCCGGCCAACCAAGGAGGAACCTGATGAGCGGCAAGAAGCGCGGCACCCAGAAAAAAGACGGGGGCAAGAGCGATTACTCGAAGCGGTTCAAGCGCGGCATGGACCTGCTGAAGAAAATGGGGCGCGAGGAGCTCATGCTCGACCAGAAAGCGCTCTCGCCCGAGCTCTACGACATTTCGGTCGGGCACCTCTTCGGGGACGTGTGGGCGCGGCCGGGGCTTTCGCTTCGGGAGCGCCAGCTCGTCACGCTCGCGGCCAACATCGCGCTCGCGCGCCCCACCGGCAATCACTCGCACTACCGCAGCTCGGAGCACCTCGGCATCACGCGCGAGGAGATCATCGAAGTCATCATCCAGGTCGGCCACTACGCCGGCTGGCCGACGATCTCGAACGCGGTGCGCCAGTACGGCGCGGTGATCAAGGAAGAGGAAGACATCAAGAAGGGCAAGAAGAAAAAGCGCGAGCTGGTTTAATTCAACAGCCCCTCATCCCCGACCCTTCTCCCGGGGGGAGAAGGGAGCAGGACGAAAAGGAGCAGATATGAAAGTCGGATTCATCGGTCTGGGCACCATGGGCGCATCGATGGCGCTCAACGTACGCAAGGCGGGTCACGATCTCGTCGTCTACGACTTGAGGCGCGAGGCGGCGAAGCCGCATCTCGAAGCCGGCGCGGGGTGGGGTGAAGGCCCGCGCGCGGTCGCGGAAGTCTCCGACGTCATCTTTACGTCGCTGCCCGGACCGCGCGAAGCCGAGGCGGTCGGCGACGAGCTCCTCGAATCGATGCAGAAAGGCGCGGCGTGGTTCGATCTCTCGACCAACTCGCCGACGGTCGTTCGGCGCATACACGCGAAATTCGCCGAGAAGGGCATACCGATGCTCGACGCACCGGTGAGCGGCGGACCCCACGGGGCGAAATCGGGGCAGCTCGCATTGCTGATCGGCGGGGATCGCGCGGTATTCGACCGCTTCAAGCCGGTGCTCGACGCGATCGGCGACCAGGTGATTTACATCGGAGAGATCGGCGCGGGATCGGTCGCGAAGCTCGTCCACAACTGCGCGGGCTACATGATCCAGACCGCGCTCGCCGAAGTCTTCACGCTCGGCGTCAAGGCCGGAGTCGATCCGCTCGAGCTGTGGGCCGCGGTAAGGCAGTGCTCGCTCGGCCGCCAGCGCACGTTCGACCGCCTCGGCCGCCAGTTCCTGCAAGGCTCGTTCGACCCGCCGGACTTCGCGCTCCAGCTCGCGCACAAGGACGTGACGCTCGCGACCGAGCTCGGGCGCGAGCTCGGGGTTCCGATGCGCATCGCGAATCTCACGTATGCCGAAATGACCGAGGGCCTCAATCGCGGCTGGGGCGCGCGCGACTCGCGCTCGCCGATGCTGCTGCAGGAAGAGCGCGCGGGCGTGGAGATCAAAGTGCCGGCGGAAAAGATACAGGCCGTTTTCAAACGCGACGGTTAAAAATCCTGTAACCGACGGCAACTCCGACGAGACGTCATTCCGGTGAAAACCGGAATCCATCTTGACGTTTGCAGGATGCGAAATGAATTCCGGCCCCGGATCGTAATCGCAATTAGCGATAACGTCCGGGTAAACTCATCGCGCCGGAATCACGTCACATACCGCTCGAGGAGTCTCCCCCGAAATGCTCTTGAAGTTCACCTTGAACGACGATCCCGTTGAGGTCGCGCTCAAGACCGCCGATCGCCTGCTCGTCGACGTGCTGCGCGAAGACCTGCGCTTGACCGGAACCAAGCACGGCTGCGGCATAGGCGCATGCGGCACGTGCACCGTGATCGTAGACGGCGAGCCCGTGCCTTCCTGCATGCAGCTCGCTGCGCTGTGCGAAGGCGCTGACGTGCGCACCGTCGAAGGCCTCGCCGGCACGCACGCGCTGCACGCGGTGCAGCAGGCTTTCGTCAACAAGTCGGCTTTCCAGTGCGGCATCTGCACGCCGGGCCACATCATGGCCGCGTGCGCCCTGCTCGACCGCAACGCACAGCCTTCCGACGACGAGATCCGGGCGAGCGCCGACAGCGTCTTCTGCCGCTGCACCGGTTATTACCGCATCGTCGACGCCTATCACGAGGCAATCAGGCTCGCGGCGGGGCCTTCGAAATGAACCCGGGCGATTCCCCCGCGGCGAAGCGCACCGGCTTCCTCGTCGTCGGCCGCGACGTGCCCCGCACCGACGCGATTCCCAAAGTCACCGGCGCGGCGCAATACGTCGCCGACATGAATCTTCCGGGGATGCTGCACGGCGCGGTGCTGAGGAGCCCCCATCCTCACGCACGCATCGTCGCGATCGACGTGAGCGCCGCCGCAGCGATGCCGGGCGTCAAAGCGGTGCTGGTGGGCGAAGACACGCCCCGGTGCAAGTGGGGCGCTTTCCGTCCCGATCTCTACCCGCTCGCGATCGGGAAAGTGCGCTACGTCGGCGATGAAGTTGCGGCGGTCGCAGCCACCGACCCGGCGATAGCGCGCGCCGCAGTCGACAAGATCGTCGTGCACTACGAGGTACTGCCCGCGGTGCTCTCGCTCGACGCCGCGCTCGCGCCGGGTGCGCCGCTCGTCCACGACGATGCCGCGGGCAACGTCGCGCACCATTTCAACTTCGAGCGCGGCGACGTCGACGCGGGCTTCCGCGCAAGCGACATCACGGTCGAAGGCACCTGGGAAACCACGCGCCAGTGGCACACCGCGCTCGAGACCATAGGCTGCGTCGCGAGCTGGTCTAGCGGGCGCGTGACCATGTGGTGCAACACGCAGACCCCTTTTCTCGCGCGCGGCCGCTATGCGACCGCGCTCGGCCTTCCCGAAGCGCAGGTGCGCGTGGTGCAGACCGAAGTGGGCGGCGGCTTCGGCGGCAAATCGGGGGACGACAACGCGTCGGTGATCTGCGCCCTCCTCGCGCAGCGCACCGGCCGCCCGGTGAAGCTCATCCACACGCGCGAAGAGGAGTTCCTCGCGAGCCACCCGCGCATGCCGATGCGCTACTGGGTGAGACTGGGTTTTCGCCGCGACGGCAAAGTCATGGCGAAGGAAATCAAGATGCTCGCGGACAACGGCGCCTATACCGGGAAATCGCAGGCGATACTCGGCGCGGCGAGCGTGCGCCACGACGCGCTCTACAAATACCCCTGCGCGCGAGGCGACTCGACGCTGGTGTATACGAACCTGGTGCCGACCGGGGCCTTCCGCGGCTTCGGCAATCCTTCGGCCGACTGGGCGGTCGAGCAGGCGTGGGACCTCGCCGCCGAGAAGCTCGGCATGGACGTCGTCGATCTCCTGCGCATGAACGCGGTCGAGCCCGGGGACGTCTCGCCGCACAACCACAAGATCACGAGCTGCGAGCTGAAGCAGTGCATCGACAAGGCCGCCGCCGCGATCCAGTGGAAAGACAAGCAGCGCTCGCGCACCGCCAACCGCGGGCTCGGCATGGGCTGCAGCGTGCATGTGAACGGCCGCCGCAGCTTCGGCGACTGGGACGGCAGCTCGGCGATCGTGCGCATCAACGAAGACGGACGCGCCACGGTCATCACAGGCGAAGGCGAGATCGGCCAGGGCGCGCTCACGGTGCTGCGGCAGATCGCGGCCGAGCAGCTCGGCCTCGCCTACGAAGACATCGACATCACGCGCCCCGACACCGACCTGCAGCCACATTCGCTGGGCGCGCTCGCGAGCCGCGTGACTTACGTCGCCGGCAACGCGGTGAGAGTCGCAGCCGAAGCCGCGGGCAGGCAGCTCATGGCAGCCGCCGCCGAGCAGCTCGAGCGTCCGGCGAGCGAGCTTACGATCATCAACGGCGAGATCGGTCCGCGCGGCGGACCCGAGAGCGAGTTCAAGCCGGTCAGCGCGATCGTGCGGGCGAACATCTACAAGCGCGACGGCCAGCCCATCGTCGGCGTCGGCGCGTGGGACAACCCGTCGGATTTTCCCGATCACAGCCGCTACGGCAACGAATCGGGCGCTTACAACTTCGCCGCGCAGGCGGTCGAAGTCGAAGTCGATCGCGACACCGGCGTAGTGAAAGTCCTCGAAATCGCGGCGGCCGTCGATTGCGGCACCGTGATCCACCCCGCTGCGGCCGAAGGCCAGGTGCAGGGCGCGGTCGCGCAGGGCATGGGCTACGCGATAATCGAGTACTTCGACTGGCACAACGGCACGCCTACCGATCCCAACTTCATCGATTACCCGATTCCGGGGGCGGCGATGATGCCGAAGATGCACGTGATCTTCGCCGATTCGTACGAGCCGAGCGGGCCTTTCGGCGCGAAAGGCCTGGGCGAAATCGGGCTCGATGCCATTCCTGCCGCCATCGCGAATGCCATTTCGAACGCGGTCGGCGTGCGCATCACCGAGCTCCCCATCACCGCGGAGAAAGTGCATCGCGCGCTGCACCCGGCGCTGTACGCGAACGAGCAGAAAACGGAAGGCCCGCCCAAAGGCGGCGTGTGGACCCGGCTCTCGGCGGGCAGGCCCGCGGGCGCACGCACGTTCGACACCACGTTCGTGAACGCGGCCAGCGTCGAGCAGGCGCTGGCGCTGCTGGCCGAAGGCGAAACCGCGCTCGTGTGCGGAGGCATGTCGCACGCCGTGCGGCGCGAGCGCACCGGCTATCCCCAGGCGAAGCGGCTGGTCGCGATCAATCGCGTCCCCGAGCTGAGCGAGTACTCGATAGACGATAGAGGCGTGCTGCACGCGGGCGCGGCGGTGCATCACCAGAAACTATACGAGGACGCGCGGCTCAGGAAGTCGTGGGCGGCGATATACGATGCGGCGGAATCGGTCGGCCACATGCGGATCCGCCGCATGATGACCGTCGGCGGGACGCTGGGGCCGCTCATCGGCGGCTTCGACCTTCCGGTGGCACTTCTGGCATTGCGAGGGCGCGTGGTCGTCGCGGCGCAGGCGGGCCGGCGCACCGTCACACTCGAAGAGTTGTTCCAGAAGCGTCTCGGCAAAGACGAGATGATCGTCGCCTTCGAAGTGGATGCGCCCCTGCCTCGCAGCGGCTCGTGCTTCCTCAAGCACCTGCCGCGTGGCGTGATCGAGACCCCCACGGTGAATGCCGCGGCGGCGGTCGAGCTCGACGAAGGCGGTCGCTGCAAAGCCGCGCGTGTGGTGGTCGGCTCGGTGAGCTGGAAACCGATCGTCCTCGATCTAACCGACTGCGTCGGGCAGGCGCCGGACGAAGCGCTGTTTCGCAAGGCGGTTGAGCGCGTGCGCGACCTGGCGGAGCCCATCGCGAACGTCCGCGGCTCGGCGCTCTACAAACGCCACATGGCGGTGGAATTCGCGTTCCGCGCGCTGCGCGAGGCCGCGCGGCGGGCTCGCTAACATTTCATGAGGATCAATGGCTGAACCCGTAACCAAACCCCGCTGCCTCGACATCCACGCGCACCACGTCGGGCAGGCGGTCATAGACCGCATCGAATCCGAAGGCGCGCGCCACGACGTGCGCATCATCGCCTCCGACGGCGCGAAACGCGTCAAGGTCGGCGATCGCGTGACGGGCATGCCGCTCATACCGACGCTGATGGACGAAAGCGCGCGCCTGAAATGGATGGACGAAGCGCAGATCGACGTCCAGCTCGTCTCCGGATGGATGGATCTCGCGGGTTACCACCTGCCGCCCGAAGCCGCGGCGTGGCTTGCCCGCGTGCAGAACGACGCGCTCGCGCAGATCGTCGCGAGCCGTCCCGACCGCTACGCGGCCGCCGCGATGGTGCCGCTGCAGGCGCCGGAGGCGGCAGCCGCCGAGCTCACGCGCGCCGTGCGCGAGCTCGGCCACCGTGCGGTCCAGATCGGCGCGCGCGTGGAAGACGAAGGGCTCGACGCGCCGGCTTTCGACCCTTTCTGGCGCACGGCCGAGAGCCTCGCGGTGCCGGTCATCGTCCACCCCGCCGATCTCGCGGTGCCGCCGCGCCACCGCCGCCTTTTCCTGCACATCCTCGCCGGCAACCCGAGCGAGACGACATACGCCGCGGCGGCGCTCCTGCTGGGCGGCGTATTCGACCGCTTCCCGAAGCTTCGCGTGCTGCTCGTCCACGGCGGCGGCTGCGTGCCGTACCAGTTCGGACGCATCGCGCGCGGACGCATCGCGTCACCGCCGGGCGCTCGCGGCACCGCGAAGCTCGAGCTCGACCGCTACGCGGACAACCTGTATTACGACACGATCCTGCACGACGATGCGGCGCTGCGTTTTTTGATCTCGCGCGTGAGCGCGCATCGGGTCGCGCTCGGAAGCGATTATCCTTTCCCGCTGCGCGACCCCGATCCGGTGGCGACCGTGCAACGGCAGGAGCTGAGCGCGCTCTACGAGCGCGCGGTGTGCTGGGACACGGGCGCGGAGCTGCTCGGTTTGAAGTAAACAGAAGGAATGACCGCCAGGACGCCAAGGCGCCAGCAAAACCGGAGATCGTCGCCCCGCAAGATTCTCCTGGCGTCTTGGCGGTTGGAAACGAAACGAGGAGATATGCGAACACTGATAGTTGCAGCATTGCTTGCGGCCAGCACAGGCGCGATGGCACAAACCTATCCCGCCAACGCGGTGCGCATCATCGTTCCTTACTTTGCCGACGGTGTCGGAGTCGGGGTTGAAAGGCTACGAATCGAGCCAGTGGTACGGCTTCCTGGCGCCGATCGGAACGCCGGCGGACATCCTCAACCTGCTGAACGCGCAAACGATGAAAATCATGAACACGCCGGAAATGAAACAGCGCATGGCGGACTCCGGCAGCGTGGCGGTCGGCAGCACGCGCGCGGAGTTCGCGAAACACCTCGAGAGCGAGTACGCGAAGTGGGCGAAGGTGATCAAGGCCTCGGGCGCAACAGCGAACTGATGGTTCCCGAGGGGAAAATGACATGAACGACACGACGAGCATCATCCACGACGCACCGGTTCCGACGCAGCCGGCCGACAAGGTCTACGGCAGCGACGCCATCGCCTCGGTCCTGCGCGCGCTGGACCTTCCCTACATCGCGCTCAACCCCGGCGCGAGCTACCGGGGCCTGCACGACAGCATCGTCAACTATCTCGGCAATCGCACGCCGCAGATGATCCTCTGCCTGCACGACGAGCACGCGGTGTCGATCGCGCAGGGGTATTGCAAGGCCTCGGATCGCATGATGGCCGCGGCGCTGCATTCGAACGTCGGGCTCATGCACGCGACGATGCCGATTTTCAACGCGTGGTGCGACCGCACGCCGGTCCTGATCGTCGGCGCGACGGGAGCGTGGGACGCCGCCAAGCGCAGGCCGTGGATCGAGTGGATACACACGTGCTCCGACCAGGGGCAGCTCATACGCAATTACACCAAGTGGGACAACCAGCCCGGCTCGGTGGCGGCGGCCGCGGAAGCCCTGCTGCGCGCGGCGCAGATCGCGCAGACCGCCCCGCGCGGGCCCGTCTACGTGAACCTCGACGTCTCGATCCAGGAAGAGCATCTCGAATCGCTTCCGCCGCTGCCCGAAGTCGGCCGCTATCCCGTTCCGCAACCGGCGCAACCTTCGCCCGGGCTCGTGCAGCAGGCGGCGAAGCTCCTTTCGAACGCGAAGAATCCCGTCATGCTCGCAGGCCGCTGCTCGCGCAGCACGGCGGCGTGGGACGCGCGCATCGCGCTTGCGGAGAAGCTCAACATCCCGGTGCTGACGCACATCAAGCTCGCCGCGGCTTTCCCGACCGATCACCGGCTGCACGCCGCGCCGCCGGGAAACCGTCTCTCGGGGGAAGCGAAGAAGCTGCTCTCGCGGGCCGACGTGATCCTCGCGCTCGACTGGCTCGATCTCGGCGGCGCGCTCAAGCAGGCTTACGGCAGCGGTGACGTGAGAGCGAAGATCATCCAGGTCTCGTGCGACCAGCATTCGCACCGCGGATGGAGCATGGACTATCACGTGCTGCCGCCGGTCGACGTGTACCTCATGTGCGATCCGGATGCGGCGGTGCCGTTACTCACGGCAGCGGTGCAGCCGCGCACGAGCGCGCCTTCGATACCCGCCGCGAAGATTCCACAGCCGGAAGACGAGCTCACCATCGCCGGCGTCGCGCACGCGTTCGAGACCGCGATGCAGGGACGCGAGCGCTGCATCACGCGCCTCCCGCTGGGCTGGCACGGCGGCTATGCGCATTTCCGGCATCCGCTCGATTACGTGGGATTCGACGGCGGCGGCGGCGTGGGTGCGGGACCCGGGATCACGGTCGGGGCGGCGCTCGCGCTCAAAGGGAGCGGCCGCATGCCGGTCGGGCTCATGGGCGACGGGGACTTCCTGATGGGCAACACCGCGGTGTGGACCGCGGCGCATTACGGCATACCGTGCCTGATGATCGTCTGCAACAACCGCTCGTACTACAACGACGAGCTGCACCAGGAGCGCGTCGCGGTCGCGCGCGGGCGGCCTCCCGAGAATCGCTGGATCGGCCAGCGCATTTCCGAGCCCGACATCGACATCGCCGGAATGGCGCGCGCGCAGGGCGCCACCGCGATCGG
>Ga0105107_10003821_pt1 | contig 10064 bp, 8 predicted proteins | sample PPLLaktember2015_6_FD_79335 | JGI IMG/M metagenome (GOLD analysis project Ga0105107, IMG submission 79335) | Freshwater sediment microbial communities from Prairie Pothole Lake near Jamestown, North Dakota, USA - PPLs Lake P8 Core (1) Depth... | ecosystem: Environmental > Aquatic > Freshwater >...
CAGGTGCTGCACGTAGCGCTGGAAGTACCACTGGCCGCGTTCGTATTCGCTGGGCTTCTCCAGCGCCACCACCCGCGCGCCGCGCGGGTTCAGGTGCTCCATGAAGCGCTTGATCGCGCCGCCCTTGCCGGCCGCGTCGCGGCCCTCGAACAGGATCACCACCCGCTGCCCGGTCTCCTTGACCCACGCCTGGAGCTTCAGGAGCTCGACCTGCAGCCGGTACTTCTGCCTTTCGTAGCTCCTGCGCGAGAGCAGGTTGCGGTAGGGATAGGCGCCGCTTCTCCAGTCCGGGGAAAGCTCCTCGTCCGGATTCTCGGGCAGGCGCGCGAACGCCGCCTCCGGTGCCTCGATCAGCGCATTGCGCAACGCGATCGCGTCGTCGGGCGAGGCGCCCGCCATAATTGCTCGCAGGGATTTCGCGAGTTCGCCCGCGCTGCCGTTCCCGGCCGCTTCGACGATGTCGCGCAGCGCGATGACTTTCGACGTCTGCGCGGCGTCGATTGCCTCGCCGACCGCGTACGCCTCGATGGTTTGCGGCGTGTGCGCCGGGGCGACGTCGCCGGCGCGGGATTCGCGCGTATCGGACCGGCGGGTCTTGCGAGCAGGGGACGGAGAACGCGTGGTGGCGGTCTTGGGCTTGCGGGGAACGGTCATGTCGGGCGCGCGGCGTGATTGCCACGCCTCGCTGGCAATTGGACGTCACCGAAGTGTAACGCGAGCAGGACCTGCGCAGTCGCGCCGCCGCGCGTGCGCAGCGACACGACGGGCCGGCCCGGTCAGTGCGGCCGGGGGGGCCGCGTGATCTCGTGCTTCCCCCCCCGCCGCCGGCCGGCGGGCCCGGTGCCGCCCGACAGGGCTGCGCTCACGGCCTCGCGCCATTCGCTCGGCTCGGGCTCGCCCGCGACCGGGCTGTCGAGAAACAGCATCGCCAAGCCAAGCAGCGGGCCGATGTCGTCGCGTTGCGGCGCATCCAGGTGGGACGCGAGGAAACTCTTCAGTTGTGCTTCGGCGCTCTGCGAGGTGCCGCGGTGCATGTCCATGCCCTCCCGATCGCGCACCCGTCGTGGGGAAGTCGGTGCGCACGTTCGATGGGACCAGCATACGCCGATCGCGTTCCCGACGGATGCGTGTTTTCCTGGACGCCGCAGCGCACCGATGGTGCACCGCAGCGTGAGTGCCGCGTTCAACCGTGCCGCAGCACGACGGTCTTCAGTGCCGTGAAGCCGTAGAGCGCCTCGAAGCCCTTCTCGCGGCCGTGACCGGAATGCTTGACCCCGCCGAACGGCAACTCGACGCCACCGCCCGCGCCGTAGTTGTTGACGAACACCTGGCCCGACTGCACGGCACGGGCAAGACGCAGCTGGCGTGCGCCGTCGCGTGTCCACACGCCGGCCACCAGCCCGTAATCCGTGGCGTTGGCGAGCCGGATGGCCTCGGCCTCGTCGGCAAACGGCAGCGCCGCGAGCACCGGGCCGAACACCTCGTCGCACGTCAGGCGGTGGCCGGAGGGCACGTCGCGCAGCAGCGTCGGTGGTACGTAGTAACCGCCACTCGGTGCGTCGGGTGCGACCCGGCCCTGCGCGACCTGCGCGATGCCGTCCCGTTTCGCGTCCTCAAGGAAACCACGCACGCGGTCGCGCTGCGAGGCGCGAATCAGCGGCCCGCAGTCGAGATCGGCCAGCGCCGGACCAGTCGCGAGCGCGGCGAACCGTTCGCCCAGGCGCGTGAGCAGTGTCTCGTAGACCGAAGCCTCGACAAGCAGGCGCGACCCGGCGCTGCACGTCTGCCCCGCGTTCTGCACGATGGCGTTCACGATCGCCGGCAGTGCGGCGTCGAGGTCGGCGTCGGCAAACACGATCTGCGGGCTCTTGCCGCCAAGCTCGAGCGTCACCGGGCAGTGGCGCTCGGCACACGCCTTGGCGACACCGGCGCCCGTCGGCGGCGACCCGGTGAAGGACATGTGGCGGATGCCGGGATGAGCGGCCAGCGCCGCCCCGGCCTCGGCGCCCAGGCCTGTGACGACGTTCAGCGCGCCTTCCGGCAACCCCGCCGCCGTCGCGAGCTCGACGAGGCGCAGCAGCGACAGGCAGGCGTCTTCGGCCGGCTTCACCACGCAGGCGTTGCCCGCGGCGAGCGACGCACCCACCGAGCGGCCGAAGATCTGCAGCGGGTAGTTCCACGGCACGATGTGGCCGGTGACACCGTGCGGCTCGCGCCACGTGAGCACCGTGTAGCCCTCGGGATACGGCAGCGTCTCGCCGTGCAGCTTGTCGCAGGCGCCGGCATAGAACTCGAAGTAACGGGCACAGGCGACGACGTCGGCGCGCGCCTGCTTCAACGGCTTGCCGCAGTCGCGCGCCTCGATCAGCGCGAGCTCCTCCGCGTGGTCAGCGATCGCGCGGGCGACGCGCGCGAGCGCCCGGCCCTTCTCGACGGGCGCGAGCCGCCCCCACGCGCCCTCGAAAGCGCGCTGCGCCGCCGTCACCGCCGCGTCGACGTCCGCGGCCGTGCCGCGGGCAATGGCCGCGAACGGCGCGCCGTCCGACGGATCGATCATCGGCAGCGTCTGGCCGCTCGCCGGCGGCACGAAGCGGCCGTCGACGAAGTGCGCCGAGGGGGTCGTGACCGCGGGCCAGGAGGGATGGGTAGCGTTCATGGCGGTTGGCGAGTGCGGGAAAAGGGGCTTACTGTACCGCGCGGGCGCTGCGATCGTTGCAGTCCGTCGCCAAGGGAGGCGCGCGCCGCCCTCAGGTCTCACGCAACGTCAGATTTCGATCCGGCTGCCGAGCTCGACGACGCGGTTCGCGGGGATGTTGAAGAAGTCCGGCGCGCTTGTCGCGTTCCTCGCCATGGCCGCGAACACCCGGTCTCGCCAGGCCCGCAGGCGTCCGGCATGCGGCATCGAGACGATCTTCTCGCGCGAGAGGAAATACGAGGCTTCCATCGGCTCGAGTTGCAGGCCAAACGGGGCGCACCGTTCGAGCGCGCCGATGATGTCGGGGCGCTCCATGAATCCGAAGCGTGCGAGTACCCGCCACGCATCGTTTCCGAATCGCTCGCAGCTCACCCGTCGTTCCGGGTCGACCGCGGGAATGTCCTCGTACTCGACAGTCAGGAACACGTTGCACCCGTGAAGCGCCTTGTAGTGCTTGAGGCTGTGCAGCAACGCATGCGGCGTCGAGTCCGGGGTGGAAGTGAGGAAGATCGCCGTGCCTGGCACCCGTTGCGGCGCAGAGGCTCCCAATGACTCGAGGAACCCGGCTATCGGCACCGACGAGCCGCGGAGCTGCGTCAGGATCCGTTCCCTGCCGCCACGCCAGGTCACCATGAGCGCGAAGATGGCGGCTCCCAGCGCCAGCGGGAACCATCCGCCGTCGAGCAGTTTGTGCATGGCCGCCGAGAAGAACGTCAGGTCGATGATCAGGAAGAAGGCAGTGGGCAGCACGCACGCCAGCAGCGGGTAGCCCCATTGGTAGCGCACGACGAAGAACGTCAGGATCGTGGTGACGACCATCGTGCCCATGACTGCGACACCGTAGGCCGAGGCCAGTCGCGAAGACGACCCGAATCCCACCACGGCGGCAAGCACGGCGAAGAGCAGCACCCAGTTCACCGCCGGGACGTAGATCTGGCCCATGGTGCGTGCCGACGTATGCCGGATCGACATGCGCGGCAGGTACCCGAGCTGGATCGCCTGTTGCGTCATCGAGTACGCACCGGAAATCGTCGCCTGCGAGGCGATGACCGTCGCCGCCGTCGCCAGCGCGACCATCGGATAGAGCCCCCAGTCGGGGAAGGACAGGTAGAACGGGTTCTCGATCGCCTCCGGGTGCGTCATCAGCAGCGCACCCTGGCCGAAGTAATTGAGCACCAGCGCCGGTGCGGCGACGCCGAACCAGGCGATCCGGATGGCTCGCTTGCCGAAGTGGCCCATATCGGCGTACAGCGCCTCGGCGCCCGTGATGGCCAGGAGCACCGAGCCGAGCACGACGAACGAGGCGACGCCATGCGACGTCGCGAAGCGGATCGCATGTGACGGGTCGAGCGCGGCGAGGATCCCCGGAGCCTTGCCGATGTTCCAGAGTCCGACCACGCCGAGGGCTGCAAACCAGAGCAGGCACACCGGTCCGAACAGCAAGCCCACCACGCCCGTTCCGTGCCTCTGGATCGCAAACAGCGCGACGAGAACTCCCACGGCGATCGGCACCACGTACGGCTTGAACGCGGCGGTTCCGACTTCGAGGCCCTCGACCGCCGACAGCACGCTGATCGCCGGGGTGAGCACGGCGTCGCCGTAGAAGAGCGCGGCGCCGAACACGCCGATGGACAGCAGCCATCGCCGCAGGCGCGGCCGATCCGCAATCCCGGAACTCGCGAGCGCCAGCAACGCCATGATGCCGCCTTCGCCGCGATTGTTCGCGCGCAGGATGAGGGTGACGTACTTGAGCGACACGACGATCATCAATGACCAGAAGATCGCAGAGACGCCGCCCAGCACGTTTTCAACGGTCAGGGGGATGCCGTGCGCCGGACTGAACGTTTCCCTGGCCGCGTACAGCGGGCTCGTGCCGATGTCGCCGTAGACTACGCCCAACGCGAGCAGTGCCAGGCCTGCCGTCGACTGTCGCGTGCGGTCGTTCTCGCTCGCCACGATAGGCGAGGTGACGGTTGCGTTGTCATTCATGGCCCCAGAATCTAGACCCGCCGAAGCCTGCCCGCTACTCGAAGACCCGAATCTTTACGGGCTCTTTATGCGGTTCCATCGCATCATGACGCCATGAGAAGTGCGTGGACCGGGTATGCGTGGGCGGTGGGGGCGGCCGTGGCGGCCACGCTCGCCGGATTCGCGATGCGCGGGCGGTTCGACCTCGTCAATATCGCGATGGTTTACCTGCTTGCCGTCGTACTGGTCGCGCTCTACCAGCCGCGCGGCTCGGCGATCGCGGCGTCGGTCCTGTGCGTCGCCGCGTTCGACGTGCTGTTCGTACCGCCCGAGGGCACGTTCACCGTCCACGATGCCCAGTACGTGCTGACGTTCGCCATCATGCTGGGTGTCGGGCTGATCATCTCCAGGCTTGTCGAGCGCGTTCGCCACCAGGCACGCGCGCAGGCGCTGCTCGAGATCGAGGCGGAAACGGAACGCATCCGCAGTGCCCTGCTCGCCTCGATTTCGCACGACTTGCGCACGCCGCTCGCCGTGGTGGCGGGCGCGTCCTCGACGCTGGTCGAGTCCGGGGAGCGGATGCCGCCCGAGGCGCGGCAGGCGCTCGCCCGCAGCGTGTTCGACCAGTCGCGCGACCTCTCCGAGCGCGTGAGCAAGCTGCTGCAGATGACGCGCCTCGACACGGGAGCGATCAGGGTCGAGCGAGACTGGACGTCGATGGTCGACGTCGCCGACTCGGCGGTGCGCAGGCTGAGCGACCGCCTCGCTGCTCACCGGCTGATCGTCGATATCCCGGGTGACCTGCCTCTCGTGCGCGTCGACGCCGCGCTGATCGAGCAGACACTCGGCAACCTGCTCGAGAACGCGGCGAAGCACACGCCTTCGGGGACGATCGTCAGGCTGCGGGTCAAGGTGGACGGGCAGCGGCTGGTGCTGTCCGTCGAGGATCACGGTGGCGATGTCGCGGACATTGACCTGAAGCGGATGTTCCGCAAGTTCCAGCACGGCTCGATGGAAGGGACCGCCGGTGGCGTCGGTCTCGGGCTCGCCATCTGCCGCGCCATCGTGCGGCTGCACGGCGGCGACTGCTGGGCGGAGCGCACGCCGGGCGGCGGCATGACGTTCCGGATCAGCCTGCCCCTCGAGCGAACGCCGGAGATCCCCGCCGAGATGCCGTCCGCAAGCGCCGATGGACCCGCGACCGACGATCCTCGTCGTTGAGGACGAGCCCGAGATCCGGCGCTTCCTGCGGTCGTCGCTGGAGGCCGAAGGCTATCGGGTAGCGGAGTCCTCGACGGCCAGGCGCGGAGTCATCGACGCCGGCACGCACAAGCCCGATGTCGTGATCGTCGACCTCGGCCTTCCCGATTTCGACGGCGTGGAGGTCGTGCGGCAGGTCCGGCAGTGGTCCACGGTGCCCATCCTGATCCTTTCCGCGCGCACGCAGGAACGCTCGAAGATCGATGCCTTCGAGGCCGGTGCCGACGACTACGTGACCAAGCCCTTCGGCATCCGTGAGTTGCTGGCTCGTATCAAGGTCGCGCTGCGGCACGCGGCTCGCTCACAGGCCGGCAGTGTCGTCCTCCACTTCGACCAGGCCGTCGTCGATCTCGAGCGGCGGACAGCGACGCGCGACATGGCGCCTCTGCATCTCACGCCGATCGAGTTCCGGTTGCTCGCGGCACTGGCCAGGCATCTCGGCATGGTGGTCACCCATCGCCAGCTGTTGGCCGAGGTCTGGGGACCGAGCCACGCCAGCGATACCCACTACCTTCGCATCTACGTGAAGCAGCTGCGGGACAAGCTGGAACCGGATCCGCTGCGTCCTCGCCATCTGGTCACGGAGATCGGCGTCGGGTACCGGCTGGTGTGCGCCGATTAGGGGCCGGTGCGGGGCGTCAGCCCTTTGGTTTCATCCGATGCGCGTGCGTCTGCTCGTCGAGGCGCGGCGTGTAGACGATGCCGTCGCGCGCCGCCCACAGATTCACCTGGAAGTGCAGCGGGATGATGCCGGTGTCGGCGATCGCGATCTCGGTCGCGCGCTGCAGGTAGGCCTCCCGCTTCACGTCGTCGACGGTCTGCAACGCGTCCTCGGTCAGCGCGTCGACCTTGGTGTTGCTGTAGCGGCCGCGGTTGGCGGTGCCGAAGCCCTTGTCGCGGTTGTAGGTCATGAGCAGCGCCTTGAGCGAGGACGACGCCTCGCCCGTGCCAGTGCTCCAGCCGAGCAGCATCAGGCTGAATTTGAGGTCGGTCGCCTGCGGGAAGAACGTGGCCGAGGGCATCGCCACGACCTTGGTCGCAATGCCGCCGCGCGTCAGCATCTGCGCGACCGCCTGCGCGATCTGCTCGTCGTTGACGTAGCGGTTGTTCGGCGAGTGGATGGTGATGCCGAAGCCGTCGGGCCAGCCGGCCTCGGCGAGGAGCTTCTTCGCGCCGTCGGGATCGAACTTCTCGACCGACAGGTTCTTCGTCGCGCCGAACAGGAAGTCCGGCACGAGCTGCCCCGCCATCACCGCCTCGCCCTCCATCACCCGCTCGACGATCGCCGGGCGGTTGATCATCTTCGACAATGCCTTGCGCACGCGCGCGTCCTTCAGCGGGTTCTTCGCGAGCGGCGCGCCCGCCTTGTCGGTGACCATCGGCGACGCGTCGCGGTCGCTGTCGAGGTGCAGGTAGATGAGCCGGTCGGAGACGGCCTTGTACATCGTGAGCTGCTTGTTCGTGCGGAGCTTCGCCACGTCGGCGGTCGGCACGTTCTCGATGACCTGCACGTCGCCGGCGAGCACCGCCGCCACCCGCGGCGCGTCCTGCGGCAGGATGCGCAGCGTCACCTTCTCCCAGGGCGTCCTGCCGCCCCACCAAGCGTCGTTGCGGGCGAGCTCGATGCGGTCGCCCTTGGCGTAGCGCACGAGCTTGTACGGTCCCGTGCCGATCGCCGCCTTGCCACTGTTGAAATCGTCGGTCGAGGCCGCCGCGTGCGCCTTGCTGATGATCGCCACCTGCGTCATGTCCGACGGCATCAGCGGATAGGGCGTCGCGGTGCGGAAGCGGATCGTGTACGGGTCGACGACGTCGATCTTCGCGATCTGCTTGGTGTAGGCGGTGAATGGCGACGGGCTCTTCGGCACCTTCGGCACGCGCTCGATCGAGGCCACGACGTCGGTGGCAGTGAACTCGCTGCCGTCGTGGAACTTGACGCCACGGCGCAGCTTGAACTCCCAGGTCAGCGGGTCGATCGCCTTCCACTCGGTGGCGAGCCCGGGCACCGTCCTCGACTTCTCGTCGCGCTCGACCAGGTAGCCGTACAGGTGCGCCGCCACGTTGTTGTTCGGCGTCAGGTTGTGGTAGTGCGGGTCGATCGCCGTCACGTCGGTGCCGAGGCCGATCGTCAGGTTGGCGGCGAGCGCCGGCGCGGCGGCCGCGAGCGCAGTGAGCAATGCAGCTAGGTACGTGGCGATGCGCGCCGGAACGCGAAGGAGGGACATGCGAGAGTTCTCCACGAGGATCACGGGGACGGGCGTTGGCGCGTTAACGGTTTCGTCGCGGCACCGCGACGATCGCGGTACCCGCGCGGTCGGCAGGGGCAGACCCGGCAAGGATAGCCAACTGTTGCCGGTTGTAACAGGCCGGGATGCCCGTCAACCCTGCCCGGCGGCCTGCGTTACCGGCAATGAAGGCACCGCGCCGCGAACGCCGTTCCACCGGAGACCCACGATGAAGACCACCGCCACCCTCGCCGCCACCGCGGCGGTCGCGATCGCCCTCGCGTACCCGTCCGCCGCGAGCGCCGACAACAAGCATTTCAACGTAACGTTCGGCGGGCCGGGTTACGCCGTCAGTGTCGGCAACGCCGGCTTCGGCGTCGGCTACTACGGCGGCGCACCCGTCTACGGCACCTTTGCGCCGGCGCCCGTGATCCTGCCGGCGCCGGTGTACGTGGCGCCGCGGGTCGTCTACCGTCCCCATCGGCCCTACCGCGCGTACTACGCGCCGGCGCCGGTCGCCTACCGGCCGTACTATGCGGTCACGCCGTATCGTCAGGCGGCACCTTACCCCTACGCACCGTACTGAGCGCGCGCGAGCCGCCGCCGCGAACTCCGGCGGCGGCCTCGCCCTCCCGGCGGCTCAACCGCCGCGATAGCGGATGCGGTAGATCGTGCCCGAACCGTCGTCGGAGACGAAGAGCGAGCCATCCGGCCCGACCGAGACGTCGGCCGGCCTCCCCCACGCCCGCTCGCCGTCGAGCCAGCCCTGGGCGAACGGCTCGTAGGCGAGCGCCTTGCCGTTGACGTCAAGCCGCACCAGCATCACGCGATAGCCGATCTTGCGGCTGCGATTCCACGAGCCGTGCTCGGCGATGAACACCTGCCCGCGATACGCGGCGGGAAACTGCGTGCCCGTGTAGAAGCGCATGCCGAGCGGCGCGACGTGCGCCCCCAGGTTCTGCACCGGCGCCTCGAACTCGCTGCAGGCGCGCTTGCCGCCGTAGTCGGGGTCGACGACGTCGCTGCCGTGGCAGTACGGGAAGCCGAAGTGCTGCCCCGCCTTCTGCAGGCGATTGAGCTCGCACGGCGGCCGGTCGTCGCCCAGCCAGTCGCGCCCGTTGTCGGTGAACCACAACTCCTTCGTCACCGGGTGGAAGTCGAAACCGACGGTGTTGCGCACGCCACGCGCGACGACCTCGTAGCCCGAGCCGTCGGGATTGATCCGCGTGATCACGCTGTGCCGGTCGGCGGTCGCCTCGCAGATGTTGCACGGCGCGCCGATCGGCACGTACAGCTTGCCGTCGGGACCGAACGCGATGAACTTGCGGCCGTGGTGCGCGTCGCCCGGATAGCGGTCGGTCACGACGACCGGCGCCGGCGGATCGTCGAGCCGGCGCTCGATGTCGTCGAAGCGCAGGATGCGGCTCACCGCGGATACGTAGAGCGCGCCGTCCCGGAACGCGACGCCCGAGGGGTCGCGCAAGCCCGACGCGATTCCGCGCACGCGGGCGGGTCCCGTGGTGCCCGGGGAAGGCAGCGTCACCGCGAACACCCCCCCCCTGTGCGTGCCGACGAACAGCGTTCCCTTGTCGCCCCACGTCATCGCGCGGGCCGCGTCGACCCGCGCGACCACGTCGATCGCGAATCCGGGGGGCAGCTTGATCCTGTCGAGCGGCAGGTCGGCCTGCGCCGCTGCGAAGGTGGGAAGCACCGCGACGAACGCCACGGCGACAGCAGATCGAAGGAAACGCATGGTTTCGGGCTCCTGGACGTCGTCCACATAGGATAGTCTGCGGCGGCCAGGTCGTCCCCGGTGGCGACTCTCCGTGCCATCCGGCGGGTCGCCGTAGCGTCGGCGGTCGGTGCTATGCTGCCGTTTTCCACCCCGCCGAAAACCGGGTCATGAACGCGCCCGA
>Ga0105107_10003822_pt1 | contig 10063 bp, 8 predicted proteins | sample PPLLaktember2015_6_FD_79335 | JGI IMG/M metagenome (GOLD analysis project Ga0105107, IMG submission 79335) | Freshwater sediment microbial communities from Prairie Pothole Lake near Jamestown, North Dakota, USA - PPLs Lake P8 Core (1) Depth... | ecosystem: Environmental > Aquatic > Freshwater >...
AAATTCATTCTGATTTCAGTTCTTGTTTTTTGTTTATCCCTTTTGATTTTTCCCGACGCTTCCCTGGCAAAAGACCAGACCACGTGCCCGGTGATGGGTGGGCTGATCAATAAGAACATTTATGCCGACTACCAAGGGAATCGAGTTTACTTCTGCTGCCCCCCCTGTCTCAGGGAGTTCAAGAAGAACCCTGACCTGTATGTTAAGAAAATGAAAGAACAAGGGATCACGCTCGCGAAAAGTCCTGACTCCGGAACATAAGCTCGAAGACTACGAAAATGCTCCTTATTCCTCTGCGTAGAGCGTTGAAAGAGGTCCTGCAATGAGGGCGATGGTGTTCAAGGAGCATTCCTTGATTGAAGCAAGTGGCAAAAAACCTCTTGAGTCGGCCTTTCTGCCCATCCCCGTCCCCGCCCCTGATCAACTTCTGATCAAGGTCTCTGTTTGCGGCATTTGCCATACGGAAATCGATGAAATCGAGGGTCGGCTTGTGCCCCCCAAGGTCCCAATCGTGCCGGGCCATGAAATTGTGGGTAGGGTTCAAGCGGTCGGGTCCCAGGTCCGGAAGCACAAACCCGGCGACCGCGTGGGCGTTGCCTGGATTCATTCCAGTTGCGGGCGATGCTCCTTCTGCACCAGGGGGGATGAAAACCTTTGCGATGACTTCCACGCCACAGGTCTTCATGCCAACGGCGGCTATGCTGAGTATACGGTCGTGTCCCAGGATTTCGCTTACCCCATACCACAGGGGTTCACAGACTCCCAGGCCGCTCCTCTGTTGTGCGCAGGAGTGATTGGGTACAGAGCACTCAGACTCTCCGGCGTAAAGAGCGGCGAGGTGCTTGGGCTTTACGGCTTCGGAGCCTCGGCGCACATTGCTATTCAGGTCGCAAAGCATCGGGGCTGTAAGGTCTTCGTGTTCACCCGTGAAGGCCAGAAGGACCATCAGAATCTTGCCTTGAAACTGGGGGCCGACTGGGTGGGGGTAACCGGGGAGATGCCACCCCAGAAACTGCGCTGCGCCGTTGATTTCACTCCGGTTGGAGAACCGGTCAGAGAAGCCCTACGGGCGCTGGAAAAAGGGGGCCGCGTGGTGATCAATGCCATCCGCAAGGTCAACCTCATCCCTGAAATGGATTATGCTCAATTGCTCTGGCATGAAAGAGAAATAAAGAGCGTTGCGAACGTGACCAGGCAGGACGCCCTGGAGTTTCTACCTCTGGCAGCTCAAATCGGGATCAAACCTGAGGTGCAGGAATTTCCTCTGGAGCGGGCGAATGATGCTTTGCTGCTGCTCAAGCAGGGCAGGATACACGGGGCAGGAGTCCTGAGAATCGCCTAAAATCTGGATTTTCCGTTGATCCTCTCATCCATGAGCGCGCCAACCCCTCCGCAAGTCCAGCAGCCGAATGTGGATCATTTCAACTTTCTTGCTTTTGCTCCATTCCGTTTAAAGATCTCAGAGCCAGGTAAAGGGCCTGGGTCGTGCAATCGTGGTGCCCTTGGGCCATGACCGCCACATAGAGCTGGTGAACCAGGGCAAGCCCAGGCAGGGAAAGCCCCACTGCAGCGGCCTCTTGCAGCGCAATCCCCATGTCTTTGATAAAGTGCCTCACCAGAAATCCTGTTTTGAAATCCCCCCGAACCAGCCTTGGACCGAGATTGCTGATGGACCAAGAGCCTGCCGCTCCCTTGCTGATGATGTCGATCACGGCCTGCTGGTCAAGTCCCAGTTTGACGGCGTAGAGGAGAGATTCGCAGACCCCGATCATCGTTCCTGCGACAAGAATCTGGTTAGCCATCTTGGTGTGCTGCCCTGCTCCCGCAACCCCCATGTAGGCGATGTTCTTCCCCATCACCTGGAACAGAGGGAGGACTCTTTCAAAAACTTCTTTCTTGCCTCCTACCATAATGGCGAGAGTCGCATCTCTTGCCCCGATGTCGCCGCCAGAAACAGGGGCATCCAGGCTTTCCACCCCCTTCTTGGCCGCCTCCTGCCCTATGATCTGAGCCAGGCTTGGCCGGCTCGTCGTCATGTCCACAATGATTCGGCAGGATCCTTCCCCGGACAACACCCCGTTCTTTCCCAGATAGGTTTCCTCCACGTCACTCGGAAGCCCGACAATGGAGAAAAGAATCTCGGATTTTGCCGCCACCTCCGCAGGAGATTCGCACCAGGTAGCGCCCTTCTTGAGAAGATCCTCAGCCTTGGCCTTGGTCCTGTTGTGCACATAGAGCTCGTGCCCCGCGGTTTGAACATGTCCTGCCATGGACCCGCCCATGACCCCTGTCCCGATCCATCCAATTTTCATTTTTTCAGTCCATCCTTCTGAAGCTCTGGCAGGGTTCTGATAAACACCCCGGTTGCAGGTTGCTCAAAAACGCTCAGATACAAGGCGCGCGAAATCCCGAGGAGTGAGACGTACATTCCAGTACGTCGCAGCGACGAGGGGTAAGGGCAACGCCGTAGATGGGCATTTTTCAGCAACCTGCGAGGTTTCGTCGATCATGCTCCGGCATACACAGCCGATGCCGCCTCCAACGCGCCCGACTTCACTTTCACCCCTTGGGCATTCAGAATCGAAAATAACGCGGAAAGGAAAAGGATCACGTTTTTCCTTGAGGAAGAGTGGCCCATGAGCCCCACCCGCCACGCCTTTCCTGCGAACTTCCCAAGACCTCCTCCGATCTCCAGACGAAAATCGTTCAAGAGGGTCTTTCGGACACGAAGATCATCGGCGCCTTCAGGAATCCGGATGGTGTTCAAAGAGGGCAGCCGTTCCGGTTCAGGCACAATCATCGAAAGTCCCATAGCTTCAATCCCAGCGACCAGGGCGCGGTGATTGAGGAGGTGCCTCGCAAATCGGGCCTCCAGCCCCTCCTCCATCACGATTCGAAGCGCTTCCCGGAAGCCGTAAATCATGTTGATCGGAACGGTGTGGTGGTACTTTCTATCTGTTCCCCAATAGTTCTTGAGCAGACTCATGTCCAGGTACCAGTTGGCCACGGGCTTTTTCCTGGTTTCGATAACCTTCATCGCCTTCCCGTTAAAAGAGATAGGAGACAGTCCCGGCGGGCAGGAAAGACACTTCTGGCTTCCGCTGTAGGCGATGTCGATGCCTATTTTGTCGAGCCCCACGTCCACGCCACCCAGAGAGGTCACCATGTCCACCAGGAAAAGAGCGCCGGCCTGGTGTGCAATCCCGGCAAGATCTTGCAGCGGCTGACGCACGCCTGTGGAGGTTTCAGCATGGACCACGGCAAGCACTTTCGGGCTTCGGCCCTGGACGGCCTTTCTTGCCAGGTCCGGATCGATCGCCCTTCCCCATTCCCCGTCCACACGAATGAGTTTTCCTCCCATGCGCTCCACCATCTCGCACATTCGCGCTCCGAAAAATCCGCTGACGCAGACCACCACCTCATCTCCGGGTTCCACCACGTTCACAAAGGACGCCTCCATGCCGGCTGTGCCGGTTGCCGAAAGAGGGATCGTGGGCCCATTTTCCGTCTGAAACACCGCCCTGAGGAGGGCCTGTGTTTCGTCCATGACCGTGAAGAAGTAAGGGTCAAGGTAGCCGATACAGGGTGCGGACATGGCCTGAAGAACCCTGGGGGGAACGCCGCTTGGCCCCGGACCCATGAGAATCCTCTCACCAGGGTCGATGTCTCTAATCTCCTTAAGGTTCAGATTCATTACGAATTCCTCCTTATCGCGAGTTGTGTGGAGCATTTCCTTTTTTCTTAACAGGGGCGAGTATAGAAGAGCACTCTTTGGCTGTCAAGGAAAGGGAATGGGGCGAAAAGCTTTTGCGAGTCCTGGAGCCCGGGCTGGAGGGTGTGGTCTCTTTAGAGCCGCAACCATTTCTTCAGGGCTCTAAATCGGCGCCGAAAAGTCAGTGGGTTACGGTAAAAGCCCTTTGGTACAGACCCTCCGACTGGCTTGAAGGTCTGCGCCGCATTTGGCCAAGGTTCGAAGGCAAGGGGGCGATTGGCAGGAGGGGTCCATTTCCGATTGCGGACTCGCCAGAGACCACACTCCCCGGCCCGCGCTCCTGAAGGCTTCGATTGTCTGTACTGTATAGCGCATCACGGTTTGAAGACCTGCAGCCAATCCTGGACCGTGATGCCTGGGGTTTCTACCTGGTCTTCCGAGTAGAACGCATTGAGAAGAACCCCGATCTGTTCGACTGGTTGGTCTTCGAGTCTTTTTTCCAGCTTCCTGATTCCGGTCCTCGGAAAACAGAAGAAGTCTCCGCTCACGGTGACCCCTTTGATCCTGCCTTCCTTCACTTCATAATCCGCGCGAATCAATCCCCCCGGCGCCTTATAAGCTTTCTGAATCACATTCAGACCCGCCCGGATCTTGACCTCCCTCCCCGGAATGGGTTTCCCTCGCTGGAAGAGCCATTCGTCGGACGTGAGGTGGGTGCCCAGTTCATCCATTTTCGCTTGAAGCGCCCGGTCCTTCTCACACGGGCTCATGGGCCCGAGGATTTTCTGAAACTCCTCGGCCATGAAAGCGTTTAGTGTCCTCTCGTCCCAACGGCTCGCTTCCTTTTCTCCAAGCTCTCGGCGAATGGTCGTCAGATTCTCCTGAAGCGTCTTGTGGATCTTGTCGCGAAATTTTTCATCCGGAACTTTCAGAACCTTCGACATCTCCTCATAGTTGAAGTCCACGATCAGGTTCCCCACAAAAACAATGCAGTCCCCGATTTCCCCCACCCCGGTCCCTGAAATCTTCTTTGTCCCTGCTAGCACGTCATTTACGGGCTTGTAGGTTGCAGGAATGCCGATGCGGCGATACACGTTGATGACGGGCTGAAGAAACTTGCGATAAAAGGCCTCTTTGTTCTTCGGCACCTCGGGATGATCCTTGTGGAGGATGAGGTGGAAAAAAAGTTGATCTCCGTCCAGGTAAACGGCGCCTCCTCCCACATCACGGCGGAACACAGGGATGTTCCTGGCCTTACAGTAAGCGAGGTCCACTTCCTGTTCTACATCCTGATGGAAACCGATGCACACGTAAGGGGTTGCCGGAGAAACAAGGGACAGGGCCTCCCATCCCATCTCCGCCAGAGCGTGATAGATTAACTGTGACTCCTGCCAGGAAACTTTGCCGAGATTGTACAGCAGCATCATCCTGTCCAAACTCCATCATGCCGATGGCTCTTTATTAAGGGTCGTGTGAGAAGTCCTCTAAGCCGTCACCCCGGCGAAAGCCGGGGTCCAGAACTTCTGCAATCTCCTGGATTCCGGCTTTCGCCGGAATGCCAGAAAAGGGCATTTTCTGACTTCTTGTGGAGCCATCTTGCTTAATTTCAGCATTATTTCTTCAGCGCTTTCCGCACCAACTGCGTGATGTCCATAACATCGATCGGCACCTTGTTCCTTTTCGCGTAGGTCGTCATGGTTCTGACACACTGCTGGCATGACGTGACAATCGCCTTGGCGCCTGTTCCCATCGCTTCGTCGATTTTCCTTTTTGCAATCTCCGAAGAAAGCTTGGGATCCATCATCTCGAGGTTTCCACCTCCGCCACAGCACTGGCAGTTCTCGCGGTTTCGCGGAAGCTCCACAAGGCGAACACCAGGAATGGAACGGATCACGTCCCTCGGTGCGTCAAACACTCTCGCCCCCCTCCCAAGATCGCAAGGATCATGGTAGGTCACTGTCAGATCCAAAGTTTTGAGAGGCACCTCCCCCTTTTTCACCAAACCCATCAGGAACTCGGAGGCATGGGCGATTTCCACTTCGCGGGGATAGTGTTCCCGCCACATCTGGTAGCAGGAAGGGCAGGCAAAAACGGCCTTTTTTGCCCCTTTTTTCTGAACCGCCTCAAGATTGTGCTTCACAAAAGGCTCCAGCATGTCCTTCAGACCTGCGCTTAAAAGCGGGAACCCGCAGCACCATTCATCCTTCCCCAAAAGAGTGAAGTTCACGTTGCTCGCTTCAAGGATCTCAGCCAGGGCCACAGGGATCTTCTGTGCCAGGGGGAAATAGGCGGCAACGCACCCGGTAAAGTAAACCACCTCAGCTTTTTCCTTGAGAAACCCGTGATCCGGGGCATCACTCACATCTTCGACCCAGTCGGCCCGCTCCTCATTGTCCTCTGCAAAAACATTGTGGCTTTCTTCGAGGTTGCCGCGGATCTTCTCCACCTTCTCAGCGTGGTATTTGGAATGGAAAAGGTCCTGCCGCAAGGAAAGCCAGAGGTCCTTGAGGTGGATACCCACCGGGCACACTTCTTGGCAGTTGCCGCAAAGCGTGCAGCGGTACACGGTCTCGCTGTAGGCTTTCCACTCCTCTGGTTCGAGCTCTTTTTTCCCCAGAAGTTTGTGAAGGAGGGAAGTCCGTCCCTTAAGGATCTGCTTCAGTCCCTTCATGCGGTAGAGTGCGGACAGTTTGCCTTCCTGGGAGGCATTGACCGCCGGGCAGACTTCCGCACAGTACCGGCAATTGGTGCAAGCCTCCAGTTCCAAAAGCTGCCTGACACTGTAATCCTGGTTAGCCATCGATATTGCTTGCTCCGGAAGATCTAATGACTGAGTAAGCAGTATGCAGTAGGCACCAGGCAGTCAACCCAAAACGCACAAAAGCCACCGTGAGTTTTGGTTTCACGCATTTGCCTCTCCATACCGATTTTTTTCTTTTATACTGTCTACTGTTTACTGCTTACTGCCTGCTATTTTTTGTACTTCTCAATGTCCGCCACGACCCATTTCGTCACCGCCTCAGGACCATGAATCAGTCTGCTGATCTCCGACTTGTCCTGCGGCTTGATCTTGTACATCCATCCTTTTCCATAACAGTCTTCATTGATCAGCCCAGGATTGGTTTCCAGTTCCTCATTGACGGCAGCCAGCTCACCGTTCACAGGAGCAAAGGCTTTCCCAAGCCATTTGCCTGATTCGATCTTTGCGAATTTTTTGCCCACGGAAAGCTCTTTGCCTTCCTCGGGCAATTGCACATAGACGATCTCTCCGGCCAGCTTCTGGGCAAAATCGTCCATCCCCATCACGAGGAGGTCTCCCTCCTCCTTGATCCAGAAGTGATTCTCTTCGTAGTAAAGCTCGTCCGGCATGTTGTACCCTTGAATGTCCATTGGGCTCCCTCCTTTATGGTGGACTTGTTCGTTTTCGGATTTTACCTCCCTGGATTCCCGCGAAGCCTGTCCCCGAAGGAAGTAGTCGGGGAGCGGGAATCCAGCATACTGTTCGTTATCCTCTTACCCTTCCTTCGCATCCATGAGTTCGTTAATGAACTGGGTGGTGGTGCAAACCCTGAATTTCTGTTTTCTCAGTTTCGCATTGGTCAAATTGTGCACACAGGAATTGCACTCCGTGAGCACGACCTCGGCGCCTATATCCTCCGCCTCCTGGAGCCTGCGGCGCGCCATGGCGAGCGAGTTCTTGGGAAACGCGCCTCGAACGCCGCCGCCTGCGCCGCAACAAAGCGCATCGACCCGGTTGTGTGGCAGCTCCACAAAACCCGGAGCGATTTTTCGGATCGTCTCTCTGGGTTCTTCATAGATGTTGCAGTGTCTTCCAAGATCGCAGGGATCATGGTAGGTCACCTTCTTGCTGGTCTGTACCCCCAGGTCAAAGTTCTTCAGAAGCTGTGACACATGAATGACCTTCACGCCCTTCTCTTTGAGCTCTCCGTACTGGGGCTTGTTGTTGAAGGTGCGTGAGCAGTAGGGGCACCCGGTCACGACGGTTTTCGCCCCTGTGGCAAGAATCAGCTCGATGTTCTTTTTCGCCAGGCGCTCGTTGAGCTGGTATCCCACATCTTCAAGAACTCCGCTGCAGCAAACCTCATCGATGAGAGTGTAGTTCACGCCGATGCGATCCAGGAGGTCCAGGGTAGCCTCTGTCGATTCATCTTCACGATACGCTCCGACGCACCCGATGAAAAAGACATATTCGGCCTTCTTATTCTTCTCCCTCCCGAAATCAGGCACTTCATCTTCGGCATAGATGTTGGTGTTCTTCTCGAGCACCTCGTTCATGCCTTTGAATGCGGGGTGGCAGGACCCGATGTGGACCATATCCTTGCGGACCTGTTTTATGATGTCGGGCACGTTGACCCCGGACGGGCAGTTCTTGTAACAGCTGGCGCAGGTGGTGCACTGGAAAAGGGTTTCCACCAGTTCATCATTGAGCGGGATCTTACCGTCCATCACTTCCTTCAGAATGAGCATCTTGCCCCTGGCGTTGTAGGAAGGTCTCAAGGTGGCCCCATACACAGGGCAAACAGACTGACAGAACCCGCAGCGCGAACACTGAAGAACCTGTTCCCGGTATTTTTTTACAAAATCGTATTTGGCTTCCATTTCTCCCCTTCTTCGAAGTGAGGGACAAAGGGGCAAAGGGACAAAGCAGAAAAACCCTTCTGCTCTGTCCCTCTGTGCCTGTGTGCCTCTGTCCCTATCTTCATCTGACCCTTTGCCCCTCTGCTCCTTTGCCACTTCCTTCAGTCAATCTCTTGATCAGAACGCTTAGCATTCGTTCTACTTCTCTGGTGCTCTCATAGAGCGAATCAAAATCTTCTTTTTTCAAATACTCTAGATTCACCGCAATCTCCAGTTGCGTCTGGAGTTCATATAGCGATCCTAATGCTATTTGGAGGAACCGGATGTATTCATTTCTTGAATGCCTTCCATAGCCCTCTGCTATGTTGCTGGGAATTGAGACGGCACAGCGTCTTATCTGGGAGGTTATCCCGTAGTCTTCTCGCCTCGGAAAGGACTTAGTGACCTTATAGATCACAGTAACCAGCGCCATAGCTTTTTGCCACACGATCAGATCCCGGTAGGTCTTCACTTTTCTTTCCCTTCGTCTCCTTGTTTTTTCTTGTCTTTCTTACTTTGTGCCTCTGTGCCTTTGTCCCTTTCTTTCAATTGTCCAGCGCCATCTTGCCCGGGTTCAGAATATTGTTTGGGTCAAACATCCTTTTCAGCGACCGCATCACATCCATCGCCACTGGATCGTGCTCCAGGGTCATATAACGCGCCTTGGACAGACCGATACCGTGTTCGCCCGTGAGTGTTCCTTCCAGGCTGATGGCCAGCTTGAAGAGCTCCCCGCTTGCCGCCTCCATCCGCTTCACCTGATCAGGGTCATAACCGTCATAGAGGATCTGGGGATGGAGATTCCCGTCCCCGGCATGACCGAAGGTGGCAATCTGAAGGTCGTATTTCTTAGCGATCTCATTGACCCCCCTCAGCATTGTCGCCACTTTGCCGATCGGAACGGTCACGTCTTCAAGAACAAAATGCGTTTTGATCCTTGCAAGCACGGCGTAAGCCGATTTTCTCGCCTTCCAAAGTTCGGTCACTTCAGCCTCTGATTTCGCCTCCTTGACCTCTTGCGCACGGTTCTTCCTGAAGATATCCAGGACTTTCTTCATCTGGTATTCCGTTTCTTCGGACGTGTACCCGTCCGTTTCAACCAGGAGCATGGCGTCCACTTCCGGGAGATTCAGATCCGTGTTCTGGTTGATCGCTATAAGTGTCTCACGGCCCAGGATCTCCAGAACACTCGGCAGAATGCCGCTGTGCATGATCTCGGTCACCGCATGCCCCGCATCCTCCAGCTTGTCAAAGGTCGCAAGGGCAGTGCTAGTCGCCCTTGGTTTCGGATTGATCTTCAGGATGATCTCCGTCACCACTCCCAGGGTTCCCTCGGACCCCACAAAGAGCCTTGTCAGGTCATACCCGGAAACGCTCTTGATCGCCTTCGAGCCTGTTTTCATGATCCTGCCGTCGGGCAAAACTACCTGCAGGCCCAGGACATAGTCACGGGTTGTCCCGTACTTGGCTCCTTTGACGCCTCCTGCGTTCGTCGCTACATTCCCTCCCAGCGTGGAAACCTTCCCGCTCGCCGGATCAGGTGGGAAGAAGAAACCATAAGGCGCCAGAGCGTTTTCCAGGGCCGCATAAACGACACCCGGCTGCACGATGGCAAGGCGGTCTTCGATACTGATGCCGAGGATCTTGTTCATGCGGTTGAGATCGAGAACGATTCCACCCTTGGCAGGAACAGACATTCCTGAAAGACCTGTC
>Ga0105107_10003823_pt1 | contig 10063 bp, 9 predicted proteins | sample PPLLaktember2015_6_FD_79335 | JGI IMG/M metagenome (GOLD analysis project Ga0105107, IMG submission 79335) | Freshwater sediment microbial communities from Prairie Pothole Lake near Jamestown, North Dakota, USA - PPLs Lake P8 Core (1) Depth... | ecosystem: Environmental > Aquatic > Freshwater >...
AAACCTTGCATCGCACAGTATTTGGTGATCGCTGCCGTCAGCGTCGTCTTGCCGTGGTCGATGTGTCCCATCGTCCCTACATTCATGTGCGGCTTCGAGCGATCATATTTTTGCTTCGCCATATTGTCTCTTCTCCTTGCCTGATAATATCAGCATGTCTGTAGTGGAGCAACGAGAGCCCTCAATGGGATTTGAACCCATGACCCCGTTCTTACCAAGAACGTGCTCTACCGACTGAGCTATGAGGGCGTATCGTTACGTGACTACGCGCCGGCCAGGGTCTTTGCCCTGGTCAGCCTTTGTCAAGTGGGCGGTGAAGGATTCGAACCTCCGAAGGCGTCCGCCAGCTGATTTACAGTCAGCCCCCTTTGGCCACTTGGGTAACCGCCCGTAGATTGTTCGAGACCGGTGTTGCCAGCTCGAGATCAGGCCCGAATTTTCGGATCTGATCGCCAGCTATCAACTCTAATTTGAGCCGACGATGGGAATCGAACCCATAACCTACCACTTACAAGGCGGTTGCTCTGCCGATTGAGCTACGTCGGCGGGCTTGATAAAGATCGAAATTCAGCAAAATGCTCGCCTTAAAGGCGTGAAGCATTATACCAGAGGGCTTAGCACTGGGCAAGACTTAGCCTGGAAGATCAACAGGCTGCCATCCAGAAACCCTGGCCGCGGGGACGGAGTCTATCAGGATTTCAGAGAAACGTCAATAGTATTATCTGGCTCTGGGGATAAACTATTGAACACTGCTTTAGTCAGTCTGTCCGTTATAGTTGCGTGCCTGCCAGGCGAGATACAGCGCAACCGACCCTGCAATTGCAGCATTAAGGGACTCGATTCTGCCTCGCATGGGTAAGCGCAGTAGCGTGTCGCACGAGTCGCGCACCAGGCCGCGCATCCCCTGTCCTTCGCTGCCCACAACCAGCGCCAGCCGTCCATCCAGGCGTACCTTGCTTAATACTTGAGCATCTAGGCGGCTATCCAGGCCGATCACCCAGATATCAAGTTCCTTCAGTTGGGCAATGCTTTGAGCCAGGTTGGCTTGCGCCACATAGAGATGCTCACTGGCGCCAGATGAGGCATTTACGACTGCCGGAGTGATGGTAGCTGTGCGCGCCAGGGGCAGTAACACACCGTGAATACCTGTGATTTCGGCTGTACGGAGTAATGTCCCCAGGTTTTGAGGGTCCTGCAGGGTATCCATAATCAGGATAAAAGGCGCTTCACCGAGCGCAGCTGCCCGATCAAGAATATCGTGTATGGTGCTGTATGGATAACCACTGACTTCAAGTGCTACCCCCTGATGCCCATCGGCTAGGCGGTCGAGCTGCTGGCGAGGAACGCTTTCAACTGGTATTTTACACTGCCGGGTGAGCTGTAAGATCTCCTCCAGACGGCCTTTGGGCTGTACACCCTGCGCAATATGTAAACGGAAAAACTGCCGCCGCTGGGCTTGCAAGGTTTCATACACCGGGTTGCGCCCGTAGATCCATTCACGCATAAGTTTGTGGATATCCTGGTTAGAGGTTGTAGCTAACGGCTATCAACATCTAAGCGAGCAAAGATCATCCGTCCGGCGGCGGTCTGAAGTACTTTCGTTACGGTCACATTGGCTTGCGTGTTGAGCTGGGCGCGCCCATCTTCCACGACAACCATGGTCCCATCATCCAAATATGCCACACCCTGTCCGGCTTCGCGGCCTTCCTGAATAATATTAACGATCAGCGATTCACCCGGAAGCAATACCGACTTGACCGCATTCGCCAGCTCGTTGACATTGAGTATAGCTACCCCTTGCAGCTCCGCAACCCGGTTGAGGTTGTAATCATTGGTCAGGATAGGGCAGCGCAGCTGGCGAGCCAGGATCACCAGTTTATCATCCACCTCCCGCACCCCTTCGACATCAATATCACTGATCCGTACCGGGATGGTGGTTTCCTTTTGCATCTGCGAAAGCACTTCCATGCCGCGCCGCCCGCGCTGCCGGCGCAAGCCGTCTGCTGAATCGGCTATGTATTGTAGCTCGTTGAGGACGAAGCGCGGGATCAGCAGCGTGCCTGCCAGAAAACCGGTCCTGGCGACATCAGCAATCCGTCCGTCGATAATGACACTGGTATCTAAGAGAATGGTACGCGTATCGGCCTGGGCGTCGATATTTTCGAGATTCAGATTTGCTTCGCCACCTCTTCCTGGCAGGTGGGTGCGCAGGGTGGTGAAAATATCCTGCTGGCGCATAACGAACACCATGATCCCAAAATAACTACACAACAAGACTCCGATAAACGGGAGTAGATCTCCAAATGGAGATGGGAGTAAGGATAGCGGAAAAGCCAACAGGGCGGCAAAAATCAACCCTGCCAGCAGGCCTAACAAGCCAGCCACCAGGGTGGGAGTGGAAATTTTACCCAGGATGTTGCGCAAGGCGCGCACCGGACGGGTGGTGATAAAAGGGGTGAGAAGCAACCCGATCAGAGCGCCCAGCAGACCAAACACCACAGCATTGAGTTCTGGGGAAATCCCTGAAACCTTGCTAAATGAGATCCCTGAGAAAACCCCCAACACAGCCAGAAGGATCATGCCTATGATACGAAAAATAAATTCAATACTCATGCGATAAATGCTCCTGAAAATAAAAAAAGCGCAATCTCTTGCGCTCGCACCGCAGTGAAACCAAACAGGGACACTAAATAAAACCGCCGCTGACGGAGACTAAACAAAATAATCAAGAGAATAAATAATTGCGGCTGGCCCCGGTCTATTGGTGAGGCTGAGCAGGCGAGCATTAAAGAATAAAGAAAATGATCGAACAAATAAATGAAATTAAGGACTTCATAATTATTATAGTACAAAAAGCCCTGGTTTTGATTTGAGGATATTAATATTTCCAAATTGAAGCCCAACAACCCCCCCATTTTCCACGGAACTGCGTAACTCCTATGCAAAATACTTGCGCAGGCAATTCCGATCAAAATTATAATAGTCTCAGCTAAGTTCCCACGCTTATTCTAATCAGGTAGCATAGCCAAGTCAGGTCTCAGGAGGCAGCATGGCAGCCGTTGCGCAGAGTGCGGATCATCCAGATAGCGAGCGTGAATACAAGCGGCAGATTTGGGCTTGGACGATGTACGATTGGGCAAATTCAGCGTTTGCAACAACGATCCTGGCCGCAGTATTGCCGGTCTATTTCAGCCAGGTTGCCGGCTCTACCTTGCCCAGCGCAACCGTGGCGACGACCTATTGGAGCTACGGGCTGAGTATTTCACTTCTGTTTGTGGCAATCCTTTCGCCAATTCTGGGTACCATCTCTGATCTGCAACGCGGCAAGAAGCGCTTTCTGGCGATCTTTGCTGGAATTGGAATTATCGGCACCGCGTTTCTGGTCCTGGTCGAAACGGGGGATTGGGTTCTGGCTTCGATCTTAGGTATCATCGGGCGAATCGGGTTTAATGGCGCCAATACTTTTTACGATGCGCTGTTGCCCCATGTAGCCCGGCCAGAAGATCAAGATAAAGTCTCTGCGCGCGGCTTTGCCATGGGCTATCTGGGTGGTGGTTTATTGTTGGCAGTTAATGTTGTTATGCTATTCTTCTTGCCTGGTACATGGGGACCAAGACTGTCTTTCCTGAGCGTGGCAATCTGGTGGGCCGTATTCTCAATCCCGCTTTTCCGGCATGTTCCTGAACCGCCAGCGGCTACGGTTATTCTGGCAAAAGGGCAAACTGTCCTGCAAGCCAGCTTTAAACGGATTGCTGAAACACTGCGCGATATGCAGCAATACCGCCAGCTGTTTCGCTATCTGGTCGCGTTCTTGATCTATAACGATGGTATTGGCACGATCATCGGAGTAGCGGCAATTTATGGCGCGGAGCTGGGCTTTGGCAGCGTCGAGCTAATCCTGGCGCTATTACTGGTCCAGTTTGTTGGCATTCCTTACAGCCTGGTATTTGGGCGCTTACCCAGCCAGGGTGACCGGCGCAGGCCGGTGTATCTGGCTTTTATCTTGTTCAATTTAATTTCATTGCCGGTGTTGGGTGTATTGGGGGCGCACCTGTTACCAGTGGATTCGATTGGCGCTCCGCCATTGCCCTTTGACGACACCGCAACCGCCTGGGGCGAGGGAACTTATCTGGTGGATGCAGGCCAGGCGCAGTTGAGTGGTTCCTGGCAATCTGCTACCATTCCGGGCCGCGAGTTGGGCTTGAGCGAAGATGTGGTTTATACAGTGGTGGATTCCCCCGGAGCAAGCCTGGAGTTCCCCTTCAATGGGCAGACCGTGGAGATAACCTACGCCTTGGGATCGGATTTCGGGATCTGGACCATGGAGCTAGATGGAGTCCAGGTAATCGATGCGGATACGGGCGAACCGCAGCTCGTAGATGGATACAATCCGTCTTTGCGTTACGGTGAAACCCTCATCGTGAAGGCCGATCAGCCCGGGGAGCACCTCCTGGTGCTGAAACTCAGCGACCAGAAAGATGAAGCCAGCGCTGGCTCAAGAATGTCTGTAAGCAGCCTACGGGTCTTGCCTGGTCAACGCCAGAGTAATCTGGGCTTGATTATCGGTTTGATTGTGCTGATCGAGCTGATTGGATTGGGATTAGCGTTCTTACTGGGGCCAGTGTTGTTTTCGGGCCTGGTGCAGAAACTCAATACTCAGCGCAGTATTTTATTAGCCCTATCGGTGTACGTAGTGATCGCGATCTGGGGCTTCTTCCTGGACTCGGTCATCGAGTTTTGGTTCCTGGCCTGGATGGTGGCGGTTGTGCAGGGGGGTAGCCAGGCTTTGAGCCGTAGTCTGTACGCATCCTTGTCGCCGGCAGCCAAAAGTGGTGAATTTTTCGGTCTGTTTGGTGTGATGGAGAAATTCTCGGCGATTATCGGTCCGCTGATGTTCGCTTCTGCCGGTGTAATTTTTGGTAGCAGCCGTCCGGCAGTGCTGAGCCTTATCGTGCTTTTTATCCTGGGTGGATATTTGTTGATGCGCGTGGACGTGGATGAGGGTAAACGTGCTGCCCAACATGAGGATGCTGTGTTATTAAAATAATGGTAATCGGCTGTCTGTGGAGAAATGATGTCTGATTTGAACGGAAAAGAACGCGCGCAATATGTGCAGTCGATGTTCACGCAGATTGCGCCACGTTATGATCTAATGAACCGGTTGATGACCGGCGGGCAGGATGTATTTTGGCGACGAGAAGTGATCCGCCGGACAGCGCTGCCACCGGACGGGAAACTATTGGATCTGGGGGCGGGAACAGGTGATCTAGCACGTGAAGCTTTGCGCCAGCGCCCCCATGTGGATGCAGTAGCTGCAGATTTCACCCTGGAGATGATGCGTATTGGCCGCCAGCGTATGCAGGAACGGGCAACATCGGCAATTGTACGCTCCTGGGCGGCTGCAGATGCTCTGCATTTACCCTTTGTCAGTGATTATTTTGACGCGGTTGTGTCGGGGTATTTAATGCGCAACGTGATCGATTTGCGCGCCAGCCTGCTAGAGCAATGGCGGGTACTTAAACCGGGCGGTTGGCTGGTTGCTTTGGACACTACCCGACCTAAGCGTTCGCTGCTCACACCTTTTATCAATTTCCACTTGCATACGGTGATTCCCAGGTTGGGTGATTTGCTGACCGGGCAGGCTGAGGCATATACCTACCTTCCGGAAACAACGCAGAATTTCTTGCATGCCGAACAATTGGCAGAGCGTTTGACAGCAACTGGCTTTCAACAGGTGGGTTTCCGGAGGTACATGTTCGGCACCATGGCAATACACTGGGGGAAGAAGTAGATCTTATGGCGGCTTCCATTTGCCGTCTGGTGGTGGGGATTAGCGGCGCCTCAGGTTCGATCCTCGGCGTGCGCTTATTGGAGCTTCTTCAACCATTGCCAGTTGAAACGCATTTGGTGATCACCCCAGCCGCCTACGAGACGCTGGCTGTAGAATGCCAGTATACCTGTGAGCAGGTGCACGCTCTGGCAACACGCGTCTATGCCGATGAGGATCTTAGCGCTCCCATCGCTTCCGGTTCATTTCATACGGATGGCATGGTGGTCATCCCTTGCTCGATAAAGTCTCTTTCGGGGATTGCTAATTCTTACACCAGCAACCTTTTGGTGCGAGCAGCGGATGTCACCTTGAAAGAGGGGCGCAGTTTAGTGTTGGTAGTGCGCGAGACTCCCCTCCATCGTGGTCACCTGCGCCTGATGAGCCTGGCTGCAGAGGCTGGAGCAGTGATCTTTCCGCCTGTGCCGGCTTTTTATACTCACCCGCAAAGCCTGGACGTGATGATTGACCAACTGATTGGGCGGGTGCTGAAACGGTTGGGAATTGACAACGATTATTATCAGCCCTGGGACGGTAAACATGACGGAGCGTGACCTGAACAAAGCTGCACTGCGCGGAGAACCATCCTATGTATGGCGAGCCGGGCAAGACCGGCGCCTGGATCTAATCTTGAAGCATGGGGGTAAGGCTGTACACGGTCAGATGCTGGAGAACGGCTGTGGCGTAGGAATGTATGTGGAGCATCTGACGCCTCACGCACAGTGCGTGATAGGTCTGGAATACGATTTCGAACGTGCTGCCCATGCACATCTGCGCTCGGAGCATATCTTATGCGCGGCTGGCGAACGACTACCTTTCCCGGAGCGTTCTTTCGATGCCATATTGAGCCATGAAGTGCTTGAGCACGTGCAGGACGACCGGCTGGCGGTGCAAGAGATGGTGCGCGTGCTGCGTCCAGGTGGGCGGATCTTTCTGTTTGTCCCGAACCGGGGCTACCTATTTGAGACACATGGGATCTATTGGCAGGGAAAATATCGCTTCGGGAATATCCCCCTGGTGAATTATTTACCGCGCCGCTGGCGTGATCAACTTGCCCCGCATGTGCGCGTTTATCAGGCGGGCGACCTGGAAAAGCTGTTTCAAGGTTTGCCGGTACACTGGGTTTACCGGACAGTGATTTTTGGGGCTTACGATAATATTATTGTCCGTTTCCCGCGCGCAGGTCACTGGCTGCGCAAGCTGTTGCAGGGTTTCGAAAGGACTCCCCTGCGCTTGTTGGGACTATCCCACTTTTGGGTGATTGAAAAAACAGGCTGAGTTTAGAGGGGCGCACGGAAGTCATAGATGCCATCCCGGAACTCCCAGCGCAGTTGGCATGCTGGGCAGGCAAGCGCGCCAGACTGTTCTTCCAGAGGCGCGTGTCCGCACTCCGGACAGCTAAATAAAGCCGCAGGTTCGGCGGGTGGAGGCGTCTGTCCGCTGGCGCGTGCTCGGACAAAGACGCTGGGAGTCAGCTGCCACCAATTCCCACTCAGCTGGGCAGCGGCATCCGCCGCAACAAGCACTTTCAGGGGTAATAACCGTTTAAGCAAGGCCATGCGGTAGTGGGATACCGTCAACTGGCGTTCAATCGAGAAATTTTGATCGGTTAACCAATGGCGCACTGCCTGGGGGTGAAAATCAAAATTGAGCCTGGCAAATTCCACTGGTTGGCGGTCGAATGGGCTCCAGTCCTGCCGGCGCAGCAGGTAGCGAAAAATTGCTTTCAGATTTTGTTTATTAGCATATTCGAGAATAAAGATCGCGCCTGGCTGAAGGACGCGCCGTACTTGGGCTAGCGCTAATGGGGCATCTGCCATATGGTGCAGGGTGCGGATCATAGTGGCTGCATCGAAGACGCCGCTGGCAAATGGTAGCCGATAAACATCCGCTGCGACATAGGTATAGCGGTGGTTTATCCCCAATTTTTGTTGGGCTTGCTCGAGCTGGCTGCGGGAATAGTCCAGTAAGACCACCCGTTCAAAGCCCTGATAACGCGGCGTGTTGCGCCCGGCGCCTGCGCCCAGCTCGAGCAGCAGGCGTCCGTGATCGGGCAACAAACGTTGCAGTGCGATGGCTTCTACCTGATCTTCGTAAGCCCGGTCGCTCTGCTCCCAGAAGGATTGTTGGTAATCGGATCCTTCATAATTGCAAACAGGTGGGCGGTTATTGGGGTTTGAGGTTTGCGTCATGGGTTAATAAATACTTCGGGGCTGGCGGGCTGTTCCACCCAGGCAGCCCCGAAGGTGTATGGTTATATCGATTGCAGATCAGGAAGTTGCCGGTACGATTTGGGTTTCAGCCAGCTTCTGACCATCATATCCACGTCCAAGACCGCGGTACGTGAAGCCGATCTTCGCCATCAGCTCTGGATCGTAAATATTGCGTCCATCAAATATGACTGGATGGTGCATCAGGCTGTATACGCGTTCAAGATCTAGCTGCTTGAACTCATTCCATTCGGTGATCAGCATCAACGCGTCGGCTCCTTCAGCCACCGCGTAGGGATCGGACATCATTTCGACTTCGGGTATTTGGGGAGCGGCCATGTTCATCGCAACCGGATCATAGGCGCGTACCTTTGCTCCGGCATTGAGCAACGATCTGGCGACATCAACCGCAGGCGCATCGCGCATATCGTCGGTATTGGGTTTAAATGATAAGCCTAAGATGCCAATGACCTTCCCATTGACATCTCCAAGCATTTCTTTCAGACGATTGATTGCCATCGGGCGCCGGTCGTTATTGATTTCCATAACCGCGTGTAGCAATTGTGGGTGGCGGCCTTTTTCAGCTGCCATATAGGCCAGAGCTTTGACATCTTTCGGGAAGCAGGAACCACCATAGCCGAGTCCAGCATCTAAGAAGGAAGAGCCAATGCGCTTGTCGTAACCCATCCCTATTGCGACTTCCTTTACATCTGCTCCCAGTGCTTCGCAGATATTGGCGATTTCGTTGATAAAGGAAATCTTGGTCGCCAGGAAGGCATTGGAGGCGTACTTGATCATTTCTGCTGTGCGCAAGTCGGTCAATACGATTGGAGCGCGCAGAGCAAGATGCAGTTGGGCGACCTTTTCAGCAGCGTCGCGATCAAGTGAGCCCAGTACTGTACGATGCGGCTGCATGAAGTCAGCTATCGCCGAACCTTCCCGCAAGAATTCTGGGCAAGATACAACTGCGAATGGGATCGGGTTTTTCTGGTGACTGCGTATGATATCTGCTACCCAGTCGCCAGTGCCAACTGGCACGGTTGACTTGTTGATGATGATTAATGGGCCGGTCATGTGCTCGGCAATTGTGCGGGCGGAGGCTGCCACGTAGCGCAAATCAGCCTCGCCATCTACACCGGATGGGGTGCCTACTGCAATAAAGGCGAACTCGGTCCCATCTAAACCTTCGGGATATGAGGTCGTAAAAGTAAGCCGTCCCGCTTTTACATTGCGCTGGACCAGTTCTTCCAAACCTGGCTCATAAATGGGCATTTCGCCACGATTTAGGCCAGCAATTTTCTCCTCACTGATGTCTAATGCGATTACGCGGTTGCCCAGATCAGAGAAACACGCGGCAGTAACCAGGCCGACATAACCGACGCCGACGACGCAAATCTGCTTCATATTTGGAACCTCCCAAAGAATTCGTAAGAAGATAGGGGAGAAAACTTCACCCTGTGTGAAAAATGACGGTAGTGATGAATTTCCAGGTACATATGGTCTCTACATCCCCAGCGCATAATCTTACCATAGGTTGATCCACCTCCTGGTTATGAAGTTTGTAAGGCAGTTTGGGTTTACATTATGTCTGTAAATAGGAAAATATTCACACAAAATAGATGACCGTCATCCAAATGCGATGATGTCTGTCACTTGTGAATATACCAAAAACTGTCTAAAATGATGGTAATAATTTTTATCCGTAAAAACGGAAAGGGAGAATGTTCCATGCAAATTACACGTCAAGCTGACTATGCAGTTCGTGCAGTTTTATATCTCGCCCGTCTGGGTCAAGAGCAGCGTGCTGCTACAAGCCAGATTGCGGAAGATCAACAAATTCCTCCGTCGTTCCTGGCGAAGATTGTTTCCCAATTATCGGTGGCTGGCTTGCTGCAGACCTCGCGCGGTGCTCGGGGTGGAGTCTCTTTAGCGCGCCATCCAGATCAAATTTCCTTACTGGAAGTAGTTGAAGCAATTGACGGGCCGATCTTGCTCAATGAGTGCGTGGGCACAAATGGGATTTGCA
>Ga0105107_10003824_pt1 | contig 10063 bp, 3 predicted proteins | sample PPLLaktember2015_6_FD_79335 | JGI IMG/M metagenome (GOLD analysis project Ga0105107, IMG submission 79335) | Freshwater sediment microbial communities from Prairie Pothole Lake near Jamestown, North Dakota, USA - PPLs Lake P8 Core (1) Depth... | ecosystem: Environmental > Aquatic > Freshwater >...
CCGGGTCGCGGTCCAGCACCGCCTCGGCGACGCCGGGCTGCTGGAACCAGAGGATGTAGAGCTTCTCGTCCTGGCCGCCGACCATCGCGCGCATCAGCGCGGTGGGCGCCATCGGCATGCGCGGCGTGAAGGGCGTGTTGACGCCGACCACGCCCGCCACTCGCTGGGGGTGCAACGCCGGCATCGCCCACACCACGAAGCCGCCCCAGTCGTGGCCCACGAACACGGCCTTCTCGATCTCGAGCGCGTCGAGCAGGCCGACCAGGTCGCCGCACAGGTGGTGGATGTCGTAGGCCTCGATCGGCTCGGGCCTGTCGCTGGCGCCGTAGCCGCGCTGGTCCGGCGCGATCGCGCGGAAGCCCGCCGCGGCGACGGCCTCCACCTGATGCCGCCACGACCAGCCGAGCTCCGGGAAGCCATGCGAGAAGACGACCGCCGTGCCGCTGCCCTGCTCGTGGACCGAGAGCCGGATGCCGGGCTCGGTCGTGCCGTCGGGCAGGCGCAGGGGCGGGAGCTGGACGGCACGGGCAGCGGGGAACGGCATCGAAGTCTCCACCGCGCAACCCTCTTCATCATGAGAGCCGGGCGCGGGCCGGCGCATTATACATGCGCAGGGCGGCTCGCCTGCGCCGGTTGCTAGCCTCGCGCACGGACCATGACCCCCCTCGCTCGCATCGCGGTGCGCGAGATCGCCGGGCCGCCTCGCTGGGACGACCTGCTGGAAGCGTTGCGCGGCAAGCGCGGCTTCTGGCTGCTCGAGAGCGCGCTGGCGGGCCCGACGCTCGGGCGCTGGTCGTTCGCGGGCTGCGATCCTGCGCTGGTGCTGCGGAGCCGGGGCGAGCGGCTCGAGCTGGAGGCGACGCGTGTGCTCGCCGACCGCTGGCCGCCCGCGCACCTGCGCTGGCGCGGCGATCCGATCGCGGAGCTGCGCGCGTGGCTTCCGCGCGCGCCGCGCGACGACGGCGCGGACAGCGGCGTTCCCTTCGCCGGCGGCCTGGTCGGCTGGCTCGGCTACGAGCTCGCCGCGCGCATCGAGCGGCTCGCGTTCCCGGGGCTCGACGACGTCGGCCTGCCCGAGCTGCGGCTCGCGCTCGCGGACCGCGTGCTCGCCTACGAGCACGCGAGCGGGCGCCTGCACGCGACGGCGCTCGGCTTCGGCGCCGATCCGGAGGCGGCGTCGTCGGCGGCGGAGCGCGCGGCCGAGCGGCTCGCCGCGCGCGTGGCGCGCCGCGAGCCGGATCCCTTCGACGCGCCCGGCCCCAATGATCCAGAGGGCTTCGCGGCCGCGCCCTGGCCGCGCGTCGCCGCGCCGGCGCCCGGGCCCGAGCCGGTGCGGCTCGCCGATCCGGTGACCGGCCTCGCGCTCGGCGCCTGGTTCGACGAGGAGTCCTACGCGAAGGCGGTCCGGCGCATCCAGGACGCGATCCTGGCCGGCGACGTCTACCAGGCCAACCTGACCCACCGGCTGGCGGCCGCCTGCGATGCGGATCCCTGGCAGGTCTACACGCGCTTGCGACGAGACAACCCGGCGCCGTTCGCCGCGTTCCTGGCGGGCGAGGGCGCCGCCGTCGTCGGCAGCTCCCCCGAGTGCTTCCTGCGCCTCGACCCCGACGGCGCGCTCGAGAGCCGGCCGATCAAGGGCACCCGTCCGCGCGGCGCCACGCCCGCCGCCGACGCCGCCCTGCGCGACGCGCTCGCCCGCTCCGAGAAGGACCGCGCCGAGAACGTCATGATCGTGGACCTGATGCGCAACGATCTGGGCCGGGTGTGCGTGCCCGGCAGCGTCGAGGCGCCCCAGCTGTTCGCGCTCGAGCCCTACGCCACGGTGTGGCAGATGGTGTCCACCGTGCGCGGCCGGCTGCGCCCGGGCCTCGACGCCGTGGACGCCGTCCGCGCCGCCTTCCCGCCCGGCTCGATGACGGGCGCGCCGAAGCTCGCCGCGATCGAGCTGCTGGCGCGCCTCGAGCCGGTGCGGCGCGGCGTCTACTCGGGCGCGCTCGGCTGGCTCGACGCGCGCGGCGGGGCGGAGCTGTCGGTGGTGATCCGGACCCTGCTGCTGCGGCCCGGGCGGGCGTGGATCCACGTCGGCGGCGGCATCGTGCTCGACTCGGAGCCGGCGGCGGAGTGGGCAGAGACGATGGCGAAGGCGCGAGCATTGCTCGATGCGGTGGGTAGGCAAGCGGTCCCGTGATCCGTTCTGCTGCTCGAAGCAGCGCGCAGGGTGGGCGCCCTGCAAGCGGAGCGGCCGAAGGCCGCGCAGCGCGCAGCGAGCCGCAGGCGAGCGAAGTCCATCAGGACGCCAGCGCACCGGCACCCAGGTCCCTACCGGCGTCCGGCAAGCGGAGCGGCCGGTCTGCCGGCCGCGCAGCGCGCAGCGAGCCGCAGGCGAGCGAAGTCCATCAGGACGCAGGCGAAGTCGGCAAGTACATCGGAAGGACGGCCTCGACGGCCGTCCTTCCGATCCCGGCGCGAACCACCGCTGGCCGTTCGGGTTCTTGCTAGGTACGGCGCCGCGCGAGTGCTGCCAGGCCGGTTGCCAGCAGGGCCAGCGTGCCGGGCTCGGGAACGACGGTGACGTTGGCGCCGCCGAGCGAGTCGACCGGGATCTGGTTGCCGCCGGGAACGTTGCTGGTGTCGGCCAGGACGGCCTCGGTGATGGCGAGCGCGACCTCGCCGGCGGCGCCGGCCTGGAAGGTGATCGTGGCGAGCAGGAAGCTCGCGGGCTGGTTGGCGTCGAGCGTCGCCGACGAGAGCAGCGAGGCGCCTGCGACGTCGAGCGCCGGCCCGGGCTGGAGCGAGAACGAGTTCAGCACCTGGGCGCCGGTGCCGAGGCCGGTGCCGAAGGCGATGCTCACGAACGCGAGCTCGGGCGACTCGAACGAGAGGTCGAGGTCGAACGAGGAGATCGTGGGCGCCGCGCCGGCGCCGAGGCCCGACACGATCACATCCACGGTGAACAGCTCGCCGGTCGAGACCAGCGTGTCCGAGGGGATCACGCCGATCGACACCGCGTCGGCGCGCCCGGCGACCAGCAGCAGCGCGAGCCCCACGAGGCCCGCGATCCGATTTCCCTTCACGACGACACTCCCTTCCTTCCCGACCAGAGGGCACGGCCCGACCAGAGGGCACGGCCCGAACAGAGGGCACGGCGCGACCAGAGGGCACGGCGCGATTGCCGGGCCCGGCGCCGCCAGAGCAGCGCGAGCCCGAGGAGCGGCAGCCCTTCCGCTCCGATGAGGCCGCAGCTCACGCCCGGCGGCGCGGCGGCGCAGTCGGTGTACGTGCAGCTCCGGCTGCACAGGGACACGTCGAGCACCGTGACCACGCCGTCGGCGTCCGGGTCGCGCGGGTCGCTGGCGCGCGCCGCCATGCCGCGGTCGCCGAACACCAGGCTCACGTCCGCCGAATCGACCACGCCGTCCAGGTCCACGTCGCACGGCACGTCGCCGGGCAGCGCCGGCGTCGGGGCCGGATCGCAGGCGCCGTCGCCGAGCTGGTCGCGGTCGGCGTCCGCCTGGGTGGAGTTGGCCGTCTCCACGCAGGTGTCGCGCTGGCCGGTGGCGTCGGTGTCGAGCGTGCCGTCGTTGTCGGTGTCGCCGATCAGGACCAGCACGGGCTCGTCGGTGATCTGGCCGTCGCCGTTCACGTCCTCGCCCGTGCTGGACTCGGGGACCACGACCTGGAGCACGGTCTTGCCGCTCTGCTCGGTCGGGAAGGGCGGGGCGGGCTGGGGGAGCGGCGGGCCGTCGTTCCCGAGCGTGATCACCTGGGTCTTCTCGCTCTCGACGTTGAAGACCGAGATCAGCTCGTCCCCGTCGTCGCCGTCGCCGTTCAGGTCGCAGCCGCCCGGCGTGAGGCCGGTCGGCACGCAGCCGAAGCCGGGAACGCCGTCGTCGGCGAAGCTGCCCTGGGCGATCTCGTCGGTCAGGAACGAGACGGTGCGCTCGCCGACGCGGAACGGCTCGAAGAACGGGTCGCAGCCGGGGATCTCGCAGCGGTGGGCGGCGCGGCCGGTGCTCTTCACCGCGTTGGTCGAGCGCCGCAGCACGTGCATCACGCACTCGAAGTCGTCGCCGTCGCCGTTCAGCGGCGCGAAGCCCTGGTCGACCTCGCAGACGCGGAAGCCCACCAGGTCGCCCTTGGCGAGGAAGTCGATGGCGGCGAGTCCGGTCTCGAGCACGTCGACGCCGTTCCAGTGTCGGAGGACGGTGTCGAGGTCGTCGCCGTCGCCGTTCAGGTCGGCGCCTTCGTCGGACTCGCTGCTGGTGAAGACGCAGCCCCCGGGCGCCGCCTGGATCGCATTGGCCGTGACCCCGAGCGAGGTGGGCGCGCCGCCGGCCTGGAAGGACCACACCGCGGCGATGTCGTCCTGCGAATCGCCGTCGTTGTTGTCGTAGGCGGGATTCGGGTCGGCGGCCTCCGGGATCGTGAGGCAGACCGTGTCGCCCGACACGGCGATGCGGTTCGCGGCCACGTCCAGCTCGCGCAGCTGGTCGGCGGCGGCGTCGTAGGCGCGGGCGACGAGGTCCGTCGCGTCGGCGTCGCCGTTGCGCGACACGCCGCCGTCGGCGGCCTCGCTGCTCAGGAAGGCGGCGCGGCCGCCGTCCACGGCGATCGCCTGGGCCGGCACGCGGGCCGCCGCGCGCAGGGTCCCCGGCACCGCGCTCGTGTCGAGCACCTGGAGCACCGTGTCGGCCGCGTCCGCGTCGGCGGCGTTCAGGCTGGCCGAGGCGCCCTCGGAGCGCACGAACACCGACTGCACCTCGAGGAACGAGTCGGGCGCGATGTTGCCCGCGAAGCCGCCGAACGCGGTGACCCGGCCGTCGCCGCTGATCGCGACGCTGTTGACGAAGCCGTCGGACCAGGTCGTTCCCGCCGAGTCCACGTTGATGCCCTCGATCACGTTGGTGGCGCGGTCGTAGCGGTAGACGTCGCGGCCGCCGCCCGCGCCGGGCACGAGCTCCACGCTGTCGAAGACGAACGAGACGAAGCGCCCGTCGTCGCTGATCGCCGACTGGCGGGGCTGGAGCGCGCCGAAGCTCTCGATGCCCTCGGTCGTCATGCTGACGCGGTCGACGTTGCCGCCCAGGTCCACCACGTAGGCGTCCGTCGCCAGGTTGTTGTCGTCGGTGACGAGCGCCACGTCGGTCTGGAGCGCCACCGCCAGGCCGTCGGCGCTGATCTCGGGGTTCTCGCCGGGCGCCACGAACCGGATGTACGGCTGGCCGACCGTGAAGATCATGACCTGGTCGGTGAGCAGCGTGTTGGTGGGGTTGTAGGTCAGGGTGGCGCGCACTGCGATCTTCTGGCCGTCGCCGCTGATGCTCGCGCGACCGATCGGCGCCAGCGAGCACTCGTTGTTCTGCCCGCAGCCCGTGTCGATGTTCTGGAGCACGTACTGCACGCCGTTGGTGACGCGGTCCCAGCGCACCAGGCCGTTGCTGTAGAAGACGAGGTAGCGGCCGTCGGCGGAGAGGTCCGGGTTGCTGGCGGGCTCGGTCAGGAACGGCGCGCAGCTCGCGCACACGGTGGTCTCGGTCTGGCGGTCGTAGAGGAACACGTCGGGCACGCCGCCGTCGGCGGCCTCCGGGAAGTCCTCGGTGTAGGACAGGTAGGAGACGTAGCGACCGTCGGCGCTGATGCCGGGATCGAGGGGCGTGCCGATCAGCGGGTTGCCGAGCGCGTCGCGGGTGATGCGCTCGTAGAGCCCGGTCTGGCGGTCGAGCAGCCAGATCGAGAGCTCGGGCGTGACGAGGCCGGGGACGAAGGTCGTGGCTCCGTTCGAGCGGAACACCAGGAAACGGCCGTCGCCGCTGAGCGCCGGGAACTCCGAATCGCCGCGCTGCATCTGGTTCACGAGCACCGGGCTCGCGTTGGCGGTGACACGCGACGCGCCGTCGCCCTCGCGGGTGCGGAAGAATACGTAGGGGCCCGAGACGGCGAGCGTGCGGCCGTTCAGCTCGGGCAGCGGGTCCACCGCCGTCGCCGGGAGCGCCAGGGTGGCCTCGACGCCGGAGGTGCGGAACACGCGCAGGATCGAGTCGAAGAAGTCGCCGTCGGCGTTCAGGAACGAGTGGCCCTGGCGCGCCTCGGAGGTGGCCATCGCCACGAGGCCGCCGCCGGTCGCGAGGGCCGGCTTCGCGTAGCCGGGCATCGAGACCTCGCTGACGGCCTGCTGCGTGCTGAAGCCGTCGCCGGAGGCCACGTCCACCACCTGCGGCACGCGGTCGAACTCGTCGCTGTCGCCGTTCAGGTTGCCGTCGGCGCCCTCCGAGCGCGCGAACGAGATGCCTTCCGCATCCGACACGAGCGTGCTGAGCGGCGCGCTCTCGCGGGCGCTGGCCGCGACGTCCTCGATCAGGATCGGGCCGCGGCCACCGACGGAGAAGCGGTCCGTGAAGTCGTAGAGCGGCGCGCCCGCGCCGCTGAAGGGGTCGAGGCGCGAGATGCGGAGCAGCGAGAGGTTGGCGTCCACCGAGCCCAGGATCAGCGCGCCGCCCGAGTCCACCTCGAGCACCGGCGGGATCGGGCGGCCCGAGAACGAGAAGGAGCGCACCCAGGGCGCGGCCGGCACGCGCACCGGCAGGCCGGGATTGGCGGTGAACGCGTCCACGTCGGCGGTGGCCTGCAGGATGCGGAACACCGCGGAGCCGGCGCTGCCCGGCAGCACGCCCGTGTAGTCGAAGGGGATCAGCAGGTTGCCGGCGCCGTCCAGGGTGGCGCGCACGCTGGTCGCGCCACCGCCCGACAGGCCGTCGAACGGGTTCGGCTCTGGCAACACCGTGAAGTGACGAAACACCGCCTCGGGCTGCTGGTCGTCGCAGGCCAGCGTCGGGTCGTAGAGCGTGCCGATGCGCGCCAGCTCGGTCGTGTCCGGGGCGCGGACCACGATCTCGGCCGGGCCCGCCGGGCCCAGCCCGTCGCCCGCCGGCGCCAGCGCCTGGTCGAGGGTGAGCGCGCTCGGCGCGACGAAGCGCAGCGTGTCGCAGCGCCCGCCGCCCAGGCCGCAGTTCGAGACCGACACGTCGGCGGCGGGGACCGGCACCTCGGTCACCAGCGCCGGGTTCCCGTTCGCGCCCGGCGGCACGAAGCGCAGGGCCACCCCGTTCTCGGCCGCCACCGGGCTGAAGCCCTGCGCGCCCGGGCTGCACGCCAGGTCCACGCGCACGCGCACGGGATTGCCGGGTGCCACCACCGTGTTGCTGACGGTGCCCGACACCGAGCGGAACTCGTCGGGAGCGGCGGGGATCAGGTTGCAGTTCGCGCGCGCGGCGGGCGGGGCCGTTCCCGCGGCGAGCACCAAGGCCCACACCACGAGGCGCGCGAGCAACACCCGGCAACCGGACTGCGGCAAACGAAGCCTCCTCCCCCACGGATGGACCGCGGGGAGTCAGCCCCAGTCCCAGGCGGGGCGCATTCTGCTTGGACCGCGAGGCGTTGACAAGGGCTTGCGTCCCGCAGAGCAGGCGTGTGGACATAGTCCCTTGGGGGAGGCTTCCTCAACGGGGCCGCTCGCCCGCCCCACGGCCACGCCGGGCGCGCCGCCTCCAGAGCAGCGCCGCGCCGAGCAGCGGCAGCGCTTCGATCCCGACCAGGCCGCAGCTCGCGGCGGGCGGCGGCGCACTGGCGCAGTCGGTGTACGTGCAGCTCCGGCTGCACAGCGAGACGTCGAGTACCGAGACGACCCCGTCCGCGTCCGGATCGCGCGGGTCGCTGGCCCGGGCCTGCATCCCGCGGTCGCCGAACACCAGCTCCACGTCGGCGGCGTCGATCACGCCGTCCAGGTCCACGTCACAGGGCACGTCGCCGGGCAGCGCCGCCGTGGGCGCCGGATCGCAGGCGCCGTCTCCGAGCCGGTCGCGGTCGGCGTCGGACTGCGCGGGATTGGCGGTCTCGACGCAGGTGTCGCGCTGGCCGGTGGCGTCGGTGTCGAGCGTGCCGTCGTTGTCGACGTCGCCGATCAGCACCAGCACGGGAGCGTCGGTGACCTGGCCGTCGCCGTTCACGTCCTCGCCGGTGGTCGACTCGGCGACGACCACCTGGAGCACGGTCTTGCCGCTCTGCTCGGTCGGGAAGGGCGGGGCCTGCTGCGGGAGCGGCGGCTGGCCGTCCTCGGCCAATGTCACCACCTGCGCCTGCTCGCTCTGCACGTTGAAGACCGTGATCACGAGGTCCTGGCGGTCGCCGTCGTCGTTCAGGTCGCAGGCGCTCGGGAACTCCTCGGCGCGCTGGCAGCCCAGGCCCGGCGCCGTGCTGCCGGGCGCGGTGCCGCTCTGCTCGATCTCCTGGGTCAGGAACGACACGGTGTTGGCGCCGACGCGATACGGCTCGAAGAAGGGATCGCAGCCCGAGATCTCGCAGCGGCTCGCCGCGCGCCCGGTGTTGGTGACCTGGCCCGTCACGAGGTCGAGCGCGTGCATCACGGCCTCGTAGGGGTCGCCGTCGCCGTTGAGCGGCGTCTGGCCCTGGTCGTCCTCCGGCACCCGGAAGCCCACCAGCGAGCCCACGACCACGAAGTCCTCGACGGCACGCCCGGTCTCGGTGATCGCATTGCCGTCGTGGACACGCAGCACGGTGTCGCCGAAGTCGCCGTCGCCGTTCAGGTCGAGGCCGGCGCCCTCGTCGGCCTCGCGGGTGGCGAAGACGCAGCGGCCGGCGGCGGCCTGCACGGCCACCGCCGTGACGCCCAACGGTGTGGGCGCGCCGCCACCGGCGACCGACCAGATCGCGAGCACGCCGTCGGCGACGTCGCCGTCGCCGTTGTGGAAGGCCAGGTTCGGCTCCTGCGCCTCCGGGACGGTGAGGCACACCGTGTCGCCGGAGATGTCGATGCGGTCGGCCGCGACGCCGAGCTCGCGGAGCTGGTTCGCGACGCCGTCGTAGACGCGGGCGACCCGGTCCGCCGCGTCGCCGTCGCCGTTGCGGGGCAGGTCGCCGTCGTCGGCTTCGCTGGACAGGAAGGCGGCGCGGCCCCCGTCGACGGCCACGGCCTCGGCGGGCACGCGAGCGGCCGGGCGCAGCGCCGCCGGCTGGGCCGCCGCGTCGAACACCTGCAGCACCGTGTCGGCGCTGTCGCCGTCGGCGGCGTTCAGGCCGGGGGAGGCCGTCTCCGCCTTGACGTACACGTTCTGCACGTCGAAGGCGCCGGGGGCGAGGTTCTGCGCGAAGGAGCTGAACGCCACCACCCGGCCGTCGCCGCTGATCGCGATGTTGTTGGAGAAGCCGTCGCCGAAGACGCCGCCGATCTCGCTGATCGCCTCGGTGACGTCGGTGCTGCGGTCGTAGCGGTAGACCTGCCGGCTCGAGGGCGCGCCGGGCACCAGGCCGTCGCTGTCGAAGACGTAGGCGACGAAGCGCCCGTCGCCGCTGATCACGGACTCGCGGATGCTGAGCCCGCCGCCAGTCTCGCGGCCCTCGGTGTCGACGCTCACGCGCTCGGAGTTGCAGCCCGGCTCGAGCGCGGCGACGTAGACGTCCACTGCGAGGTTGTTGTCGTCGGTGACCAGGGCGTCGGTGCTCTGGAAGGCGGCCCAGCGCCCGTCCCTGCTCACGTCCGGCTGGGCGGTGCCCGGTCCGCACCACGAGCCCTGCGCGTTCGCGCGATCGAGCATCATGACGCCCTCGAACTGCAAGCTGCCGCCGAACTGCGGCAGGGCCCAGGCCTGGAGGCCCACGGCGACGATCCGGCCGTCGCCGTTCATCGAGCCGCGGCCGCCGAGGTAGACCCACTCGAGCCCGAAGGGAGGAGGGGCGTCCGCGGTCGCGAAGCTCCACGTCGCGGTTTGCCGGTCGAAGATCTGGGTGCCGTTCACCAGCACGAGGCGGCCGTCGTCGCTGATGTCGTCGGCGTGAACGTCGACGCCGAAGCCGGTCGAGATCAAGGTCAAGGTCTGGGTGTCGCGCTCGAACACGAAGACGTCGCTCAGTCCCCCGTCGGCCGCGCCCGGGAACGCGTCGTCGCGCGAATCGAAGGCCACGACGCGCCCGTCGGCGCTGATCCGCGGCGTGAAGTTGCTGGGCTGGAGCGGCGTGCCGTCGCTGCGCCGGCTGATCAGCTCGTAGC
>Ga0105107_10003825_pt1 | contig 10061 bp, 5 predicted proteins | sample PPLLaktember2015_6_FD_79335 | JGI IMG/M metagenome (GOLD analysis project Ga0105107, IMG submission 79335) | Freshwater sediment microbial communities from Prairie Pothole Lake near Jamestown, North Dakota, USA - PPLs Lake P8 Core (1) Depth... | ecosystem: Environmental > Aquatic > Freshwater >...
AGGACTAACTGGGTAATCATCCCCGGATGCCTGATCTCGAATTGTTTAAGGGGACTGCCGCCCCAGCTGAATCCTACTCCAGTAAATTTTTTGACCCCTTCTTTTTTTATTATTGCATAAATCGCATCGGCCATAAGAGCCTGTGTATATTCGATGCCTTCTGGAACATCACTCAATCCATGCCCGGGCAGATCAACGTAAATAGATCTGGCCTTATCCCTGAAATAGTCGAATTGCTTTGTATACATCGTTAAAGGATTGGTCCAGCCCGGGATCCATATCATATCCACCGGGCCTTTACCAATTATCCTGTAGTGTACTTTCAGATTAATGCACTGATCGTTTTTATTAATGACCTGCATGGTGACATACCGGTCCTGGTCGAGACCCTGAACCTCAGTATTGACCTTATCATAGCCGTACTGATGATCAAATGATACTCCATTAAAAGATCCATCATCTTTTGAGCAGGAAAATAGTAGTCCTGTGACTGTTATGAGCAAAAATAATTTCTTAAATGTCTTCATGGTATTACTATTTGGTTAAACAATAATGGAACACCAATTCTTTTATTTAAAGTTCGGATAAACCAAAGGGCAATACATAGCAATTATGGTGCAAATAGCTTAAATTATGATTCAGGGATTTAAATTATGATTCAAGAGCTTTCAAAAAGATGAATGAGATAAATGCGGGAGTCTTGATTATAATGAAGATAGTGGTTTAAATCATTGTCAGGGCAAATTGCTTAATCCTGTTTTGCTTTTCTTGTATGATATGGAGTAAGACCTGATTTTTCAATGATTACAAGGAACCTGGGATCGTTACGCAGTATATCAAAATCCGGATTTTGAGCGATCTGATCAAAATACCAGGACGCCTTCTGTTTGGCTTCCATGTTCCTTTCAAGCCAGTAGATTGAATTTTCCTTGTCGCCCATAATGGCGTACCACCACGCAATAAAATAAGGATGACCGCTCAGGCCTGCTCCGGGCACAGGTTTATTGATATTTAAATCGATTAACCATTTAAAAATCCCTTCGATCCCCGCTCTTCCGGATACATCAGATATTTCTGCAGTATATCTGTTATCCCCGGTATTTATTTTTAAAATAGTTTGAAGCTCCTCTACTGCTTTGTTTGCATTACCCAGTTTAGAATAGTTCAGAAATAACAGCCAGTTAGTGAAGATATAATCTGATTTCAAATCCCGGGCGATGCTACAGGTTTCAATTGCTTCTTTATGTCTGCCTTCGAAGTAATAGATCCAGGCATTTAAATTGTGTAAAACCCAGAACCAGGGTTCAAGTTCCAGAGCTTGATCAATAAATGTGCGGGCTTCTTCAATCGGCCCGGTTACCATAAGCAGCTGAGTGTAGGATTGAAATACCGGGGGATAATCAGGATTCAGCCTCATGCAAGTCAGATATTCCTTTCTGCCTTCTTCAAAATTACGTTCATTCCAGAAATGAACATCTCCTTTTACTTTATGCGCTTCTGCGCAATCGGGATCAATCTTCAGTGCTTTTAAACTTAAGTCTTTTGCTTTCACAAAGCCTTCGTTTGATTGCAACCATCCCCAGCCAGACAAACTAAACCATGCTCCGGCAAGATTGGCATAGGCTTCAGCAAAGCTTGAATCTGCATTAATGGCTTTCTCAAAATATTGAATACTTCCCATAAGTCCCTCTTTGTCTACGTCAGTCCGGGACTCATCTCCTGACTTATTTCGAAGAAATCGACCTTTCAGGTAATAATTGTATGCCTCAGGATTCCCCGTAGGAACTTCTTGTATCTTATTTAACTCATTATCAGCAAGTTTAGCATTAAGTTTATTTGCAATCTGTAAAGCAACTTCACCCTGAATGCCAAGAATATCATTAAGCTCACGATCAAAATTGTCGGACCATAAATGATGATCCCGTCTGGCATCGATCAGCTGAACACTGATCCTTACCTTATTATCATATTCCCGGTAACTGCCTTCAAGCACGTTCCGGACATTCAGTTGCCGGGCAATTTCCCCGGAAGTAAGGGTTGTCTCCCGGAAATGTTCCGATGTGGTTCGTGATATTACCCTTAACTCACTGATATGATACAAATTATTAAGAATGTCCTCCATGATGCCGTCAGCAATATGTTGATTTTCAGGTTTATCACTTAGGTTTTTAAATGGCAGTACAATTATTGACATTTCTTTCACTTCGTGGCGGGAAACATATAAAAAAACCAGTACAAGGACAAGTACAACTACAATGACAGAAGGAAGAAGAATTACCATTTTCCGGTTTATTTTCTTCCCGGGGTCAGGAGCTTCTGTTAATGCAGCATGAAATTGTCGTGATTGAGCCGGCCCTTCTTTGACCGGTTCATTTACATCTTCATCTACAACGGGGAATCTTTTTCTAACCTCACCCGGGGGAAATCCGTAATATTCATGAAAACATTTGATAAAATAAGTAGAGCTTCCGAATCCGACCCGGAAAGCTACCTCTGAAGCAGTACCAACGTTCTTCATGAGCATTTCCATAGCACGCTTCAGCCGCATTTCACGAATAAACTGACTTATATTTTGGTGTTTAGAAGATTGTAATCTACGATATAAACCGGTCCTGCTCATGCCGGCTTCTTTCGCCAGCTTTTCAGCGCCGAAGGTTTCATCGCTCAGGTTAGCGAGTACAATTTTGGAGAGCCTTTCTATAAATGCCTGATCCATGGAAAGGTGTTCGGTCATGGTGGCTGTATTTAATTAGCTAAATTTACTAATTAAAACAGTGTGAGTCAATTCTCCAATTTAGTTGCACATTTTCAAATAATCATCTTTAATCCTATTCAAACCCGGTCAAGTCTTTTTAGCTACATAAAACTTAAAAATAATTCCAATGTAATAAAGAGTACTTAAATATACCACGACAGATATTGGTTGCAACTTTTGTCCGCTCCGGGTACCAAACGAGACAAGAGGTCAATATCACCTGAATTTCAGGTTTATGTTAAACACCTTTGAATATAATTCATTTTTATTCTTTCATCAGTTTTGTCAGATCTACTTTGTCATAGGGTTTTTGTCCGAAAGCTGCATAGTATTCCAGGTGAACCTTTCCCTTTTTTTCATTGAGTCTTATTAATGCATACCCCGGCAGATCAGTCTGTTTGTAAAAAGTTACGTATTTTGCCTCTTCAGCCAGAATTGTTTTTCTTGCTTCCAGGGTCTCCGGTTGCCAGTCTGGTACATTTACTGCCAGTGACGGGCCATATTCTGTTATTAACCGGGATGGTTTCAGATAATTTCTGTCCGATATAACGCTGATTACCATTACCTGGACAATAGGACCATACTTCGTGTTCCTTCTGACAACTGAGTATCTGTGGAGGTGGGCACACAATACAATTGCCTTATTCCTGGCGATAACTTCGAGCAATTTTTCCCTTTGTTCAGGATTCCTTCTCAAAGCATGCCAGCACCTTTCTGTAACCGGTATGACAGGTTCATGTATTGCCACAAACTTAAATCTGGCATCTGATGATGATAGTTCCTTGTCCAGAAATGCCGCCATGTCCAGGTTCCGGTCCCAGGGATCAATACAAGTAATCTGAACATTATCATAGCTGTATGAGTAACTTGCATTGTTAATGTCAGGATTATTGGTCTGTTTTCGGAACATTGGTATATAAAATTCCATAAACGCCTCCGGTGCACCTGGTCCGGTAATATCATGATTGCCTTTGGCTATGATCCATGGAACAGGCATATCGGCACTTTCAACAGCCTTCATGGCATTCCGGGCCATTTGTCTGGCTTTTTCCCCGGAGCCGGCCAATCCTTCAGACAGATCACCCAATTGAATCATTGCTTTCATGGGAGGTTTGACTGTTTGAGCCTTATTCCGCAGAATTCCCATAAAGTCAATCCAGTTTTTTTCAGTATAAACAGAATATTCCTCAGTAACCTGCCTTAAGTCATCTGGTTTGGTTTTCAGCCAATCCATATCATGATCTTTCAACAGATCATAATGCAGATCACCCAAAACCAGAAGACTGCTTTTTTGTGCAGTGGATGGCATGAGAAACACCACCAGGAGTAATAACAGAAGACTAACTCTTTTCATTCAGGTACCTATAAAATTTAAACTTTTAATTTTTTATCAAACAGGAATATTGTAATTGGAGTAATGTACAAGTATAAAAATCCCTGTGTGATTGAAATACCACACAGGGATTACTTATCTGTTGACTTTAAACTGTTCTTTGGTTGTATCAAGATAATCAGTTTCGTATTCCTCAGTTGGTTCTACTGTAGTGCCATACTGGAAGTGATTCCAGGAATCGATGGCTACAATCCGGTTGGTCCCCATATTTCTCTTAGCAACATTACACATGTCTGTAAAGAAATCAGCACTTCGTGGGAGATTGTAATTCTTACTTGCCGGAGACATAGTTTTGTCGTCAAAGCCAGGTAATATGCATGGGATATAATTAATGCCCCAGGCAGTGGTTGAATCGTTCCAGTTTTTAAAGGACTGGTCGGCGAACGCCTGAAAGAATACCGACCTGTCATAGCCGTAATTTCCATCAGCTTTCCAGTCTTTCAGTACTACCGCGTCAAATGATTTAAGAGCTGCAGAATATCTCTGCGGGGGAATCCATCCAAGTGTAATTTCCCCGATTATATAAGGATCCACACCAACCGTATTCAGCTCTGTCCGTACAGTTGAAATGACTGTTTTATAATCAATGCTTGAAGCAGCACCTGAAGAAAGATTGATGGGAGTGATTATTATTACGGGATGATTATCGACCTTAAAATAATAATCATTGTTGAAGTGGTTTGATGCATGCGTTTTCAGTTCGGTAATCATGTTGGTTAATTTGGCGCCTGCAAGGGGAGAGGAATTGGTTGCTCCAAGATGGGCAGTATTATAATTAATGACCATTCTTACAGTTTCCGTTCTTGATCCCTTGAAATTATTCAATAAAGTATCATTTGAAGTACCGTTCCAGGGGAAAATAAAATAGTCAACTCCGGCTGCATCCGCCCATATACGATGTTGGGACATCGTCGCAGGATCAAGGGCAGTATAGGTTCCTAAAGTGGGTGTATTTGTATATTTCTTATTCCAGTCAGATGTGGAATAATTATAATAGTAAGCCCCGACTATCACATTTTCCGTTATATCAACCTGGGGGATCGGATAGTTGAATTCTATCGGCGGAAGAAAATCATCTGTTTTTCTGCAAGATGCAAATATTGATGTTATCAGTATGATATATATAATCTTTTTCATCTTTTTGATTTTTAGCATTTTTTATTTGGGCAGATGGGGATTGGGTACATTTGGCAGACTGAACCAAAGTTTGGTAAACAGACCATCCGATCCATCCAGCCATCCAATAGCTTTCTCCAATTCAACAGGATTCGTTGTCGCCTCTGAACCAGGGTATGGCAGCCGGTCGGGAATATATGCTAATTCTCCGTCATAAGTTGAAAACTGAGGCTGGAATTCCAATTTTCTGGTACGCCGTATCAAAGCCCATGCATCAATTCCCTGTATCGGGATAGCTAACCAGTGCTGCATAACAATCTGACGGAAATAATCTCCAGCCTCTATATAACTGTCGCAAATTCTAAGCCAGTCCTGGAAAGCCTCCGGACGTCCGATTGAATCTGTTTGGGTTCCCCATTGAATTCCCGGAGTATTTTTATAGGCTGTTGTCAGTGATGGTTCAAGGCCGTAATAATTATATGATGCATCTATACCTTCATAATAATATTGTTCTGCATTTGAGTCCGACCACCATCCTTTAAGGGCTGCTTCAGCTTTTAAAAAGCATGCCTCAGCGTAAGACAGGAAGATATATTCTGCATCAGGCAAAAGGAACCGGGTTCCGAGATAAGAATAGTCATCCTGCAGCAATCCGGTATGCGGATTTACCAATCCTCCGGCATACTCTCCACCGCCGCCATACGAAACATTTTGTCCGAAGTATTCTCCTTTGTGCGGTCCCTGCTTTGCTGGTTGAGCATATACAGCAATACGTGAATCATTATATGGAAGCATATGATAGGCCATAGATTCACATAAAACCGGAATTGTAGCTTTGTTTGCAGCATAATTTACTACAACACGATCGTAAAGGTGGCTCCACTGATCACTTGTAATACCCCATTTCATTGCAGCTGTATTAGACATGGAAGATATTATTCCATCCGGTTCCAGGGAGACTTCAGTTGCAACAGTCTGCGCAGCTGTGGCATCTGAATTTGAGATTCTCATGGCCAGTCTGAGTCTGAGTGTATTTGCAAATTTTTTCCATTTTAAGAGGTCTCCGCCATAAATTTTGTCAGAGCCTGAAGCATATTTATCCGCGGTCAGATCAATTTCACTTACCAGTTCTTTAAGCAGATCCATCAGTGCATAATAGACATCCGGTTCATTGTCAAAGGCTATTAAAGGATCTCCTGTAAGAGCTTGTGTAAATGGTATGGGACCCCACATTGTAACAGCATTAGAATATAGATATGCCATCCATATTTTGGCAATTATAACCCGGTTGTTATATGCAGCATTCCCCTCGTAAAGCTTAATTATTTGGTTGACAGGCTGCAGGCATCTTACATACGTATCTCTCCAATAAGTATCAAGCCCTGCCAAATCGTAGTTATATCTTTGAAAAGTCCCATTAAAGCCCGAAAAGTGATGCGTGTAATTAAAGAAGACGATCCTGTTCATAGATCCGCCGTAAAGATCCAAAGCTTGTCTCAGTGAGGTAGTGAATAAATACTCAGGTTCTACTTTAACCGGATTATTTGGATTTGTGTTTATTTCCTCAAAATCTTTCGTACAGGAGAATAATCCGACGAATAACAATATTATAAATAGTTTTGCTTTCATGGTTATTTTCTTTATAGAGTAAGTCTTATATTGAATCCATAAACGGCATTTGGTGGCAGAGATCCATTCTCAATTCCCTGGCCGTTTCCTGAGGTAAAGGATGCTTCAGGATCAAGACCAACAGGCGTATTTGCATGTAATATCAGAAGGTTTCTTCCTGTTATAGAGATCCTGGCGCTTTTGATGGGTGTCCTGGATAGTAACCTCGGAGAAAAATTATAACCAAGGGATAATTCCCTGAGTTTAATGAATGAAGCATCAAAAATAAGCCAGTCAGCATAATGGGACTTGCAATATTCGTAGGTTTGTGTAGACATAAAATGGTTGGCTGGAGTTCCATCAGCATAATAGGCATCATATTGTGCACCACCGGTCAATTCAGTTCCGCTTTCGCCCCAGATAACAGTTCTGAGGTAATAGTCATCCCTGCCATAGAGGGTTTCAGCAAGTACCCCATTAGTCACCATTCTTTCCCAGCTACCTGACCATAACACACCTCCCTGTTTAAAGTCTACCAGGGCATACAAATCAAATCCTTTATAAGAAAAAGTATTGCTGAATCCAGCAAGCCAGTCAGGATTTGAAGTGCCATACGGCTTATCAGTATCTTTAGTCAACAAACTCCCTCCCGGATCCATCAGCATCCTGCCCTGATCATCCAATTTAACTCCAAGACCACGTAAATAACCATATGGTTTCCCGACTTCCGCAAAAACATACATGTAACTGGATCTGTTGGCAAGCTGAAATCTTTCAATGTCCTCAAGCAAGGAAACAACCAGAGAATTATTCCTGGAGAAGTTCAAATTACTCTCCCATAAAAAGTTACTTGTTTTGATTATATTCCCCCTTAGTGTAATCTCATATCCCCAGTTCTCAATCTCTCCGGCATTGTAAATCCTCCGTTCATAACCACTTGATGTCGGTAGAGATGCCGTTATAATCTGGTTGATTGTTGAAGTAGTATAATATGTGGCATCAAATGAAAACCGATTTTTAAAAAACCTCAGATCTGTTCCAATTTCATAGGAAGTAGTTTTTTCGGGTTTAAGTTCCGGATTGTTCATAACATTTCCCGGAGCTGCTACTATGGCATCATTGAAAAAGCCAGTAAATGAAAATGTCTGCTGCAGGCGATACGGATCTGTATCATTACCTACCATGGCATATGAAGCCCGAACTTTTGCAAAACTCAGGATATCACTTTCTAAATTCAGTAATTCGGTAATTATAAGGGTTCCTCCAACCGAAGGATAGAAATATGAATTTTTATTTGCAGGAAGAGTGGATGACCAGTCGTTGCGTCCAGTAATATCGATATATGCAAAATCACTGTATCCTATTGATAATGAGCCAAATACAGAATTCAGTCTCTTTCTGCGGGATGTTTGTGAGACCATCGGGTACTCAGCAGCATTTGACAAATTAATCAATCCAGGCTGCAATAAAGAACTAATTTCTGCTCCACGGTTTTCATATTTTGAATCAAATCGCGTAATCCCAAAGTTTGCAATCAGTGAAAAGTCATTGAGTTTTTTATTGACGGATAATATGCTTTCGAGGTTATAATTCTGTTGAATGGTATTAAAAGTTCTCATATAACCGCTTGGATTGTCTGTCTGGGTTGATCCAATGTTATTGAATTCATAACCATTCATCCAATATATATCCGCACCAATCCGGCCAATGATCTTTAGCCAGTCAGTTATTCGGATTTCAGGATTAATAGAAGAAATGAGCCGGTCTCTTGTATCTTCGTTAGGGTTTTCATTCCTGATCCAGAATGGATTGCTGAAGTTCCTATGGGTACCAATCTCCTTTCCTGTAAATTCATCTTTCCATGGTACCAATTCATTGAGAGCAGTGCTCCTGGCCATATGAACATACATATAGCTTGGATTTCGTCCATTATCATTTGAATACTGACGATTCTTAACGTTATCGCGGACGAAGTTCACCTTAGAATCGAGAGCGAGCCATTTGGTAAAATTGTTTTGTATCCTGATATTCAATGTGTTTTTCTTCTGATCATTAACACCGTCAACCACACTGCTACCGTTATAGTTTGTATATGAAAACCTCACGATGTTATCTTTATTACCCCCTTCGACTGAAATTGAGTTGGTTATTAAATGGCCGGTCTGATAGAAACTTTTAACATTGTCCGGTTGTGGCAGATAAGGTTTTGTCTCCCCATCCAGGGCTACATATGGCTGTCCAAGCATCGGTGAACCCCAGCTACGATAGTTGACGACAGCCTTTGGTAACATATTTGTCCTGTCAATATAGAATGATGTCCCGACACCATAAGCATTCTGATATTCCGGGAACTCAGTAATCGTCTGTAGCAGATAATTCGAATTAAGTGTTACTTTAAATTGCGAAGATCCTTTTTTTGTTGTGATGAGGATTACTCCGTTCGCTGCTCTCGATCCATACAGGGCAGAAGCATTGGGGCCCTTTAAAATTTCCATGCTTTCGATATCTTCCGGATTTAAGGCAGCTGCATTATTCCCGTAATCAATCCGGCCATCGCCCGGTGTATTATCAATTGGAAGACCATCCACCACAAACAGCGGTTGGTTATTACCTGTCAGAGAATTATTCCCCCTTATCACTATCCGTGCAGAACCCGTGTTGTAGCCGGCAGGAACAACCTGAACCCCTGCAACTTTCCCTGATAGAGAATTCACAATGTTGGTGCTCTTTGTTTCATTTATCAATGCAACATCAACTCGCTGGTGTGAATAACTTAATGCCTTTGCTTCACGAGTAATTCCCAGGGCAGTAACGACAACTTCTTCTAACCCCGTTATTTCCTGGCTAAGAATAACATTTAATGTAGTCCTGCCCTGAACGGGTATTTCCTTACTGACATAACCTACGAAGGAAAAGACCAATGTAACATTTGGACTGCCTGCTTCCAGTGTGTATTTTCCGGCAGGGTCAGTTGTAGTACCCTGTGTAGTACCTTTTATCTGAACAGTTGTTCCGGGGAGAGGACCACTACTTTCATCCGTAACAGTTCCGGAAATTGTTATTTGTTGTGCGACAACAGAAGTTGATGCAAAAAATAACAGAATCAATAGTAGGTTTTTCATCATAATTTAATTTTGATTTTAAAGGTTTGATGTAACCCACACGTTTATAAATTTATATTTTTAAGTG
>Ga0105107_10003826_pt1 | contig 10061 bp, 8 predicted proteins | sample PPLLaktember2015_6_FD_79335 | JGI IMG/M metagenome (GOLD analysis project Ga0105107, IMG submission 79335) | Freshwater sediment microbial communities from Prairie Pothole Lake near Jamestown, North Dakota, USA - PPLs Lake P8 Core (1) Depth... | ecosystem: Environmental > Aquatic > Freshwater >...
GCAGTCGCTCGTCGAGATGGGCGAGGAGAACAACACGTCGCTCGCGAATGCGATGGCGAATTCGCTCGGGCCGGCGCTTGCCGGTTATCTCGACAATGCCCGCGGGATACCGGCCGGCGAGCTGAACCGCCACCCCGGGCTACCGGGGCTTCGCTCAGCCATCCTGGCGCACATGCGGCAGGTGCCGGTGGTGAAAGTCAAGGTGTACGACCTCGCCGGGCGAACCGTGTTCTCGACCGAGGCGAAGCAGATCGGCGAGGACAAGCGGTCGAACGCGGGCTTTCAGAGCGCGGCGGCCGGACGCACCGCGAGCGAGCTCACGCACCGCGACCGGTTCAGCGCGTTCGAGCAGGTCATCGAAGACCGGGACGTCCTGTCGACGTACATTTCCCTGCGCTCCTCCCCGGCGAACCCGGTCGCGGCCGTGTTCGAGATCTATTCGGACGTGACGCCGTTCGTGCAAAGAATCGAGCAGACGCAGGTGTCGGTCAGTGCGGCCGTTCTTGCGGTGCTCCTGCTTCTCTACGCGGCGCTGTATGCCGTGGTCCGGCATGCGGAGCGGATCCTCCAGCGCCAGTACGCCGAGCGCGAGGCCGCGCAGGCGGCCCTTGCGGCTGCCCACGACACCCTCGAGCAACGCGTGGAGGAACGGACCGCCGCGCTCGAAGCCGAGGTCCGCGATCGGCGGCTCGCCGAGGCGCGCGCGAGCTATCTCGCGCATCACGACGAGCTCACCGGGCTGCCGAACCGCGCGCTCTTCATGGACCGGCTGCAGCAGGCCATCGCGCGAGCCGGTCGAATCGGCCACTCGGTGGCGGTCCTGTTCCTCGATCTGGACCGGTTCAAGAACATCAACGATTCGCTCGGCCACGCGACCGGCGACGAGATGCTCAAGATGGTCGGCGCGCTCTGCGCGAAGGATCTGCGGGAGGCGGACACGGTCGCGCGTCTCGGTGGAGACGAGTTCATCGTCTGCCTCGGCGACGTCGGCTCGGCCGAGGAAGCGGGCAGCGTGGCCCGGCGGCTTCTTGCCGACATCACCCGCGGTTTCGAGATCGGCGGACACAAGCTGCACGCCAATGCGAGCATCGGGATCAGCCTCTATCCGGCCGACGGCGCGGACGCCGAGACGCTCATCCGCAACGCGGACACGGCCATGTATCACGCCAAGGGTGACGGACGCGGGACGTTCCACTTCTTCCGGCCGCAGATGACCGAGCGGGTGAAGGGGCGCCTCGCGCTCGAGCTCGGCTTGCGCCGCGCGCTCGAGCGCAAGGAGTTCGTCCTGCACTTCCAGCCGATTGTCCAGCTCGGGAGCGGGAAGCTCGTCGGCGCGGAGGCGCTCGTTCGCTGGAACCATCCCGAGCGCGGGCTCGTTTCTCCGGCCGAGTTCATTCCGGTGGCCGAGGACATCGGGCTGATCGTTCCGATCGGCGAATGGGTCCTGCAAGAGGCATGTGCTCGCGCGGCGACGTGGCCGAAGACGGGCAATGGCCCACTCTTCGTCGCGGTGAATCTCTCGGCCCGCCAGTTCCACGAGGGGAGTCTCGTCTCGGTGGTGGGGAACGCGTTGGCGCAGTCCGGGCTCCCGGCATCCCAGCTCGAGCTCGAGATCACCGAGAGCGTCCTGATGCAGCAGACCGAAGCGAGCATCCGGATGCTGCGCGATTTCGAGGCGCTCGGCGTGAAGCTGGCGATCGACGACTTCGGCACCGGGTACTCGAGCCTCGGCTACCTCAAGCGTTTTCCGGTGAGCACACTCAAGATCGATCGCTCGTTCCTGCGCGACGTATCCCGGGACGACGACGACCGCGCCATCGTCACGGCGATCATGGCGATGGCCCGCAGCCTCGGCCTGACGGTCACGGCCGAAGGGGTCGAGCGTACGGAGCAGGCCGCCTTTCTGAGGGAGCTCGGCTGCGAACAGGTCCAGGGCTATCTCTATGCCCGCCCGGGCCCGGCGGAGGAGTTCGAGCGGCTCCTCAAGAAGCCCGTCTTGTCGAGCCTGTCGGTCGTCGGCGAGCGGGTCGCCTAACACCGTTCGCGTTGCCCGTCAGGGCCCGTGCACTCCGAGGGTCACAGTTCCGGGGTCGTGATCCGGCGTGATCGACGTCCGGCCTCACCGTCGGAAGCCAGTTCTTCGGTACGATCCCGCGCGAAAGGATCCCCTCCATGACCGAACGATCGCGTCTCCCGCCACGGGCCTATCGCAACCGCGCGTTCCTGAACAGCAAGGAGGCGCGTGCCCTGCGCATCCTGGCCGAGTATCTCGAGCCGAAGGCCCGGTTCGAGCGCCTGCGCGTCGACGACACGATCGTTTTCATGGGCTCGGCGCGCACCCAGTCGCGCGAGCAGGCCGAGGCGGCGTTGCGCAGGGCCGAGGCGGGCGAAGCCGATCCCGGGCGCGCGCGCATGGAGCTGCGCATGTCGGCCTACTACGAGGCGGCGCGCGAGCTTGCGTACCGGCTCACGCTATGGTCGAAGGAACTGGATCCAGAGGGGGAGCGACGCTTCGTCGTGTGCACCGGCGGCGGGCCCGGCATCATGGAAGCGGCCAACCGCGGCGCCGCCGAGGCGCGCGGCATGAACGTCGGCTTGACCATCTCCATCCCGGTGGAGGAATTCGACAACCCCTACGTCACTCGCGAGCTTGCCTTCCACTTCCACTACTTCTTCATGCGCAAGTTCTGGTTCGCCTATCTCGCGAAGGCGGTGATCGTGTTTCCGGGGGGATTCGGCACGCTGGACGAGCTCTTCGAGCTGCTGACGCTCGTGCAGACGCACAAGATGACCAAACCGATGCCGATCGTGCTCTTCGGCACCGAGTACTGGCGGGAGGTCATCGACTTCGATGCGCTGGTGCGCCACGGCACCATTTCCCCCGCCGACGTCAATCTCGTCTACCGGACCGATTCGGTGGACGAGGCCTACGAATGGGTCGTCCGCCAGCTGGCCGAGCATGCGCTGGGGCAGCCGGGCCCGATGCTGTAGGACGGTCGAGAAGCGCGGCGCTGCGCCTCTCCTCCGAACGCCCGGCTCCCGCTCGACACGGGAACGGATCGGCTAATCTTCGCACCGGGAGGTTGCGAAGATGAGAGTGTGCGTAGTCGGCGCGGGCGCCATGGGGTCGGTCTTCGGCGGGCTGCTGGCCCACGTCGGACACGACGTGACCTTCGTCGACACTTGGGAAGAGAACGTCGCCGCGATCAACGCCAGCGGCGTGCGCCTCGACGGGGTGAAGGGGGAGCTGCGGATCCCCGCCAACGCCGTCGTCGGTTTGCCCCACGGGCTCGAAGCTGATCTGGCGATGATCTGGACCGACGCGAACAACACGCGCCGGGCTGCGGTCACTGCGGCCGCGGCGCTCGCCCCCGGCGGGTTCGCGATCACCCTGCAGAACGGCATCGGCAACGTCGAGACGCTGGTCGAGGTGCTCGGCAAGCCGCGCGTCGCCGCCGGCTCGAGCATGTGCAGTGCCGCGATGCGCGGGCCCGGCCACGCGAGCTTCACCCACATGGGGATGACTTCGGTCGGCGAGATCGACGGCGGCGGCAGCGCCCGGGTCGAGCGGTTGCGCGAAGCGCTCGCGCAGGCCCGCTTCGAGGTGCGCGTGCATCCGGACATCATGGCGCTCGTCTGGTCGAAATTCGCGCACAACTGCGCCGTCAACGCGATCTGCGCGACCACCGGGCTGCGGGTGGGCGAGGTCGCCCGCGTGGCGGCGCTCGACCGGCTTCAGGACCACGTGATCGACGAGATCCTCGCGGTCACGCGTGCGAAGGGGATCACGCTCGACGATCCCGACTTCCGGGCGCACGTGAAGGCGCATTGCTGGAAGAAGTTCAACCGGCCCTCGATGCTGCAGCACATCGAGGCCGGCAAGCGCACCGAGATCGACGCGCTGAACGCGCGCCTCGTCGAGGAAGGCCGCCGGCTCGGCGTGCCGACGCCGTACAACGATGCGCTCGCCTGCCTCCTCAAGGGCGTCGAGCACAAGCGGCGCGAGGCGGCCGGCCGCACCGAGGCCGACTACGCCGCGCTCGAGGCGCAGGCCGAGCGCGAGCCGCGGCCACCTCTGCGGACCTGATCGTGCGCAATACGCGCATGGAAGTCCCGACCGTCATCGCGCACCTGCTGCCGGCGCACGGCGCGATCTCGAACCACCCGCGCTGGCCGCTGCTGGTGTATCCGGGCGCCGTTGCGCTCAGCGGTTCCGATCCGGCCGCGGTCTTCGAGCGGCTGTTCGACCGCAACCGCTGGCCGGCCGCGTGGCGCAACGGCGTGTTTCCGTTTCATCACTACCACAGCACCGCGCACGAGGCGCTCGGCGTCTACAGCGGCGAGGTGACCGTGCAGTTCGGCGGCGACGACGGGGTCGTCGTCACCGCGCGCCCGGGCGACGTGGTGGTGCTGCCGGCGGGAACCGGACACAAAAAGCTCGCCTCGCACGGCGCGCTCGGCATCGTCGGCGCGTACCCGGAGGGACAGCATCCCGACACGTGCACGCCGCTTGTCACGAACGCGCGGCGCAGCGCCGAGGCGGTCGCGCGCGTGCCGCTACCCACGTGCGATCCGGTATTCGGCGCGAACGGCCCGCTGTTCGAGCACTGGGTGCTCTAGCAGGTTGAACCCGTTATTCCGGCGCACGCCGGGATCCAGGATTCCCTGGTCGCGCCCGATGCAACGGGCTGGACCCCGGCTCGCCCGGCTTTGAGCCGCATCAAAGTATCGCGGAGAGCCCATTCCTATAGTACGGACATCGTCAGACTAGGCAGGACCCGATGGCCCGCAGACGCCGAGAACCGTTGCACCGCTCCCTGTGCGCGGTCTCGCTCGACGAACGGCTGCTTCCTGCCGGGCGCGGGGAACGCGACGCAATTGCGGCCCTGGATGGATCGCGCTGGCACGCGGCGCCCTGGCGACCGGCTCGCGGCGTCGTCTACCTCGTCGGCGCCGGTCCGGGCGACCCGGACCTGCTGACGCTGCGCGCGGCCCGGCTGATGCGCGAAGCCGAGGTGGTCGTGTACGACTACCTGGTCAGCGACGCGGTGCTCGGCTTCGTCAATCCGCGCGCCGAGCGGATTTACGCCGGCAAGCAGCAGGGCTGCCACGCGCTTTCCCAGAACGAGATCAACCAGCTCCTCGTCGCGCTCGCGCGGCGTGGCAGACGCGTCCTGCGGCTCAAGGGCGGCGACCCGTTCATTTTCGGGCGCGGCGGCGAAGAGGCCGAGTTCCTCGCCGACCGCGGCGTGCGTTTCGAGGTCGTTCCCGGGGTGACTGCGGCGAGCGGCGCCTCGGCGTACGCGGGCATCCCGCTCACCCACCGCGACCGCGCGCGCGCGGTCGTGTTCGTCACCGGGCACCTCAAGGACGGCTCCTGCGAGCTCGACTGGCCGATGCTCGCCCGCCCGCGACAGACCGTCGTGATCTACATGGGCGTGACGCGGATCGCGGAGATCTGCGGGCAGATCGTGGCGCACGGCCTGGATGCCGCGACGCCCGCGGCGGTCATCGAGAAAGCCACCACGCCGAAGCAGCGGGTGGTCCCCGCCACGGTCGGCACGCTGGCCGAGGTCGCGGCGGCAGCCCGCGTGAGGCCGCCGGCACTCATCGTCGTCGGCGAGGTGGTGAGCTTGCGCTCGAGCCTGGACTGGCTCGCGACGCGCGCCGCGCCGCTGGCGGAGGTCACGTAGAAGCAAGCGGCCCGACCCGTCGCAACCGAACGCACAGCGGATTGCGAGTTCCCACCCTGAAACCGCGACGGGACGCCCGCATCCGAGGTCGCGGGCTATCGCAGTGAGCGGCCGAATGGCGGCCGCGGCATCCCCGGTTCACCTTCCGACACGAAGCGGACCGGGAGTCCGGGTCCGCAGTTAACCTGGCACGGCGGTCATGAGGGCCGTCACGACTATCAGGGCGACAACCAGGATCACCCCACCGACCAGGGCGCCGACGACGAGCTGCTCCGCCGACAACGGTACGGGACCGGCCTCCCCTTCGGCGCGTCTGAGCTTTCCGAAGAGGGATGACAGAAACCGTCCCGCTGCCTTGGTGAACGTTGCCGACCCGTTCCGCTCCGCACACATGGCGCCTCCTTCCATCCACCGCGTGGGTCTTCAGGTCGGGCGGCCGTTCCGCGGCCCCGCCGCCGACACCGTTTCGAGAAGCGCCAGCAGCCCCTTGAGCAATACGATCGGCGATGGCGGGCAACCCGGGATGTGCAGATCGACCGGCACGACGGCCGAGACGCCTCCGATACAGGCGTAGCTGCCGGAAAACACCCCACCGTTACGCGCGCAGTCTCCTACGGCCACCACCCACTTCGGGTCGGGCGTCGCCTGGTAGGTGCGTTCGAGCGCTTCGCGCATGTTCGCGGTCACCGGACCGGTCACCAGCAGCACGTCGGCGTGGCGCGGAGAGGCGACGAAGCGCAGACCGAATCGCTCCAAATCGTAGAGCACGTTGTTGAGCGCATGGATCTCGAGCTCGCAACCATTGCAGGATCCCGCATCGACCTCGCGGATCGCGAGCGTCCGCCCTAGCCGCCTGCGCGCGGCTTGATCCACGCGCGCGGCTAGCTCGGCAACCGACGCGTCATCTCTCGTGGGTGCGGCCTCCGTGAGCGGGCCGTGCACGAGGCTCTTCAACAGCAATCTACGCATGTCGGTTCACCCTAGAGGTCGTGGCCCGCATAGGAGCAATTGAAGGATTTGTTGCAGAGAGGGAAATCGGCAACGATGTTGCCGTCGATCACTGCCTCGAGCAGCGGCCATTGGAACCACGACGGATCACGGACGTGGCAGCGCTCGACGTTGCCGTCGCGTGCGATCCGGACCCACGCGAGAACGTCGCCGCGGAAGCCTTCGACCAGCGCCACGCCTTCGCTGACGCCGGCGGCCGGGGGACTCGAGGCCGGCGCGCAAATCGGTCCGGCCGGGAGTCGTCGCAGGATTTCGTCGATCAGCGACAGGCTCTGCTCCACCTCGCGAATGCGTATCCAGACTCGCGCATTCACGTCGCCCTCCTCGAGCACCGGAACCTCGAACTGCAAGTCGTCGTACGGCGCATAGCCCGGTGTGCGTCGCGCATCGAACTTGCGCCCCGACGCACGCCCGATGTAGCCGCCGGCGGCAAACTGCTCCGCGAGCTGCGGCGACAGGATTCCCGTCCCGACGGTCCGGTCCTGCAGCGACGCCGTGTTGTCGTACAGCTCCACGAGCTCGGGAAACCGCCTGCGAACACCTGCGGTGAGCACGAGCAGCAGTCGCTCGCCGTCGCCCGGCAAGTCGTGCGCGACCCCCCCGGGAACGACGCAGTCCATCATGAGCCGGTGGCCGAAGCAGGCTTCCGCCGCCCGCAGCACCTGCTCGCGCAAGAGACCGCATTGCGCGTGCATCATCGCGAACGCCGCATCGTTGCAGATGGCGCCGATGTCGCCGAAGTGATTCGCGAGCCGCTCGAGCTCCGCCAGCAGCGCGCGCAGCCAGACCGCGCGTGGCGGGACAGCGACACCGAGCGCCGCTTCGACCGCCCGAGCGAAGGCCAGGGCACAGGCGACCGTACTGTCACCGGACACGCGCCCGGCGAGCACCGCCGCGCGCTGGATGGACGCACCCGCCATGAGCGACTCGATGCCTTTGTGCACGTACCCGAGCCGCTCCTCGAGGCGCACGACGGTCTCCCCGTTCGCGGTAAAGCGGAAGTGGCCCGGCTCGATGATCCCGGCATGGACGGGGCCCACCGGGATCTGGTGCAGGCTCTCGCCTTCCGCCGGCAGGAACGGATAGACACTCGGCGCCGCGGGAGCGTGGCCGGCCTGCCCGAGCGGATGGCGAAGGTTCCACTTGCTGTGGTCGAGCCACGCTCGCGTGTCCGGGAGACCTTCCGGCTCGAGGCCCACGAGATCGCGCACGGCTCGCTCCAGGCGAATCGCCGGCGGATGCATCCGTCCGACCGCGGGGAAGCGGTTCCCTTCGCACGCGTAGCTGAGAACGGCGCAGTCGCCACTCTCGCGCTCGATCACAGCCATGTGCGCGAAGTCGCGCTCTCCCCACAGCCCCACCAGGGCCCATTCCCCGGCGTGCAGGCGATGCGCCGCCTGTTCCCAGCTCTCGCGGCTCACGACCGCGCGCGGCCAGGGTCGATGCTCCGAGACCCTCCGTCCGGCACGAATCGCTTCGTTGAGTGCGCCCATTCCGACTAGCTCAGTCGTGTCGCGACGTGCTGGAACCACGCGACGAGCGCGGGCGGGAGCCAAATGCCGGCCGCGAGAACGAGCGCCAGGTGAGCGAACACCGGCACGAACGAGGCCTTCGCCGGCTCGCTGCTCCCGTACGGATCGCCGAATGCCAGGCCGTTCAACCGGAGCAGCAGCGCGCCGAGCGCCACCAATATGCTCAGCCCGAGCAGCACGGCGAGCACGGGTTCGCGCGCGAACGTGGAGGTCACGATCAGGAACTCGGTCATGAAGATCCCCATGGGCGGCAGGCCGACGATGGCGACGACACCGAGCGTGAGACCCCATCCGAGCACCGGATGGGAAACCGTGAGCCCGCGGATGTCGGCCATCTGCTGGGTGCCCTTGACCTGCGCGATGTGGCCCACGCAAAAAAAGATCGCCGACTTGGTGAGGCTGTGCAGCGTCATGTGCAGCAGACCGGCGAAGTTCGCGAGCGGACCGCCCATTCCGAAGGCGAACGTGATGATCCCCATGTGCTCGATCGACGAATAGGCGAACATGCGCTTGATGTCGTGGCGGCGGTACAGCATGAACGACGCGAACACCACCGACAGCAGTCCGAGCGACACCATCAGGGGCCCGGGGGCCAGAGCCCCCGGGTTCGCCGACATGATCGTCTTGAAGCGCAGCACCGCGAACAGCGCCACATTGAGGAGCAGGCCCGACAGCACGGCCGAGATCGGCGTCGGGCCCTCGGCATGCGCATCGGGCAGCCACGCGTGCAGCGGTGCGAGCCCGACCTTGGTGCCGTAGCCGAGCAGGAGGAACACGAACGAGAGATTCAGGAGCGCCGGATCGAACTCCGGCGCCCGTTCGACGAGCACGTTCCAGGCCATCGCATCCAGCCCTTCGCCGACCACGGTGCGCGCCGCGAGGTACACCAGGATCGTTCCGAACAGCGCCAGCGCGATGCCGACGCTGCCCAGCAGGAAGTACTTCCACGCCGCCTCGAGCGCCGCCGGCGTGCGGTAGATCCCGACCATCAGCACCGTGGTCAGCGTGGCCAGCTCGACCGCGACCCACATGAGCCCGACGTTGTTGGAGAGCAACGCCAGATTCATGGCGAACATGAGCGTCTGGTACATCGCGTGGTAGAAGCGCAGATAGGTCGGCGTGAGCCGCCCGACCTCCAGCTCGTGCGCGATGTAGCTGCCGCTGAACACGCTAGTCGTGAACCCCACGAACGTGCTGAGCACGATGAAGACGACGTTCAGATCGTCCACGATCAGGAACGGCCCGGGCGCCGGACGCGCGACGAAGAGCCCGACCGCGGCGGCGAGCGTCAGGAACGTTCCGAGGACGTTCAGCCGCGCGGTCGTCCGATCGTCCGGCAGCAGCGCCAGCAGCGCCGCGGCAAGCGCGGGGATGATCAGGATGGCGCGGACAAGATAGTCGCCCGGCTCAGTCATGGCCGCTCCCCGCGGTACTGGTCGAGGGTGTGGATGTCCACCGTGTCGAACCGCTCGCGAATGCGGAACAGGAAGATGCCGATCACGATCAGGGCGACGAGGATCGAGAACGCTACGCTGATCTCCACCACGAGCGGCATTCCCTTGGCGCCGGTGGCGGCGAGGATGAGCCCGTTCTCGATCGACATGAACCCGATGACCTGGCTCACGGCGTTGTGCCGGGACACCATCATGAGCAGGCCGAGCAGCATCACCGACAGCGCGAACGCCAGGTCCTCCCGGGCGAGCGTCCCCGCCTCGGCCGTGATCGGCAGCATGACCATGATGGACAGCGCGACCAGCCCGATGCCCGCGAGCATCGTCAGCCCGATCCCGACCACGGGCTCGATCGTCCGGTGGATCCCGAGCCGCAC
>Ga0105107_10003827_pt1 | contig 10058 bp, 8 predicted proteins | sample PPLLaktember2015_6_FD_79335 | JGI IMG/M metagenome (GOLD analysis project Ga0105107, IMG submission 79335) | Freshwater sediment microbial communities from Prairie Pothole Lake near Jamestown, North Dakota, USA - PPLs Lake P8 Core (1) Depth... | ecosystem: Environmental > Aquatic > Freshwater >...
AAACGCATTCCAATATACGGTTATTATTTTTCATTTCTATACTTTGTCATGTTTTTTATGCAACTGCAGGGTTAATAAGGGTCGCATAATTGTCTGGACACTGAGAGGCAGAGGCGTTTCAGAACAGGCCGGTAAACAGGAGGGGATTATGTTGCATCGGGTGGGTGTCGTTGGCGCAACCGGATATGCCGGGGCGGAGCTTGTGCGGATACTTTCGGCGCATCCTGAAGTTGAGATTACCATTATCACATCGCGTCAGTTCGCCGGCCAGGAGTTTGACCGCGCCTATCCGTCGATGCGGGGTTTTGTCAAATTGGTGTGTGAGGAATTGTCGACGGACAGGCTGTGTGAACGGGCGGACGTTATATTTATCGCGCTTCCTCACAAGATACCCATGCAGATCGTGCCTGAACTGTTAGACCGGGGCAAGAAGGTAATCGATTTGTCGGCCGATTTCAGATTCAGGGATGTCTCTGTATATGAATCGGTGTATCAGCGCCATAGCGCCGGAGAATTGCTTGCGAAGGCCGTTTACGGCCTTTGCGAAGTGTATTACGATCAAATTCAAAAGGCGGATCTGGTCGGAAATCCCGGGTGTTATCCGACCAGTGTGATTTTGCCCCTGATGCCCTTGTTAAAGGGCGGATTGCTGTCAGATTCATCCATCATTGCCGATTCAAAATCAGGGGTCAGCGGCGCCGGTCGGTCACCGTCCCTGGCAACGCATTTCTGCGAGGTAAATGAATCTTTCAAGGCCTATAAAGTCGCTGAACACCGGCATTGCCCGGAAATGGAAGAAGTGCTCAGCCGTGAAACCGGAAGCCGCATCCAGCTGACATTCGTCCCGCATCTGGTGCCCATTACACGCGGGATGCTGACAACCATCTATGCGGATCTCAAGCCGGGGGTCAGCGCGGAAAATGTTCGTGACTGTATAGCCGCGTTTTACACCGGTCGACCCTTTGTAAGACTGTGCCCTTACAACGGTCTGCCGGACACCCTGCATGTGCGCGGAACCAATTATTGTGATATCGGCTTTCGGATCGATCAGAGAAATAATCGCCTGGTCCTGATCTCGGCCATCGACAACCTGGTGAAAGGCGCAGCCGGGCAGGCCGTTCAGAACATGAATATCATGTTGGGACTTGCTGAAACGGCCGGGCTGATTCAGATTCCTTATTCCATTTAGCAGGTGTCAACCCTGTTCTTGACAGTATGGACTTGTTCAATTATTAAGAGTCTCATTATTGAATAGACACTCATTAAGACATCCATAAGAAAGGAGATTGCAAATGTCGGCAAAGCTAATCAAGGGAACGGAAATTCGTGAACAGATACTTGCGGAAATCGCTGAGGAAGTGTCTCAGATCAAGAAAAAGCACGGCATGGTGCCGGGCCTGGTCACCATTCTGGTGGGCCAGAATCCGGCTTCGATTTCGTATGTAACGCTCAAAATTCAAACTGCTGAGCGGCTGGGATTCAAGGAGGTTCAGGACAATCAACCGGATACCTTGTCGGAAAAGGACCTTTTGGCCCTTATCGACAGGTACAATAAGGACGATTCCATCCACGGCATCCTGGTCCAGCTGCCGTTGCCCAAACATGTTGACGAGAAAAAAGTACTCAACGCAATTGACCCGGACAAGGACGTTGACGGTTTCCACCCCGTCAATGTCGGCCGGCTGATGATCGGCGGCGCTGAAGTCAAATTTCCACCCTGTACGCCGGCCGGCATTCAGGAACTGATTGTCCGCAGCGGGGTAGAAACAAATGGGGCGGAAGTCGTCGTTGTCGGACGTTCCAACATTGTGGGCAAACCGATCGCCAACATGATGTTTCAAAAGGGGAGGGGCGCCAACAGCACCGTGACGGTGGTTCATACCGCCACAAAAGATCTGGCCGCACACTGCAAGCGGGCGGACATTTTAATTGTTGCCGCCGGTGTGCCGGATCTGGTAAAGCCGGAATGGATCAAACCGGGTTCCTGTGTGATCGACGTCGGGGTAAACCGGGTCGGTGAAAAAATCAGCGAAAAAACCGGGAAAAAAATTGCCATATTAAAGGGCGACGTTGATTTTGAAGCCGCCAAGGAAATTGCCGGATTCATTACCCCGGTCCCGGGCGGGGTGGGACCGATGACCATTACCATGCTGATGAAAAACACATTAAAGTCTTTAAAATTCAAACTGGGAATTGCCTGATAGGGGGGATTTGTAAACCGGATACGGGGGAAGCAGGCGGCTTCCCCTGATTTATACTGAAAATTGAAAGACTTATTGACAGACTGGCCGCCTTCATGTTAATGTGTATGACAATTTATCCGGCGCCACTGAAACCGAACCCATATTTGTCGCACTGAACAGGTATTTCACTTGAGGTAAAAGGATCGCGCAGACCAGCAAATCGGGGACAGTTTTTCTATGGGCAAGAAAATATCATTCTTCGTTTTGAGCACGACCGGTTCTCCAACCAAACAACTCACGATGTCTAAAGGGCTGCTGAAGGGTTTAAGCCTTTTGCTGATGTTTGCGCTGATCGCTTCAGGGTTTGTTGTCTACGATTATTATGCCTTAAAAAAAATGTTGCCGAGCACCTCGCGGTTGAAAAGTAAAATTGACAATCAGGAAGATGAAATCGTCACCCAGCGTCAGCAGATTCAGAATTTCGCACGCGAAATTAATTCGCTGAAAACAAAATTAATCGATTTAAATCGTTTTGAAAAAAAAATTCGTATTATCGCCAATATTGATAAATCTTCCGGCCAGGAAGGATTGTTTGGCGTGGGCGGTTCAATTCCTGAAGACTTAAATCCCAAGATTGAACTCGAAAGTAAACACAACAGCCTGCTGCGGGATATGCACGAACAGGTCGAACAGTTGAATGTCGCTTCCGTCCATCAGAAAGACGGGTTTGAATCTCTGCTGAAATATCTTGATGAACAGCGCAACATCCTGGCCTCTACACCGGCCATCAAACCGGTGGACGGATGGGTAACATCCCGTTTTGGATATCGGACGTCTCCTTTTACCGGTAAACGCGAATTTCATAAAGGCCTGGATATCGCTGCGCTGAAAAAATCACCGATCATTGCAACCGCCGATGGCGTGGTTGCCTTTGTCGGATTAAAGGGGATGCTCGGAAAAGTTGTCGTGCTGGATCACGGTCATGGCATTTCGACCCAATACGGACATATTGACAAAGCATTGAAAAAACCCGGCGAAAAAATCACTCGTGGTGAAGAGATTGCGCTTGTCGGCAACTCCGGACGAACCACCGGCGCGCATGTTCATTACGAGGTGATGCTCAACGGATTGCCGGTGAATCCTGAAAAATATATCATTGATTAGTACCTTAGAAATAATTTTCTGCGCGTTTTTGGCAGGAAATTATTTCGTGAAGGTACTTATCCCGTTTATCGGGGTTAGCGCCGTATTCCCTCCCTTCTTTTTTTCCCCGGATTTTCTTAAAATTTGGTAATAGTTTAGCTTTTTGAAAAAATACGATGATTTTAGAAACAGCTAAATTGATACAAAATTTGTTTATCCATGAGTTCCGCCCATTTCGCCACCTCCGGCAGGCAGCCGATCCGCTTCGGCAACAAATTTTTGCTTTCGCTTTAACTGACAATTCGTTATAATAATTTTACATGTAACCGGAAGACATCCATAATGTAAGGAAAAGGCCAGCGAGAATGTTTAATTTCTTAACTAAGGTTTTTGGAAGCAAGAACGAGCGCGAACTTAAAAAGCTTGCACCGATCGTAGACATGATCAACACTTTCGAGTCGAAAATGCAGGCATACAGCGATTCGGCGCTACGGTCTCAAACCCAATTGTTGAAGGGACGCTGTGCCGAGGGGGAACCCCTTGACGAGCTGCTGCCGGAAGCCTTTGCCGCAGTCCGGGAAGCGTCGGTACGTACGCTGAAAATGAGGCATTTTGATGTGCAACTTATTGGCGGACTGGTTTTGCATCAGGGCAAAATAGCTGAAATGAAAACCGGCGAGGGAAAAACCCTGGCGGCAACACTTCCGGCCTATCTGAACGCGCTGACAGGTAAAGGTGTCCATATCATAACAGTGAATGATTACCTGGCAAAACGAGATACCGAATGGATGGGGCATATTTATAATTTTCTGGGGCTTTCCGTCGGCACGATCGTTCACGGACTCGACGACGCAGCGCGCAAGGCTGCCTATGATGCCGATATTACCTACGGCACCAACAATGAATTCGGTTTTGATTATCTCCGGGACAACATGAAGTTTTACAAAGACTCCCTCGTTCAGCCTGAACTCCACTACGCCATTGTGGACGAGGTGGACAGTATTTTGATTGATGAAGCCCGGACGCCGTTGATTATTTCCGGGCCGGCAGAAAAGTCCACTTCGCTTTATTATCAGGTCAACGGCATCATACCGCGTCTGGTTCGCGACACGGATTTTACCATTGATGAAAAAGCACGGACCGCCGTTTTGACCGAACAAGGGGTATCCAAGGCGGAAAAAGCGCTGAATGTCAATAACCTGTACGATCCCAAATATATTGAACTGCTGCACCATATTAACCAGGCTCTGAAGGCGCACGCGCTTTTTAAACGGGACGTTGATTATATCGTTAAAAACGGCGAGGTGATCATCGTCGACGAGTTTACCGGCCGGTTGATGCCGGGGCGTCGCTACAGTGAAGGGCTGCATCAGGCGCTGGAAGCAAAGGAAAATGTCAAAATTGAAAATGAGAATCAGACACTTGCGACCATTACCTTCCAGAATTACTTTAGAATGTATCAAAAACTTGCCGGTATGACCGGAACGGCTGATACGGAAGCAGCCGAATTCAAGAAAATTTATAATTTGGACGTAGCGGTTATTCCCACCAACCAACCGATGATTCGAGACGACTATGCGGATGTGATTTACAAGACCAAAACGGAAAAATATGATGCGGTTATGGACGAAATCGCGGCGTTGCATCAAAAAGGACAACCCGTCCTGGTGGGAACGATTTCAATCGATGTGTCCGAGCAGTTGAGCAAAATACTTTTAAAAAAAGGAATTCCGCATACCGTCCTGAATGCCAAAAATCATGAAAAGGAGGCTGAAATTATTGCCCTGGCAGGCCAAAAAGGTTCGGTTACGATTTCAACGAACATGGCAGGCCGCGGAACCGACATTGTGCTGGGTAAAGGGGTGACGGACCTGGGTGGATTGCATATTCTCGGCACCGAGAGGCACGAAAGCCGGCGGATTGACAACCAGCTCAGAGGCCGTTCCGGCCGGCAGGGGGATCCCGGTTCATCCCGATTTTACCTGGCCCTTGAGGACGATCTGCTGCGTATTTTCGGCGGGGAGCGCATATCCGCAATCATGGAAAAACTGGGGATGGAAGAAGGGCAGCCGATTGAACACGGCATGATCAGCCGGGCCATTGAAAATGCGCAGGCAAAAGTCGAAGGTCATAACTTTGATATCCGCAAACAGCTCCTTGAGTATGACGATGTCATGAACCAGCAGCGGGAGGTCATCTACCGTCAACGGCGTGAAGCCTTGCAGGGACAGGATATTAAAGAGTCCATTGAAGAAATGATTTGGGAAAAAGCTGAAGAGATCGCCGGGTCGGTCGCGGATGAAGCCATTCCGCCGGATGAATGGGATCTCAAACCCATGACCGATGCCGTGTTCAAACTATTTAATTTTCGCATGACGCTTAAAGGCGATAGGCTGGATACGCTCAATCGCGAGAGCCTGGCCCAGTCGATTTTCGATGCGGTTATGGCGTTATACAGGCAAAAGGAAGCCGCCATCGGGGCAACCGAATTCCGGCAGCTGGAACGGATTGTCATGCTGCAAACGGTCGACACCCTCTGGAAAGATCATCTTCTGAGCATGGACCATCTCAAAGAGGGGATCGGGTTGCGCGGCTATGCCCAGCAAAACCCTTTGATTGTATATAAAAAAGAAGGGTTTGAAATGTTTCAGGATATGATAGCGCGAGTCAAGGAAGAAACCCTGTCCGTTCTTTTCCGGATTCAGATATCGGAACCTGAGGTAATTGAAGACCTCAGAAAACCGAAAGAACAAAAATTTGTCCTTTCCCACGGCGGTGACGCTCCCAAGCAGCAACCCCGGAAGCGGACCGATAAAAAGACCGGCCGGAATGACCCATGTCCGTGCGGGAGCGGTAAAAAATATAAAAAATGCTGTGGAAAATGATGATATTGAAAACTTAATTTGACTGAAATCATATGGGTCGTTATAATCCAGGTATCGTTGAAGAAACAGAATCCATAACTCAGGATGTGGTGACGGATCCGCCCATGTTCCGGGTGCTGCTTCATAATGACGACTTCACCACAATGGATTTTGTTGTTCAGATTTTAATGCGGGTGTTTAAAAAAACATTTGAAGAAGCCGCGCGCGTCATGCTGAACGTTCACCGCAAAGGTATCGGGCTGTGCGGGGTATATACGTATGAAGTCGCGGAAACAAAAGTGGATACGGTGCATGCCCTGGCGCGGGAACACCAGTATCCCTTGAAGTGCACCATGGAGAAGGATGATTAGCTTATGATCAGCAAAGAACTTAGTGCAACCCTCGGTTTTGCGGTTAGAGAGGCCAAAAAAAGACGCCACGAATATGTCTGCATCGAACACGTCCTTTTTGCCATTCTGTATGACGACACCGGTAGAGAAATCATAGAAGGTTGCGGCGGCAATGTCGAAAATCTGAAACGGGCGCTTGAAGATTTTTTTGTTGACCGGCTGGAGAGTATCCCGGAAGGGGATGAGTATGTCTTGCAGCAGACGGTCGGTTTCCAGCGGGTCATTCAGCGGGCCGTAAACCAGGCTCGGTCGGCTGAGAAGCAGGAAGTAGCCGTGGGGGATGTGCTGGCATCCATCTTCCTGGAAAAAGATTCCAACGCCGTTTATTTTCTGACCCTGGAAGGGATTACGCGGTTCGATATTTTAAACTTGATTTCCCATGAGCTGCCAAAGGCGCCGCAGATACCCGGCGGATTCGCGAAAACTGAAAAGGGCGAAAAACAGAAAAAATCAGACCCTCTCGAAATATTTACGGTAGACCTGGTGGAGCGGGCCGATAGCGGCAAGCTGGATCCGCTCATCGGCCGTGAACTTGAAATGGAACGGACCATTCAGGTACTTTGCCGTCGCCGCAAAAACAATCCCGTCTTTGTCGGCGATCCCGGTGTCGGTAAAACCGCGATGGCGGAAGGACTTGCCATCAGCATATCCAAAGGCAACATTCCGGAACTGCTGAAGAATGTACGAATTTATCTGCTGGATCTCGGCGCGCTGTTGGCCGGAACGAAGTTTCGCGGAGATTTTGAGCAGCGCTTGAAAGGTGTTCTGGCCTCGCTGAAGAAGAAGAAAGATGCGATTTTATTTATCGATGAAATTCATACGGTTGTCGGCGCCGGCGCCACCAGCAGCGGCTCGATGGACGCGTCCAACATTTTAAAACCGGCTCTGACCACCGGAGACCTGCGCTGTATCGGATCAACGACCTATGAAGAGTACAAAAATCATTTTGAAAAGGACCGGGCGCTGTCCCGCCGCTTCGAAAAGATCGAGATAGCGGAACCGTCGGTGTCGGATAGCATTAAAATACTGAAAGGGTTGAGAACCTGCTATGAGGATCACCACGGCATCGTCTATACCGACCAGGCCCTTAAAGCAGCTGTTGAGCTCTCAGCCAAATATATCAATGACCGTTATCTTCCGGACAAGGCGATCGATGTGATCGATGAAGCCGGGGCGTTTGTCCGGCTTTCCGGATCTTCCCGCAGAACAACCATCCATCCATCCGATATTGAGAAGATTGTTGCCAAAATAGCCCGGATTCCTACCCGCAACATTTCCACTTCGGACAAGGCCAAACTCGAAACTTTGGAGGAGCAGTTGATGCAGGTGGTTTTTGGGCAGGATGATGCCATTAAATCTCTGGTTACTTCCATTAAGCGCTCCAGGGCCGGGCTGTGTGCTCCGGATAAACCGATCGGTTCTTTCCTGTTCACGGGCCCCACCAGGCGTGGGTAAAACGGAAGTCGCCAGGCAGGTGGCCTTTCTTTTAGGCGTCCAATTTCAGCGCTTTGACATGAGTGAGTACATGGAAAAACATGCGGTGGCACGTCTGATCGGCGCACCGCCCGGCTACATCGGTTTTGAACAGGGAGGACTCCTGACGGATGGTATTCGCAAGCACCCTCACAGCGTCCTGCTGCTTGATGAAATCGAAAAAGCCCATCCGGACATGTATAATATCCTGCTCCAGGTTCTGGATCATGCCACCTTGACGGACAATACCGGGAAGAAAGCGGACTTTCGCAACGTGATGGTCATGATGACTTCCAACGTGGGATCACGCGAGATGAGCAGTCCGTCAATCGGATTCGGAGATGCTACCTACGACACCGAGTCAAAAGGCAAAAAGGCCGTCGAGAAGTTTTTCAATCCCGAGTTCAGGAACCGCCTGGACGCCATTATCAGTTTCAATCCATTAACGGTTGAAATTATGGAGCGGGTGGTTGATAAGTTCATCGCCGAATTGAATGGGCAGCTTGCCGCTAAGCGGGTGGTTCTCAATATTTCTGCAAAAGCGCGAACCTGGCTGGCGCAAAAAGGGTATGACCCGCGTTATGGCGCCCGGCCGCTTGCACGGAAGCTGCAAACCGAAATTAAAGACATTCTTTCGGAACAGATCCTGTTCGGGGGGCTTGAAAAGGGGGGCAATGTTTTCGTGGACATCGAAAACGACAAGCCCTCATTTCGGTATTGATGCCGGTTTATCTGCTGAACGAACCAATCATATTTCCCCCGCCCCGATTCGCCCGTGAAGACGGACTTTTGGCAGTTGGCGGCGACTTAAGCCAGGAGAGACTGTTGCTGGCTTATCGCCGGGGGATTTTTCCCTGGTTCATGGACGCCGAACCGATCTTGTGGTGGTCCCCGGACCCGCGCCTGGTACTGTATCCGGCGGAGTTCAGACCTTCACGGAGCCTGCAGAAAACAATCAGACAACACCTGTTCAGAATCACCATGGATCAGGCCTTCCGCCAGGTGATAACGGGCTGCGCCCTGACCCGCAGGGATAATGACGAACCGACCTGGATCGGCGCAGACATGATCAGCGCCTATTGCCGGTTGCATGAGTCGGGGTTTGCCCATTCGGTTGAAGCCTGGTATCAGGATAAACTGGCGGGCGGAGTATATGGGGTGTCCCTGGGGCGGTGCTTTTTTGGAGAATCGATGTTCACGCGGGTCCGAGATGCTTCCAAAGTGGCCCTGGCGGCTCTGGTCGGACATCTTCGCGAAAATTCGTTCCATCTCATCGATTGTCAGGTTCGCACGGCTCACCTGATTCGGATGGGCGCCCGTGAAATTCCGCGGGCGCATTTTTTAAAACAGCTTGCTAACGCACTGAAAATACCATCCATCACCGGACAGTGGTCTATCAAATAAGGAGGGATATCCTTAAGATGGCTCATGACTGCATCTTCTGTCAGATTGTTCGAAATGAAACGCCGGCAGATTTTCTGTATAAAAACGACGCGCTGGTTGTATTTAAAGATATCCATCCGCATGCGCCGGTTCATCTTCTGATCGTTCCGCTGAAACATATCAGAAGCATTAATGATATCGATGCAAAGGACGGCGGGACCGTCTCCGAAATGATCCTGACGGGTAAACTGATGGCAAAAAAGGCGGGGATCGCTGAATCGGGCTACAAGCTCTTGTTCAATGTGGAAAGGGGAGGCGGGCAGGTAATTTTTCATCTGCACCTGCATCTTCTCGGCGGCTGGAAGTAAAGGCCCCTTTATTCCAGCACGAAAAACCTGGTCTTCAAGGCCAGGTCAGCGTTAATTGGCTTTATCTGGGAGTTTTGTGTTAAAAATACAAATTCCAAGCACCAAATTACAAACAAATCTCAATTGCCAATGTTCAATGACCAAAACTTTCCAGGAAGAAAAATTGTTTGAATTTTCGAATTTTGATCATTGGTCATTGTTTGATATTTGGGACTTGTTATTTGGAATTTAAAT
>Ga0105107_10003829_pt1 | contig 10057 bp, 8 predicted proteins | sample PPLLaktember2015_6_FD_79335 | JGI IMG/M metagenome (GOLD analysis project Ga0105107, IMG submission 79335) | Freshwater sediment microbial communities from Prairie Pothole Lake near Jamestown, North Dakota, USA - PPLs Lake P8 Core (1) Depth... | ecosystem: Environmental > Aquatic > Freshwater >...
CATCCGCTGGGTAAGCATTACAGGATGTGCAGCGACGCCCAGCTGGGCTCTTTTAACCTTCCCGTTCAGTATCAGTTTACCTACAATATAGGCTGTAAGGTTTGAAGAGACGGCAAAGCATAATCCCTGAGCAGCTGCAATTACGGCAGTGTTAACGCCAATCACCCTGCCTTCGGAATTTAAAAGAGGACCTCCGCTGTTGCCAGGATTTAATGCCGCATCGGTTTGAATAATTTCATCAATTAACCGGCCATTATTAGCCCTGAGTGTACGGCCGGTTGCGCTTACCACACCTGTGGTCACAGTATGCTGTAACCCCAGAGGGTTACCAATGGCAATTGCAATCTGACCTGGTTCAAGCAAAGCCGAATCAGCAAACTGAAGTGGTTTAAGATCACCGCCATAAACCTTGATAACGGCAAGGTCAGTGGAAGGATCAGCTCCGATAAGTGTGGCATTTAGTTCTATCCCGTCGATAAAAGTCACCATAATTAATGGTGTCTCTTCGACAACATGACAATTGGTAACTATATAACCATCAGTTGATATGACAAATCCTGATCCGAAAGCCGGCTGTTCAGTCCACTTACCTGATCTCGGATCCTGAACCTTTTTAATTACTCTGATATGTACTACTGCGGAGGCAACATTCTTAACGACTCCGGTAACTGTCGATGAGTAGGAATCAAGCAACTGACTGTCGGTTGAGGCGAGAAAATCAATATGATACTCCTTATTTTCCATATCATATATAAAACAATTATCGAACCAATTTGATCAGTCTGCAAATCTGTCATGCCTGTTTTTTCTATCTGCTTATTGACCTTGTGAATTTTTATCTGTTTTAACTTACAAGATTTATAGACTTTGTGAGTCCTTCGTGTAATCCTTTGTGTGACTTTGTGGTAAAAAAGGATTTAACCACAAAGGATCTCAAAGGTTGTCACTAAGTAACACAAAGGGATACAATAAATTAAGAATATTTATGAATTAAACAAATTAAACAGGTTTGGATCAAAATCAAATATTTTCTGCAGTTTTTCTCTTAATATTGAGCTCTTAATGTTAAGGAAACTTTTATTTTTAGAATTTTTCCTGAGAATTATACCGGTGGCAGACAAAAGATTTACAGGACAAAACAGATCGCCTCTGGCGTTAGGCACTGAAAATGTGTGGCATCTGCTTCTGCAGTATGCCATCCCATCTGTAATTGCCATGACAGCTGCCTCACTATACAATATAACCGACAGCATTTTTATAGGGCAGGGTGTAGGGGCATTAGCTATCTCAGGTCTTGCCATCACTTTTCCGCTGATGAACATCGCGGCTGCATTCGGGGCGCTGGTTGGTGTCGGGGCTTCAGCATTGATGTCGCTGCGCCTGGGGCAGAAGGACTACAGCACTGCGAATAATATTCTGGGGAATGTGCTTGTTCTGAACCTGATTTTAGGATTATCGTACACTGTTATTGTCCTTATTTTCCTTGACCCTATTCTCCTGTTTTTCGGGGCAAGCCCCGAAACTCTTCCGTATGCCCGCGATTTTATGACGATAATAACGCTTGGCAACGTGGTCACGCACATGTATTTTGGATTAAATGCACTGATGCGGGCCACAGGCAATCCAATCAGATCGATGTACGCCACTATCTTTTCAGTAATTATTAATATAATACTTGCTCCCCTGTTTATTTTTGGATTCAGGTGGGGTATCCGGGGTGCTGCCCTTGCCACGGTGATAGCCCAGACATCAATGATGATCTGGCAGGTGAATTATTTCAGGAATAAGGATAATTATATTCATTTCCAGAAGGGTACATTCAGGCTCAGGCGAAAGATTGTATCTGATGCAATGGCAATAGGGCTGGCGCCTTTCCTGATGAATATGGCCGGGAGCATAATAATAATAATCATAAATCAAAGCCTTATAAAATACGGAGGCGATCTGGCAGTAGGAGCTTACGGAATAATAAACAGGATTGCATTTCTGTTTGTAATGATTGTTTTCGGACTGGTTCAGGGGATGCAGCCCATTGCGGGTTATAACTTCGGGGCAAAGCAGTATGACAGGGTGAACAGGGTGCTGAAGCTTACAATATTGCTGGCGACAGGCGTCATGACATTTGGTTTTGCGATAAGCGAATTATTTCCGCATGCTGTGGCATCTGCTTTCACGAGCGACAAGGATTTGATTGAAATAGTCGTTCCCGGCCTTCGGATAGTGATGATATTTTTCCCAATAATAGGTTTTCAGATGGTGGCCTCAAATTTTTTCCAGAGTATCGGAATGCCTGGTAAAGCAATATTTATGTCGCTGACCCGCCAGGTACTTTTCCTGTTGCCATGCCTTCTTATACTGCCCTCTTTTTTCGGGATTAAGGGTGTCTGGTACAGCATGCCGGCAGCTGACTTGCTGGCCTCTGTAATAGCTGCGTATTTACTTATATCACAATATAGAAAAACAAATATTCTTAAATAAATCTGTCTATAATTTAAGCTATCAGGCAATGAAAAGGGATTATGTTATTACTGTTGGACGACAGCTTGGAAGCGGCGGCCGGATTATAGGGGAAAAGCTTGCTGACCAGCTTGGAATTTCTTTTTACGATAAGGAGCTGATACAGATTGCCTCGCAGGAAAGCGGACTCGGGAAAGAGTATTTCGAGCAGGCCGATGAGAAGAAAAACTACTCAGTTTTCGGCGGATTGTTTGGGTTGCGAGGCACTATGGCCGACGAACCTTTTGCTACATATTATCTGAACAACGAAACACTCTTCAAGATACAAAGCGATGTTATCCGCAGGCTGGCAGAGAAAGGATCATGCCTGTTTGTGGGGCGTTGTGCCGATTATGTTCTGGGTGGGAATCCGCGCTGCCTTAATCTGTTTATCAGCGCTGATATGAATGACCGGGTCAGGCGGATTGCAGAATTGCAGAAGCTGACTGCTGAAAAGGCAAGGGATTATATTGAAAAGGCCGATAAGAAACGGGCGGGATATTACAACTATTTCAGCAATAAATCATGGGGAGCGGCCGATACATATCATCTTTGTGTCAATTCCTCAGTTCTCGGAATTGATGATACTGTTGATTTAATCCGCCAGTTTGCAGGGAAACGATTTAGCCTTTAAAAAAATCCACTGATGGAACCACTCCGTGGTTCATGACATTTATACTAAGTTTCTTTTCGAGCATTGATGAAATCGCTCCGCGATTTAAATCAGAGTTGTACTGCTCATGTCATGGGACTGTTGAAAAAGTCTAAATCAATTAACCGCAAAGGTCACAAAGTCCCGATAGCTATCGGGATAACGCTGAGTTCGCAAAGGACTTAGCATCAATGATTTGCCTTTGTGTGCTTTGCGTATTCCTTAGTTTTCTTTGCGGTTAAAAAGACTTTTTAAACAATCCCCAATGCTGATAAGTTGGCAGCTAACCAGACTTGAACCGCGGAGCGGTTCCATAAATGGGAGGAAGTATTTCCTTCTGTTCAGATTAGTATATCCAATAATAATGAATAAGATTCCCCGAAATACAAAGAAAACAGAGTTCCAGTCACCGGAAGGAAAGTGGAAATTGAATCCTGCAATTACTTCAATGATCTAATTTGATTAATGCTCCGTCAAGTGAATCAACGAAATTTATTATTCCTGTTCGGTTGCTTTCTCTTATAAATTCATTCAGACTTTTGCTTTTGAATCCCGAAAAATCACCTATTATGGCAAGCCTCATCCTGTAGTTTGAGAACTTTTGCAGGATCTCACCGGCAACTTTTGTCTTAAGATCAAAAAAATCGGGATGGAAACTCTTTTCATGGATAATCATCCTGTCGCTTCCGTTAAAACGCGCTTCAGCCATTGAATCCAGGATGTCATCAGGACCTGCAATCAGGTCATATCCCGGAAGAATTTCAGCTGCTATAATTCCTCTGGCAGTATTATGGTATTTAATTTCCAATTATTTTTTTATAAGTTCAACCCTTCGGTTCTTCGCCCTTCCTTCTTCTGTATTATTATCAGCAACAGGTTGATCCTGTCCGAATCCTGCAGGACTCAGGCGATCAGCGGAGATTCCCTGTTCGACTAATGCAGAAACCACAGATTTTGCCCTTGCCTCAGATAGAGTCTTATTTGATGCAGGGCTTCCAACATTGTCAGTATGTCCTTCGACACCAATTTTAAGATCAGGATTTGACTTCATCATCTGGACTATCTGTCCGATGATCGGTTTGGATTCATCCCTGATATTTGATTTGCCGAAGTCAAAGTTTATATAAAGAGCAATGTGACCGTCACGGTTAAGAGCTTCAAACATATTGCTTGCCGTTACATCCTGTTTCATTAATTCTTTCAGGATGATTGTGAGATAATAATCGTCCCCGGCAAGAGTGACCACTTCAACCCACATTTCATTTCCATCTTTTACTGCCTTGCCTACGACCATATTAAGGCCGTTGTTATCAGCACAATCAGCCTCCTGAGGCAGCCCCTCAAATATAACTGTTCCACCCATACTTTTGACAGCATTGGAATAGTTGCGTATTATCTGAGTGACACTTGATTTCGGGGCATCTTCCTTTAATGTATATGTTCTTTTGAGTTTCTTCCCTTCAACAGCTGTACAGTTTTTGCCATTAAAAAAATTATAACTGTCAAATTCAATATCCTCAGCATCATAAATTTCGAAATTGGGCATGCCGGAGAACCAGGGAGTGTCTTTAAATTCAGATTCCTGGGCCTGAACCCTGATTATCGGGGATAACAAAAGCAAGAAAGCAACAATGAACCGTACTTTGTTTTTCATGATTTCTTCCGTTTATAAAGAGAGTTACTAAAATAAATTTATTAAAAGTTGGAACTTATTAGTTTACAGTAAAGTTCCTAAATTCAAATCCGTGAAACAAATTTTTTTTTGCTTATAGCGGATGATAAAAATGGAATGCTGCTCTCCTTCCCTTAGTCTTACTAATCTTTATACAAATCTTTCATTATAAGACTTATGCGTCCAATATAGGTGAATTACATATTGTTTTAGGGCATATATTTATTGTATTGGATAGATTACTTATTGTATCACAATATGTATTTTATAATATTTGCTGTGTGGGATCTCATAAGCCCACCATCTTCCCCTGGCGCTTCGGCCATTGTAATGGGTCTGTTTAAGAAGTGCTCAGTGGCCCTCTGTGAGACCTCTGTGATCCTCTGTGTAAGTTCTTAACTTATTGTTACACAGAGATCCACAGAGAAGGCACAGAGATCCACAGAGCAGACTAAAGTAAAAGTTCAGACTTTTAGACGGCCACTAGAAAGATAACATAATGTGCTCCGGGGCGTACTGTTTTAAGGAGAAGTATATAAAACAGAAGTCCTTAGTCAGGAGAGGTGTCATGCCCGAAGGGTCATTACCTGGTTGTCTTTCCACCCATATTAGTCAGGACACTGTCGACAGGCTCCCAGAGTTCGACCTTGTTCCCTTCAGGGTCCATAATATGAACGAACTTTCCATAATCAAGTGACTCAATTTTGTCAACTACAATCACGCCATTTTCTTTAAGTTTTTTAACGAGTCCTTCGATATTCTGAACCCTGTAGTTTATCATAAACTCCTTGCTGGAAGGTGCAAAGAAGTTGGAGCCATTTTCAAACGGACCCCAACGGAGATAGTTTATTTCTTCAGGCCTGTTGGCGTTCCGGAATTCGAAGGGCGAACCATAGTCATCAATTGCAAGTCCAAGGTTTTTTCCATACCATTCCCTTATCTCCTTTGGATTATTTGAACCAAAGAAAATTCCACCTATGCCTGTTACTTTTGGCGTTATTTCTCCGGCAACTGTTTCAGCCTGTTCAGCACTGTTTGTCTTGTCTTCCATAATTTTGTTTTTGTTTATTGTTGAGCTGCAGTCTGTTAAGATCTTCAGTCATTCTGTAACAATCTTTATCCTCCCATTGCGGCTACTAATAAACCGGTAAGAAGCAATAATCCGATAACTCCCGCCCAGCCTGACATAGTACCAAACCCTGTGGTTTTCGCGATGTAAAACTGATTGGATGGCTTATCCGGCATCGATTTCGGACCGGTATACGTCTGAAGGATGTCTGAAACCCAGAATGAATAATCAAAAAATGTCGGGTAGGAATAGTCATCATTAACAGTCAATGCCAGAATAATTCTGAAATATACCGGGGTTGTTGCTTCATCGAATGAATAAAGCTTCCCGATATTAATTTTTGTTACCTCATGCAGAGATGAATCCTTCGGGTTTAGCTCTATCGGCTGATCCTTTAAAGTATTACTGTAAAGAGTTGCAAAAGAGAGCGGGGCGATAAAACTGATCTGGTTTTCGATGTAAAATGGGCCTGCAATCTGCATGTTGTTCATAACTACTGTCGATCGTTCCAGATCAATATATATTGGCTGGCGTAGCTTGTTATATAAAGTAATTGTCAACGGGAAATTCTGCCCGGCAAAAGAATATTTTATCTGAACGGTATCATTTTCAACAATAAATTCCTTTTTATCATTCTGATCGAGATGACTGCTTACATAAATATACTGATAACTTGAACATCCTGATAGCATTATCACACAAAGAAGAAGCAGGAAATGAAGATTTCCGGAGAGGTACAAATCCGGAATTTTATTGCTTCTCCGGCGATTGGTTTTTTTCATAAGATTCTGGTTGTTTGGCAATCTAAATATATCAAAAATTCTGCCAGAATTTCTGATCACCTGTCCAGCATTATTCTGATAATATTCTTTGCCAGTTCACCTGAATCATAAGGAGGGATAGCCTGTCCGATGTTTGCACATAAAACCAGCCTGCTTAACGGGTCATATACCATCAGTGAACCATAGAATCCTCCATGGCCATAGAAGACAAGGTCATCAATATCATACCTGATAAGCCCCAGACCATAAGTCGCCCCGAATTTTTCTGATTGCGAAGTATTCTTCATTTTATCCAGCGTTGTGCTGCTGGTAAAAAACCTTCCATTGAACAGTTCTATTATAAAAGTTGCCAGATCCTGGGTTGTGGAGACTATTCCTCCGCCGGCCCATTCATATGATGTATTGATCTTTTCTGTCATATTGATCCTGTTAAGAAAAGCATCAATCCTTTTCAGATTGCCTTGCCCGGGCTCATAAAATTCGAAATAGGTGTTTTTCAGATTCAATGGAGTAATGATCCTTTCACGGATAGCCTCATGCAGCTCCTTCCCTGTAATATTTTCGATAATAAATCCAATAAGCATATAATTGATATCTGAATAATGATATCCTTCCCCGGGCTTGTTAAATGTTTTTTTATTCAGCCTGTACCGGTAATACCTCTTAATCACCTTTTCAGGCGTAAATTGTCTTTGCTTGTGAAGCAGAACGCTGATATTAAATCTTATGGCAGCATCTGTAAATATGTCGGCAATGCCTGAAGTATGATTCAGGAGCATTTCAACAGTTACTGAGTCAGCAAAAGCCTTTCTTTTAAAGTAATGGAACTTCCTGAATTTTAAAAAGCCTATGTCATTCAAGTATGTTCCTGCCTTATCAGAAATGCTCAGTTTTCCTTCTTCTTCAAGCTGAAGTATTATAGTGGCAACCATTGTTTTTGTGATGCTGGCAGTATTGAACTGATAATCGCTGTCAATTTTTGTATCGTTCCTTCCTATAGTACCAACACCATTAATAATTTCACATCCCGATGAATAATTTTTTGTATAGAGTAAAAAATTATAGACAGGATGCTTTCCCCCGGGAACAATATGGGCCTTCATAAGGGAATCAATAATATATCCTTTTGATATGCAATTATCCTGTGAGTAGGCACTCACAACAAGTGATAGCAGGACTATTGTAGCTTTGATTTTATTTAAAACTTTCATTGTCAGTATACTTTCACAGTTTTATAACGATATTTACAAACAGAACTACAGCAAAAATAGAACATTATTCATAGCAGATAATTTTATACTTTAATTATGAGATAATATGAAAAAAGCAGTTAAGATTTTTGTTGTCGCCCTGATCATTATGGTTAATTCAGTTATAGCAGTTAACCTTTCAGCACAAATTACTGATAAATTGCCAAGAAGTACTCCTGAATCGGAAGGCGTCTCTTCAGCCGGTATAATTGATTTTCTAAACGCTGTTGATACAGGTAGTGTCGAATTACATAGTTTTATGTTCATACGACATGGTAAAATAATCGCTGAAGGCTGGTGGAGTCCATACGGTCCTGATTATAAGCATCTTTTATACTCTGCCAGCAAAACATTTACTGCAACTGCTATCGGCCTTGCTGTTTCAGAGAACAGACTGAAGATAACTGATAAAGTGATTTCATTTTTCCCATCTTCAATGCCGGATTCAATCAGCGATTATATGAGAGAGCTGACTGTGCAAAATCTCTTAACCATGTCAGTTGGACAGGATCCTGAACCAAGGGCAATGGGGACCAATGGTGATTGGATCACTGTATTCCTGAAAAGTGCACCAGTGAATAAGCCGGGAACCGTCTTCAAGTACAATAATATGGCAACATTTATGCTTTCAGCCATCGTGCAGCAGGTTACTGGCCAGACGGTTTTTGATTACCTTCAGCCACGAATCTTCAAGCCTTTGGCAATCAGGGGTATTGATTGGGATCTTAACCCACAGGGAATAAACCTGGGCATGATAGGGTTAAGACTTCGCACAGAGGATCTGGCAAAATTCGGACAGTTATTAATACAGAATGGTGTTTGGAACGGGAAGCAGCTTCTTCCGAAAGAATGGATTAAAGAAGCAACTTCTTTTAAAATTGAAAGTAACGACCCGGGGAATAAACTTCCTAAGGATCTAAATGATTGGGCACAGGGATACTGCTATCAGATGTGGCGTGGAAGAAATAACAGCGTCAGGTTAGATGGAATGGCTGGCCAGTTTGTCATGCTTTTTCCTGATAAGGATGCTTTTGTGGTTCTTACCGCTAATGCAAGAAATACACAAAATGAATTGAACCTTGTACATAATTATCTTTTTCCTGCAATAAAATCTGACAAGGCTCTTCCCGCGAATCCTGGTCTTAATAATGAAATTCAGAAAAAACAGGCGGCACTGGGACTAAAACCCACAACTGCTGCAGGATTATCAAAATCAGAGCTTGAGTCAAAAATTTCAGGAAAAGAATTTAATCTGGCGGAAAACAACAACAATATCCAGTCAGTGTATTTTGCTTTTAATGTAGATGGATGCAGTTTTGCTTTAAAAAGGGATGATAATATTTCGGTTATTAAAACCGGACTTGACAGCTGGAAGTTATCAAATACATTATCATCCTCTTTGTTATCTCCCCCGCGTATTGTTTCAAAGTCAGCTGATGCTAATTATAAAATACTGCAACCTGCAATAAGGGTCGCAGCCAGTTATTCCTGGACTGATAAAACTACGCTTGAATTGACAACTCGTTTTATTGAGGAAAGTCTTGGTTCAGAGACAATTGTCTGTAAGTTTTCAGAAGTCAATGGTGCAGTTAATGTTTCAATAGCGCCAAAAGCAGTAGCAGGACGAATGGGTGCCGGGCCGGGTGGACCAGGCGGACCAGCGGTAACATCGTTAAGAGGTACACTAATAGAAATAAAATAGATCATAGTATAGCTTACCCATATTGTCCGTGTTATGGTTAGTTCTTTTAAAAGAAGAAAATATTTGACTTGAAATATTCTGATCATTCAACTGATATCGAATATAATCCCGACCTGTTTGCGAATAAAATTGTATTATTATCTTTCCATTTTAATTGTGACCAGACTACCTCAAAGGAATAAATGTCAGTGTCGAACGGTTGATGGAATTTTTTATTTTTATAATCGTGTACCCATATTTGAAGTTTACCATTAAAATCTGTCAAGAAAGCTAATTTTGAATTGTCGGGTGATATGGCTGGTGTACATTCTACCCAGGGGGAGTTTATCACAGGTTCAGGAATTCCACCATTAGTGCTAAAACGATAAATATCATAAAGTCCAGGATTTAAATTGGAATCTGTCGAAAACCAGAGAGTAAAATATATGTATTTC
>Ga0105107_10003830_pt1 | contig 10057 bp, 8 predicted proteins | sample PPLLaktember2015_6_FD_79335 | JGI IMG/M metagenome (GOLD analysis project Ga0105107, IMG submission 79335) | Freshwater sediment microbial communities from Prairie Pothole Lake near Jamestown, North Dakota, USA - PPLs Lake P8 Core (1) Depth... | ecosystem: Environmental > Aquatic > Freshwater >...
CGATGGCCGCTGGCGGTGACGCGTTTGCTGATGACGTGAACAGGTTCAACCGGACCATGAACCTCGGCCACCAGTTGGCGAAGTGGTTCACAGGCGCATTCGGGAGCATGCAATGCGGTGCCATAACGGGGTGTGACTTCTCGACGACGATTGGGGTGAACCAATACATCGACACCGACGGCGTGGCCCGATGTCAGGTGATTGCGCAACAGGTCGCAGCCAGAGTGGAGCGCATGATCGACTCAGCGGTTGTCGTGCGCCCTTAAGTGGTCGGCGAGGATTAGTGGGTCTGACACAATTTCCCGCGCTGTTGCCCTCGCCCGTGTGCGTAAACCGCTGAATCCAAATCTCATCGCGCGGAACAGTGCGATTTGAAGGAGGTTTTTGCGATAGACTGTTCCAGACCGCTTGCAACTCGTTGATTCTAAACGGAGAGATGTCCGAGTGGTTGTCCGCCTTCGCGGCTTCGCCGCTACGGCGCGACATCGCGCCGTAGCTCGCGAATACAATCCGCGCGAGCGGAGGCGGATGAAGGAGCACGCTTGGAAATTGCTCTGACGGTCTGCGACGGCGTGCTACAGATTTCGATTGCCGTTGCAGAGCCAACCACTTAACCGCGATCGTGTCACCGCGGTCGATCACCGTAAACCACAGTAGTTCTCGCGGAATCGACAGGGCCACGTCACAGTTACGTCACAACCGGCCGTTTCCGACCCGCTGCATCGCGCCGAACAGATTTACGGTCACGATCCCGTCTCGTACTTCCGCTGGCGGGCACTCAAGGCTGCATCGCCACCGTCTAGAACGTTTAGGACTGCGTCACGAACCGTGCTCGTCGAACACGACAGAAAGCCCACGGCTGGAAAAGACGCGCGCGTGCCATCAGCGTCGACATGAGCGATCAGATCCGCGTCTGTGAGCACCCCCAGATTGGCATTGTGTGATGTCACCAAGTACTGCTGGCCTCGTTGTCTGCAGCAGATCTGGCGCGATGATCTCGGCGATGTACCGATTATCCAGGTTGTCCTCAGGCTGCGATGAACCTTGGGCTACGGGGCGGTGACGACAACAGCGCTGCAACGCCGTCCGCCGCTGCGCCGGTACGCGTGCGGAATCGTCGAATCGAAGTAGATGGCGTCGCCCGCCTCGAGCGCATGCTCCTCGCCGTTCATGTGGACGCTCAGGATGCCGGCGATCACGTAGATGAACTCGACGCCGGCATGGTCGTGTGGCCGTAGCTTGTCGCGCGCTACCGGCAGGAACTCCGTGTAATAGCAATTGAAGCGGCGCTCCGTGGCCGGGTAATCGAGCGATTCGAACCGATAGGCCGCCTCGCGCGCGCCTTGGCGCTCGGGTAATTCCACGCGTTGGCTCTTCCGCGTCACCGCGATGAGCGGCTTTTCACGCGCGCCAGCGAAGAAGAACTCCAAGCCGACACCAAAGACGAGCGCAATGCGCAGCAGGGTCGGCAGCGTGGGGAACAGACGCCCGCGCTCGATCTTCGAGAGCAGGGCCGGCGACAACCCAGTGTGCTTGCCAAGGTCCACCAGACCGATTTTCTTCTTCAGGCGGAGCGCGCGGATCTTGGCTCCGATCCCATAGTCGTTCAATCCGTCCTGCAGGGTTTTCGACAGCATCGGCTCCTCGTTTGACTGTGGTTCAAACTCCGCGTCGTTTGTGTCGTGAGGTTCACACGACTTTGCGTAGGCGCGATGTTTTTACTTTCACGAAATATTATTAGCATTATAGTCAAATACGGAGTTAGTCATGAAAGTCATCGATGTCGTTGCAGCCGTGCTCGTCGTCGTCGGCGCGCTGAATTGGGGACTGGTGGCCGTCGCGCGTTTCGACCTCGTCGCGGCCCTGTTCGGTCTCTCCTTCGGCGAGGTCTCCGCATTGACCGCCGTCGTCTACGGGCTGGTCGGCGCGGCCGGCGTGTACCAGGCGCTCTTCTGGAAGCGCGTGCACGGGCGGTGGATGCAGCCGGCGGCCCACCATGCGTGATTCAGGTATTGGAAACGTTCATTTCTCAGGAGTGCATATGAAGACTATGTTTGCGTTAACCTCACTGGCGTTTGTCGGGATCCTGGCGATGGGCTCACCGGCGCGCGCGCAGCAGACAAAGGACATCGTCGACACGGCGGTCGCCGCCGGGTCCTTCACGACGCTGGCCAAAGCGCTGACGGCGGCCGACCTCGTCGCCACGCTCAAGGGGCCGGGCCCTTTCACCGTCTTTGCTCCGACCGACGAGGCGTTCGCGAAGCTGCCCGCGGGCACACTTGACAACCTGCTGAAGCCGGAGAACAAGGCAATGCTGCGGCGGGTGCTCACGTATCACGTCGTGCCGGGCAAGGTGATGGCGGCCGATGTGGTCAAGGTCAGTTCCGCCAAGGCGGTCAGCGGTGACACGCTGCCCATCAAGGTCAGCGGCGCCACTGTGATGGTGGACAAGGCGCGGGTTGTCAAGACCGACATCGCCGCGAGCAACGGCGTCATTCACGTCGTTGACACCGTCCTGCTTCCACCGGGCGAGTAACATCGAGCATGGCCGCAATGATCCTGCTCACCGGCGCCAGCGGTTACATCGGCAGCCGCCTTCTTCGAGTGCTCGAGGAAGGCGGCTGCGCGGTGCGGTGCCTCGTACGGCAGCCCGAGCGCGTCGCTCCGGGGCGGGCGACCACCGAAGTCGTCGCGGGCGACTGCCTCGACGAAGCGTCGCTCGTCGCGGCCATGGACGGGGTGGATCAGGCCTATTACCTGGTGCACTCGATGGCGAGCGGCCCCGGCTTTGCCGCGCTCGATCGGCATGCTGCAGCCAATTTTGGCCGCGCTGCCGCGCGGGCCGGCGTGCACCGCATCATTTATCTCGGGGGACTTGGCGGCGGCCCTGATGCTCTGTCGACACATCTGAAGAGCCGCCTGGAAACGGGAGAGGCGCTGCGCGAGGCGGGCGTAACCGTCATCGAATTCCGTGCCTCAATCGTTGTCGGAGCGGGGAGCCTCTCATTCGAGATGATTCGGGCGCTGGTCGAGCGGCTGCCCGTGATGATCTGCCCTAGATGGGTCGACACGCGTACCCAGCCGATCGCAGTTGACGACGTGCTGGCGTATTTGAAGGCTGCGCTCGACTTACCCGGCGGCCGAGAGGCCGTCTTCGAAATCGGGGGGCCCGAGGTGGTCTCCTACGGCGACATGATGCATGAGTACGCGCGGCTACGCCGCCTGAAGCGCCTCCTGATACCAGTGCCGGTGCTCACACCGCGGCTGTCTGGTCTGTGGCTCGGCCTCGTCACGCCGGCCGAGGCCCGCATTGGGCGCGAGCTCGTGGAGGGCCTGCGCAATCCCACCGTCGTTCATTCGCCGGCGGCGCGCGAGACGTTCGCGATCCGGCCGATGCCGATGCGCGAGGCTTTCGTGCGTGCCATCGAAGAGGGCGCGCCTACCCGGCGCAAGATCGACACCCGCTTGGTGGTCGTCGACGCGCCGCCCGCGCAGGCGTTCGCGCCTATTCGACGGATCGGCGGCGCCACTGGATGGTATTTCGGCGATGCATTGGGCGGCTGCGCGGATGGCTCGACGGCTGGGTGGGCGGCGCGGGCATGCCTCGATATCGCCGCGATCCCGACGCCTGTGCCGTCGGCGACATCATCGACGGCTGGCGCGTCGAGGCCTACGAGCCGGACCGCCTGCTGCGATTGGCGGCGGGACTGAAGCTGCCGGGACGCGGCTGGCTCGAGTTCAGCGTCGCGCCCCTCGACGACGGGGCGCGATCGGTCATCCGCCAGACAGCGATTTTCGATCCGAGAGGGGTCACGGGCCGACTTTATTGGTACGCGGTGCTGCCGCTCCACGCCCTCGTCTTCCGCGGTCTGCTGCGGCGGATCGCGCGGCGCGGCGTCCAGGACGCTGCGCCCGCGGACCTGTCAACCTTCACGTATTGCTCGATGATCGGCGCGCCAGCCGCCGAGGTGTTCCGCTGGTACGAGCAGCCGGGATCGCTCGCCGCGCTGACGCCGCCGGCGTTGGTGCGGATCGAGGAGCAGGACGGTGGCATCGGTGATGACGGGCGCGTCACGCTGTCGATCGGCATCGGTCCGGCACGCGTCCGCTGGGTGGCGCGGCACTACGGCTACACCGCCGGCCGGCGATTCTGCGACGAGCAGGTGCGGGGTCCGTTCGCCGTCTGGCGGCACGCGCATCTGTTCGAGCCGATCGGTCCTGCGCAAACGCTCCATCAGGACCGCATCGAGTTCGCGGTCTTCCGCCGCGGCGCGCTGAACCGGTTCGCGGCCGCGGTGCTCCGTCCTGTGCTTACACTTGCCTTCGCGCATCGCCATCGAATCGTGCGGGCCAGCCTCGACCGCGCGCGTCACCCGGCCACGTCCCGGTGGGCAGCCGCGGCGGTCGCGCTTGCCGTCGCGGCGACGCTGCAGCCGGCTACCGCGCGCGCGCAGACGCCGGCACCGCTTCGGACGGTTTCATTCGTCGATCTGGATCGATATGCGGGCGACTGGTTCGAGATCGCGCGGTTTCCGAATCGGTTTCAACGCCAGTGCGTCGGCGACGTGCGTGTCAGCTACGCGCGCCGTCCTGACGGGCGCCTCGAGGTAGTGAACCGGCGCCGGACCGCCGACGGTCAGACCGAGGCGCGCGGCGTCGCACGCATCGTCGACGAGCAAACCTTTGCCAGGCTGAAGGTGCGGTTCGCTCCCGCGTGGTTAGCGTTCCTGCCGGTCGTCTGGAGGGACTACTGGATTATTGGCCTCGCAGCGGATTATTCCTGGGCGGTGGTCGGCGAGCCCGGGCGCGACTATCTGTGGATTCTCGCCAGGACGCCGCGCCTTGACGACGATGCTGTAGCGGCGGCGCGGGCGGCCGCGCGCGCCAGCGGATACGACGTCGAGCGCCTCGTGCGAACGTCACACGCGGAAGCCGGCCGACCGTGATTGGCCCGTCCTTGGCCTCCGGGCGCTGGTACTCTGGATCTGTGAGATGACCCGCAAGCGGTGGCTCGTGCTCGGCGTCCTCGCAATCGTTGCCGTGACTGCCGTCGTGCTCGGCCGGCGAGGCCCTGCGCGCATCGCCGTGGACACGGCCAGCGCGACGCGGCAGAAACGCTTCGTGTCGACGGTGACCGCGTCCGGTGAGATCGTGGCGACGCGGTACGCCGAAATCGGGTCGAGCGTGATGGGAAAGATCGTCAGCCTGCCGGTTGCCGAGGGCGAGCGTGTCCGCGCGGGACAGGTGCTCGCGCAAATCGACGCCGTGCAGGCGGAGAGCGACGTGTCGAGCGCACAGTCCCAGGTCCTTGCGCTCGAAGCGGACCAGCGCGGGGCGCGAGAGCAGGTGCAGGCAGCCGCGGCCGACGTTGCCGCCGCCGAGGCGAGGGCCCGCGACACCGACCAGCAGTTCGTCCGCAAGAAAGAACTGTTCGAGGCAGGGCTGCTGCCCGCCCTCGAGTTCGAAACGGCGCGTGCCGCCGCCGAGAACGCCCGCGCGCAGCTCGCCGCTTCGCGTGCGGTTGCTCAGCGTATCGAGCACGAGCGCTCGGCGGGAGAACGGCGCGTCGCGCAGGCCCGCGCACAACAGCGCGGCGCCGCCGACATGCTGTCCAAGACCTCGATCGAATCGCCGATCGACGGCGTGGTGACTCGCCTCCGCGTCCGTGAAGGCGAGATGGTGGTTGTCGGCATCCAGAATCAGCCCGGGACCACTCTCATGACCATCTCGGACCTCGGCGCGATCGACGCCGAACTGAAAGTGGCGGAGGCCGATGTCCTGCGGCTCGCCGTCGGCCAGGCGTCCACGGTGACGCTCGAATCAATGCCGGGGCGCGGCTTCGCGGGCAGAGTCGTGGAAATCGGCGCGAGTGCGCTGCCGGTGACCGGGACGGGCGCCGCCGCGCGAGAGTTCAAGGTGGTCGTCCGTCTCGAGCAGCCCGATCCACGCCTTCGACCCGGCCTGACCTGCGACGCGGAAATCGTCACCGCCGAACGCGCGAACGTCGTTACCGTGCCGTTGCAAAGCGTCGTACTTCGCCAGCGCGCGGCCGGCGCGCCGGAAGAAACGGGGGTCTTCGTCGTCGCGGACGGCCGGGCGACGTTCGTGCCGGTGACGACAGGCGTCATCGGGGGGCTCGACATCGAAATCAGCGGGGTCGAGGCAGGCCGCGCGATCATCAGCGGTCCCTATCAGGCCCTGCGCGAACTCCAGGATGGCGTCCTTGTGAAGACGTCGTCAGCAAACCCCTGATCCATGAAGCCGTTCACCTGGAACCTGGTCGTGGCCGGGATCTCCGAAGCCCTCGCCACGATGCGGAGCCGTCCGCTGCGCGCGCTGCTCGCCTCGCTTGCGATGGCGGCCGCCGTCGCGGCGACCGCCGTCGTACAGACGACGCTTGACGGACTCGCACGGGAGGCGCGGGCAACGAGCGCGCGCGCATTCGGCAGCGACTCGTTCGTGATCGCCAAGGTCGCAACCAGCACCCTGAGCCGGCGCGAGCTGGCTCAGAAGCTCGAACGTAATCCCCACATCACGCGCGCCGACGTGCGTTTTCTCGACACGGTTGCGGGCACTCGCGTGATGTATGCCGCGACCTCCCAGCGGACGGCCGATGTCGTGGCCGGCGGGCGGCGGTTCGAGAATGCGACGATCAGCGGTACGCAAGCAACGCTGTTCGAGATTCGGGATGTCGGCGTGGAAAACGGCCGTCCCTTCACGCGCACCGAGGAGACCAGCGCGGCGCCGGTGATCGTCGTCGGCCGCGGCATCGTCGACGCGCTGTTTCCAGCCGGCGATCCGCTGGGCGCCACCGTCCGCATCGGTAACCGCGCGTTTCGCATCGTCGGCATCCAGGCCCAGCAAGGGACGGCGGGCGGCGCGTCTCTGGATCGCTACGTGTGGATGCCGTTGATGGCATTCGAACGGACGTTCGGCCCGGTCGGCACGCTGCAGGTGTTTGCGAAGGCGTACGATGTCAGCCGCACGACCGCGGCCGAAGATCGCGCGCGCGCGTCGATGCGCGCGCGGCGGCATCTCTCGCCCGGCGCCCCCGACACATTCGATCTGATCACACCCGAGGCGTCGCGCGGGTTCGTTGCGGCCATCACCGAGCGGCTCGGGGCCGCCGGGCCGCCAATCGCGCTGATGGCACTGCTCGCGGCCATCGTGGTGGTGACGAACACGACGCTGGTGTCGGTCACGCAGCGGACGCACGAAATCGGCGTCCGCCGGGCGCTCGGCGCCCCGCGGATCAGCGTCCTGCTGGAAACGATGGCCGAGTCGAGCGTCATTGCCATCGTCGGCGGCGCGATCGGCGTGCTGATCGCGGCCGCGGTCGTCGCCGCGGCGTCGGGCCGCGTCGGCGTGCCGCTCGCGCTCGAGTGGCCGACGCTCGCCGGCAGTCTGGCAGCCGCGGCGGTGGCGGGGGTCGCCGCCGGCTGGTATCCCGCACGACGCGCGGCGTCACTCAACGTGATTACCGCGCTGAGGCAGGAATGAGAATGCCGTCTTCGTGGACGCAGACGATCGCGGAGCCGGCGGCGCTGGCGATCGAATCGCTGCGAACCGAGCGCACCCGTTCCGTGCTTGCCGTCGCAGGGGTCGTTATCGGCATCGTCACCGTCGTCCTCACTGCCTCGATTCTTGCGAACGCGCGCAACCAGGTGGCGCTGCTCTTTCGCGACCTGGGCACGGAGAACGTGTTCGCCTTCCATCTGACCGGCGATCCGTACGTGACGCCGAGCGAGACAGAAGCGGGACGCCGGCCGCTGAAGCTCGAGTTCGTGCGCGAGATCAAGCGGATGGGAACCGCGGTCCGCGATGTCGGCGCGCAGGTGATCGTGCCGACGGCCGTCGAGGGGCAGGTGCTCGTCGCGCGCGCGGGCGGGAACGAGTCGGACACCGTGCTGGTGGAAGGCGCCACGGCGTCGCTTTTCGACATCATCGGGGCCGACTTCGCGCGCGGCCGGCCGTTCACCGATCTCGAGGATCGGGAGGGCGCGCGGGTGGCGGTCGTCGGTGCGAATCTCGCCCAGGCGCTTTTCGGGACATCGTCGCCGCTCGGCAGAACGCTGACGCTCGCTGGCGACACCTACACCGTGGTGGGCGAGCTGGCCAAGCGGCGGGGCGGATTCTTCGGTGAGAACCGGCAGGACAACGTGCTGAACCTGCCGGCCGGGACCGCCCGCAAGCGTTTTGGCGATCCCGATCGAGTCGTGATCTACATCCAGGCGAAGCCGGGGATGCGGCAGGCCTGTTTGCGCGAGAGCGAAGTGATTCTCCGGCTGCTGCGGAAGGTGCCGCCCGAGGCCGACAACGATTTCACGCTCTCGACGGCCGATCAGATCATCGCAACGTTCGACAGCCTCAGCGCGCGCATCGGACTGGTGGGCGTCAGCCTGGCCGCGGTGAGCCTGCTCATCGGCGCCATCGGGATCGCGAACGTCATGTTGATCAGCGTGACGGAGCGCACCCGTGAGATCGGACTGCGCCTCGCCGTCGGCGCGCGACGGCGGCAAGTGCTCGTGCAGTTTTTGCTCGAGGCGGCGTTCCTGGCGGCAATTGGCGGAGTGGCGGGCGTTCTGACCGCCCTAACGGTGGGCGCGCTGCTGACACTCGTGATTAGCGGGTTTTCGGCCGTCCCGCCGCTGTGGGCGGTGGCGGCAGGTCTGGTGACCTCGGTCGGCGTGGGTGTCGCGGCGGGGTACTGGCCGGCACAGCGCGCGGCGGCGCTGGCACCGGTCGAGGCGCTGCGTCATGAGTGACGCCACCGCGCCCTGATGGGGGGCCGGATGGGGCTGTCGCGCGAGATCCGCCCGTGTCAGCGGGAAATATCCCCGTGGGGTGCCGGATTTTCCGCGCTGTGGACCCGGCCATCGAGCCAAGGCGGCGTCGATCTGTTCCCTAAGGCCACGAGCCGCTGAACGTACACCCGCGCCAGCCTTGGCATGTGGCGTGCTCTCTCGTGCAGCGGACCCGACGTCCTACCCATGCAACTGCCGATCGACAGGACCACGTGATCGCTTCAGGACTCTGGCTCGCTACGGGGGCATTGAACGCGCTCGGCGCACACATCGCCGTCCTCGACAAGAGCGGCGTGATCGTGTTTGTCAACGAGGCATGGAGCCGGTTCGCGAGAGACAACGGTGCCACGACTGCGGCGACATCTTTCGTCGGCACCAATTATTTTGAGGTCTGCCGGGACGCGGTTCGATGCGGTGATGCGACGGCACGCCTCGCGCTCTCCGGCTTGCAGGAGGTGCTTCGAGGGGACCGCGGCGAATTCTCGCTCGACTACCCGTGCAGTGCTCCGGACGCGGAACGCTGGTTTCGGATGTCCGTCACACGATTCGCCGCAGAGTCCGAACACTATCTTGTCGTCGCGCATGACGAGATCACGTTGCAGAAGAAGAGCGAGCGCGAACTGCACGCGACCGAGCGGCTCCTGCGGTCGGTTCTAGAGGCGCTGCCCATTGGGGTCTGGATTATGGATGCGGAAGGACGCATCGTGCATGGCAACCCCGCCGGTGTGGCCGTCTGGGCCGGCGCCCGTTACGTCGGCCCGCAGAACTTCGGCGAGTACAAAGGCTGGTGGGTGAGCACTGGTGAACGCATCGCCCCCCAGGAGTGGGCCGCGGCGCGTGCGATCCGCAACGGCGAGACCTCGATTGACGAGGAGATCGAGATTGAGTGCTTCGACGGGGCTCACAAGATCATCCTGAATTCCGCCGTTCCACTCCATGGCAGCGACGGGCGGATCACCGGCGCCATCATCGTCAATCAGGACATTACTGCGCGCAAGCACGCCGAGACGGAGCGGTCAGCGATGCTGCGCGAACACGAGCGCCTGAGTGTCGCGGCGCAGGAGGCGAATCGAATGAAGGACTACTTCATTGCGACGCTGTCCCACGAGTTGCGAACGCCGCTGAACTCAGTGCTTGGCTGGACGGCGATTCTGAAACGGGCGTTTCCGGACCCACCCACCTTTGAGCGAGCAACGGCGGCTATCGAGCGGAACGCGAGGATTCAGGCGCAGTTGCTCAATGAGGCACTCGAC
>Ga0105107_10003831_pt1 | contig 10057 bp, 8 predicted proteins | sample PPLLaktember2015_6_FD_79335 | JGI IMG/M metagenome (GOLD analysis project Ga0105107, IMG submission 79335) | Freshwater sediment microbial communities from Prairie Pothole Lake near Jamestown, North Dakota, USA - PPLs Lake P8 Core (1) Depth... | ecosystem: Environmental > Aquatic > Freshwater >...
TGATCGAGCCGGTCGCCAACTGCTTCCGCACCGGCAACCATCTCGGGATCCAGCCGCACGGCTTCAAGGACAGCATCGACTTCGCGGTGGACGAGCTCGAGGAGATCACCGGCATCCGCGTGGAAGCGCCCATCAACAAGAAGGGCGCCGAGATTCTCTTCGTGATCCCGTCGGCCGACTACTTCGCGTCGCCGCACTACTACACGCTCCTCGGCTACCTGGCGATGCTGCACGAGATCGGCCTCGACTACACCCTCAGCGCGTTCGCGTCGGAGGGCGGCAACTTCGGGCTGTTCACCTCGCACGAGATGATCAAGCGCCTCAACGCGAAGGTCTACGCCGAGGCGAAGCGGCTCGGCGTGAGGTGGATCCTGGGCGGCGAGTGCGGCCACATGTGGCGGGTGCTCCACCAGTACATGGATACGATGAACGGGCCGGCCGACTTCCTCGAGGTCCCGGTGTCGCCGGTGACGGGCACGCGCTTCGACAACGCGGCGTCCACCCGGATGACCCACATCTGCGAGTTCACGGCCGATCTCATCCGCCACAACCGCCTCCGGCTCGACCCCGCGCGCAACGACCGCTGGAGGGTCACCTTCCACGATTCGTGCAACCCGGCGCGCGCGATGGGCCTGCTCGAGGAGCCGCGGTACGTGCTGCGCCAGGTCTGCCGGAACTTCCACGAGATGCCCGAGAACACGATCCGCGAGCAGACCTTCTGCTGCGGCAGCGGGTCGGGCCTCGGCACCGACGAGAACCTGGAGATGCGGCTGCGCGGCGGCCTCCCGCGCGCCAACGCCGTGCGCTACGTCCGCGACAAGCACGGCGTGAACCTGCTGACCTGCATCTGCGCCATCGACAAGGCCACCCTGCCGCCGCTCCTCGAGTACTGGGCGCCGGGCGTCGAGGTGGCCGGCGTGCACGAGCTGGTCGGCAACGCGCTCGTCATGAAGGGCGAGCGCGATCGGACGACGGACCTGCGCGGCGAGCCGATGGCCGTCACGCCGCCCGCGCCGTCGGAGGAGCTCGCCCATGCGTGAGCGCACCGTCATCCTCGCCGCCCTGGTCCTCTTTCTCGGCCTGGTCACCTCGCCGTTCTGGTACGCCCGGGCGGCGGGCCTGACGGCCCGGGGCCCGGAGCCGAAGCTGCCCACGAGCGAGCGGGCCTGCCTGATGCCGACCGAATACATGCGCACGTCGCACATGGACCTGCTCATGACGTGGCGCGACACCGTCGTCCGCGAGCACCAGCGCACGTGGACGGCGCCCGACGGTAAGGCCCACACGATCAGCCTGACCGGGACGTGCCTCCGCTGCCACGACAACAAGGCCGAGTTCTGCGACAAGTGCCACGACTACGCCGGCGTCGCGCCCTACTGCTGGGACTGCCACGTCGATCCGTCCTCGCTCACGAGGAGCAGGCCATGAGCATCACGAGACGAGGGTTCCTCGGCGCGGCGGGCCTCTCCGCGCTGGCCCTGGCCGGCAAGCCGGCCATCGAGGCCGCCGTCGGCGAGGGCGCGCAGGAGCACGAGGCCGCCGCGACCGGCACCCGCCTGGCGATGGTGATCGACCCGCGCAAGTGCCTCGAGGAGGGCGACTGCACCAAGTGCGTCGAGGCCTGCCATCGCGCGCACAACGTGCCGGACCTCGCGGACCCGGCGCGCGAGGTCAAGTGGATCTGGAAGGAGCGCTTCGAGGAGGCCTTCCCCACGCTCGAGCTCGACCACGCGCCCGAGGCGTTCCACGCGAAGCCGGTGATGGTGCTCTGCAACCACTGCGACAACCCGCCGTGCGTGCGGGTCTGCCCGACCCAGGCCACGTGGAAGCGCGAGGACGGCATCGTGATGATGGACTGGCACCGCTGCATCGGGTGCCGGTACTGCATGGCCGCGTGCCCCTACGGGTCGCGCAGCTTCAACTGGAGCGACCCGCGGCAGGCCCTCGACCGGCTCAACCCGGACTTCCCGACCCGCTCGAAGGGCGTCGTCGAGAAATGCACGTTCTGCGAGGAGCGGCTGGCGCGCGGCGAGCGCCCGGCCTGCGTGGACGCCTGCACGGCCGGCGTCATCACGTTCGGCGACCTGAACGATCCCAAGTCCGAGGTCCGGGCCCTGCTCCGCGATCGGTTCGCCATCCGCCGCAAGGCCGGGCTGGGCACGAAGCCGGCGATTTACTACATCGTGTGAGGAACGCCCATGTTCATGTTCGAAAAGGCCGTCGTCGGCAGCCGCCGCTACTGGATGTGGGTCGTCGCGCTCCTGGCGGTGATCGGCGCCGCGTTTCTGGCCTACCTGCGGCAGTTCGACGAAGGGCTCGTGATCACCGGCCTCAGCCGTGACGTCACCTGGGGCCTCTACATCGCGCAGTTCACCTTTCTCGTCGGCGTGGCCGCATCGGCCGTGATGGTCGTCCTGCCCTACTACCTCCACGACTACAAGGCGTTCGGCCGCATCACGATCCTCGGCGAGTTCCTGGCGATCTCGTCGGTCGCGATGTGCATGCTGTTCATCTTCGTGGACATGGGGCAGCCCATGCGCGTGCTCAACGTGATGCTGTACCCCACGCCCAACTCGATGATGTTCTGGGACATGGTGTCGCTCGGCGGCTACCTGGCGCTCAACGGGATCATCGCGCTCGTCACGCTGGGCGCCGAGCGCAAGCGCGTGGCGCCGCCCCGCTGGATCCGGCCCGTCATCATCCTGTCGATCCCCTGGGCGGTCAGCATCCACACCGTCACGGCCTTCCTCTACAACGGCCTGCCGGGCCGCTCGTTCTGGCTCACGGCCATCCTGGCGCCGCGGTTCCTCGCCTCGGCGTTCGCCGCCGGCCCGGCGCTGCTCATCCTGCTGGTCCTGGTCATGCGCAGGCTGACCTCGTTCGACGCCGGGAAGGAGCCGATCCAGAAGCTGGCCCTCATCGTGACCTACGCGATGATCATCAACGTGTTCTTCGTGCTGCTGGAGCTGTTCACCGCGCTCTACAGCCAGATCCCGGAGCACGTCGTGCACTTCCGGTTCCTCTTCCTCGGCCTCGACGGCCAGGCGCCGCTCGTGCCCTGGATGTGGACCTCGTCGGTGCTCGCGGTGGTGTCGGTGGGGCTGCTGCTCGTGCCGTCGATGCGGCGGAACGAGAAGGTGCTGGCCGTGACCTGCGCGATGGTCTTCGTTTCGCTCTGGATCGACAAGGGCCTCGGCCTGATCGTCGGCGGCTTCGTCCCGTCGCCCTTCGGCGCCGTCACGCGCTACGTGCCCACCGGCGCCGAGATGCTCATCGCCCTGGGCGTGTGGGCGATCGGCTTCCTGCTCGTGACCGTCTTCTATAAGATCACGCTTTCCGTCCGCGAGGAGGTGGCCGCGTCGTGACCCCGGTGCCGCCATCCGTGTCGTCGGCGCCCCCGCGCCTGGTCGTCGCCGGTCTCGGCGGCGATTCCGGGAAGACGATGGTGTCGCTGGCGCTCGTGCAGGCGGCGCGGCGGGCCGGCCTCGACGTGCGGCCGTTCAAGAAGGGCCCCGACTACATCGACCCGGCCTGGCTCGCGTGGGCGGCCGATCGGCCGGCGCGCAACCTCGACACCTGGCTGATGGGCGTGGACGGCGCCCGCCAGGCCTTCGGGCGCGCGGCCGCGGGCGCCGATCTGGCGATCGTCGAGGGCAACCGCGGGCTGTACGACGGGGTGGACGCGGCCGGCACCCACAGCACGGCGGAGCTCGCCAAGGCGATCGACGCGCCGGTCCTGCTCGTGATCAACACCCGCAAGGTGACCCGGACCGTCGCCGCCTTCGTGCTCGGCTGCCAGGCGCTCGATCCGGGCGTCCGGATGGCCGGCGTGGTGCTCAACCAGGTGCACGGCTCGCGGCACGAGGCGGTGATGCGCGACGCCATCACGCTCACCTGCGGGATCCCGGTCGTCGGCGTGGTGCCCCGGATCGGCGGCGAGACGCCGCTCCCCGGACGTCACCTCGGCTTGGTGACGCCGGCCGAGCACGGCGGGCGGGACGAGCTCGCCGTCAGTCTGGCCGAGCTCGTCGCGCCGGGCCTCGACCTCCCCGCGATTCTCGCGCTCGCGCGCGCGGCGGGACCCTTCGAGTGGCCGTCGGGCCCCACCCGCGAGCCAGCCGACGGCGCGGGCCTGCGCGTCGGCTACGTGAGCGACGCCGCGTTCACGTTCTACTACCCCGAGAACCTGGAGGCGCTCACCGCGGCGGGCGCCGAACTGGTGCCGGTCTCGAGCCTCGAGGCGGCCGCGCTCCCGCCCGCGCTCGACGCGCTCTACATCGGCGGCGGGTTTCCCGAAACGCACGCGGCGCGGCTCGCGGCCAACCGCGCGCTCCTGGCCGACCTGCGGCGACGCGCCGGCGAGGGCCTGCCGATCTACGCCGAGTGCGGCGGGCTGATGCTGCTGGCTCGGTCGCTCAGGCTGGGCGGGCGGGTGCACGAGATGGCCGGCGTGCTCGCGTGCGACGTGGAGCTCTGCGCCGCGCCGCAGGGCCACGGCTACGCCGAGCTCACGGTGGACCGGCCGAACGCCTTCTTCCCGGCCGGACTGTCGATTCGCGGGCACGAGTTCCACTACTCGCGGCTCGTCGCCGGCAAGGACCTTCCCGACACGGCGTGCGCCGTCCGCAGGGGCGTCGGCGTGTCGGCGGGACGCGACGCGATCGTGACGGCGAACGTGTGGGCGTCCTACACGCACGTGCACGCGCAGGCCACGCCCGAGTGGGCGGAGGGCCTGCTCGGCGCGGCGCGCGCGTACGCGCGGCGGGCGGCGGCGACGACGCCCTTCGCGGGGCCGCGCGCCGGCGCCATCGGCTGAAGAACTCGGCGCGCCGCGGCCCACTCCGCGGGCGCTCGTTGACGGACAGAGCGGGGCCGTCTGGCGGCCCCCAACAATGAGGTGCTTCATGAGCAAGCTGGTACCGCCACACGGCAGCCCGCAGTTGAAACCCCTGCTTCTCGAGGGCAAGGCCCGCGAGGACGAGATCAAGAAGGCCGCCGGCCTGAAGAAGGTCCCGATGACGTCGCGCGAGACCGGCGACCTCATCATGATGGGCATCGGTGCCTTCACCCCACTCGATGGCTTCATGGGGAAAGACGATTGGAAGGCATGCTGCGACAGCTACAACCTGCCCAGCCGCAATTACCTCTTCTGGCCCATCCCGATCACCCTGTCGGCCAACCCCGCGCTTGCCGACTCCCTGAGTCTTGGCCAGGAGGTCGCCCTGTGGGACACCGAGACCGACGAGCTCATGGGCACGATGAAGGTGGAGGAGAAGTACCAAATCGACAAGGTCCACGAGTGCAAGCAGGTGTTCCGCACCACCGACGCCGCCCACCCGGGCGTGCAGAAGGTGATGGAGCAGGAGGACGTGAACCTGGCGGGGCCCGTCAAGGTACTCTCCGAGTCCTTCTTCCCGAAGATGTTCGAGGGGATCTATCAGCGGCCCGCCGAGGCCAGGAAGCTGTTCGAGGAACGCGGATGGAGCACGGTGGCGGCGCTGCAGCTCCGCAATCCCATGCACGGCTCGCACGCCTACCTCGCCTGGGTGGCGATCGAGGTCTGCGACGGCGTCTACATCCATCAACTGGTCGGCAAGCTGAAGCCGGGCGACATTCCGGCCCAGACGCGCGTGAAGGCCATCGACGCGCTGGTCAACAAGTACTTCCGGAAGGAGCGCGTCATCCAGGGCGGCTACCCGATGGAGATGCGCTACGCCGGCCCGCGCGAGGCGCTCCTGCACGCCGTGTTCCGCCAGAACTACGGCTGCTCGCACCTGATCGTCGGCCGCGACCACGCGGGCGTCGGCGACTACTACGGCCCGTTCGACGCGCAGAAGATCTTCAACGAGATCCCGATTGGATCGCTGGTCCTGCAGCCGCTGGCCATGGACTGGACCTTCTACTGCTACGAGTGCGGCTCGATGGCCTCGATGAAGACCTGCCCGCACGAGAGCAAGGCCGTCATCGACGAGAACGGCAAGTACAAGGGCGGCGCCCGCCTGCTCCGCTCCGGCACCCTGCTCCGCAAGCTGATGAGCGAGGGCAAGCCCGTGCCGGCGGAGTTCTCCAAGCCCGAGGTGATCGCGATCCTCAAGGAGTACTACGACAAGCTCGAGCACAAAGTGGAGGTCAAGCTGCACGGCGCCGCCACGGGGGATGTGAAGAAGTAACACGCGAGGCTTGGGGCTTGAGGCTTGGGGCCTGAGGCCTGGCATGGCGTCACGCGGCGGAACCGCGTGACCTGCCTCAAGCCCCAGGCCTCAAGGCTCCGGCCTGTCAGGAGACCCGCTGTATGACCACGCTCGTCTACGTCGTCCTCGTCCTGTCGGTGGTGGTGTTCGTCGCAGCCACCGTGGCCCGCGCCGTGATGTACGCGCGGATGCCGCTGCACCTGCGGTGGGAGCTCTACCCCGTCCCGCACGAGGCGCCGGACCGCGCGGCGCATGGCGGCTCCTACTTCGAGTCGCTCGACTGGTGGACCCACACGGAACGATACAACCTCGTGGGCGAGCTCAAGGCGATGTTCGCCGAGATGATCTTCCTCAAGGCGCTGCGGGAGTTCAACGTCGCGCTGTGGTACCGATCGTTCCCGTTCCACTTCGGCCTCTACCTGCTCATCGCCACCGTCGTCCTCGTGCTGGGGGCGGCGGTGGCGACCATCGTCGTGCCGGCGGCCATGGCCGGCGCGCTCGGGCCGATCCTGAGCGTCGCGTACCGCGTCACGGGCATCGCGGGCGTGACGCTCGCGCTCGCCGGCGCGGCGGGTCTCCTGCACCGGCGGCTCACCGACGAGAAGCTGCGGCCCTACACCACGCCCGGAGACATCTTCAACCTCGTGTGGTTCCTGGTGGCCTTCGGCGTGCTGGCCGCGGGCTACGCGCTCAGGCCGGCCGGCGCGCCGCCGACGCCGGCGCTCGTCGCCGGCCTGCTGACCTGGGACACGACCCTCGAGATTCCGGGGCTGCTCGCGGTGGGCCTTCTGCTCTCGGCCCTGCTCGCCGCCTACATCCCCTTCACCCACATGTCGCATTTCGTGGGCAAGTACTTCACCTACCACGCGGTCCGCTGGGACGACGCGGTCAACCGTCGCGGCGGCGCGATCGAGCGGACGCTGGCCGAGTACCTGACCTACAAGCCGACCTGGGCCGCCCGGCACGTCAAGGCCGACGGCACCAGGACCTGGGCCGAGGTGGCGACGACCAACCCCACGGAAGGGATCCGGAAATGACCGACAGGCCGAAGCTCCAGGACATGTCGCGGCGCGACCGCGAGCCGCTGATCCACCTCGAGCCGGACGACCTGAAGCCGCTGCCGGCGCCGCTCGACGACCCGGCGCGCCGGCACGCCTGGCCGCCGCTCTCCGCCCAGGCGCGCGGCCGCTACGAGGCCGCGCTCGACGACACGTGCGCGGTGAGCGTGCCGCAGCCGGCCACGCCGGAAGAGGAGCAGGCGCTCGTCGCGAAGTTCCTCTCGGGCCTCGACAAGCTCTTCACTCGCGAGAACAACTGGACCTTCCTGCAGCCGCTCCTCCTCAGCATGGAGCACTGCGCCAAGTGCCAGACCTGCTCGGAGGCCTGCCACATCTACGAGGCGAGCGGCGGCAACGAGCTCTACCGGCCCACGTTCCGGTCCGAGCTCGTCCGGCGCCTGTACTTCAAGTTCGTCAAGCACGGCGGCGTGCTCTCGGCCTGGCAGCACGGCGACATCGAGGTCAACTGGCCGCTCGTCTCGCGCCTGATCGAGCTCGCCTACCGCTGCAATCTCTGCCGGCGCTGCGCGCAGACCTGCCCCATCGGCGCCGACAACGGCCTGGTGGCGCACGAGCTTCGCAAGCTCTTCAGCCAGGAGATGGGCATCGCCGCCAAGGAGATCCACGACACCGGCTCGATGCTCCAGCTCAAGGTCGGCTCCTCGACCGGCATGTCGGCCGAGGTCGTCAAGGACAACATCCAGTTCATCGACGAGGAGACCTCCGAGAAGACCGGCCTCACGGTCGAGACGCCGTGGGACGTCGAGGGCGCCGACGTGCTCCTCATCCACAACGCCGGCGAGATCCTCGCGTGGCCCGAGAACCCGGGCGCCTTCGCGGTGATCCTCAACGCCGCGGGCATCTCCTGGACGCTCTCGTCGGCGCTCGCCGGCTACGACTCGATCAACTACGGCCTCTGGTACGACGACGCGCAGTTCGCGCGCGTGGCGATCAAGCACGCCGAAGCGGCCAAGAAGCTCAAGGTGAAGAAGATCGTCCTCGGCGAGTGCGGGCACGCCCACAAGGCGCTGTCGGTCATCGCCGACCGAGTGCTGACGGGCGACCTCAACATCCCGCGCGAGAGCTCGATGACGCTCTTGCGCGACATCGTGATGAGCGGCCGGCTGAAGCTGGACCCCTCGCGCAACGACTTCCCGGTCACGCTGCACGACCCGTGCAACCTCGTGCGGCTGATGGGCGTGGTGGAGCCGCAGCGCGAGGTCGTCCGCGCCATCTGCCCGCAGTTCCGGGAGATGGCGCCGCACGGCGTGGACAACTACTGCTGCGGCGGCGGCAGCGGCTTCGCCATCATGAGCGGGCACAACTTCCCCGACTGGCGGTTCCAGGTCTCGGGGCGCAAGAAGCTGGAGCAGATCCTCAACGCGTTCAGCGACTGCCTCGACCCGTCGATTCCGAAGTACCTGTGCGCGCCCTGCAGCAACTGCAAGGGCCAGTTCCGCGACATGCTCGCCTACTACGGCCTCTGGGAGGAGAACCGCATCCTCTACGGCGGGCTCGTCGAGCTGATCGTCAACGCGATGACCGACGTCAAACCCGGCTTCATCGAGTGGGAATGGCACTAGACAAGGAGTCACGAATGTCCCTCAACGTGATCATGCTGGGCCCGCCCGCGGCGGGCAAGGGCACGCAGGCGAAGACGTTCGCGCGCGACCACGGCATTCCCCATATCTCGACCGGCGACATGCTGCGGGAGGCCGTGGCGGCGAAGACCCCGGTCGGCCTGGCCGCCAAGGCCCTCATGGACGCGGGCAAGCTCGTCGGCGACGACGTGATCATCGAGATCGTCCGCGGGCGCCTCGACCGGCCGGATGCCCGCAAGGGCTTCGTGCTCGACGGGTTCCCCCGCACCGTGGCGCAGGCCGGCGCGCTCGACGGCCTGATGATCGGCCGCGACCCGCTCATCGTCGTCGAGATCATCGTGCCGGCCGAGGTGCTCGTCGCGCGCGCGTGCGGGCGCCGGGTCTGCCGGGACTGCGGCACGATCACGACCGCCGCCCAGGCGGCCTGCCCGACGTGCGGCGGCAAGCTCGAGCAGCGCAGCGACGACACCGAAGCGGTCGTGCGCGAGCGCCTGCGCGTCTACGAGCACAACACGCGGCCGCTCGTCGACTACTACCGCAGCCGGCCGACGTTCCAGCCGGTGGACGGCAACCGGGCGCCCGACGCCGTCGCCAACGGTATCCGCCACGCCGTCGAGACGGCCCAGGCGACCGACGTGGCGCACCGCCGGTAGCCGGACACGACGCGACCGGGGCGCCCGCGGCGCCCCGGCGGCCGGGGAGCGCACCTCCGTGCAGCCCTTCGACGAACGCGGTTTCGACCTGGTCCGCTGCTGCCTGTCGCTGCAGGATCGGTCGTTCCGCCTCCTGGCGGCCAACCGGAGGTTCGTCGAGAGCTTCGGCGCCTTCGAGGGCCGCCACTGCTACGAGGTCTACAAGCGCCGGTCCGAGCCGTGCGACCCGTGTCCCGTCGCGCGCACCTTCCGCGACGGCGAGAGCCACGGCAGCCGGGAGATGGTGCGCACCCTGTCGGGCCACGACGTCGAGGTGCTCGTGGACACGGCGCCCGTGACCGGCGAGGACGGGCGGGTCACCGCCGTCATGGAGGTGACGACCGAGCTGGAGCCGCTCCGCGATCTGCGGTCGCAGGCCACCTCGCTCGGCCTCGTCATCGGATCGGTCTCCCAGGACCTGAAGGGCCTCCTCACGGCCGTGGACGGCGGCTTCTACCTCCTCAGCTCCGGCCTGAAAAAGGACGATCCGACGCGCGTGGCGCGGGGCTGCGACA
>Ga0105107_10003832_pt1 | contig 10056 bp, 10 predicted proteins | sample PPLLaktember2015_6_FD_79335 | JGI IMG/M metagenome (GOLD analysis project Ga0105107, IMG submission 79335) | Freshwater sediment microbial communities from Prairie Pothole Lake near Jamestown, North Dakota, USA - PPLs Lake P8 Core (1) Depth... | ecosystem: Environmental > Aquatic > Freshwater >...
CGTTTTCACCGTGGCGGCGCTGGGTCTGTTTACCCGGCTGGGACGCGCACGCGCGGCGTACGCGGCGCTGACCGCCGGGGTGGCGGCCTGGGTCACCGGCCATTACCTGCTGGATCTGCCGGTGGCGTATCTGCTGTCGCTCGCCATGGCCATGATGGCGTATCTTTCGGTGGCATTCTCCGAGCAACGCGCGCCGCGGCATACGCTGGAATAATTAATTATGTCGTGCCATGGCTTGCTCCCCTCACCCCTTGCCCTCTCCCCCATTCGGGGGAGAGGGGGAGTCGGAATATGTTACGCATAGGATTGGACCTGGGTGGCACCAAGACCGAAGGCATCGTGATGGACGAGGCCGGCCGGATCCTGCTGCGCAAACGCCTGCCGACGCCGCAGACCGACGGTTACGACGCCATCCTGCAGAACATTTATACCCTGGTGCGCGACCTCGAGAAAAAAACCGGACAGGCCTGCCACGTGGGTATCGGAACTCCCGGGGCGATTTCCGCGCGCACCGGTTGCCTCAAGAATTCCAACACCGTCTGTCTCAATGGCAAGCCGGTAAAAACCGATCTTGGAAAAATCCTCGGCCGCCCGATTCGCATCGCCAACGACGCCAATTGCTTCGCGCTGTCCGAGGCACTCGACGGGGCGGGAAAAGGATACGGCACGGTATTCGGGGTGATCCTGGGCACGGGCGTGGGTGGCGGCATCGTTTTCCATGGAAAACTGCACGAAGGCCCGCAGCACATCGCCGGTGAATGGGGGCACAACGTGCTCGAGGCCGACGGTCCGGCCTGCTACTGCGGCAAGCGCGGCTGCGTGGAAACCTTTCTTTCCGGCCCCGGCCTGGTGCACGACTGGCGCCGGCACGGCGGAGACGACACGCTGGCGGCGAAGGACATCGCGGCACTGGCGGAACAGGGCAATTCCCGGGCCGAGGCCACCATGCAGCGTTACTTCTACCGTTTCGGCAAAGCCCTGTCGGTCGTCGTCAACATCCTCGACCCGGATGCCATCGTGCTCGGCGGCGGCATGTCGAACATCGCCGGCCTCTACACCCATGGACGCGAGCGTGTGGCGCGCCACGTGTTCAACGACGAACTGCGCACGCCGATCCTGCCGCACGTTCATGGCGACAGCTCCGGCGTGCGCGGTGCGGCCCAGCTCTGGGCGCCTCAGGAAACCTGAGCGCGCCACAGGCACCGCCGGAATAACCACGCGGATGTGCGGCAATAAACCGCACGGCGGCGGTACACCACGCGGGCGCTCAGGCGTTACTACTCATATTCTCGGTGCTTGCGCGATATTTGATGCCTGTCAAGGTATGTCGGATCAAATAAGTGTATTTAATCGCAAGGATCGGGAAAATCCGTCCTATTCACGATGTTAAGGAGAACTATCATGAAACGTACATTACTTCACGCCGCCCTGCTCGCGGCCATGCTCCCGGCTTTCGGAGCCGTGGCCTACGCCGCGGACCAGGATCAGGACCGCGACCGCCTGCGCGACCAGGATCGCCTGGAAACACCGGACCAGGACCGTGATCGTGATCGCCTGCATACCCAGGATCAGGACCAGGTCTATGGCTCGCAGCTCATGACCCAGGAAGAGCGCAATGCGTATCGCAACCGCATGCGCGCCGCGAAAACCGAGCAGGAGCGCGAACAGATCCGCAATGAACATCACGAGCAGATGAAGATCCGCGCCAAGGAAAAGGGCGTGACCTTGCCGGATGAGCCGCCAGCCCGCGGACGCGGCATGGGACCGGGCAAAGGCATGGGTCCTGGAATGGGCCCCGGTGGTGGTGCAGGCGGCATGGGACCGGGCATGGGCAACGGACGCCGTTATTGATCCGGCGTTAACTCCCTATATATACAGTTGCTTCATTCTTCCCCCCGTCCGACGGGCAGGGGGAAGAAATCTGCGCCTGCGATATACTGGTCCATCATGATTCCAGGCATCCCGGAGATCATATGATCCGTATCATCATGGTATTCGTCCTTTCGTGTGGTCCACTGGCGTGCGCGACGACGCCGTCCGACCCGGCCGGGACGGACCATCTCAAGCTTTACACCACCGCGCGCGACTTCGATACCGTCAAGGACGACATCGAGATTGCCATCACCAACCGCGGGCTGGTGATCGATCACACCTCGCATATCGGCGCCATGCTCGAACGCACCGGCAAGGACCTCGGCACCACCAGGCCGATTTACGGCAACGCCGGCTCCATGCAATTCTGCTCGTCCACGGTTTCGCGCCGCACCATGGAGGCCGATCCCACCAACATCATCTTCTGTCCCTACATCATCGTGTATTACACCCTGCATCAGGATCCGAAGACGGTGTACGTCGGCTACCGCCGGCCGCTTCCGGCGGGTTCCGAAGCCTCCCGCGCCTCGATCAGGGAGATCGAAAATCTGCTCGACGGGATCGTGAAAGAGGCGCTGAACATCAAATAAGCTTGAATTTGTCTTGCTCTTGGCGGCTCTTTGGCGTGCCGTCGACCTGACTTATACTCCCGATCTTATTTATGAATTGCGGCCGAAGGCCGCCACGGCTCGCTTTGTTCCCGCCGGGGCGCACAAAAACCGCGTGCGCCCGTTCGGCGGCGCGGATGCACGTTAAGTGCATCCGCGACTTCCCCGCCTCACCTCCCCTTGCGGGAGGCGAGGCGGGGAGGTCGCCGCTGTCCAGTGGACAGCGGCGCCATCAAGCGGGTGCGCGAGGTGTTTGCGCACCCCGGCGGGAATACAATGAGGGTGAGGGAAGAGACCGCCCGGTTCATAATCACCAATGATGACAATAACCTTCGGCCGGGCGGTCTCTCCCGTTTCCGATCCCCGAGAATAACGATCCATGCGCGTTTCCCGTTTCCTGCTTTCCACCGTCCGCGAAACCCCGGCCGAGGCCGAAACCATCAGCCACCAGCTCATGCTGCGCGCGGGCATGATCCGCAAGCTCGCCGCCGGCATCTACACCTGGCTGCCGCTCGGCCTGCGCGTGCTGCGCAAGGTGGAGCAAATCGTGCGCGAGGAAATGAACCGCGCCGGCGCGCAGGAAGTGCTGATGCCGGCGGTGCAGCCGGCCGAACTGTGGCAGGAATCCGGGCGCTGGGACCAGTACGGCCCCGAGCTGCTGCGCCTGACCGACCGGCACAAGCGCGATTTCTGCTTCGGGCCGACGCATGAAGAAGTGATCACCGATCTCATCCGCCGCGAGATCAAAAGCTACCGCCAGCTGCCGGCGAACTTCTACCAGATCCAGATGAAATTCCGCGACGAAATCCGCCCGCGCTTCGGCGTGATGCGGGCGCGCGAGTTCCTCATGAAGGACGCCTATTCATTCCATGTTAACGAGGCCTCGCTCGGGGAAACCTACCAGGCCATGCACGCGACCTATTCGCGCATTTTCCAGCGCGTGGGGCTGGAATTCCGCCCGGTCGCGGCCGATCCCGGCGCCATCGGCGGCAGCCAGTCGCATGAATTCCACGTGCTGGCCGACTCCGGCGAGGACGCCATCGCCATTTGCTCCAAATGCGATTACGCCGCCAACGTGGAAATGGCGCAGGCGCTGCCGCCGCTCGGCAAACGCCCGGCACCGGGCCAGCCGATGCAGACCGTGGACACGCCGGGGCAACATACCATTGAGCAGGTCAGCAAGTTCCTGAAGATCGATCCGAAACGGACGGTCAAGACCCTGCTCGTCAAGGGCACCGGCGGCGTCATCGCGCTGGTGCTGCGCGGCGACCACGAGCTGAACGAGATCAAGGTGGCGAAGCTGCCGCAGGTGACCAAGCCGCTGATATTCGTCACGCCGGGCGAGGTGGAACTGGCCGCCGGCTGCGAGCCCGGCTCGATCGGGCCGGTGGGGCTGAAGATCACCGTCATCGCGGATGAATCCGCCGCGCGCCTGGCCGATTTTGTCTGCGGCGCCAACGTCAACGGCAAACATCTTGTTAACGTCAACTGGGGGCGCGACGCGGCCGAACCGGTGGTGGCCGATCTGCGCAAGGTAGTCGAGGGCGATCCCTGTCCCGATTCCGGCACGGGCCAGTGCGGCGGCACGCTCTCGATCCGCCGCGGTATCGAAGTCGGTCACATTTTCCAGCTCGGCACCAAGTACAGCGAGGCCATGCAGGCGACCGTACTCGACGAGGCCGGCCAGTCGGTGGTCATGTCCATGGGTTGCTATGGCATCGGCGTTTCGCGCGTGGTCGCGGCCGCCATCGAGCAGAACCATGACGACAACGGCATCATCTGGCCCGACGCCATCGCGCCGTTCCAGATCGCGCTGGTGCCGATCGGTTATGGCAAATCAGAAAAGGTCCGCGAAACGATGGATAAACTCTACAGCGAGCTGGTGCACGCCGGTTTCGACGTGTTGCTGGACGATCGCGACGAGCGCCCCGGCGTCATTTTCGCCGACATGGACCTGATCGGCGTTCCGCACCGTGTCGTCATCGGCGACAAGGGCCTCGCCAAGGGAGTGGCCGAATACAAGGGCCGCCGCGACAAGCAGCCGCGCGAGCTTCCGCTCGACGGCCTGGTGGACAGCCTGCGCCAGACGATCAGGGCCTGACCACCCAAAGGTCCGCCTGATCCCGGTCATTTACCCGGGGAAGCTCCTTGTATATGATGCGCGCCGTTTTTCCACCCGCGCGGCGCATCATGTCCATCGAACAATTCGAATCCTGGTCACTCTTCATCGGCATCGGCGGCCTCATCGCCTGGATGCTGCTCATCATCTGGAAGATGGGGCGGGAGTCGCAGGCCGGCAAATACGGCTACTTCGTGCTGTTCATCGCGCTCGGCCTCGGCTTCGTCGGCTTCATAGCCAAAACCGTCCTGGTCGAGCTGCTCAAGATTTAGCCGACGCGGCGCGCCCGGCGATAATCACGCCGGACACAAACCAGGATCGGTTGTCCTGCAGATCCTGGCCCGCGCAGAACCGCTAGCTCGTAAGACGGCGCACCCCGGAAACATTCGGAATCTGGTCCAGCAGCGCGAGGACGCGCGACAGTATTTCGATGTTGGGTATCTCGAGCGTGAAGATCATGTGCGCCACCTGCTGCCTGTCGGTGAGCGTACGGACGCCGAGCACGTTGATTTTCTCGTTCGCCAGCAGTGACGTTATGTCGCGCAGCAGTCCGGGGCGGTCATAGGCCGTGACCTCGACCTCGACCGGATAAGCCGCGCCGGCCTGTGCGCCCCAGCTGACCTCAATCAATCTCTCGTTGTGCTCGTCGTGATGACGCAGGGCGTTGGCGCAGTCCTGGCGGTGAATGGTCACGCCCTGCCCACGCGTGATGAAACCCACGATCGGGTCGCCCGGCAACGGGTTGCAGCATTTCGCCATGCGCGTCAGCAAATTGCCGATGCCCTGGATCGTGACGCTGGAAGGTTTGGCCGGCGCCCCCGGTGCGCGCGACACGATGGCCGGCGGCGGCTCACGGAATTCCTGCCCCGCCAGTTCCTGCAAGACATTCATGATCTGCGCCGGCTTGATGTCGCCCCGACCGGCGGCCTCCAGAAAGTCATCGACCTTCTGAAATTCGAAGCGTTGCGCCAGCTTCTCGAACTTGACGTCGCTGATGCCGAGACGATGAAACTCGCGCTCCAGCACGGCGCGTCCGGCCGCGACGCTGGCGTCGTAGTTCTGTTCGCGAAACCAGTGGTTTACTCGCGAACGCGCCTTGGAGGTATGCAGGTAACCCAAATGCGGCGACAACCAGTCGCGCGACGGCCCGCCTTCCTTCACGGTCAACACCTCGACCCGGTCGCCGGTCGCAAGCGCGTGCGTCAACGGCACCATCTGGCCGTTGACCTTGGCGCCGCGGCAGCGGTGCCCGACGTTGGTGTGGATGTCGTAGGCGAAATCGAGTGGTGTGCTGCCGGCCGGCAGGTCCACGATCTTGCCCTTGGGCGTGAACACGTACACGCGCTCGCTGAACACCTCGGACTTGAACTGGTCCACGAAATCGCTGGCGCTGGCGACCTCGTCCTTCCATTCCAGCAGGCTGCGCAGCCAGGCGATCTTGGCGTCGTAACCGCTGTCGGTGCGCGCGCCTTCCTTGTAGCGCCAGTGGGCGGCCACCCCCAGTTCCGACTGCTGGTGCATCTCGTGCGTACGAATCTGCACCTCCACCGTCTTGCCCTGCGGGCCGATCACGGCGGTGTGAATCGAGCGGTAATGGTTTTCCTTGGGCGTGGCGATGTAATCGTCGAATTCGCCGGGGATGTGCTGCCACAGCGTATGCACCACGCCGAGCGCGGCGTAGCAGTCGCGGATGCTGCCGACCAGCACGCGCACCGCGCGCACGTCGTAGATCTGTTCGTAGTGCCTGGCCTTGTGCTGCATCTTGCGCCAGATACTGTAGATATGTTTCGGCCGGCCCGTGACCTCGGCCTGGACCCCGGAACGGGACAGTTCCTGTGACAAGGTCTCGACGAAGCCGGCGATGTAGGCCTCGCGGTCCTCGCGGCGCTCGGCGATGAAGTCGGCGGTCTGCCGGTAAGTCGCGGGTTCGAGATAACGGAACGCCAGGTCCTCGAGCTCCCACTTCATCTGCCAGATGCCGAGGCGGTTGGCCAGCGGCGCGAAGATATCCATGGTCTCGCGCGCGATGCGCTTCTGTTTTTCCTCCGGCAGCGCCGCCAGCGTGCGCATGTTGTGCAGGCGGTCGGCGAGCTTGATGAACACCACGCGCACGTCTTCGGCCATGGCCAGCAGCATCTTGCGCAGGCTCTCGGCCTGGGCATGCTCGTGGCGCGAACCGGCGGGCTCGCTCTGGAATTCCTGGATCACCTTCATCCGGGTCACGCCGTCGACGAGGCCGGCGATGGACGCGCCGAATTCGTTTTTCAGGTCATCGAGCGCGATGCCGCCGTCCTCCACCACGTCGTGCAGGATCGCCGCCGCGAGCGTCTCGTAATCGAGCCCGAGATCGGCGAGTATTCCGGCCACCGCCAGCGAATGCTGCACATAGGGCTCGCCCGAGGCGCGCCGCTGGCCCGCGTGCGCCCGCGACGCCAGCGCCACGGCCCGGCGCAGGATTTCCCGTTCCGGTTCGGGGCGGTTGGCGGCGACGGCAGCGAGCCAATCCTCCACGCCGCTTGTCCGGGGCGCATCGTCGGTTGTCGTTAGGGGCGTGGGTCTGACCATGATGGATCGTCTGTCTGGTGCCGATATTATTTGAATGGGGTCGCGACGGCAGGATTTAAACGCCTATACTTCTTTCAAGAGACAACATGATCGCCTTCGCCGGCGGGATTGTCCATTCTCCGGCGCGGCCCGTTAAACCATTGGCATGAAATCCTGTAAAACAGCCTTAAGCTTATTTGCTGCCACGCTCATCGCCGGTTTCTTTCTCGCCGGCATTGCCCAGGCTTCGCGAACCACGCCGGCGGCTGAAGCCACGCCGGCAGTGATCGATCCGGAGCTGCGCGCGCTGGTGAAACAGGCGGCGCTCGAGACCGACAGTTTTCATGACCGCTTCGATGGCGAGGTATGGCTCGCCGACATGTCACAGCGGCTGGAGAAACGCGTACCGGATCCGGCGTTTCGCGTCGAGCTGCTCAAGAGCGTGCACTACGAGGCGCGGCGCGCCGACCTGCCGCCGGAACTGGTGCTGGCGGTGATCGAGGTGGAGAGTAATTTCAGCCAGTACGCCATTTCGGTGGCCGGCGCGCGCGGGCTGATGCAGGTCATGCCTTTCTGGCTGAAGGAGATCGGCAAACCCGGCGACAGCCTGTTCCGCATCCAGACCAACCTGCGCTTCGGCTGCACCATCCTGAAATATTATTTACAAAAGGAAAAAGGCAACCTGCACGCGGCCCTCAAGCGCTACAACGGTACGCGCGAGAGCAAATATTCCTTCAAAGTGGACAAAGCCTACAAGACCCGCTGGTACCCGCAATAATCTCAGCCGCGCACGAAAAACCCGTCGAACGACTGCGCCACGGTTTCCTGCACCTTCACTTCTGCCACGCGCGCCCGCGGCGGACCCTGCCACAACCACCGCTCCAGTTCCTTAAGCGGTACTTCCTCGCCGCAGGCAATCAACTCGACGCGCCCGTCCCGAAGATTACGCACCCATCCGGTGAGGCCGAGCCGACGCGCAGCCGATTCCGCGGAGGCGCGGAAGAACACGCCCTGCACCTGCCCGGAGACCAGAAAATGCCGGCAACGATTCATTTGATGATTTTAGCCACAGAGCACACAGAGATCACAGAGTAAAAGCCGCTTCTTTCAATCTCTGTGTACTCTGTGACCTCTGTGGCCAATTTTTGGATTTCTTAAAGCGTTTTCTTGGGTTGCTTTTCCAGGTCGCGGATGACCTGCTCCGCCTGCTGCTGCGTGACGGGCCCGATGCGCTGGGTCATGAACCTGCCATCCGGTGAAAAGAAATAATAAGTCGGCGTGCCAATGAACATGGCATTGCTGAGCCGGCTGGCGTCTTTCGGCTCGCCGATGAGATTCGGAAAATTCAGGCTCTGGTCTTCGATGAATCCTTTGGCCTTGGCCCGGTTGTCGTAGCCGTCGATGGACAAACCCAGTACCGTGGCGTTTTTCTTCCGGTGCTCATCATGAAAGAAGGTCATATGATGAATATCGCGCCGGCAGATCGGGCAGTCGGCGGACCAGACCGCCACGACGGTCCATTTCCCCTGGCCGATGTATTCATTGACGTTGTGCTCCCGGCCCTCGATGTCCCGGAGCTTGATGTCCGGGCCCGCCGCCATCACCAGCGACGGGGCTATTAACAACGCCACGGCCAACCACCTGCTGATACGCTGAAACACGCTAGCCTCCTGCTGATGCAACATCATAATAAATGAACCGCTCCGGATGCATTCCGGCGACGCCAACCCTATAATCCGGCTACCAATTGGAGTGCGCCATGAGCAAAAAATTCCGCACTGAAAAAGACACGCTGGGCGAATTCCCGGTCCCGCACGACGCCTGGTATGGCATACAGACGGCGCGGGCGGTGGAAAACTTCCCGATTTCAGGCCGCCGGCCCGATGCCGACTTCATTATCGCCCATGCCCGCATCAAGCGCGCGGCGGCGGCGGTCAACCAGTCCGCCGGGGCCCTCGAACCGCGCCTGGCCCAGGCCATCGTCGAGGCCGCCGACGCCATCATCGCCGGCCAATACCACGGGGAATTCGTCGTGGACCGCTTCCAGGCCGGCGCCGGCACCTCGCATAACATGAACACCAACGAAGTGATTGCCAATCTCGCGAACGTCGCGCTCGGCGGCAAAAAGGGCGAATACAAACCGGTGCACCCCAACGACCACGTGAACATGGGGCAAAGCACCAACGACACCATTCCGACCGCGATTCGCCTGGCGACGCTGGCCAAGCTGCCGCGCCTGCTGGAAGCCGTCAATCGCATGGCCGATGCATATGAGACCATCGCGCGCAACGAGGCCAGCACCGTCAAGAGCGGACGCACGCATCTGCAGGACGCGGTGCCGACCACGCTCGGGCGCGAGTTCGGCGCCTACGCCTGGATTCTGCGCCGCAGCGCGCATCAATTGCGCGCCACCATCCCGCTGCTGTGCGAAACCGGACTCGGCGGTTCCGCCGCCGGCACCGGCCTGAACACGGTTCCGGGATACGCCGTGCATATCGCCGGGGAACTGGCGCGCCTCACCGGCGAGCCGGTCCGCGCCGCCGACGATCTCGCGGCGCAGATGCAGTCCATGCATGACCTGCAACAACTGTCCGGCGCCATCCGCGCGCTGGCCCTCGAATTGACGCGCATCGCCAACGATGTGCGCCTGCTCGCCTCCGGCCCGCGCACCGGCTTCGCCGAGATCGAGCTGCCGGCGGTGCAGCCGGGTTCCTCGATCATGCCGGGCAAGGTCAACCCGGTGATGTTCGAGATGCTGAACCAGGTGTGCTATCAGGTGCTGGGGCAGGATCACGCCATCGCCATGATGACGCAGGCGGGGCAACTGGAGCTGAACGTCATGATGCCGGCGCTGGGCTCGGCGCTGTTCGACGCCATGGACTGGCTCACGCAGGCCATGAACGCCGCGACCGA
>Ga0105107_10003833_pt1 | contig 10054 bp, 8 predicted proteins | sample PPLLaktember2015_6_FD_79335 | JGI IMG/M metagenome (GOLD analysis project Ga0105107, IMG submission 79335) | Freshwater sediment microbial communities from Prairie Pothole Lake near Jamestown, North Dakota, USA - PPLs Lake P8 Core (1) Depth... | ecosystem: Environmental > Aquatic > Freshwater >...
CGACTTTCGTTCCTCGACGAGCTGACCGGTCGCGAAGCGGCGCTCGTGCTCCGCGATCGCGGCGAGGGCTGCGGTCGCGTCGTCGCGCTCGAGCGCTGCACGCACGCGGCGGACGATCGCGAGCTCGGCGGACAGCGACGTGTCCTCGCCCGTCGTCACCGTCGCATCGGTCTTGCCGGGCGATCGCGGTGCGGGCCGCGACGTCGCGGGTGGGGCCGCGACCGGTGCAGAGGATGTCGTGGCGACGACCTCCGCCCCGGTGTCCACCGCAGCTGCGGGCGCAGGATCGCTGTCGAGCACCGGCTGCGGATCGGCGTCCTCGCGGTGCTCGTACGGCGCCTGTCCGCGATCGGACGGGGCCGGTCGCTCGATGCTCGACTCCCCCCATCTGCGCAGCGCGAGCACGAGCGCTGCGGCGGCGGCGAGCGCCACCACACCGGCGAGGAGGATGCGGCTGCGGCTCGGCGGTGCGGGTCCCACGACGGGCGCGGGCGCGGCGATCGACGCGGCGAGCCGCGCCTCGATGCGCGCACGTGCCCCGTCGTCGAGCGTGCGACGCCGGTACGCGCGGACGAGATCACTCGCGGTCGTGCTCTGCTCGTCCATGACGATCTCCCTCGGTGGTGAGCCCGTGCTCGGCGAGCCAGCGCTCGAATCGGCGCCGGGCCAGTCGCAGCCGCGAGTACAGCGTGTTGATGCCGATGCCGAGCGCCTCGGCGATCTCCGGGATCGGTGTGCCCTCGAGCTCGACCAGCACGAACACCATGCGCTGGTCCTCGTCGAGCGACGCGACGAACGACTCGACGATCGCAGCCGCCTCGTGCTGCGCCGTGTGCTCCTCGGGATCGGGCACCGGCCCTGGCACCGGTGCGAGCCGCGTGCGTCGCTCGGCGCGCGTCATGCCGCGATGGTGGTGCAGCACGACCCGTCGCGTGATCCCGTACAGCCACGATCGCATGCTGCGACCGTCGTACTCGTGCAGCCGGCGGTGCACGACGAGGAACACGTCGTGCACGACGTCCTCGACGTGCGTCGGCGCGACGCCGAGCTGACACGCGATGCGATACACGAAGTCCGCGTGGTCGCGGTACACGTCGGCGAGGTCGCGGGGCAGGGCAGGCACGGACCGGCGGGACTCGGCAGTGGCGGCGCGCAGGCTGCCCACGGGAGGCATTTCCCGCAGACCCGCCCATCCGTCACGGCCAGGATCGCGCGACCGGACGTGCTAGGGGAATCGGCCCTCGAAGCCGAGCCACAGGCGGCCGAACACGGGTCCTGTGCGATGGATCGTGCCGAGGTTCTCGATCGTCAGCCGCGAGCGCACGAACGGAAACCCGATCGCGGCCTGCAGCACGAGCGCGATGTTCTTGTGCGGCTTGAAGGCGACGCCCGGCCCGAGCGTCGCGGCGCCCCACGGCAGTCGCTCCGTGCGCGCCATGGTCAGACCGTAGCCCTGCGCGACCATGCGGCCGCCCTCGAGCCCGGCGCACACCGGGAACTCGACGCGACCGCGACGCGGCACGCCGCAGCCACGCCCGCCGAAAGCCCACATCGAGAAGCGACCCCCGACGGTGGGATCGGTGTCGGAGCGTTCGATCGTCTGCAGGCGATAGATGCCGGTCAGCTCCGCGCGGAACCACCGACCGCCGACACCGATCGCACCCTCGAAGAGCGCGCCGACCCGCGGCAGCGCACCGCCGTCGAGCCCACCGCCCGCGCGCAGGATCCCGTGCATGCCCTTGCGTCCGGGCGGCGGTGCGTCGTCGGGCGGCGGCTCCGGCTCGGCCGGAGGTGCGACGCGGCGCGTCTCCTCGCGGGTCGTGGACGGCGGCGTGCTCTCCGGTGCTGCGCGACGCTCGTCCGTCGTGGGCGCCGGGATCGTGGGCTCGACGGGCGCCGGCTCGACCGGGGCCTCGCGCGGCGCGGTGCCGGCCGCGAGCGTCGGATCGACGGCGACCGCGATCACGAACGCCGCCGCATCGACGACTGTTTCACAGTGCGGCGCGACGAGCTTGCGCGCGCTCGGATCCGCCGCGCCCTCGCGATCGATCACGAGGTCGAGCTGCCACTGACCATCGTCCAGCCGCCGCAGGTGTGCCTCGACGACCACACCCGCGCGTGCCTGCTGCTCGGCCGACACGAACTGCCGCACGCGATCCTCGAGCCGCGCGCCCGGACACGGTTCCCCGGCGACGTCGATGCCGGTCGGCGCGGTGGCGGCCGGCGTGCTCGCGACCGAACACAAAAGCGCGCAAGCGAGGGCGAACAGCACGGGCGGCGGGAGCATAGCGCGGGGATCGAGGCCGACGCGGACGATGTTTGTGCATGCGTGCAACCATCCCGAAGGCGCCCCCGCACGCTCGCGCGCGCATGATTGCACAGCCGTGCAAACGAACCGTTCCAGGCGCCGTGCGAGCCCGTCCGGACATGGTTGCATGGTGCTGCAAACGTCGTCGCGTCGCGCCGCCGAGCGCTAGTTGCAATCGAAGTGCGGGTGGGCTAACTCGCCGAGTACGTCGGAATTCGATGTCCGTGAGCTCGTCCAGTGCGACTCGGCGAGGCATCGCCGACCTCGGTGAATGCTTCGCCTGCTCCCGATCGTGGTGCTCGGGTGGCTCGGTCTCGTCGCCGCGCCGGGGCCCGCGCGCGCCTCGTACCCGTCGTCCGATCCCACACGGCTCGTCGCGCCGCGGCCCGTCGACGCGCCCGCACCGGCCTATCCTGCCGGCGCCGACCCGGCGACCGGTCGCGTCGAGGTCGTTGTGCGCATCGAGGTCGACCGCAACGGCGACGTGCTCGCGATCGAGCCGGTCGCGGGTGCGGCCGCACCGGAGGCGTTCGTGAGCGCCGCGATCGACTGGGCGCGCAGCGTGCGGTTCGAGCCCGGCACGCTCGACGGTAACCCGCTGCGGCAGTCGGTCGATCTCACCGTGGTGTTCGACCCGGACGCGCCGGCCCCGAGCGCAGCCGCACCGACGCCCGCCGTCCCTGCGGCGACGCAGCCGATCACGGCCGAGCCCACGGCGACACCGGAGCCCGAGGACGCCGAGGTCCGGCGCGTGCGCGTGCGGACCGAGGAGCCGCGCCGCGAGGCGGTGACGGGCAGCGACTTCGACATCGAGCCCGGCAAGCTCGCGCTCGTGCCGCGCGGTTCCGCGGAGAAGCTGCTCACGCTCGCGCCCGGCGTGTTCATGACGAACGAGGGCGGCGAGGGCCATCCGTCGAGCTTCTTCCTGCGCGGCTTCGATGCCGGCAGCGGTCAGGACATCGAGTTCACGATCGAGGGTATCCCGCTCAACGAGCCCAGCAACGCGCACACGCACGGGTTCACCGACACGCTCTTCATCATCCCCGAAACGGTGCAGCGCCTGCGCGTCACCGAGGGGCCGTTCGATGCCCGCCAGGGCGACTTCGCGGTCGCCGGCAGCGCGAACTTCGACATCGGTGTCGAGCAGCGCGGCATCCGGGCGAGCGGATCGTACGGCCGATTCCAGACCGGTCGCGCGCTCGCGATGTGGGCGCCCGAGAAGGGACCGTCGGGCACGTTCGTCGCCGTCGACTACCGCCAGGGCGACGGCTTCGGCACGAACCGCTCGCATCGCGCCGCGCGGGCGATGGCCGGCTTCGAGATCGATCTGCCTCGCGACTTCCGACTCACCACGCTCGCGACCGGCTACATCACGCGGTTCGACTCGGCCGGCGTGATCCGCCAGGACGACTTCGAGGCGCGCAGCGTACCCGGCTGCGGCACGAGCCGCGACGAGCAGTTCTTCTGCACGTACGACCCCAACCAGGGCGGCGCGCTCACCCGCGTGCTCGGGCTGGTCCGCATCGCGCGGCATCGCGAGCGCGACTCGTTCGCGCAGAGCATCTGGGCGACGCGCCGCACGATGCGGATCCGCGAGAACTTCACCGGCTTCACGCAGGACGTGCGCACGGACGGCGGCGAGCAGCGCGGCGACGGCCTCGAGCAGCGCTACGACGTGGTCACGACCGGTGCTCGCGGGTCGTACACGCTGCGGCGGCCGTGGAACTTCCGCACGCAGGAGCTCGAGCTCGGCTACGGCGTGCGCTTCGACGGCGGCGACAGCAGCTCGCGTCGGCTTCGGCGCTCGGGTGGCCAGCCGTACGCGACGGTGTTCGACGCCGGCCTGCGCATCGTCGACCTGTCGTTCTTCGCGGCGAGCACCGTGCGTCCGCTCGAGCGGCTCGACATCAACCTCGGGCTGCGCACCGACGTGTTCTGGTTCGGTGTCGTCGATCGCAACCGGCCCACGATGGATCGCGAAGGCGAGCGGCTCGGGACCGAGTCGTTCGAGGCGTGGGGCGCCAGCGTGGGCCCGCGGGTGTCGACCATCGTCGAGCTCGCGCACTGGCCCCGCGCGCACGGCAAGTGGGCCGATCCGGATCGCGAGTCCCACGTCGAGCCGGGCTGGGGCGCGCTGCAGTGGTTGTCGGCGTACGGCATCGGCACGCGCTCGAGCGATGCGACCGCGCTCTCCGACGGCGAGTTCGCCCCGTTCGCGCGCGTGCAGTCGGCCGAGACCGGGCTGCGCCTGGCCTGGAACGGCATCGGCGGTCGGTTCGGGTTCGAGGCGCGCGGGATCGGCTTCTACACCCACGTCGATCGCGACCTGCTGTTCGACGAGAGCACGGGCCGCAACGTGCCGGTCGGCGAATCGAACCGCTTCGGTGCGCTCGGCACGGTGCGCGCGACCTTCGAGGACTGGCTCGATCTGCAGACGAGCCTCACGTGGACCGAGGCCTATCTGCCGCCGGCCTCCGCCGGTCCGTTCGAGTGGACCGCGGGCGATCGCCTGCCGTACGTGCCGCGCATCGTCTACCGCGGCGATGCGACGCTGCACCACGACTTCTGGATCCGCAACCAGCCGTTCGACTGGAGCGTGTCCACCGGCGTGTCCGTGGTCGCGCCGCGACCGCTGCCGCTGAACGAGTTCGGCACGCGCTACACCGTCGTCGATCTGGGCGCGCGCATGCGCTGGCGGTACATCGAGCTCGGCCTCGAGATCCAGAACATGCTCGACACGCGCTACCACCAGCTCGAGCTGGCGTACGCCTCCAACTTCGATTCCCCCACCGCGCGGCCGTCCATGCTGCCGCAGCTGCACTTTGTCGCCGGCTCACCGCTGTTCGCGATGGGCACGCTCACGCTGTACTTCGAGCCCGGAGAACGTCGCCGCCACCGCGAGCGTCGGCGCCTGCACGAGCTCGAACGCACGGAGAGGACTGCGTCATGAAACGCTGGAGTCTCGCGCTCTCGATCCTGGCCGCCGCGTGCACCGCGGAAGGCAGCGGCACGGGCGGACGCTCGGTGATCTTCGACGTCGCCGTACAGCCGCCGGAGTACATGATCGACGGGGCCGAGTTCACGACGGCCAACGAGTGGCACGTCGAGCTCGACGAGGCCGTGATCGCGATCGGTCCGGTCTATCTCTGGGAAGAGGGCGGTGTCTCGGCGCTCGAGTCCGACGACGAGCCGGATCTCGTCTCGATGGTGAGCGAGCTCGTCCTGCCGACCGCACATGCGCATCCGGGCGACGTCTGGTTCGACGGGGGCACGCTGCGCGGCGAGTACCTCGAGCAGGTCGCGTTCGATCTCGTCGGCGGCGATGCGGGCGTGCTCGGCACGGCGCGCGGCATCGCGGGCGAGGTCCGCTCGCTGACGATCGTGCTCGACCCGCCGACCGCGGGCACGCTCGGATCGGCGAGCGAGCTGCGCGGCCACCACGCGTGGGTCTCCGGCACGGCGCGGCGTGGTCGTCAGGTCGTCGCGTTCGAGGGCGGGCTCGAGATCCCGGCCGAGGGTGTGCAGCGCCAGGTCGACGGCGTGCCGATCGAGGGCGAGCTCGACGACGACGGCACGCTCGTGCTCGGCGTGAATCCGAAGGCGTGGTTCGACCAGGCGAACTTCGAGACGCTCGACGTGCCGAACGAGGCCGGCGATCGCATGGTGATCACGCCCGACAGCCAGGTCGGCAAGGCATGGTACGTCGGCGCGCGCACGTCGGCCGCGTTCTCCTGTCGCTGGACCACCGACGAGCGCTTTGCGCAGTGGGAAGGCGCGCAGTGATCCGACGTTCGATCGTCGTCGCAGTCGCGCTCCTCGGCGGCTGCATGCAGGACGGCGAGGGCACGGTGCTGATGCGCATCAGCGGCGAGGATGCGGCCGTCGAGGGGCTGCCCACCGATGCCGGCGAGGCCGCGTTCGTCGACGGCTGGTCGCTGGAATTCGAGAAGTACCTCGTCGCCGTCGCGGATCTCGAGCTCGCGGCGACCGACGACGGTGTGGGCTTCGCCAGCGACGTCGTGTACGTCGCCGATCTGCACCTCGGCGACGTCGATCTGGACGAGCTCGGACCCCTCGGGGCCCGTCGTTGGGATCGCGTGTCGTTCACGGTGCGGCCACCCGAGGACGGCGACGAGATCGTCGCGGCTGCCGGCGTCTCCGGAGCGGACGTCGACGCCATGATCGCCGGGCGCTTCGACATCTACGCCCAGGGCCGGGCGACCGACGGCACGCGCGAGCTGACGTTCGCGTGGGGGCTGCGCAATCCGTCGCGCAACCGCGACTGCACGAACGGGATCGACGGGACCGCTGGCCTCGTCGTGCGCAACAACAGCGTCACCGAGGGCGAGATCACCATCCACGTCGAGCACATGTTCTGGGACACGCTGGGCAGCGAGGACGCCGAGCTGCGCTTCGCACCGATCGCGGCGATGGCCGACGAGCAGGGCGCGATCGCCTTCGACGCGCTCGCCGCCCAGTCGCTCTCCGACATGCGCGGCCCCGACGGCGAGCCGTTGCTCGCCGAGGACGGCGCGGCGCTCGTCTACAACCCGGGCAGCTTCGCGATCTCCGACCTGCAGGCGTTCATCCTCGCGGCCACCCGCTCCCAGGCGCACCTCGGCGGCGAGGGCCTCTGTACCATCGAGCCGCTGTGATCTCGGCGCTGCTCATCACGCTCGCGTCGGTCCTCATCGGAGCGGTGCTCGCGGCGTTCATCGCCCGCGACAGCGGCGTGCTCGGAGCGCTGCGCACCTTCGCCGTCGCAGCCGTCGCTTCGCTCGTGGTGGTGCAGCTGCTGCCCGAGGCCGTCGAGGGGCTCGGGGCTGCGGCGCTCGTGCTGTTCGTCGGCGCCATCGTGCTGCCGCCGCTGTTCGCGTACGTCGTGCGGCGACTCATCCGGCTCGGTGCCGGCGTCACGGCGCGCAGCGTCGGCACCGAGCTCGGCTATCTCGGATTCGTCGCCCACCAGTTCGTCGAGGGCCTCGCGCTCGGGACGTACTCCGGGCCGGAGCACCTCGATCACGATCATGCCGAGCTCGTGCTCGCCGTCGCGGCCCACACCGTGCCGCTCACGGCGTTGTTCATCGGCACGGTGCTGAAGCGGCGCGGGACTCGGCCCGCGCTGCGGCGGATCATCGCGCTCGTGCTCGCCACCGGTCTCGGCTTCGCCGCGGCGGGCTGGGTGCACCTGCAGGTGCGCGAGACGATCACGCCCGTGCTCGGGGCACTCGTGGCGGGCTTCCTGTGCCACGTGCTCCTGCATCGCCCCGACACCGAGCCGCGGCGCACCGGGCTGCTGCGCTGGATCGACGTCGCCGCGGTGCTGCTCGGCGTAGCGTTGCCGATGTCGGCGATGCATTCCCACGGCAGTCAGATCGGCGGCGATCTGCGTCACGACCTCGGGGAGGCGTGGCTCGACCTCGCGCTCGAGACTGCGCCGATGCTCCTGCTCGGGCTCGTGCTCGGATCGCTCCTGCAGATCGTCGGCTCGCGCATCCCGGGTCGCTGGCTGACGACGGGCAGCGCGTCGCGGCAGGCGTGGCGGGGCATCGCCGTCGGTGCTCCGCTGCCGCTGTGCGCGTGCGGCGTGCTGCCGATCGCCGAGGGCTTGCGCGCGCGGGGAGCTGGGCCGGCGCTCGTCGTCGCGTTCCTCATCAGCACGCCCGAGCTCGGGCCCGAGGCGTTCACGCTGTCGGTGCAGTTCCTCGGCTGGCCGTTCGCGCTCGTGCGCATCGGGGCGGCGCTCGGGCTCGCCTGGATCGCGGGCGTCGCGTTTGCACGGCTGGCCGGGCGGCGCACGACCGCGCCGCGCAGCCCCGATCCGGCGCGCTCGATGATCATGGGCCCGCCGGGCGCCGAGCGACCGATCCGCAGCGCGATCGCGGCGTTCGACGAGCTGCTGCTGCACACCGCGCCGTGGACCGTCGTCGGCCTGCTCGCCGCTGCGTACATCGAGGTCGTGCTGCCGGCCGATGCGCTCGCTCCCATGGCGCAGACCGGGCTCGACATCCTCGTCATCGCGCTCGTCGCGATGCCGATGTACGTGTGCGCCGCGTCGGCGACTCCGATGGCGGCGGTGCTGATCGCCAAGGGCGTGTCGCCGGGGGCCGTGCTCGTCGGGATGTTGCTCGGGCCCGCGACGAACGTCGCGACGGTCGGCGTGCTGGGGCGGGCCTATGGCGGGCGCGCGACGATTTTGGGGGTGCTCGTGATCGCGGGGGCGGCGTGTGCGATCGGGGTGGGGATCAATGCGATCGACATTCCGATCGCGCTACCGCCGGACATCGGGGCGGAGCACACGCATGGGCCCGTGGCGTGGGGGGCGATTGCCGTGCTCGCGGGGGGGTTGGCGGTGCAGCTGTGGCGGGCGGGGATCGGGCCGTGGTTGGACATCTTGGATGCGGGGTCGCACACGCATCTGCACGGGGACGGGCACGGGCACGATCACGTCCACCACCACGATCACGACCACGACCACGATCACGATCACGATCACGATCACGATCACGGCGGGCGTGAGCGTGATCGGGATCGGGGTCGTTGACGGCTATTCGACTTTCATCGGGCCGTGGTCGTCGCAGTGGGAGCCGTGGGGGTGGTGCAGGTGGCCCTCGACGAGGTAGTCGGTGTGGTCGCCGTGCGGGATCGACTCGTGGCCGCACGCGGGGCCGTGCGTGTGGGCTTGTTCGTGGCCGCCGCAGTCGTGGCTCGGCGTGCAGTCGGCGGGATTGCTCGTGCCGACGGCGACGGTGTGCTCGTCGACGTGGTCGCCGTGCGGATGGTGCAGATGCCCGTCGTGCACGTAGTCGACGTGATCCTCGTGGCGCACCGCCGTGTGGCCACAGCTCGGGCCATGCTGGTGCGGATGGTGGTCGTGCTTGTCGTGGCTCATGGTGATTCCTCCTGAAGGACGGTGGTGGTGGGCGGTTCAGCCCTCGTCGTGCTCGTGCTCCTCGAGCGCGTGGACGAGCGCGTTCTCGAGGAGCTCGACCACGTGGCGGTCGGTCAGTGCGTAGAAGATGTGGCGGCCGTCGCGACGCCGCTTGACGAGCCCCTCGCTGCGCAGCAATCGGAGCCGATGCGACACCGTGGAGACGCGCTCGCCGGTGGCCTCGGCCAGCTCGCTCACGCAGGCCTCGCCGGCGACGAGCAGGTCGAGCGTCCGCAGGCGCGCCTCGTCGCCGAGGGCCTTGAACAGCCGGACGGCGCGCTCGACGGCCTCGGCGCTGCGAACCGGGGGAGTGCGGACCCGGTGCTCCTCGGGGCCGCAGGCGGCGTCGTTCTCGTGGTCGTGGCTCGACATTTCAATATCTGTTCAAGTGTCCAAACCTTTGGTAGCGTGATTCCGGCCCGGACGCAAGGGCGTGCCGGACCGGTCTGCCACGAACGATGGCCCGCGCCGCGACCGACGAGATCCGCAGTGCGCTGCACGGCGCCGGCCTGCGCGCGACGCCGGCCCGCGTCGCCGTCGTCGACGTGCTCCGCCGCGCGAAGACGCCGCTCACCCACGCCGAGGTCGCCGAGGTGCTCGATCGCCGCGGCTGGGATCGCGCGACGATCTTCCGCAACCTCGTGGCGCTGGTCGAGGCCGGCTTCCTGACGCGCACGGATCTCGGCGATCACGTCTGGAGCTTCGGCGTCGCGAGCACGGGCGAGGTCGCCGGCGAGGTGCACGAGCACCCGCACTTCCTCTGCACCGAGTGCGGCACCGTGAGCTGCATGCCGCAAGCGCGCATCGAGCTGCCG